>Ga0193728_1001723_pt1 | contig 11270 bp, 12 predicted proteins | sample U1c1metaG_FD_143037 | JGI IMG/M metagenome (GOLD analysis project Ga0193728, IMG submission 143037) | Soil microbial communities from a riparian zone of the East river system, Colorado, United States - U1c1 | ecosystem: Environmental > Terrestrial > Soil > Riparian zone | place: USA: East River...
ACTGCCGCAGACTTCGCAGTGATTTCCGCGCGCGCGTGTGATCTGCTCGCAGTTCACGCACACAACAGAAAACTTCAACGGAATGGCGACCAGAGTGTCCATCAGTAGTTCGGGGGCAGCACTTCGATCATGCTAAGCGAATTCCACTTGATCAGCCGCGCGCCCTGCGGAGATTGGGAAATCTGCGGCTCGAAGTCATCAGAGGTCAGACGCACGGGAATGTGATAGCTAAAAGTGGCGTGCGGTGTCCCGCTCACACCTGAAAGCGTCACCTGGCCAGTGGTGTGATCGACTGAGACCAGCGTCCCGCCACTCGTAATGACAACCGTGTCCGCGAGCGCGTTGCCCTGGTAATCCTTGACCGAGGACGTAATCGGCTTAGTGATGGTGCGAACATAGGTTCGGCCGTTCAGCGCATAGGTTTTTTGCAGCTGCCAGACGGATCCGGAAACCAGTACCATGGCCTGATTCGTGGCCACGCAATCCAGCTCATCGTAAAACCGGAAAGAATCGTACTGGCCGGCTGGACCGACCATAAAAAACGCCTCCACCGCCGAATAGATCGCGATGGGAAGCGGAGTTGAGGCCTCGCTCGTAAGAATCAGGCTGCCAGAATATTTGCGGCGCGCATTTGCCCAGTTGCGGTTGCGCTGCTCCTGGCCTGACTGCATACCAATCGGATCGGTATTGAAAGCAGGACCGCCTAGACGCTGAAAGGACAGGCCTTTGCGCGGGAATTCAGTTTCAAACATGTGTGAGCTATTTCAGGTTGCGGAACATGCGCGCGTATTCTTGGCGGACCGTGCGCTTGAAAAGATCACCGGTGTCTGCGCCGTTGAAATTCTGCGTGATGTGCGTACTGTTATTGTGGTCGCCGCCGCGGTTTGACCACGAACGACTATCGGAATTGGACATCGCTCCAAGGTTCTCGGCACCTGGAATCCGCAACAGCTCTGGACCGCGATCGCCGACGATGTATCTCTTGCCAGGAGTAACGTCTCCGCCGTCGGCCATGAAGCCAGCGAAATCTGGGATTGAGGCAAAATCGAAGTTGGACTTAGACAAAGACGATGGATCCACGCCAGATCCGATTCCTGCGCCGAAGCCGCCGCCGGCGAGCGCTCCCACGCCGCCGATATCGGTTGCTGTGGAAGCAGCGGTAGGTGCGTGATGGAGGAGGCTCTGCAGTTCCTTGAAAGGGTTCTTGTATTTGAACAAAGCCGTGGCGCCGAGGCTAAGCAACGATTTCAATGTGCCGCCGCCTCCGAGATCCCCGCGGTGCAGCCAGCGCTCATATCGCTCATAAGGCTGCGCGTACGCTGCGCTAGGATCAAACGTCCAGGCAGCATTCGGATTCGAGAGCAGGTGGCTCGCTAGCTTATGGTTGGGAATGATCTCTCCAGCCGTAGACGCGCGGAAGAGCTCAGGACCGTGTTCGCCGACGATGTAGTGCGTATCTGCCTTCACGTCTCCGCCAGCAGCCATGAAGCCACCGAAGACGCTGCCTAGAATCCCATCCGCCCCGCTCAGTCCTGGAAGTCCGGCGCCGACTGTCGTCTTTGCGTCAGTCTTCGTCTCCCCGATCTTTGTTTCGCCGATCTGGTTTCCATGGATATGGGTTCCTTGAAAATATTTTGCCAGCTCATGGTTGGGAATGATCTCGCCGGCCGTCGCGGAGCGGAACAGCTCAGGACCATGTTCGCCGACTACATAGTGTGTATCGGACTTCACGTCTCCACCAGCGGCGAGGAAGCCGCCAAAGAGACTGCCCAGAATCCCTTCCGCCCCACCCAGCCCAGGGATTCCTGCGCCTGTCTCTCCGGCGCCGGTTGCAGCTGCTAATGCTAAGGGAGACTGCGATCCGGCAGTCGCACCGGGACCCGCCAGCAATGCCGGAGGCCAATTCACAATGTGGGCGCGGATCTCTGCGCTCGTCGACGAGGTTGAGCTTTTACTCGAGAACAGCGATGAGATGCTGCCCAGTGGGGAGTTTTGGCTAGTGTTGCCTGAAAAGAGCGACGCCAGGCCCGCAAACGGATTCGCCTCTCCGGCGTTGCCGGATTGATTCAGCAGGTTATTGGCGAAGGGATTCAGGGAATTAAGAGGACTGTTCGTCGCCGCCGGAACGCCGTCAACGTTCCGTACGTGAAGCGGGTTATTTTTCGTCCCATCCGGCTTGCCCTGTGTGATGCTCTTCGCCAGATCGCCAAAGCCCAGGCTCTGAAGCAATGATCCCTCCAGCTTCCCGATTTCAGCTTTGGTGACCTGCTCGGAGAGATTGCTTATGACCGCTTTGAAATCTGTCTTCTGGCCAGTGAGCAATTTCGCGAGCTGAGCGTTAGCGCCGTCGATCGCGCTACCGAAGGCCTTGGCGATCTCCTCGCCAGCATGCTGTCCCTGGATGACCATCTCGTTAAAGATGGCACGCGTTTTGTCTCCGAAGTTTCCGACCTTCAGCGCGGCATCATCCCATTGCTTGATGAGCCGCTCTTGCGCAGTCTGCATTTCCGCATCGATCAGCAGCGTGCTTTGACCGTACTGCTGCATGACCTCGCGCGCGCGGGTGAGCTTGTTTATTTCGTCGTCGTAGGTGCGGGTAATGGAATAGCGCGACGCAAGTTCGACGTCCGCCAATCGCTGCTGTTGAATCGACTGCTGTTCGAGTTGGGCACTGACTTCCGCGATTTGATCGAGCCGCGCCCGCGCTTGCGCGGCTATGAGTTCGTCACCGTTCGCAGTTGGACTGGACAGAACATCCAGAGCCTCTTTGGAACTTATGTTCGGATGTACCGATTTAGCAAGCGTCTCAGTAGCCTGTTCGACGGTCTGGCCACGATGAGACTGTTCCCAGTGAAAGAAGGCCAGCTCAACCTGGGCTTTGCGGACCGCCTGTGCGTTTTCGAGATATGCGGCATTCAGCCGTTCGAGCAACGGTTGCTCGCGCTCAAGATCGCCCTGTGCAAGGTCCAGTTCGGACTTGTATTTTGTTAACTCCTCGGTGGTTGCAAGGGTTCGCAGGCCGCTGACTTTTTGGTCTTGCCTATCAGCATCGGCTTTTGCTGCAGCGAGCCGCTCAGGCGGAATATCCAAACCTGGCTTCGGGCCGACAGCGCCGCCCAGCTTGCGCACGCTCTCGGCATAATCATCGGCAGCTTTCTTGAGCAGCTCGTATTGATCGCGCAGCTGTTTCGCGATGATAATTTCCGGCGCGAGCTTCTGATCGACCTGTGCCTTCAGTACAGCCTCGCCGCCTTCGAGATATGACGAAGCCAGCTCCTTATTGGCGGCGATCTGTTCGCGCACCTGCTCGATCCGCTTATCTATCTCCTGGCTGGCCTGGACTGCATCCTTTGCAAATTGCCGCTCCGCAGTGAGCGCGTGGACGGTCAGAATCTCCTCTTTCATCTTCGAAGTGAGCCGGCCGTGGGCTTCTTCGAGAATGCGAGAAATGATCTGATCGGCTTCGCCACAAGCCTGCTGCAGGCGCTGCGCGGCCACAGATTCCCCGGCGGCGCCGGCCAGGGCGAGCTGTGCCGCGGTTTCTGCTTTCAGCTTCTCGATTTCCTTTTCGCCAGGGTCAGCAGTCGCAGCGCTCTGCTGGCGCAACACTTGTGAGTGTTTCTCGTGCTCTTCAGTACTATGTTTCTGGCTCTCGATGAATGCGTGCAATTCTGTGTCCTGGCTTGTGATCTGTGACCGTTCCTTGTCGGTGTAGCCAGAGCGAGCCGGGATAAAGTAGAAGGCTTTAAGAAAGTCATCGCCGAAGGCCCTGAGGTCGCTGATGCGGTGGGCATTCGCCTCGGCCATCGCTGCATCTAGTTCTTTGGTCTTCTGGATAGCTAGATCAAGCCCAACCCGCGTGCCCTGAGTGGCGTCTTCTTTCGAAGCGGCCCTGAGCTTCTCTTTGAAGTCGTCGAATTGCTTTGCTGAGTCCGCGATCGTTAAGTTGTGCTCCGAGGTATTCGCGCGGCCCACAGCCAGCCAGAAACGATGGCTTGAGGTCTCGGCCTCGAGAGCCGCTTTCGAGACACGTTCCATCGCTTCGGCGATCCGATCGAGGTCTCGAATCCCCAGCTCGGCATCGTCGATGGATGCGACTTTGAGCTTATTTGCGAGTTCTCCCGATTTGTCACCAGACGCGGCGGCGATTTCTGCATTGAATTGAGCTATTCGCTTCTCGTGCGCGATAGCGACGTCCTGCATGGTCTCTTGAAGATGCCGATTCGCAGCCTCGTATTCTTCCTGCGCCTTCTTTGCCTCGTCGAACTTCTTGATCAATTTATCGACGGCACTGCTTAGGAATTCGAAGGCGGCAACTGCAATTGCCCCGGTCAGTCCTGCGCCCAACACCGACTGAAGACCCTTTGCGAGGCCTGGGAATTCCTGTGTAAGAATCCTAGTGATCGGCCGCGAAAGATGGATCCCCAGGGCCTCATCAATCAGACGGAAGGACTCAGCTCCCTCGCGCGAGGTCCTCTTCATCTCGGCTGACATCGCACCGAAATGCTGTTGGGACATTCCAGGCAGAGTCTTCAGGCTACGCTCAAATTGAGCAGTATCCAGGCCGAGTTCGACTGCCAGTGCTCCAACGATGGTTGCCATTATTTCTTCGCCACTTTCTTTGCCACTTCGTCTATACCGCTACGCAGGCTATCCACGATCGCACTCAGCGCCTCGTCTTTAGAATTCTCGAAGGCAGGTCCCAAAAAGGGGTGAGGAGGCGTCTCATGGTCACCAAATTCGATTTGACGGCCGCTGCGCTTCGCCTGCTGCCTTTCCCGGTGAACTCCCGGCGGTCCGTGGCCTTTTTCTACGAACAATCCGAAAACGCCAGGAACGGAGGTGGGATCAGGCTGGCCCGCGTACTTACCGCGCCTCCGGGTGACCATCTTGGACTTGTCATAGGATGGCCCAATCAGCGCGTAGCCGGCTAAACCTTCCCGTTCGTTTGAAACGCGGACCACAACAACGTCGTCGGCGAGCTCGCCAGGCGCTCCGGCTTCTACAGCTTGCGCGATGACATCGCCGCCGTCACGCAGCGCTTCCCGAATCACACCCTTCGCCATGGCCTCGGGCAGATCCTGTTCCAGCGTCTTCGCGAGCACATCGAGGCCTTTGATCTCGACGCTTACTCCATCTATTGACATTCTGGATAACCTTGACTGGCGCGGGTTTCGGAGATAGAGTGCTGCACCATGAAGGACGTAACTGCAGAAGTTAAAAAGTCCGCCAGCGCCTCTTCGACGCACAGCGCAAGAGTGTGGCTCTTCAAAACCATTTCTCTTATCTTCATGGTCTTCGGACTCTTGTCCGCGGTGCTTTTACTCGCCGCAAGTGAGCCGGGAGCGATTGGCATTCCAGTGATAGTGACACTGCTTTCAGCGATAGTTTGGTGGCTCGCCGATATCGCAGACAGCGTGTACCCTTCTACCGATTGAGTTCCTGCACCACAGCCTCGAGTCCTGTTAGCACGTAAAGTCGCAAACACTTCGACCGCATCTTCTTTCGATGGTCGACTCAGTAATCTCATTCCATCCGCCCCGGTTTGACCTCTTCGTTTGTGGCATCAGCAGGAACGCTAGGAGCCTGCTGCACGAACGCCGTCAGCTCAGACGAAGCAACCTTGCCGCCTAAAACTTCGTCTTCCTTTACCGTCACCAGCAACATCATGTCGGAGTTCAACACGCGGACGCCTATTCCTTCAGGCGTGACACTGAAGATTTCGCAGAGCAACTGGGCGTTGTCACCGACGCGAAGCTCCTGGCCGTTGATATCGAGCATCACCGTAGCCCACGTTTGTTTGGATCGTGCAGGTCCTCACCTGCAATTAGGTTCGTCCTGGTCTTCAGGTTCTTGAACCTGGACTTTATTTCGTTCTTCAAGCCCTGCATGCCCTTCAGCGCATCGGGATCATCGGCAAAACTCTCGCCGCGCGCCACTTTCTCGGCAAACGCGCGCATGTTGTCCTCATCAGACTCGTGATCACCCGGCATGAAGTCTTCGATCGTCCAGGGCTCGCGCTTCTTTTCAGGATCGCGATTGACGTTCGCAACAACCGAACAAATCAACGCCGCTGGACCGTAGGCTGCGCGATCGCAAAGCTCAATCTGCTCGAACCATGCGTCCAATTCCCGCGGACTGACTGCAAGAAAGGACCTCCGGTCCATCCCAAGCCGAGTCCGCGCGGCCGCCCACAGACCTTCCAGGCTCGGCTCTACACCCTGGTCGCTTCCGCTTCCAGGGCGCCGGCGTTTGGGCTGGCCTCTTTCCGCCGCGGCATATACCGCATCAGGCTGCGGGTAATCGCTTGCAGAACTGGAGCGACATTTGAGAAGTCGATCAGCTTATGCAATTGTGAAACTGCCAGCGGCGCCTGCCACGAGCCGTCTTCCTTCTGCTGATGCAATCCGGCCCATACCGCGAGCACGATCCTTTCCGGATCTTCCTCGCGAATCTTCCACCAGTTGATCAGCTGCAGCAGGCTGTCACCGTTTCCGGTTTCTTCGTCGATGCGAATACGCAATGCAACCGATTCTTCCATTTGCTGGAGAAAGTCAGTCTGGTCTTCGAGATTATCGACAATATCGCGATAACGGTTCTTCAGTTGCCGCAGTTCAGCAGGAAGCAGCCTGGCACGGCCGTTGTCTTCGGCAGACTTCGCGCGCCGGCAATTGAGCTTTGCCGTTTCCTGCTTGTACAGGACCACAGCAAACATAGGGAAGGCGAGCGGGTAGGTTTCGCCGGCGAGAGTGATGGACACTGGTTCGCCGAGGATCTCTCGTTCTAAAACATCCATAGTTTTCCTCGATTAGAAAAGGAGAGGGCGCGGAATGGTCATTCCACGCCCTGTGAACCGAAACATGGCAGGTTCGCCCGTCCGGATTACTCCCAGCTGGCGGTGATGTCGCCCACGATCTTCAGCGAGGCGTTGAACGGAATCACCTTGTTAAATTCGACGCCAACCGAGAATTGTTCGACATAGGCGTCGAAATCAAGAGTCGAGGCATCAGTGAAGGTCAGCCGGAACGTCCTGAGCGCAGCCACTCCGGACTGTTTCAAACTGTCCCAGAGTTCCGTTACACTGCCATCGGCAGAATTCAGAACTCCGTCGAACGGCATGTTTCCGCCGTCCAGCATGAGCTTCATGTACTCCTTGAAAATGCTTGGAGAATCCAGGTTAGAAATTTCCTCGAAGTCGGCTTTCAGGCCTGGGAAATTCAGTTTGCGAATTTGGGCGACGTGGATGGGCGGGCTCGTCAAAATGTCGAGAGACGATCCGTATCCAGGATAAGCTGTGGTTGACATGTTCGATGCTCCTTTGTGATTTGTGGTGTTGGATCTGAGGCCGCTAGGCCTCGGTGTAAAACGCTTTCATGCGAATCGCAGAACGGAAGAGGAAAGACGAGCCGCCGACTTCGTAACTGTCATCGATGTCGGCTGTGGTTCCAACAAACTGGATCTTGCTGCCACCCGGCAGGGTCGCGCCCAGGTCCTGCAGCGCGGCCTGGACAGTGTTCGAAAGCTTGCGCGCATCGACTGCGTTGTCAGCGTAAGAATCAAACTGAAACTCGCCATCGCGCAGCGCGCTCGATCCGTCGAGCGTGGTCTCTGCCGGCGGCAGATTGATTCCGTGAATGACGATGTACGGCCGCGCGGCTTCGCGCAGCGCCATGCTGATGAAGATCCGCTTCGCCGGCACAATGTCAGTGACGCTGCTGACGGTCGCGAGCTGGGAACGAATGCCAGACAAGATCATCGGCTAGCTGCTCGGTGGGCTCAGCCCGTCATCCATCAACTTGCACCAGAGCTCGAGGAAGACGCCGCGCGTCGGGATCCCCGGATCCGTGACTTGCTCTACGGTGTAAGTCTGTCCTTTGCGTCTTCCGGTCGTTGCGATCGCGAAGAACGTACTGCGAATGTTCGGATCGTGCCGGATCGTGATGCGCGTCCGCAGCGCGGTCTTGAAATCCTGCTGGCCTGGCGTCTGCGCGTCCTGCTGCGAAAGCTCCTCGATCCCGGCAAAGACGTTCGTCCGGTACGTGGTGATCGGCAGCGGCCGTCCTTCGCTGTCGAGATCGCCGGCCGGAGCCAGCAACGTGATCTGGTCCCGCAGCTTTCCAGACAGGGTTAACGGAACCAACCGAACCCCCAGCCGCTGCCGGCATCATTCACTCGAGGCAAATAGCCAGAGCGGAATCCTTTGAGCAAGCTGGCCAGCGTTCGCAGGACGTCCTGCGTGGGCTGCGTGCTGACCGGGATCCGGTTCTCGTAATACCAGCCGGCGAGGTACTTTACGGCCGTTTTTAAGCGCTCAGGGAGCTCAGTGGGCGGCGAACCCATAGGATCGTAGCCTGCGGTGTGCAGAATGCGCACTGCGTCGTCGCGCTGGGCGGTCCAGGGCCACGTCTGACCGACTTTGAGCAGGATCGAGTCATTGGCCACGTCGTAAACGCTAGGATCGAGCGTCTGCTCGACGCCGCCGGGATCCAGATAGGTAATTGACTGGACAGCCTGCACTGGATGCCGCATCAACTCGATCGCATTCTCGGCGAGCTGACCGTACGGCCAGAACACAACCGGAACGCAGAAGCCAGGGCGCCGGTAAGGGAAGCCTGGCAGCGTGAGCTTCCACTGTTGCGTCATCAGGCAGTAGCGCGTCAGGCGCTCGATGTCTTCGCGCGCCGTCTTGATCTGCGAGACGACCAGGTCGTATTCCGGATTCTCGGCCGGCGGCGAGCCGACGAGCTGGTCCGGAGCGTCGAAGCGACTCCACGCGGCCTGGTTGGCCACGGTGACCGGCTCGTCAGCCGGTCCCTGAATGAGTTGTTCAAACATCTATGCGTTCCTCGCCAGCGCGATCCGCTTGCGGCGGATGTCCATCATGAAGTCGCTCGCCGACTCAGCTGTCGCCGGCTTGTCGGGGCTGCTGACCTCGATGCCGTGTTCTTTGCACAGGCCAACCAGCTTTTCGTACGCTGCGGCCTTCTTCGTCGGCGGGATCCCCACCTGGCTGAAGCGTGCAAGCGCGTCGCGCAGGTGGCTGACAGTCTTCTCCTCGGTCGAGAAGCGCCAGGGCAAATGCCAGGTGTCGGTCTTTTCGGGATCGCCGACGTAGATGAAGTCGTCGGCCGTGAGATTCTCGCCGTCCACTTTCTTGGTGGTTCCAGTGCGGTTCAGAATCAGGGAACCGGGAGCATTCTTGAACACTGAAAGGTCGAACGCAGCGGCAACCGCCTTCATATCCGCCTGGTCTTCCGTCATGCCAGTAGCAAAGCCGTTGTCGATGCACTCCTGAGGAGTCATCCAGGTCTCGGCGTTCATCCAGTCAATGACTTTCTTGCTTTCATTCCCGCTGCGCGAGGCATAGATCTCAGCCATCGACGCGGTGACGGAATCGAGCATATCGGCTGCCGATCGCAGGTCCTCGGCGTCGCCGGCCGCAATCACCATCGCGGGGTGGATCATCAGCATGGTGCCTTTGCCCATCTCGCGCTTGTCGCCGGCCATCGCCACGGTCGCAGCGGCTGACGCTGCCAGCCCATCGACCCGCACATTGACCTGGCGGCCGCTTTGACGCAGCAGGTTGTAGATGGCGACGCCTTCAAAGGCGTCGCCGCCGGGAGAGTTGATGCGCAGACTCACCGCTCCCTGAGAATTCTTCAGCGCGTCGCTCACCGACTGCGCAGTAATGCCGTCGCCCCAGTAGCCGGCTCCGATCACGTCATAAACTTCGAGCACAAGGCTCTCGGCCTGGTTAACGATCTTCAGGCCGGTGATGCTGGAATTGCGGCGCAGCGATTTCATGATTGTTCTCCTGTGGCGATCGTGATCAGCAGCTCCTGGGCCTGCTGGCGCGTCAGCTGAGCGCGCTTGGTGACGTAATCAGAGGCTTTTTCGACGGCCACGCCGAACACCTGGGCAATGAACTTGCCATCGACGCGGCCGGACTTCTCTTCTTTGCGCAGGATGCGCTCGACCGCAGCCAGGACTAGCGCAGTCGGCTGGGGCTTTTGCGGCGGCTCGACGGGCTCTTCTACCGGCGGGTTGTCCACCGATCCGGCCGGCGCCGCGCGCACGCCCACGGTGAGGATCTCGCCATCGACCAGAATCGCGTTCTGATTGATATGGTAATAATCGAGGCCTTCAACCGTGTTTCTGTCTTCCTGGTCATTCGCATCGTTGGGAGACATAAAGCCGCTGTCGATGCCAATCTTGTAAGCGTCAAATCTGGTCTTTATGTCGCCACGGAGCGCCACGTCCGCGTTGTATTTGGCGAAGAAGCGGCCGCGATCGCCAACGTCGACGAGGTCGCGGATGATGCTTTGCTCGATGTTCACCGTGAGCGGCATCAGCGAAGTGTTGAAATATTCTTCGAGGAACGCGGAAGACGCCGCATAGGTGGAGTTCTTTTCTCCGTAGCCGAGCTTCACCAGCAACGGCGCGCCGCCCAGCAGCCGGACAACTTCTTCGGCGTTCCACTTTCGCGATTCGAGCAGCTGCGCTTCTTCGGCAGTGAAGACCATCTTTTCGAACTTCGCCCCGTATGGCATGAAAGTGAACTTGCCGGCGTTGCCGCTGCCCGAGTAAAAGCGGGCGAGTTGGTCCACGAGCTTCTGCGCCTCGATGGAATCGACTTCTGCATCTTTGTCGGTAGTGATGAATCCGGAAGAGAACAGGCCGTTGGCGAAATACTTGCCTGCGACCTCGTCGCTGGCCATCATCACGGATAGCGCATCTTTCGCCAGGGCGATGATCGCGATTCCGTCCATGCCGTAGCAGTTCAGAATGCTGTTCCACCAGATCTGATCCTGCGAGAAGCTCACCTTGGTCGAGCCGTCGTCGTAATCGAAATAAAGAACTGGCGGATTAACGGTCCGATCCCAGCGCTTGCGCACGTGCCAGGGATTGAGCGGCATCAGCGCCAGGAGTCGGCCGGTTGAATCCTCGATCTTCTGGATGTAGAAGTTGCCCTCGAAAAAGAGGTGGAATATCTGCATCCACCGCAGTTGAAAAGCAGTCATCCAGTTGTTAGGAACGTCTTTCAGCAGCGGATAGCGAGCATCATTCACGGCCTTCGAAGTTTGCAGCCTGCCTTTCACGGTTTTTCGCTCGAACATCACAAGCGGCATCTTGGCGATATCATTGGCCAGCATCTTCACACCGGAAAAGAAACTCGCGCAGCGCAGCGCGGTGTCTTTGGTGACAGGCTTGCCCGCAGCGTTCACCACTCCGACGAGAGCGCGCACCAGGTTAGGATCGGCCAGCGTGAA
>Ga0193728_1001724_pt1 | contig 11268 bp, 11 predicted proteins | sample U1c1metaG_FD_143037 | JGI IMG/M metagenome (GOLD analysis project Ga0193728, IMG submission 143037) | Soil microbial communities from a riparian zone of the East river system, Colorado, United States - U1c1 | ecosystem: Environmental > Terrestrial > Soil > Riparian zone | place: USA: East River...
AGCCTTCGTCTACCCTTCACTCTATGAAGGCTTTGGCCTCCCAGTCGCGGAAGCTCTAGCCTGTGGCACACCAGTAGTAACCACAAATGTTTCCAGTCTGCCAGAGGCAGGGATGGGGCTAGCACTCTGCATTGACTCTCATGATACCCAGGCGCTAGCAGACGCATTATATCGTGTCTCAACCGATCAGGCGCTACGAGAGAAGTGCCTCACACAGGCTCCAGCGGTGACCCAAAAGTTTTCCGCGTCGACCATGGTCGCACAAACCATGGTCGCTTATGAACAAGCAGCAAAACTGCATACAAATTCTCGTTCTGATCAACGTTTATTGACTGTCGAATAGTAATGAAGAGATAAGAAAAAGCATTATGGCTCGAACCGTACATAGTAGTCATGTATCACAAACCTTCAGAGTAGATACGAGGGTAGAAACTTACGAGATGTCAAGTGGAGCAACTGGGCAGATCACAAGAGCCATTTCCAAAAGACGCTCACACCGCCAACAGTGGCGCATCTTCGAATGTGTCTTCATGGTTATCCTGGATATACTTCTGTTGATTGCAGCTTTCTTTCTGGCATATACCATCAGGTTCGATTTGCTTGGCCATAGTCCTTGGCTTACTCAGCTTCATCTTCTTCTTAAAGACACAGGAACGAGTCAGCCGAGACGTCCTGAGTACTATATACCCCAGGCAACACTCTTCGTTATAGATCTCATTATCATCTTTACTCTTCGCAGGTTATATCATCTGCGTCTAGCTGGAAGCTGGTTTCGACAAGTGTGGATTATCACGCTTTCAACCAGCATTGGTATAGCCCTGTTGATTGCTTATAATTACCTCTTTGAGTACTCAGCAAACTCAATTATCTATCTTACCCAATCCCGCTTGCTGATCCTCTTCGTCTGGCTATCCACAATTGTTGTACTCAGCCTGGGACGTTTAGTTATCTCGGGAGGAGTTGGAGTGCTCCACCGCATGGGCTTTGGTGAAACTCGCCTGCTCGTCGTCGGATCAGGACGTCTGGGGAAAATGGTCATGCAACACATTGCTGCAAACCCCAACTTGGGCTATGCAATTGTAGGCTTTCTTCATGACTTGAGTGAGCCACCCGGAGACTTCGGACGCTTTAAGATGCTGGGCACTATTGACGACATTGGACCAGTTATTCGCTCGATGCAGATCGATGAGGTCATTATCGCTTTGCCTGCGCACATGCACCAACAAGTCATTCGTAGCCTAAAGCTCTGCGAGCGACTGGGAACTTCATTCAACCTCATTCCCGACCTCTATGAGCTAAGCTTATCACGCATTGATATGGATACTATTGAGGGCATTCCACTGCTTGGCATCAAACAGATCTCTCTCAATACTTGGCAAGGCTTGATCACACGACTGATCGATATAACTGTATCGGCAGCCATCTTGATCATCGGCTGCCCACTGTGGCTTTTCCTTGCACTGGCAATATTTCTCAGTTCATCGGGAGCCATCATCTACAAACAGACGCGTATTGGTCTGAAAGGCCGAGCGTTTCAGATTTACAAGTTTCGCTCAATGTACAAAGATGCAGATCAGCGTCTGGCATACCTACTCTCCCAAAACGAGGCCGAAGGTCCCTTATTCAAAATAAAAAATGATCCACGTATCACACCAATCGGGAGATTCTTACGCCGTACTAGCCTGGATGAAATCCCTCAGTTCATCAACATTTTCAAAGGGGAGATGAGTCTAGTCGGCCCACGTCCGGCACTACCACGGGAAGTGGCCCAATATCAAGAATGGCAGAAGGGACGCTTGGCAATCAAGCCTGGTCTGACCGGACTCTGGCAGGTACGTGGGCGCAGCAACCTTACCTTCGACGAGGGTGTGTTGATGGACCTCTATTATATAGAAAATTGGTCACTCCGTCTCTACATCCAGATTCTACTACGTACAATACCAGCAGTTCTATTCACGCGAGGAGCTTATTAAAGCTGATGAAAGTTGCATTAGTGCACGATTACCTCAATCAAATGGGCGGAGCAGAACGGGTCGTGATAGCGCTTCACGAGATATTCCCCGACGCGCCTATTTATACATCGATCTACGATCCGGCACGCGTCGACCCGGCTTTTCAGAAAATGGATATCCGCACATCATTCATGCAAAAACTGCCGATGGTAACGAAACACCATCAACCGTATTTGCCACTATATCCCTTCGCAATGGAAAGGCTGGACTTACGCGGGTATGACTTGGTATTAAGTAGTTCCAGCGCCTTTGGCAAGGGAGTGATTACTCGACCAGAAACTATGCATATCTGTTACTGCCATACTCCTATGCGTTGGTGCTGGAACTATGAAGAGTACGTCGAGCGTGAACATTTGGGGAAAGTGGCCCGAGCCATCTTACCTTTCCTCATCACAAAACTGCGCACATGGGACCAAGTTAGCGCCATGCGTGTAGATCACTTCATTGCAAACTCGCCAGTAGTAGTAGAGCGAATTCGTAAATACTATCGACGTGAAGCGATTTATATTCCCCCTCCAGTAGAGGCAAGCCGCTTTCCATTCGACCCTACCATAGAGCCAGAAAATAATTTTCTCATCCTTAGTCGACTTGTCCCATACAAACGCATCGATCTCGCCATAGAGGCATGCAATCAGCTACAATTACCACTAGTAATTATCGGAGATGGACGTGATCTGCAACGGCTAAAACGCATGGCTGGGCCTACTATTCGCTTGCTGGGAAAGCTTCCTGATGAGGAAGTCCTTCACTATTACACACATTGCCGCGCTTTCATTTTTCCCGGTGAAGAGGACTTTGGCATTACACCATTAGAGGCACAGGCCTGTGGACGCCCTGTGATTGCATACGGCACTGGTGGTGCTCTGGCCACAATCGTGGACGGGATAACAGGGGTATTTTTCCCCCAGCAAACTGTGGAGAGTTTGACGACAGTGCTGGCCTCATTCAACGAGCGTATGTTTAATCCTTCTGTTATTCGCAACCATGCCCTTGAATTTGATACCCCGCGTTTTCGGCGCCGCATTCTTCAGTTCATTGAAGCTAAATTATCTGAGGAAAAGTCAGCGCAGACACCTTTGCCAACCAACAACTTGGTACGCTAACCACATTAGCAAAAGAAAAAACCACAGAAAGGCTTATTTAGAGTGGAACTACGAACCTATGCTCAAATACTGAGGAGGCGCATCTGGATTGTCGCACTTGTAGTCGCAGTCGTAGGTATCTATGTCGCCTACCAATATTACCAATCGCATAAAACAGAGGTAGCGACAAAAACCTACCATACTACCGTCAGTATACACGTTGGCCTGCAATCTGCAATACATTCTCAAAGTTACGGTGATTATGTAAATACATCAAGTTCACTCGCAGACGAATTTGCGACAGGACCAGCCCTTACTTCTGATACCTTTGCCACTCAGGTCATCCGACAGGTTCAGAATGATATGAATACGATCAAGCAGCGCTATGGAGAAAATCCCTCCCTCGGTGATTGGAAAGATACTTCAACTATCATTAAAGCCCTTAGCGCCACACGTACTCATAGCATCGTGACCATTAGCGTGATTTGGAACACCGAAGCTGGTGCTTGGGCAATTGCACGCGCTGTCGGGGAAGTTTGTGAAACCAATATGTCAACATACCTGAATTATCAGATAGTTGCACCGAATACACAGGCATCAGCCAATCCTGCGTACCTTACCGTTGGAGCAAATGTCATCAACCAACCAGCAAAGCCAACCGAAGCAGACAACGGGCAGCTAGTGCTCAGAAAGACACAACTGCTGGCCATTCTATTGGTCGGGCTGATCATTGGCATAGCATTGGCATTCCTTGTTGAATATCTCGATGATCGCATTCGTCGCTCAGAAGAGGTTGTCCAACTCCTTCAACTTCCTATGTATGGAGAAATACCTCAGGCACCAATACCGGGTCAGTCTAAGCCAGCTAGCTCAATAGTTGCGTGACTGAAAAGAATCTGAAGACCTTTATGAACAAATTTCTCTTCTTCTACAAGAGAATCAATGTTACTTATTTCAATACATAACGTTGTAAAGAATAGGTGAGATTTCCCGAAAGGAGTGATCTGATATGGCAAAAGCAACCACGACGATCAGACAGGTTTTGAACTACCAGTCTGAATATGGCGCGTGGTTTGCCGCCAATGCTGTCCTCTTTAATCGGGTTGCAGCCTTCTACTTTGAGGTGATCCAAGCCCATGAAAACGTGTTAGATCTTCCAAACACAGAAGCTCTCACCGCACTGGAAAGACTCACTCACGCGACGCAAAAGAACCCCAATCCAGTGATGCCGCTCTCAGATATGGCAGAGGATATTCCTGCCATGTTCCGGCGTGCTGCTATCCATGCCGCTCTTGGGTCAGCTCGCTCGTTCTACTCAAACCTCGGCAAGTGGCACAAGCGAAAAGAGAGGGCAGAAGCTAAGGGGAAGAAGTTCCATGAGAGGCCACCAGTTCCGCCACGCATGTGGAATAAGTCAGCAACCCTCTATGCAGGCCAGTGGAAAGAACGGACCGGATCAAGCATTCTGCTCAAAGTCTGGACAGGAACGTGCTGGAGCTGGATCAAAGTTCGTATCACTGGCAGGCAAATCCCTGGGGATGTCGAGGTGGGAAGCCCTTCACTTATTCGGAAGGGCAATCAATGGTGGTTGCATACTCCCATCGAAAAGCAATTCAAGAGTCCTGGGAAGATCGAGAAACAAGTCATGACAAATCCAGAGACAAGAGTTTGCGCTGTGGATTTGAATATTCATGAGAATATCGCCGTGTGTACGATCCAAACAGTTGAAGGTTCGATCCTCGCCACCACGTTTATCAGAGGTGGTAGACGGATATCCGGCTTTAGGAAGAAACTGTTAGGACGTATCGCACGCAACCGTCACAAGACTGGCATTATCGCCCAAAACGAACAAGACAATACAGACCTCTGGCGCAAGATCCGGCATACAGATGAGCAAGTCGCCCATCTGGTGAGTGCTCGTATTGTCCAGTTTGCCAAGCAGCACGAAGCAAGCATATTGGTGTTTGAACATCTGGGTAATCTCAAACCCACAAAAGGCAAGTATAGCAAACGAGGCAATGAGAAACGGGCGTTTTGGATGAAGGGGCGTATCTTCAACTATAGCAAGTACAAATCCTACAACGTGGGTATTCTCACGAGTCGGGTCAATCCAAGAAACACGAGTCGGGAGTGCGCTCGTTGTCAGAGCCTTGTTGCTCGCTATGAAGAGGACAAACCAGCGCAGGGATATACCTATGGTGCTCCATTAGTAGCTTGTCATCAGTGTGGCATGCGCGGGAATTCAGACAGAAATGCCAGTCTTGTCATCGGCCAGCGTTTAGTTGCACGCTATCAGAAACCACTCAAGGAAAAGCTTCACACTCTTCTGCGTGCAGAGAGGGCAGAGCAATCTGTAGGTGTTGTTGTCTCCCAAGATGCCAAAAGCGTGGGTTCCCGGCCATCTACCGGAAGCGCAAGGCATGGGGATCACAACGAGCATGGCACCGCTCAGGAAACAGGCATGAGGATGGTTGAGCCTGTTTCAGATATTGTCTACCAACTACGGGTCCCATTTTGAGTCGCAGCCACGCTCCATTTCTCAGGGAACCGACTACGTAGCAGTGTCAGAAGCTGCGGGACGAAAGTCCCGGAGAGAGTGTCACAGACACATTCAATTGGCATAGTATAGGTACGAAAAAATGCGCCATGATAGACATGGGGAACCCACAAAGGGGGACAGGATGGGCATACTCTCACAAGAGCAGATAGCACTGCTCACAGATTATGATCCAACGACACAATATAGTATAGCTTATCATACCGCTTATAATGCTATTTATTTTAGCTGGGATAAAAAGCAGGCAAAGCAGCTTGCAATCTTGCTCACGACTCCTGCGGCTTATGTAGGACAAGCAACCGCACCAGCAAATCTTGCCATTGCTGCCGCACAGAACGGTACACCGACCATTCTTGTCGATGCTGATCTGCACAATCCGAGCCTTCAGCAACGCTTTGGTACGGAAAAGCAGGGTGGGTTAAGCAAAATGCTCTCACAAGACGCAATTACCACACAACAACTCGCCCAGCATCTGAGCAAGACATTTGTTCCAGACCTCTACTTACTAGGTGCGGGACCAGCCGTGCAACAGCCAATAGAGATTAGGCGTTTTCTTTCCAACAGATTGGGTGATGTTGTTAGCAACTTACGCCTCTTTCTCAAAGAAGCCGAAAGCCGACCTAGCTTGATTATTTTTAATAGCCCACCGATATTGTCTGACATTGACGCAACCTTGATCAGTTCACATATGGATCAGACATTCTTAACTATTGCCACCGGCCATACAACGCGCACCCAAGCTAAACGAGCGCAGGAACAGCTTGAGCGTGCTCATGCAAAACTGGCTGGTTTCATTATGCTCGATACATAAAATAAACATACCCTTAGGCATGGCCTATAATATATCATCGCAAACTAGCGCCGTGATCAGTGAGGAGGACACTGCATGCAAGGACAGCCAGGGAGAAACAATAAATCTTGGGACAGGGATTGGGCAAATGAGAGAGAGAGAGTAACGGGAGCAAGGCTCGTTGCCATCAAAACAGCGGGCAAGCAGCGAACATTACCACAGCGCCCTCCCGGTATGACTCGTCTTACAACACCGCCGGACACGCCTCGCGTGGCACGGCCGCAACGTGAAACGATGCCACCAAATCAGGTACGACGTCGCATTATTTTTTTGGGAAGCGTATTTGCCATTGCAGCTATCGTTGCATCTGTCGTAGGGATCTTGCTTGGGAGGGGAATGCTTCAGAGCAGCGGACCAGCAACCGTAGTCAATGATTTCTTTACCGCAACCTCTAGCAATAACTACGAGCAAGCATATCAAGATCTTGGACCCGCGATTACCATTCGGCTTAACCAGCAGGATTTTACTAAGCAAGCACAGGTCCTCGATCAGCAATATGGACCAATTACAGACTATAAAGAGGTTGCCAATAGCGCCGCGAATCAGGACAACAGTCAGAGTTATTTGTTTACCATTACGCGCAGCAAGCTTACGAAATCCTATAATCTACGTATCATACTCCAACAAGATCCTAATGAAGGCTGGAAGATTATCGATTATGGAACCAGCCTGGGACCAGGAGTGGGACAATAGGCGACATCTACTTTCCAGATTCAGGAGAGGAACCTGCTCTATCTTGGATAGGGCAGGTTTCTTTATTTAAATGTGGGTAAAAGACAGGCATTGATGCCGGGGATAAATAGTTGTTTGCTTGGAACTAGAGTGGGGTCTTAGCAGTCAAAACAAACAAGCAAGTGTAGTGTGAATAAAGAAATGGAGCAAAAGAGGGCTGACAGCAGGAATGCGTCCTGCTATACTTCAAATATCTGTACCCGACTTGGAAGGCGAGAAAGAGGTAGGTAACAAGCCAAAGGGGCTGATAGGGGCAACCACTAGGTTGTGCAGCTCGTCTTAGGTATAGTTCAAATGAACTTGGCAGTTTAGGTATTAGCACAAATGCACTCACAAATCTGCTAATGCAAGATGGTATAATGTATGGGTGATATATGAAATCGAAAGGAGATAAAATCAATGAGACCAATAGAAGTGAAGCGTATGGCACCGCGTACAGCCATCGTTACTACGCTTAAGAAACATGGTAGTGCCAATGTTGACTTTCTAGCCAATGAGATAGGAAGAAAGCCTAGTGAAGTCGAAGGCTACGTTCAAGGTCTGGCGAATGCAGGGGTAGTCAGTCGTCGGAATGGTACCGTCTCTCTTGCGAATGCTTCTAAATAATGGGGCATCTACCCGTTTTTCAATTTCTTAATGCTACCTGACACCTCCTCTGCGAGGGCTTGGACTCAAGAGCAATGCATTGCCTTTGGACAAGATTTGGATGATGAGCTTCGTGATCCGATTGGGGGAATATTTAATGCAATGCAACTGTATTTGATATTCATGGGCAGGAAAGATTTAGAACGCATTTTCCCACTCAAGTAGCCTCAGCCAGTACTTAGGGTTGTATGTCCTACAGTGGTAGTACTGCGGGCTATCTGCTTGCCATTAGATGATTTCAGCGGGTACAATCTTCAACATGAAAAATTTCTGGAACGAGTTAAACAAACCTATTTTTATCCTGGCACCTATGGAAGATGTGACAGATACCGTACTCAGGCAAGTGATTGCAAGGTGTGGGAAACCTGCGGTTTTTTTCACTGAATTTACGAATGTGGAAGGGATGTTTTCTAAAGGAGCAGAGCATGTTGTCCATCGGCTGCAATATACCGAAATAGAGAAGCCACTTGTCGCGCAAATCTGGGGGTCTCACCCTGAGAATTTCTGTAAGGCTGCAAAATACATAAGAGATATGGGAATGAGCGCCGTGGACCTAAATATGGGATGTCCGGCGCAAGGCCCGGTACATAGAGGCGTCTGTTCAGGCTTAATTAACAATCGACCACACGCCAAAGAAATTATTGACGCGACAAAAGAAGGGGCAGCAGGTATCATCCCTGTGAGCGTCAAAACACGCTTAGGCTTTCGGGCAATTGACTTTGACTGGATACAATTTGTACTTGAACAAAAACCGGCAGCCTTAACGGTTCACCTGCGCACTGTAGCTGAGATGTCCAAAGTTCCCGCTCATTGGGATAAACTGAAAACAGTTGTTCAGATGAGAGATGCACTCAGCCCTGAGACGTTGATTATCGGGAATGGAGATATCAAGTCACTCACCGAGGCAAGACAGAAGGTAGCAGAAGCAGGGGCTGACGGAGCGATGATAGGCCGGGGCATTTTTGATAACCCCTACTTCTTTTCAGACACCGTGACATTAAGTGATAAAACACCAGAAGAGAAAATGCACCTGTTGCTTGACCACATGCATCTTTGGCAGGACACCTGGGGAACGACCAAGCATTTTCCTACTCTGCGTAAGTTTTTTAAAGTCTATGCAAACGGCTTCCCAGGAGCGCAGGATTTACGTATGCAACTGATGGAGACGCAAACTCCCGAAGAGACTGAACATATAGTGGCAGTATTTTTACAGAACCTTGGGCAGGAAAGCCTCCGTCATTGATGCGAAAAAATGGAGAGATGTGAACTGAAGAGTGCTAGAGTGTTACCTCAATGTGTATATCAACAGCAACAAAAGGGTAAAACAGCACTCATCTTAGAATAAGTAGGGGAGAGGGCAATAGAGATACCACCCACCACTTTAACATATTTAGACTAATACTTCTTCAAAATCACCAACCAGCTTCTGAATCTCCCGCAGGCGCTGCTCCGCAATCTCCACATTTTCGAGAGCTTGAGCTAGAATACGCGCTTCCAACGAAGTGTAAGTCTCAGCGATTTCTGGGTCAATGGAGCCCACCAGCTCTAGAGCACGGCTCAGATTGTTCTCCATCGTTGCAGTTGACATGGTCAGTTACCCCTTTATAAATACAGATTTTGGGATGCCGCTAATAAGACACAATCTATACAGACAACTTGTTTACCATGAAGAAATGCACTCTTCAACTACCACCTACAGCTCAATACGTAAGTCGATGCTAATTGGTTACATCCTTCAGCCATCAACTTCCTTCTAGAGATCCCTCCCTTTAGGTCTAGCATATGCCGCGATCAAGCAACACACATATCTACGTCTATATTACCCTAGAGGACAAAAAAAGCCAAAACAAAGAACCAACATTCCTATCTAATTTCCCTATAAACGCAACTGATCGTATTTTACCTATCTATATGCTGCAGCTCACGCTTCTTGCCAAAACGAGCTTTAGTGGCCAGAGAGAAGCACAACAGTTGGTCGCTGACGCCCATATGCTAGCAAGCTTACTTGCCACCCAATCCGCACACTTTGGCCAGGCACAGACTGAAGCACGCTGCGCCCTAGTATTTGCACGTGCCGCCAATGACCAGAACCGTATAATTGTTGCATACATACGCATGGCACAGGCACTAAAGTACCGGGGATTGCTTACAGCTCGGTTAGGGGTCTACGAAGACGCTGTTGCTCTCATCTCAGGGCAAACCTCTCCCCTCGTCACAGGACGTGTTTATTTGGGGTATGCCGAAACACTTGCCACAGCTGGCAGTGAAGCCGAGGCCCAGCGTTATTATGAACTAGCCGTCCAGACCTTTCCTCCATTCCCACAGGACGATCCCGCTTTTGCTTATACACACTTTCGAGGCTGCGCAGTCAATATCATAGAGTGCCAGCTATGGATGCACACGGGCAAAGTCAAGCAAGCGCGTGATCATCTAGAGCAGCGAGACCACTTTGTTGCGAAACGAACACCAGACTGGCTTGAATTGCGCATCACCCAGGCTGAAGCCGCATACAAGGACCAAGATATGGGAGCTACCCTATTTTATCTGGAAGACGTTCTTCCCGTAGCCTGCGAATTGAACAACAAGTTGCGCTATGAGACAGCTAAAAGCCTCTACCAACAGGCAAATCTTCTCTGGAGCAGAGAGCAGAAGGTTGAACATCTCGGACAATTGATCTCCCATTATGATCAGGTTGCGCAGAGGAATCCGCTTGGTAATGATGGCGAGGACAACCAATGGGCAAACTTGTGAGTTAGGAGAGGGATAGGACCTGCTGGATCTCGGCGAGGAGTTCACGAACATGGATACGAACTACCCACCAACCACCTAGCGTGAACTGTTGGGAAAGCTCACTGAGCGTCCTGCCGAACGGCAGCGCGTTGCTGATGCACTGGGCGTAAGTACCTTTACCATTACCCGCTGGGTCGAAGGCAAAGCAGAGCCACGAATACACAATCTTAAGCGCCTCCCCGAGGTCTTTCCAGCCTACCAGGGACAGTTCACCGAGTTGATCCAGGCAGAACTCGCTCCTAATATCCCTCCTCTTCCTATGTCAGCCGTTGACCGTCCTGAGCACGAAGTAGGTTCCGAGTATTTTGTCCGTGTGCTGTCTACCTATGCTACTGTCAGCGGACCCTTCCGGGCTTGGTCAATAGGCCAGAAGGCCTGGGTGTATGAAAAACTTGTCGATGGCATAGAGCATGGGGGGGAGAGCCACGGACGCGCTGAAGCGGGTCCCTACAGGAGCATACGGCCCGCTGAAGCGGGCGCAGGACGCTATCGCTGTCCTGCTTGGCAAGTCGGCTCACCTACAACTCATTCATACACCCAGAAGGCCTCGGCAGATTGATATAATTTGACCTGATATGCTATACTGAGATAACCTCGGGT
>Ga0193728_1001725_pt1 | contig 11267 bp, 8 predicted proteins | sample U1c1metaG_FD_143037 | JGI IMG/M metagenome (GOLD analysis project Ga0193728, IMG submission 143037) | Soil microbial communities from a riparian zone of the East river system, Colorado, United States - U1c1 | ecosystem: Environmental > Terrestrial > Soil > Riparian zone | place: USA: East River...
ACCGTCGGGCAAGGGTAACCGATAGAGAGGGGAAAGTAACGCTAAAAAATGCTTATCAGCAGGATGAGTTCATTGCCTCCTCAGATATGAACTTCCGTCCCGTAAATACCTACACCGCTCCCGATGGCTGTCTTTATATCGTCGATATGAACAGGGGAATAATTCAGGAAAGCGAATGGACAAAGGCAGACAGCTACCTGCGTCCGCAAATACAGCGTCTGGGACTGGATAAGAATACGCAATTTGGCCGCATTTACCGGCTGGTTTATGATGGCCTGCAGCCAGGACCAAAACCACAAATGCTGGATGAGCCTTCCAATAAACTGGTCAGCTGGCTGGACCATCCCAATGGCTGGTGGCGGGATAATGCCCAAAAGGAATTAGTCTTGCGCGGTGATCAATCTGTAGTCCCGGATCTGAAGCAAATAGCTGTAGGAAACCAGGGTTCGCTGACGGCAAAACCAACCGCATTGGGCCGCCTTCATGCGCTATGGACATTGGATGGATTGGATGCAACAGACAAGGAAGTTTTATTCAAAGCGATGGAAGATCCAGATGAGCAGGTAAGAAGGGCAGCCGTTCGGATAAGTGAGCCTTTTTTAAAAAAGAATGATGAAGAGGTCATTGATAAACTGGAAAAATTGAAAGATGATGATGGCTATGATGTACGCGTGCAGTTGATGTTATCGCTTGGTTATGCCAAAACGGATAAATCAGCGGCAATCATGAAATACCTGCTCGATAAAAACCCGCGCAATGAAATGCTGACGGCCGTTAAAAGCACACTTACAAAAAATGAGGATATAAAGAAGTTTGGAGCAAAACTAGGCAGTCTTGATCCGTCAAATAGAAAGGTCATCTTGGACGGAGCAACGATATACAGAACACTTTGTTCTTCCTGTCATGGCCCTGATGGCAAAGGACTGGCAACCCAGGTGGCGCCACCGCTTGTCGTGGAAAATAATTTCAGAAGATTGATGAGTGCAAAAGATACGACGATCATGATCCTGCTACACGGGTTAAAAGGGCCGGTTAATGGTAAGTCCTATGCTGTAGAAATGCCATCCATGGCCTCTAATAACGACCAGTGGATCGCCTCGGTATTAAGCTATATACGCTACGATCTGGGTATCAACAATCGTTTTCCGGGCAATATGTCGGCCTCCTTCCTGGCGAGGGTCATGGTCAGCCCGGATGAAGTAAAAAAGATAAGAGCTCAGACTGCAGGAAGAGATAAACCCTGGACCATGGACGACTTGAAAAAAGGCACAAAATAAAATATATCCATTACATGCAATTCAAAAAATGCTTATTGATCGGTTTGCTTTTTTCTTTCCAGCTTCATGCACAAAATAAAAACAAAACTGTACATCTGCTGGACGCAGAATTAAGCTATTGGTATAAGTGGCTGGGCGTTCCACATACAAGCGTTACAGGCCTGCCTGCGGGTACCCCTTTGGGTGACGGAATGAATGGAACACCACTCGGGCTACATGACCCAAAACATGTTTTTTCAGTGGTCACCCTGGATGGTGAAAAGGTTTTAAAAGTCACCGGAGAAATATTCGGAGGCCTTACTACGAAAAAGGAATATGAAAATTATCATTTTCATTTAAAATATAAATGGGGCAAAAAAAGATGGGCTCCCTTGTTAGACTCGCCACGTGATATGGGCATCATGTTCCATCTCACAGGCACAAACGAAGATGCTTTTTGGTCCGTATTCATGATGGGGCTTGAATGCCAGATTTCCGAGGAAACCAGTGGCGATCTTATCCTGGTGCATAATAAGGCCGTTTCTCTTTTTCCGGTTGCCGAAGCCAGAGTGAATGATACAAAAACCTGGGATCTTCATGCAGCATGGAGGGATTTGGGCGCTAATACAAATTTTGGAAATATTAGCCGCACTAAAAATTACGAAAGTGATTCTTCCGCATGGACTACCATGGATGTCTACACGCACGGGGGTGCGGGGGTTTACCTGGTGAACGGTCATGTGGTGATGGCTTTTCGCGATGCCGGCATCCTGCATGCGGATAAAACGGTTACGCCATTAACCAAAGGAAAAATTCAACTTCAGTCAGAAGGTGCTGAAGGATATTATAAAGACATTACCATTCAATCGATACCAGATATACCCGAGGATCTGAAAATAGCGGCAGGCTTAGATTTACCTCACACCTGGAAACTCGGCGTTGCCTTGTATACATTTCATACGTTTTCATTGCCTGAGGAGCTCGCGAAAGCGGATAGTGCGGGTTTGCATTATGTGGAAGGATTTACTTTTGGAAGAGCTGGCCCGGAATTAAAAGACTCGATGATCATGGGTCTTAGCCCCCAGGGCGTCGGAAAAATGAAGGATCTTGTTGACAAAGCCGGATTGAAAATGGAATCCATTTACATAGTGGGGGGAAAAACAATTGATGCCTGGAAAAAAGAATTCAATATCGCTAAGCAATTGAATGTAAAATATGTTACTTGTGAGCCACCCATAAATATGTGGGATGCAATTGACAGTCTTGCGGGAGTTTACGGCCTTAAAGTAGCTATACACAACCACTGGAAAGGCATGAGCGCTTACTGGAGTCCTGATTCGGTCCTTGCAGCGATTAAAGGCCATCCAAATTTTTGGGCCTGTGCCGATCTTGGACATTGGCCAAAGAGTGGCATCAATCCCGTGGAAGGCTTAAAGAAATTGGAGGGCCATCTGCTTGCCTTGCATTTGAAAGATATTGCTGCTTATAACAATCCCAAATTACAGGATGTGCCTGTCGGAACAGGTGTCATTGATTTTCCCGCCGTCTTTAAAGAACTGCAGCGTCAAAAATTTGATGGTTATATCATGATAGAACGAGATGCAGAAGATAAGCCCAGTAACCTGGGCTCCGTGATAGCAACAGTTAAATATTACAACAACCTGTTAGGGATAAAAAAATAAATCGTCCATTGCTATACCCTTATGTTCCCCAAATAAACACTGTTTGATTGCCTGCTTCGATCATGGGCCGCAAAGGCAAAATAGATATGATAGCTGCGCCCCTGATCAGTTGGCAACTTCAATGTATCAATCCCTGTTTCCCTGAACTGACCGGTAAGCGAATAATATGCAAATCCATGTTCGATGTCATAAGCCAACAGCATCGCCTGATCCTTTGGATTGCTTCCCTCCACATGGCCGGCATTCCAGGAAAATTGTAACTCAACTCCATTTCTTTTTTCTACTGAAATATCCGCAGATAAAGGAAGCGAACCATAACTTACTCTGACCAGCGCCGGGTTGATCAATCGATCCGGTGGCAGCCCTTCAAATGCATTCCGCAAGAGCCAGGATTTTGCCGCCAGAAAACCCTCAACGGTCGGACTATATTCCTTAAAACCTGCACGCACAAATTCCGACAAGGGTTTCAGCCATTGGTGTGCCTGCGCAAATTTTATGCGATTAGCGCTTTCAGGCGCGCTGACCTTTTCACTGCGTCTTTTTGGAGCTGACTTAACATAAGGGATTCCCTTCCAGGTGGAGCCCACCAGGGGACCGATCTTGCCGGTGATTGGTCCGTAGAGACCATTTAATAGTTTTCCCATAGAAACGGATTTACAACAATTTATTAATAGTTATAGAAAAAAGCAAGCCAAAAACAGAAAAAACATAGACTAAAAAGAGACAGATTCCATGTACTGTCTGTGTACGGTCTCTGTTTGGTCTCTGTACTGTCTGTGTACTGTCTGTGTACTGTCCCTGTTTGGATACTTTCTCCTGATATCGAACCAATTATATCCTACTCCATAAGGGATTGACTTTCAATTTACAGTATTACCGCGTAAATAATGGCCTGGCAATTCTATTCATTGTGTCGAGACTGTCAATTTCTGGGACGATTAATATTGAATATCAATAAACTAATAATACCCAGTCCCAAAACAGAATACCTTGTCCATGCAGGTCCGGTTCCACTGACGATTCCAATAAGACCCATAATGACAAGAATCAATCCTCCATAATATAAAGATGACCTGCGCATCGATTTTCCATATTTATTGAGCATGTTCATTGCTCAACCGCTGCTTTCTGCAAATTATTTTTTTAGAAACAATAGTCCAAGCTTTGTCTTTTGCCTGATTATCAATACAATAGTCCTAATGCCTTTTCGCCAAATGAAGACGGGCACAATGATTAGAAAAACCAAAGATTCAACCGTGCCTAAAATGATACATCATTTATTTTCCATCACATAGAATACAGTATCAATAAAAAACAAAACATCTTCATTCGCTATTACATTTTCATCATGCATATCTTCTAATATCAACCCAAACTCCTTATTATAGTAATCTTGCCGTTTGGTATTCGTAAAACCATTAAAAGTCAGCAACTCTTTAATATCTTCAAGTTTTGCCTGTTCGCCTTCTATAAACGGCTGTTGTAACATAGCACAAAGGCTTCTGTCGACGTCAATAAATCCTAATAACGAATAGGCTGTATTTGGGAATAACAAATTATGGATTACCAGGCTAATGAAATACTCGGTCCAGGTTGCATAGTAGATAGCATCGTTAATCTTAATAACATGCCGTTGATCAGCTGCGAAATAAACCTTCGCTTCTCCTCCTTTAGTCAGATAGTTGCTATCAGGTGGCAAAGTCACCAACCAAAGGTCTGATTGTTCAGCATGAGATTTTAAGAAACCGGCCTGCTTTTCCTTGAGGATTGCCCTACTTTCGAATTCGCTTTTAATTGTTGGACCTGTTTCAAAGCTTTCGATAAGGAGGTTTCTGATTGTTGTGCAATGATCTTGCTGCCCTTCAAGGAGAGCTCCTCCAACGATATTTTGAAGTTTTTTGCGCGTTTCATCAGCGATCATTTTAACAATAATAAGAAAAATAGTCGAGAGCAGAAAGTGCGGCCGAGATACTTCATAGCGGGTCAATCCTCCACTATCTATTAATAAGAAAATCGCTGAAAATCAATGGCTTAAATTTAGTAGAGGCGAGAGGGCAGAACCAAGATTTCGCTACCTGTCAATGCTATAATTAGCCAGTTAAGCCAATCCACCAGTCAACTGGATTTGAATCGCCGACAGTTATTGCCTCTTCATCGATTCACGATCATCAAACGATGATTGCCCGCTTAGTTTTATACCTAAATCAAATTCAATTAAAGAACAAAAAATTAAAACAATGAAAAACTATTTTTTAGGCCTTTCCCTGGCCCTTGTATCCTGCTTGTTATTCACCAGTTGTTCAGTTACAACCCATGTGGAAATTGCACCAGGCGTAAACTTCAACAATTATAAAACCTTTGGCTGGGCAAACAGCAATGGGGGAAAGAAAGAAGACAATGCCGACAATTCCATTGTCGACAACAACATCAAAAACGATATCAGCAAGCAGTTGGAGGATAAGGGTTGGAAGGAAACGACCCAAAATCCCGATGTGCTACTGGATTATAATGTCATGGTTGAGAAAAAAGCCAGCCAGGTATCGGAACCGGTTTACGGTTTCCCCTACATGCATTATTATTATAACAGGTGGAGACACAGAATGGGTTCCATATATTATCCGAATGACCTGATGGGATATCATAGCTATAACGTTCCCTTCAAGCAGGGAACATTAACGGTGAATATGGTGGATGCCAAAACGAACAAATTGATTTGGCAGGGTTCAGCTCAGACGGATGTAAACAATAAAATGGTGACGAGCGGGGAGATGCAGACCAATGTTACTTCACTTTTCAAAAAATTCGATGTGCCCAGCACAAATTCATAAGGCAACGGATGCAGGTAGTTGTGAAAAACCAGGTCCCGTTTTTAAACGGGACCTTTATACCTTCGCAGTAGACTTCCGATAAAAGTTATATAATGCTAATAAAAAAAATAAAAAATCATGGCAAAAATTCTTTGTGTTTTATACGATGATCCTGTTACAGGATATCCTAAAACATCCATCCGGGATAGCATCCCCAAACTTACGGGTTACCCTGGGGGTCAAACCCTTCCCACTCCATCAACAATAGACTTTATTCCAGGACAGCTTCTTGGTAGTGTTTCTGGTGAACTTGGGCTTCGAAAATTTCTTGAAAGTCTGGGGCATGAATTTGTAGTTACTTCTGATAAAGACGGAGCAGATTCTGTTTTTGAAAAAGAGCTTCCTGATGCAGAAGTAGTCATATCTCAGCCTTTTTGGCCTGCGTATTTAACCGCAGAGCGAATTGCAAAAGCAAAAAAATTGAAATTAGCCATAACAGCAGGTATTGGCTCTGACCATGTTGACTTGCAGGCTGCCATGCAAAATGGGATCACTGTCGCCGAAGTGACTTATAGCAACAGCATCAGTGTTTCAGAGCACCAGGTGATGATGGTCTTATCATTGGTTCGTAATTACATCCCATCTTATCAATGGGTAATTAATAAAGGATGGAACATTGCAGATTGCGTGGAACGGTCATATGATATAGAAGGTATGCATGTTGGCACTGTCGCGGCCGGCCGTATCGGTTTGGCCGTTTTGCGTCGTTTAAAACCTTTTGACGTTAAACTGCATTATACCGATCGTCACCGCCTCCCAAAAAACATTGAAGAAGAACTCAATCTTACTTTTCATCCGGATGCTGAATCCATTGTTAAGGTTTGCGATGTGGTTACCATCAATTGCCCGTTATATCCGGAAACAGAAAATCTTTTCAACGAGGCGCTGATCAGTAAAATGAAACGTGGGGCTTATTTAGTGAATACTGCGCGTGGAAAGATTTGTAATCGCGATGCGGTTGTACGCGCATTGGAGAGTGGACAGCTTGCAGGTTATGCGGGAGATGTATGGTTTCCTCAGCCAGCTCCCAAAGATCATCCATGGCGAACCATGCCATATCATGGCATGACTCCGCATATTTCCGGTACGAGTTTGTCGGCACAGGCCCGTTATGCAGCCGGCACACGGGAAATCCTGGAAAGTTGGTTTCAGGGTAAGCCATTGCGTTCCGAATACCTGATTGTTGACGGTGGTAAGCTGGCAGGAGCGGGCGCCCATTCTTATGGTGCAGGCAATGCTACTGGCGGATCGGAGGAGGCTGTAAAATTTAAGACAGTGAAATGAGATGCTTCATTTCGTTTATGTGTAATAACCACTATTTGTTCGGACAAATAATGAATTTCAGTAACTACTTAATCTTTCACTTCCTGAATTTGTGTTATTCCTGATTACTTAAATCAGTAACTTCAAGTCACATCAACCTTTCGTGTCAATCAGCCCTGATCAATTTGTATTGGCTACTATAAGTACCCGAAAGACCAGTTGTTCAGAGCTTATCCGTACTTTACCATTATTCTTTTTTGTACTAACTGAAACAGTTGGTTCGCAGTGTTGGGTTTATCATTGAGTTATGATATTATTAAAGCACATGGAGGTGAGATAAAAGTGGAGACGATTGAGGGTGAGTATGCGGAATTTATTATTCAATTGCCATTGGCATAAATTAATTGCATGAGGAAGTATTTAAAAATAATGTTGCTTTTGTTGCTATCAGCACTTCTTCAAGCACAGTATGGCCAAAAGCAATTAGACAGTCTGCACCTGGCGCTGAAGAACGCAGCCAATGATACGGTTCGTATGCATCTTTATGCGCAACTAGGAGTGTTTTATGCTGAAGTAAACCACGATAGTGCCCTCTTTTACAGTGAAAAAGAATTATCACTGGCTAAACAACTGAAATTAAAGATAGATGAGGCTGGTGCATTAGATTTTACGGGCTATATATTATATCAATTAGGAAATTACCCCAAATCACTTGAATCTTTTTTACAAGCATTAAAAATTGCCGAGGATCTCGCAAGCGAAAAAAGTAGCAGGCATTTATCAGATGGCCAAATCCCGCGAGCCCAGCTCAGAGTATTAGCCAGTATCCATCATGATTTGGGGCATTTGTATGGCAGAACTGGCAATATAAATAAGCAAATTTCAAATTACCTGGAAACAAAAAGCATTGCAGAATCCATTCATGATACGCTTATGCTGGCACTTGTCGATTGGAACTTAGGATCGACATATTGGAAGCTTGACAAATTGGACTCAGCACTTTTTCTTGAGCAAAAAGCCTTAGCCATTTTTTCAAATTCAACAGATAGAAAGTATGAAGGAGCTGTTTTGAATTTAATCGGGGATATTTATCTGAGAAAAGGGGATATTAATTTATCGAGAGACGCATTATTAAAGTCAGTGCAAATTAATGAAGAACAAAATAATCTTTCATTTATTGGCCACAGCTATATTTCACTGGCAAGTTTGTATCAAACTGTAAAAAAACCAGACTCCAGCCTACTCTATGCCAGAAAAGGCCTAGAGTCTTTTAAAGCTGTGTGGGTACCGTCCGGAATGGCAGGCGCATACAGTTTGCTTTCATCTATCTATAGCGGGCAAAACAAAACAGATAGTGCTTTGGCTAATTTGAAATTGGCCACTGCTTTTAAAGATAGCCTGAATGATGCAGAAAGAAAAAAGCTAAGCGAATTTCAGAATTTGGGTTTTAATGAGCAAATGAGGCTTGAAGAATTGGAAAAAGAAAAAATTAAAACGCAAACTAAAATCAGGACTTATGCAATGCTGGCCGGTATTGGAGTATTTATGCTGATTGCTCTAATTCTTTATAAAAACAACCGCAACCGGCGAAAAGCAAATGACTTATTGCTAAAGAAAAATGATGAGATAGAGCGGCAGAAAATAAATGTGGAGCAAACGCTGACAGAATTAAGATCCACCCAGGCACAACTTATTCAATCTGAAAAGATGGCATCGCTTGGAGAACTTACAGCAGGTATTGCACACGAGATACAGAACCCGTTAAATTTTGTAAATAACTTCTCTGAAGTTAACAATGAACTAATTGAAGAAGCATCAAAGGCGAATAAGGCTGGTAATCCAAATGAAGTTAGCGAGTTGCTGTCAACCCTAAAAGATAATGAAGAAAAAATAAATCATCATGGCAAACGCGCTGAGGCCATAGTAAAAGGTATGCTGCAACATTCCAGAGCAAGCATAGGGCATAAAGAACCTACAGACATCAATGCATTGGCTGATGAATATTTACGCCTAAGTTACCACGGGCTTCGTGCTAAAGACAAATCTTTCAATGCAATACTGAATACAGATTTTGATGAGAGGATCGGTAAAATAAATATCATACCCCCGGATATTGGCAGGGTGCTGCTGAATTTATACAACAATGCTTTCTACGCAGTAACAGAAGAGAAGAAGCAAGCCGGTGAGGGCTATGAGCCAACAATTTCAGTCACTACAAAGAAGCTCAAGGACAAGGTTGAGATAAGAGTAAAAGACAATGGTAGTGGTATCCCCCGAAAAGTAGTTGACAAAATCTTTCAACCATTCTTTACGACTAAGCCAACTGGCCAAGGAACAGGATTGGGTTTAAGCTTGAGTTATGATATTATTAAAGTGCATGGTGGTGAAATAAATGTGGAGACAAAGGAAGGAGAATTAACAGAATTTGTGATCCATTTGCCAATATCAGTATAATTGTAAGCTCAACTCTTATCTACTTTTCATTAATTGTTTGATCAAGTAGTGGCGATTACAGTTTATGAACTCTCATCCTGTTTAACACTTTATTAGATTTTCTTTTTTTATTTTGGTTGTGTAATGACCAAAACTGTTTTTGTAATTCTCATCATGTTTTGTTGTTTGGATGGATATGCACAAAACGGCTTTATCGTCTTAAAAAAAAGACAAAAGAGCATTCAGTATTTTTGGAGGGATTCTCATTTTACTTTTCAATTGCAGAATAAGCAATGGCTCACTGGTATCGTTACTAAAATCACCCCCGATTCGTTCTATCTAACCCGGGAAATCATACGATATTACTCAATGAGTAGCGATACCCTTCATTTTAGCGGATTAGCATTCGCGTTGAACGATGTCTATGCTTTGCCTACCAAAAAAGAACTTATCAACTTTGAACATGACCAGGTGAAAGTGATTTTAGGACACGAAAAGTTTGCATGGGTGAGGAACGGATTTATATTCCAGATAGCAGGTGCTGGTTACCTGGCACTGAGTATTGGCAACGACCTGATCCGCAATGACCCACCATTCGCAAAAGAAAATCTGGCTGGATTGGCAATTGGCACGGCCGTCTTTTTATTGGGGGAAGCGCTGCATCTTAGTTTTGACCCTTATTTGCATATCGGAAAAAAATATCATCTGGAATGTGTAGTCATATCATCTATTTCCGACAAGCCCAGCTCGCGCTGAAACAGCAAGAATAAAAAAAGCATTATGAGGTTCCCATGGCTCCAGGGTATTGTAGTCCCCATGTGTGTCATATAAATCGAACCAGGGACGGTCCTGATCGGCAATTACCCTACAGAATCCGTTCGGAATGGCACCGGGAACAGCACCACGGTCATTATCAGGGGCCCAATGAAGATAGCATGGCGAATTAAAACTTCCCCGGCCCTCCATCATGCATAAATTGTAGGGATTCAAACCTAAAATCCAATCAAGTTGGCGATCGGCAAGGTTTGCCATCCCTGGTTCCTTCAGAATGGTACTGGTTAGATATAGTGCCCATGCATTGGACAAATACTGGCTGTTCTGGCCCACATAATAATATCTTCCGGTATTTGAATTTCCAATATGAGGGTTAAAGAACACAGTCTTGTCCCATGGAATAAGACCGAAAGGATTATTTGTCATTCGTATAAGTCCATTCATCCACAAACGAAGTGCATTTTTGGCCGTACCAGATGCTAAAGTACCGGGATGTGCACGAACATAAAGCGCCAGAGAGGCAGGAGCTACTCCCTGAAGTGCTGTTCGTGAATAAACATCAGTGGGCCATAATCCATCAGATTTCTGTTTATGTGCGAGTGATTTGATGCAGGATTGAGCATTATCGTCGAAACGCTGTTCACCCGTCAGGGCCCCGAGCTCTATATCTGCCAGCAGCAGATCGGCAGTGCGGCGCACCAACCTGCCGGCATGATCATCACCCAGGTCCGGGAAGGCACCCGAGGTCTTGCCCCATATATCTTCGGGATAGTCGGAAGCAGATTTAACAGCACCCAGCCACAAGTCTTCTGCGGCTTTTTTGAAATCCGGGCGGCCAGTAGCGCGTGCCGCCGCCGCGAGAGCAGCTGCTGTCATGGCACTCGGCCCCTCCCCGCGAAAAGGTCTGTCGTCGCCGGTTCCGGGAATGTTGTCCGTTTCCTTCTCGGGTGTGCCAAAATAATCGTAGCCGTCCCAGACTTCCTGATATATAA
>Ga0193728_1001726_pt1 | contig 11266 bp, 7 predicted proteins | sample U1c1metaG_FD_143037 | JGI IMG/M metagenome (GOLD analysis project Ga0193728, IMG submission 143037) | Soil microbial communities from a riparian zone of the East river system, Colorado, United States - U1c1 | ecosystem: Environmental > Terrestrial > Soil > Riparian zone | place: USA: East River...
CATGCATATCGACGGGGATGCCGCGACCGTTGTCGACCACAGTGACTGAATTGTCGGCGTGCACGGTAACATTTATTTCGTCGGCGTAACCGGCCATGGCTTCGTCGACGGAATTGTCGACGACTTCCCACACCAGGTGATGCAAACCCATTTCGCCGGTGGAGCCGATATACATGGCTGGGCGCAAGCGAACTGCCTCGAGGCCGCCTAGGACTTTGATGGATTTGGCGTCGTACTTGTGACCTGGCGTCGCAGGGATAACCGGTTCTTTATCTTCCATGAATACTCCGCAGTGAATTTTGCATTAAAAACTTTTGCCCGGCGTTCATTGACGGGCAGCTAAGTATTTTTCAAGTACGCGATTTGATTTCTTTGCGAACCCCACGTTCGCAAAAAGACCAGGGAACGCATTTCGGCGTTCGAAAGAAATTTGACAAAAACTTTGAAGCGAGGAAGGCGTGCTTGCGGAATGCTCCGTACGTCGCCTCACCCTTTGATTCCAATCGCGGTGGCGATTGAAACTCGTAAGGTTTCCTGCTCCATCCCATCTCGCGCAGCGAGACGTGGCGAAGACTGATACTTTCCAAGCGAAATAATTATTTGGTTCCTGGCGCGAAACCAAACCCCGAAAATTTCACCTGGCCGACGTGCCGATTTGGAGGGCCCAACAGCGAATCGACAACACCAATAGTGTAGCCGATTAGGGTCGATTTCTCAAGCCGTTAAACAGTTTCCAATAGCTTATAAACCTTTTGTTGGTAGATATTTACAACGGGTCCAGGCAGCCGGGCGGGGCGTGGGGGCAACCAAAGATTTGGCTTGGACAGAGCACTTTTCGGAGCGCTTTAACTGATAGAAAATGAGGCGGTTTTTTCGTGTCGAGCAGAAATAAGTTCAGATGCGCATGGGCATGATGATGTAGCGATAGCGGTAGGATTCGTCGGCGAGGGGGCGCATCTGGCCGGCGGATTGTTCGTCTTTTAGTTCGATGCTGATGGGGCCATCAGCGGCGGCGGCGAGAAAATCGAGCATGTAGCTGGAATTGAAACCGATGGCGATGGGATCGCCTGCGTAGTCCTTCTCGATATTTTCTTTGGCTTCGCCGTATTCCGGGCTTGATGCGGAAATTTCAATGCCTTCGTTGGAGACGGCTAATTTGACGGCGTGCGAGCGTTGATCGGCAAGTTGCGAGACGCGGCGCACGGCATCGCATAGTTCGGAGCGCTCGATGACCACCGTTTTATTGTTTTCGCGCGGGAGGACTGCTTCGTAATTAGGAAATTGGCCGGTAAGAATGCGCGAAATTAGCAGGCGGTGGCCAGCCTGGAAAAACAAATGGCTTTCGTCCTTGGCAAAATCGAGTTGGGCATCGGAACCGGCGGTGCTGGAAAGTTTTTCGACCTCGTCCATGGCTTTCTTGGGGATCAACACTTTCACTTCGCCGTTTAAGCCGCTGAGTTTTTGGTTGGTTTCCGCGAGAGCCAGGCGGTGGCCATCGGTGGCGACCATGGCAATGGTGTCCGGCTTCAAGATGAGCAACCCACCGTTCAAGGTGTAGCGGGACTCTTCCATGGAGATGGCGAACTTGGTTTTAGCGATTAAACTTTGGAGCGTAGCGGCGGGGAGCTTCACCAGCGGGTGAGGCATCGCGGGAAGCGCGGGAAAGTTTTCCCTGGCCATGCCCACAAGCTTGTATTTCTTCTTGTCACTAATAATTTCGACCCAATGATTCTCAAGTAGACGGAATTTGATTTCGCCTTCGGGCAGCAGGCGGACGAGTTCGAGAAGTTTCTTGGCGGGGATCGTTCCCGCGCCTTCCTTTTTAATTTTTACTTCGCAGGACGTGCGGATGCTGAGTTCCAGGTCCGTAGCGGTGATGGTGAGGCGCGTACCTTTAGCTTCGACGAGAATATTGGACAGAATGGGGATAGTAGTCTTGCGCTCGACCACACCTTGCGTGGTGTTTAGTTCATTCAATAGCGCGGACTTTGTTACGCTGAATTCCATTGCTTGATAATCCTCACGTGCCGTAACGGGTGCAGTTGCGGTCATTGGTCTTCCTTATGCAGTTATACCGCTGCGGTACTTTACCCGTTTTCGCGGGAAGTATAAAGCGCAATGCGGTTATAGGCGCTGTGGAAATGAGCGGATAACGGTTTTCATAAGCAATAAGGTTTGAATTTGATTAAGGAAATTATAAAGCTTGTTGTGGTGATGACAGCTGTGGATTGGTGGAAATCCCGCCAAGCTATTTTGTCGCGTGCAAGATAGATGCGTAGTTGTGCGAGTGGCACAATGTGGGAATGTCGGAAAAGACCGGAGTCAAGTCGGTATACGCCGCATGGACACGAAATTCTTCCTTCATGCTGCACAGCTTATTCAAAGTTTTGGCAACGGTTGTTCACAGTTACGTGGACCCGACCGACTTAAGGGGTTTAAGCCCAAGGCATCAAGAGCAACTCTTTCGTTGCGGATAAAGCCGCGACCTACAAGTCGAAGAGCACGCGAGGTTGGCCTCATGTTGAGCTGGGTGCGACCTCCCCAATCAGCGTGATTAGTAAACGTTTTAAACCGGTTTCTTGCGGGGGGGTGCTCCGTTGCGGGCGGCTTACTGCAACGCGTCCATCAGGCGGGTGATCGTGCGGTTTAAATCTTTGTCGTTGCGGCGAAGTTCTTCGATTTTGTGGATTGAGTGCAGCACGGTGGTGTGATGTTTGCCGCCGAATTGGCGGCCGATCTCGGGCAGCGATGCGGTGGTCAGTTGCTTGACGATGTACATGGCTACCTGGCGCGGGAACGCGATGGCGCGCGTGTTGCTGCGAACTTTCAGATCCTGTTCGCGCAAATTGAAATGTTCGCTGACGCGTTTTTGAATCAAGTCAATGGTGACGCGCTTTTCCTGCGAGGCAATGATGTTGCGCAAGACCTGTTGCGCGGTGGAAAGCGAAACGGTGACGCCGGTTAGCGAGGCGTAAGCCATCAAACGGGTCAGCGCGCCTTCGAGTTCGCGCACGTTGGATTTAATCGCTCGAGCGATGTACTCGGCTACGTCATCGGGAAGCGAGAATCGATCGTTGTCGGCTTTCTTCTGGAGGATAGCGATTTTGGTCTCCAGATCGGGCGGCTGAATATCCGCGATCAAACCCCACTCAAAACGCGAGCGCAATCTTTCTTCGATGGAGTTGATGTCTTTGGGCAAGCAATCGCTCGAGATGACGATCTGCTTTTGCTGTTCATAGAGGGCGTTGAAAGTGTGGAAGAACTCTTCCTGGGTGCGCTCTTTTCCGGCGATGAACTGGATATCGTCGACCAGCAAGACATCGACGGTGTGAAAACGGTCGCGAAAGCTGATCATACGATCGAAGCGAATGGAGTTGATAACCTCTATGGTGAATTTTTCGGCGCTGACGTAACTGAGGCGCATGGCGGGATTGCGCTGCTTGATGGTGTGCCCGATGGCGTGCATCAAGTGGGTCTTGCCCATGCCCACACCGCCGTAGAGAAACAGCGGGTTATAAGCCTTGGAAGGTTGCTCGGCAACCGCCCGTGATGCGGCGTGTGCAAATTCGTTGGACTTGCCGACCACGAAACTGTCAAAGGTGTAACGAGGATTCAGTTGGTGGTCACTGCTCTCAAAATCGAGCTTGGACTGCTTGATGCTGGAAACAGCCGGAGCGGCGGGCAAGGGCTCGTCATCGTTGCAGAGGTACTGGACTCTTACGTTGGGAGTGCCAATCTCGTGAAAAACGGCTTTAACGATCTCGCCGTAGGTGCGAGTCAGAACCTGGCGAAAAACAGTGCTGGGAATCTGCACGTAGAGCGTTTCGCCTTCGGCACGATTGAGGCGGGTGGGCTGGAACCAAGTGGTGAAGGTGTTGATGCTGACCCGGGACTTCACGTGCTCTAAAAACTTTTCCCAGGAATTTACGGAGATAGTCATCGGTAAGGGAATAGAAAGCCCTACGCTATTTCCACAGATGTGCATAAGCTGTGGAAAGCAGGCTTGGATTCATCTTTCTTAAGTCTTCGGATTCTTGCCCGCGATGGTGCCAGTACTTCGCCCCTGCAAACCGTCGCGTCCTTATCGGAATTTCCGGCCCTCGAACCGCCGGGGAGTGACAGCGCGGGATTGTCGCCCATTCGAGTGCACGGGGCAAGAGAAAAGTGCAATGCCACGTTTGGTGAGATTCACACACAGTGCACAGTTTTTCCACAACGACGATTTTCTGTTGAGAATGAAGAATTTCTTAATTTTATTGAGATAAATGAACGAAATTTTTGTTTGGAAGCGTTGACGATGGTTTTCTGCCGGTGCATAGCCTGTTAAAAACTCGAACTGTTTACAGATTTATTTTCAAGCGACAGTGGCAAATTGCGGCCGCAAACAAAACCGGATCAGCATTGCAGACAGCGGCGACATTTCCCTTAGCCGGGAGGTCCGGGCGATGAGACGTTTTGCAGCGCTCAAAGTGCTAATTTCGCGCGAATCCGAATTACTGGATATCCACACAGAAGTCGATTTTTGCGTGAATCGGAATTGTAACTTCGTGCGTCGTGGTAGGCGGCACTCACTGCCCCAGCTTGATATCGGGACGCTCGAATTCGAAGATGCCGAGAGGGGCACTGCCGATAAGGATGCGATCCTTTTCGACAAGAATGCTATTGGCGTCGAGACGCGTTCCGTCCGGGGTGTATAGCTGGTAGGTGGCTTTGCGATAACCGTCCTTGTCAAAACGCAGAAGGCGGTTATGGAGAGCGATCCAGACTTCTCCGCTGGCGCGAACAACGCCGATGGCGGTGAGTATGGGTTTGAAGGCAGGCTGCTTGCCCTTGCGCTCCTGGTGTTCAATTTCCTTTCTGGCGGCTTGCGCTGCGGCGAAGGCCTCAATTTCGGTGAATTGAATGGTTTGCGAGGCGTAGCCGTTGCGGTCGTATTGGCGAACGGTCGGCTCAGGAGTGTAGATAAACGCGTAGTAGATGTTCCCGCGCGCGTCGCTGGCGAGATAGCCGGAGTTGAGATAACGATTCAAGTCTTCGCGGCTGGAGATCTCTTCCAGTTCACCGAAATCGCGAATGTCCCTGCCATTCTTGTCGAAAACCTGGATAAGGCGAGGATCGCGCAATGTTGCGACGGCGACTTCTCCGTCGGGGAGTGCGGCGACCGAAAGTGGGGTGTTCACACGGAAGGATTTCAGCCGATTGCCTTCGGCTGAATATTCCACAATCAGATTGGCGGCGCGGTCAGCGATATAAATTTGGCCCGTGGCAGCAACATCAAAATCCTCGGCGAAACTTTGTCCTGCAGCGCTAGCCCCGAGAGGGGTGGTTTTGGAGGCTGGTGCATCGGCTGCGGACGCGCCGATGGTGAGGAGTTTGTGATCTTTGGCGTCAAAAACTATTAAGCCCTGCGAGCTCAGGACATTGATCGCGCGCAGTCCCATGCCGACCTCGGGAAACAGCCGGCGTTTGGCGGTTAATTCGCCCTCATAAGGCTTGGAACTGACGTCGCCTTCAGACTGCGCGTGAGCGATAGCAGCTGTGATGGCTAGGAGGCAGAGGGACACGCAGGACCTAAAAAATAACTTCGCAATGTTCATTGATTTTCCTGAATGCTCAGAGCATTGACGGCGCGCCAGGGTTGCCCGTTACAGGCGTTCAACTCAGTATCCCGGGCGATGACTTCATCCCAGCTAGGTATCAAGGCGGAAGCGGAGGCGCTCGATAGAGCGGGCGCGCAAGCGGCCAGCGGAGTTGCGCGGGGATTCGTCAGCGGTTTCGATCAGCACAGTGTTCATCTGAATGTCCCCTTCGGCGACCTCAAAGCGGGCTGGGAGCCCGTCGAGAAATTTTTTGATGATGCCCTGTCGATCCATGCCGATCACGCCGCCGTGAGGCCCGGTCATGCCCACGTCGGTAATGTAGGCGGTGCCCTGGGGCAATACATGCTCGTCGGCCGTGGCTACGTGAGTATGAGTTCCTACGACGACCGTGGCTCGTCCATCCAGGTACCAACCCATGGCCACTTTCTCGCTGGTGGTTTCGGCGTGCATATCGACGAAGACGAAGTCTATGTCCGGCGATAGCCTGGCGAGTTCGCTGTCGGCCTTGCGAAATGGGTCATCAATAGCAGGCAGAAAAGTGCGACCCTGAAGATTCAAGACCGCGTATTTAACGCCGTTTTTGGCGGTGCCGCAGAAGAGGCCGCTTCCCGGGCTGCCATCCGGAAAATTCGCGGGGCGCAGCAGGCGAGGCTCGTGGGGCAGGTAATCCATAATTTCACGGCGGTCCCAGCTGTGATTGCCACCGGTGAGGACGTCGATTCCGTCATGGAGAAATTCATCGGCTAGGCGAGGGGTGATGCCGAATCCGGCAGCAGAATTTTCGCCGTTGGCGATGACCAGAGCTATTTTTTTTTGGGCTACGATGTCGGCGAGACGGTCGCGCACGATCTGGCGTCCTGGGGAGCCCACGATATCACCCACGAAGAGAACACGCATGGAGGGAGTTTACAGATGATGCGGCGCGGTTCAAAGGAATCAATACCTGAAGACCGGGGGATAGGGGTTGCTGCCAGCACTTTTGCTTAATTGAACCTTGAGTCAGGCGACCAATTTAACAAGGGCATCCATGTTCTTAGACATTTCTAAGAAAGCGAAGAAGATACGAATATCAAGGCCACGACGACAGTAACCCTTACGTTATATTTTGAAGGTCTGGCAGCGCACGGGTGCCGAAGGCCGGCAGGCATTGCATTCAAGGGGCTTGGCGAACAGGGCCAGAACGGCAGGTTCGGCGAAATGTTAACTGATTGGTCACAATTTTTTGTTGCTGAGTTCTGGGCGGACTAGTGCTAGAATTACGACCTGTTCTAAAGGTCTAAGGTGCGCTGTCCTCTCGAGCAGTGTGCCACCAACGGCCTGAGGTGCCCCGGTGTCTTTCAGCAAGCCCCAGTCACGTCGTAGTCGCCGTGTCTCCCGAAAGGCCAAACTAGGGGAGACGCTTGCCCAGACGTATCGGCATGTTCCGTTCCGGAACAGAGTGGTGATTGCGGCTGCGTTGCTAAGCGTGTGCTGTATCGTCATATTGGGCGCGTCCTTTGAGCTTCGTTTTCGCGCGTGGGAACCTGTAGCTAGCGCAGAGCCTGCCGCAGCGCCATTCTGGCCTCCTTCGTCAATTCTTTTGCCCACCGGGCATACGCGAACGGTTTACCCGTACTCGGTCATTGCCGGCGGTGCACAATCCGCACAGGAGTTGAGGGAAGCAGTGGCAGTGGACCCCGTGGTCGCCCAACATTATGCGGACTTCGATATTGCGAAAACCCGGCGGGTGACGCTTGACGCTCCCAAATTGGTATACGTTTCCTATCGCCTCGGTAACAAAGTGTTTTGGACGAAGCACAAGGTTGCGCTGCGAAAGGGCGAAGCCATGCTGAGCGACGGGCCCAATATGGCGCGAACTCGCTGCGGGAATCGGATCTCGGTTCTGCCGGTCAGACCCAACGCTCCTGCCGAACCAAGTTCATCGGAGCTGGAGGGCCCTGAATTTGCGCCGATGGTGTCGTCACCGTATCTCGCGGCATACTCGGTTTCGCCACCGGCGGTCCGACTGCTTCCTTTGTGCCAGTTGCGCCATTTTTTCCTTTGCCGGGCGGCGGAGGGATTGTCGGTAACAAGAGTGCGTCTACTCCGCCTCCGGGCGGTGGCGGCGGTACACCCGGTGGCGGCGGAGGTACACCTGGCGGCGGAAGCGGCGGTGGTGGTGGAACTCCAACTCCTGTAGGCGTGCCCGAACCAGGGACGGCAGCATTAGTATTGATTGGGTTGGGTGCGGCGGCTATGCGGGCACGTCGCAAACGAAAAGCGTGTTAAGATTTATTCAGTGAAGGCAAGCTTCTATTAGCGGTTCCTCTTCAAGCCTGAGGGCTTTCGTGTTGTTACTTTCCTTCCGTCGATTCATCTGAACAGTTAAATTCGTGAGGATTCTATGGCCGTATCACTATCCGAGAGATTAGATCAGCTGGGCGCACGTTACGACGAGCTGACCAGGGAACTCTCCACGTCCGAAGTGGTGTCTGACACTTCCCATTTTCAAAAAGTCGCCAAGCAGCACGCCGAGCTTGAACAAATCGTCGAGAAGCATCGCGAGTTCAAGCAGATCGAGAAAGATCTGGCCGGCGCGCATCAAATGATTGGCGAAGCGGAAGATTCGGAAATGAAGCAACTGGCTTACGACGAAGAAAAACAACTGGTGGCACGCAAAGAAAACGTCGAACGTGAGCTGAAGCTGCTGCTGCTCCCTAAGGATCCTAACGACGAAAAGAGCGTCATCGTGGAAATTCGCGCAGGCACCGGCGGCGACGAGGCGGCACTTTTTGCTGCTGAACTTTTCCGGATGTATTCGCGGTACGCGGAAACGTTGGGCTGGAAAGTGGAAGTACTGGAAAGTTCTCCGTCTTCGCTTGGCGGCCTGAAGGAAATCGTTGCGGCCATTCAGGGTTACAAAGTTTATTCCAAACTGAAATATGAAAGTGGAGTTCACCGTGTGCAGCGCGTGCCTGCTACCGAGCAGCAAGGCCGCATCCATACTTCCGCTGCTACGGTGGCGGTGCTGCCGGAAGCCGACGAGATCGACATTAAAATTGAGGCTAAAGATTTACGCATCGATACGTTTTGCTCTTCCGGACCCGGCGGGCAATCCGTTAACACGACCTATTCGGCGGTGCGCATCACACATCTGCCCAGCGGGCTGGTGGTTTCGCAGCAGGATGAAAAATCGCAGATCAAAAATCGCGCAAAGGCCATGCGCGTTTTGCGTGCACGGCTTTATGAGCAGGAATTGGAAAAGCAGCAAGCAGCCATCCTTGCGGAGCGTCGTGGCCAGATCAAAACGGGCGACCGTTCGGAAAAAATTCGCACTTATAATTTCCCACAAAATCGCGTCACCGATCACCGCATTGGCTTGACGCTGCACCAGCTGACCGATGTGATGGACGGCAAGCTGGCGGCGCTGGTGGACGGGCTGGTTTCGCACTACGAAGCGGAACGGCTGGATCAGGAGTTGGGCGCGGCGTAGTTTTTCATTATCCAATGCTTGTTCTGTGTCTATGTCTGTTTTCATGTCAAACGCTCTGCATGGCGATCTAAGAATACCAATGGAAATTCGTGGCGCGTTGCGCACGGGAATTTCGCGACTGCGCGAGAAGCAAGTGGCTTCCTACACGCTTGCCGCTGAATTGCTGTTGCTGCATGTACTGAGGCGCGACCGCGCCTGGTTGTATGCCCATCCCGAAGAACCTATAAGTTCTCAAGAGTTGGACGCCTACCTATCTTTGATTGGTCGGCGCGCAGATGGCGAGCCCACGCAACATTTGACGGGCAAACAGGAATTCTGGAGCCTGGAATTCGAAGTTACGCCTGACGTGCTTATTCCCCGGCCGGAGACGGAGCATGTCATTGAAGTCGCGCTCGACCGCCTGGCGTTACGCGAACTGCGCGCTGGCCGCGCGCAAAAAACGAACGGCGAGGGATTTTTTATTGCGGACATTGGCACGGGCTCCGGTTGCCTGGCAATTGCTTTAGCGAAGGAGTTGCCGGCAGCGACGGTGTACGCCACGGACATTTCTCCGGCGGCGCTCGCGGTGGCGCGAAGAAGTGCCGTTCGTCACGGGATCGAAAAGCGGATTCACTTTGTCGAATCCGATTTATCGCGGCCGCTGACTGCGGATGGTGCGAGAGAAGCAGCTTTCGATCTCATCGTTAGTAATCCGCCTTACATCCCTAGACGCGACGCAAATACTTTGGCGCGCGAGGTGCGTGATCATGAACCCGCTATTGCGTTGTATGGCGGAGAAGAAGGCTACGAGCTTTATTCCGGCCTGATTGGTCTCGCGGAGCGACACTTGAGGCCCGGGGGTATCTTCGTTGCGGAACTCGGCCACGACAGTCTTCCTGCGGTTCAACCGCTGCTGGATGCGCGTCACTGGAAAGCAGTTGGCGTGAGCAACGATCTTGCAGGCATTTCGCGCGTGATCGCTGCGGAACGCCTGCCCTGAAAATTTAAATTTCGAATCGACGCGATATTTTTCTTTTGGATTCTGATGTGGATGCCGGGCGCATGTTGTCGCATATTCTCAACCGGCGTAGGCTAAGCTGGACATGCCGGAGTTAGCACGATTTCGCGCGAAGCATGATGCTCCTGCCGAATTAAATTCGCAGACTGAAACCTCAATACTGCATGTCGACATGGACGCATTTTTTGTTTCCGTGGAGTTGCTGGAGCGCCCGGAGCTTCGTGGCAAGCCTGTTGTTGTGGGCGGACGGCCGGATCAACGTGGCGTAGTCACCGCGGCGAGTTACGAAGCGCGAAAGTACGGCATTCAATCGGCGATGCCATTGCGAACTGCAGGACGCTTGTGCCCGCACGCTATTTTCCTCGACGGTCACCACGCGAAGTACATGCAATGGAGCGACCGAGTCGCTACGATTCTCACAAACTTTTCTCCTGTGGTGGAGATGGTGTCCATTGACGAGGCTTATCTCGATCTCGCGGGCACAGAACGTTTGCACGGTCCGCCGTTGGCCGCAGCCGATAAACTGCTCCGCAGCATCACGCGAACTACCGGTCTGCCATGTTCCGGCGGGCTCGCGTCAACACGGCTCGTGGCTAAAGTAGCTTCCGATCAAGGCAAGCCGCGCGGACTCGTTTGGGTTCCGGCGGGAAGAGAAGAGCGATTTCTGGCGCCGCTTCCTGTGCGAAAAATCCCCGGGATTGGAAAAGTCACCGAAAGAGTTTTGCGAGCGTTGGGAATCGAAACGGTGGAGCAAATCGCGGCACAGCCACAAGAAAAACTCGAGAAGATCTTCGGGCAATGGGGCACGGCGCTGTATCGCAAATCGCGCGGCGGCGACTCCTACGAGTTCGTCGTGGATGCCGAGCCCAAATCCATTTCGCAGAATCACACATTCAACGAAGACACTGATGACACCGCAGCTTTGACCGCGGTACTGAGCCACCTGTCGCAAAAAGCCTGCAAGCGGCTTCGCGAAGCTGGGCTAGCTGCGAGCACGCTTACGTTGACGATTCGCTATGCGGGATTCGATACGCACACGCGTTCCAAATCGCTTGGCGAAAGCACGGCGCTGGACGCGGGGATCAACACGGTGTTCCAGGAACTTTTCCAGAAGTATCGCGATCAACGTCGAAAAGTTCGCCTATTGGGAGTGAGCCTGAGTAATTTCAGCCACGGCGGAGAGCAGCTCGATTTGCT
>Ga0193728_1001727_pt1 | contig 11262 bp, 7 predicted proteins | sample U1c1metaG_FD_143037 | JGI IMG/M metagenome (GOLD analysis project Ga0193728, IMG submission 143037) | Soil microbial communities from a riparian zone of the East river system, Colorado, United States - U1c1 | ecosystem: Environmental > Terrestrial > Soil > Riparian zone | place: USA: East River...
CGGGGAAGTAATGAAGACCTGTTTGAGGAACTGATTGAGGATAATCTGGTCAATGAAGATCGGTTTGAGGAGCGGATTGTAAAGCAAGACTTGGTGCGACGTGTTCTGGCACAATTGCCAGCCTCCTCTGCTCTGTGCTTGCTACTAGATGCCGAAGGTTTCACATATCGTGAGATTGCCGAGATTCTTCATGACTCACTTGCTGCTGTACGCAGCAGGCTTGCTCGCGCTCGGCAGGGGTTTCAGCGCATATATAGCAATCTCGATCGGGAAGAAAGATAATCAAGAGGTAGATAGTTATACTATGTCACTTTCCATGTACAGTTTTAATGACTCAGAAGCACCCTGCTCCAGTTGTCCACTTGCGTGACGGAATTCGAGTAGTGGCTACGCCACATCTTCTCGGAAAACCGACTACGCGGGAGTGTCAGAAGCTGCGGGGTTTTAACCTCTGCGGAGTGTCACTAGTGAAAATGCTAATTGGTAGGATTAAAAGAGAGATAGTAGAAGCAAAACCAAAACGACTTGTTAGATACTTGCAAGATGCTATCGTTCTGCTAGTTTTGGGGGGTCTGCTCTACTATGGAGCCTCCTGGGAGATGTCCCGTGCGGACTCAGATGCCGCACGCTATCAATGTTATGCGATAGCCTTCTGGCAAGGTTGGTCGGGATTGCAGAAATTGCTGCCAGAACAATGCACATTTATCACGCATCCAGACAAGTATCTGACGGTCGTCTCACCGGATGGGTTACTCCATGCTATGCAGCAGTGGAAGCTACCATCCGGTTTGATCCAATTTGTCGCTGCCCAATCTCCAGACCAGCCATATCATGCCTTACCCTACGAATATCCGTGGCCAATGCTCTTACCATACTCTCTAGGCCTAGTAGCTCCTGTACACTGGTATCAGATTGCTTTTGCAATGTGGATGATGGTGCTTGCTGGATGTATCTATTTTGTCCTGCAGCGCTGGTGTTCCCGAAGAGCTGCTCTTGCCTATGCACTTTACCTGCTAGTTGGGGGATGGGCAACTGTAGTGGCACGCTTTGATCTGATTCCTGCGGCGCTGACACTCTTTGCAGTGCTCTGTGCGGCACATAAGCGCTGGAACTGGGCCTTTGCATTGTTGGCACTGGCGACGCTATCGAAGTTTTACCCGGCAACCTTGTTGGTCCCCTTCTTGCTGGCTCTGCAACAGGGAACGCAGGAGAAGTGGTATGCATGGCGCAGATGGCTCCCAATGGGAGTATTTGTGGGGGTATGTGTTCTTGTGATTGGTGTATCGCTGCTCTTGAGCGTGGTAGGGACACTGGCTCCACTGGGTTATTTTGGCAATCGGCCTGTGCAGATAGAATCACTCTCGGCCTCAATCCTCTGGGTGTGCAGTTTACTGGGGAAGACTTCGCTGACGTACGCGCACACGTTTGGGTCGCTGAATGTTTTGAGTTCTTTGTCTTCGAGCGTTACATTCCTGATAACTGTGCTGCTGGTAATTAGTCCTCTCTATACTTGGTGGTTGCAATGGCGGGGGCGTATAGACTTGGCGATGGCTTGTCTGCTGACCGTGCTCATCGTGATGGTCACGGGGAAGGTATTTAGTCCACAGTATCTCATCTGGGTTATTCCTCTGGCGGCCTATGTGGGACAGAGTAAGCGTCGGTGGTTGCTATTCTGGACACTGGTTGGACTCTTGACGAGTTGGGTTTATCCCTATATCTATCATATGGCCCATATTCTACAAGTACCTTATACTCTACTGTTCTATCCGGTAACAGCGGTACGTAACTTCCTGCTGCTAGGATTTATTCTTTTTATCCTAGCCTCTAGGTCGCGCCTAGACCATTCACTATCTCATGGCAAAGAACAGGTTGAGAGTGGCAAGCAGAGTAGCCAAAATCCACAGCAGGATCTGGTGAAGGCTTGGGTGACGTAGGCCCACTCTTAAATCTTCCTTTAAGTCCGCGTTTCATAGAACACTACCCCTCAAAAATGAGAATTGTCCCTGCTTCCCCCTATAGGGATGTCCAAACTTCTGTTATACTGTGTGCAAGTTCGTCGGGCAAAAAGTGATAAGAAGACAAGAGATGACAATCAAGCAAACGTCCGAAGCAAAAAAGGTTCAAGAAATCATAGAAGCATCTGCATCTGATATCATCTACTCTGAGTCCTCTGTTTCTTGGTACAACAACCTACTTGGAAACTGTAAAGAATGCTTGAAGAAAATCTACGATATATCCTCGAAAAACTCCGCTGCTAGGTATCTGCAAGATGCTGTCATGCTTTTACTTTTGGCAGGTTTGCTCTGCTATGGGGCCGCTTGGGAGATATTCCGTACGGATGCAGATGCTGCACACTATCAATGTTATGCGGTAGCTTTCTGGCAAGGTTGGTCGGGGTTTCAGAAGCTGCCGCCAGAGCAATGCACATTTATTAACTATCCAGACAAGGATCTGACGATCATCTCACAGGGTGGGCTACTCCATGCTATGCTGCAATGGAAACTGCCGTCTAGCTTGATCCACTTTGTCGCTGCTCAACCGCCTGATCAGCCATATCATGCCTTACCCTACGAATATCCGTGGCCAGTGCTGCTGCCTTTTTCTCTTGGATTAGTAGTTCCTGCACAGTGGTACCAGATTGCTTTTGCCATCGGGATGCTATTACTGGCTGGATGTATCTATTTCGTCCTGCAGCGCTGGTGCTCCCGAAGGGTTGCTCTTACCTACTTACTTTACCTGCTAGTTGGGGGATGGTCAACTGTAGTAGCACGCTTTGATCTGATTCCAGCAGCATTGACACTTTTTGCGGTGCTCTGTGCGGCACACAAGCGCTGGAACTGGGCCTTTGCATTGTTGGCACTGGCAACGCTATCGAAGTTTTACCCGGCAACTTTGTTGGTTCCCTTCTTCCTAGCTCTGCAGCAGGGAATACACGGGAAGTGGTATCTATGGTGCAGGTGGCAGCCAGTAGGGGTTTTTGTGGGGATATGTGTCCTTGTGATTGGTGTATCGCTGCTCTTGAGTGTGGTAGGGACGCTGACGCCACTGGGATTTTTTAACGACCGACCTGTGCAAGTGGAGTCACTCTCGGCCTCAATCCTCTGGATGTTCAGTTTATTGGGGAAGACTTCGCTGACGTATGTGTACACATTTGGGTCGCTAAATGTTTTGAGCCCTTTGTCTTCAGCTGTTACATCCCGGATGGTCACACTGCTGGTAGTTGGTCTTTCCTATACGTGGTGGTTGCAATGGCGAGGACGCATTGACTTGGCGATGGCTTGTCTGTTGACCCTGCTCATCGTGATGATCACGGGGAAAGTATTCAGTACACAGTATCTCATCTGGGTTATTCCTCTAGCTGCATATGTAGGACAGAGCAACCGCTGGTGGTTGCTATTCTGGACCCTACTTGGACTCTTGACGAGTTGGATCTACCCCTATATCTATAGTATGGCTACCCCCGATTTCTATATTCCACTGTTGTATCCGGTCACAGCCGTGCGTAACATTCTGCTGCTAGGATTTATTCTCTTTGTGCTGACTTCCGTGTCGTGTAGGAGTGTTGAGCAGCCACTGCCTATTTTCAAACCATCCACTTGTTCATGACAAAGAGCAGGCTGAGCGTAGCGAGCAAGGCAGGGAAAATCCATAACAGTGTCTGGTGGAGGCGTGGATGGCGCAGGCCGAGAATGGCTAAAGTGATGAAAGCCGGGAACATCTCAAGAACAAAGCGTTGATTCGAGATCAACGCATCATGCTGCCATACACTGGGGCTGAGTAGATAGTAGAAGAGCAGCAGCCCTGTCCAGAGAGTATAACTGGTGCGAATCTGCCGCCTGCCTGCAATCACAAGGGCAATAAAAGCAAGGGTAGCGCTAAGATCGAGCAGCACATGGACCTCGTTGAAAGAACCAAAGGGTTGGTTCCAGAAGAGTTCGAACATATTCTGCCAGATGCCACGCCAGGGCCAAGAAGCCTGACGCGACCAACGTAATTGGACAGTGACAAAAGCAATTGGATCTCCCGTTAATTTCCAGCAATAAATGCAATAGAACAGCAAACCGAGAGGGATCAACAGGATGGGTATAAGTCCTGAGAGAAGACTGTGCCATGTTGCCGTCGCTCTTTCGCGGTTGAGCCATAGCTCGTAAAGAAAGGGTACAACGATGAGTGCCCCTGTCGAGCGGGTCAATATGCCGAAGAAACCGAGGAGGCCAGCTAACCACCAGCACTGACGACGCAGGGCTAGGAATGTGGCAGCTGTTAGCAAGATAAAGAGTGATTCATTGTAGGCAGTGAAGAAGAAGAAAGCAGTGGGAAAAATGCATAAATAGAGCAGTGTTCGGCGTGCAACCTGATCACCTCCTATCTCTTTGGCAAGCTGGTAGATGACAAACATTGCTCCTAAAAGCAACCCATTGCTCAACAGCATACCAACTGCAAAATAGCTCCCACTTCCCAAAAGATGGGCGATGGCAGCGATCAGCAGTGGATAAAGAGGAAAGAAGGCGAGGTCAAGGGGTGGATGATAGCCGTATTGGGCAATGCGAATATACATAAGCGCATCCCAACGATTCCAGGATGTGAACATTGTAGTGAAATTGATCGGCGTGCTTGCGTGGGCATCCTGTGTGAGAAAAATAGAACCGAAATAGGTCACCAGGATCAAAATAAAGCGCGTGACGAGAAATATCCAGAAAATATCCCACGCGGGCGAACGTTTTATGCTCATGTTTTTCATATAGCCATTGTCTGCCATCAGGGCTGTTTCTATCGTCTCATCAGCTTTGGCTTAGCAGGCACAAACCCTATGACACAGGCCATGGGGTACCTGACTCATGAGATATTCTAGAGATCTCGTAATAGGAAGTCAAGGGTGCTTGCAGGATTGCTGGAGGATGGGCGTCACTTTTGTGCTCAGAGGTGATGCGGGCATGAGGACTGTATTGGGGTAATACGGGCGCAATAGAATTGCAGCCCCTACCGAATGGCCATGAATGGCGTGCAACTCCACCATTTTCGCCATTGTTGGAGCACTACAGCCGCACTTGCTAGCCACAGCAAATTTGATCGGACTGTACCGTTGAGTGCTTTGGATTCCTGGATGAGAGAGGTTTTGTAGATGACCTCTTGTTATTATTGTGCTGTTCCTCATGTAGCAGATATACTAGAGACAGAAAAGAATGGTGTCCAAGTATGGCATTGATGTTCCTTTGATGCCAACGAGCTATGGATGAGCGAGAATATCGATATTGCCGTGCATAGAGTCGTGCTCATCTGAAAGGTGAGTGAAACAGCAAGATGGAAGCAAGTAGCAGGAGTCAACAACGAGATGTCGACGTGATTTCTCTCCACCAGCTCCAGCAGGAGATTCTGGGTGGCCTCGCTGGCATCGATGCGGAATTCGGCGTCTCTATTCATCATGGCAGCGAACCCGAAGCAGAAGTTGGAGTCAATGCTGATGAGCTGTTCCCGCTTGCTAGCCTCGTCAAGGTGCCTATCCTGATCGAAGCCTTGGCGCAGGTGGATGCGGGGCATCAATCGCTCACGGCGCGTGTACCTATTGAGCAAGAACACAAGCTCCTGCCATCTGGGGTACTGGTAGACTTGGATCCAGGCTTGGAACCGACATTGAGCGATCTTCTCACATTGATGATCGTGATCAGTGATAATACTGCGACCGATAGAGTTCTTGACCTCATTGGCATTGAGAATGTCGACCGACGCATGCGGGCGTTGGGCATTCAATCGATGAGTGTGAAGCTTCCCATCAGGCAATTGTTGGAGGCATCATTCGCGTGTCCACCAGTGGATCTTCCTCCCTATGAGATTGATCGATGGATTCTCGCCAATCACAGCACTCGGTGGGATGGCTTGGCAGCACGGCGATCCCTTGAGAACAATGTGGCGAGTTCACATGCTATGGTCACGCTCTTCGATCAGCTGGCGCGAGGCGACCTGCTGACACCTGCAAGCACTGCCTATGCGATGGACAGACTAGTGCGTCAGCGGTATAACGACAGAATTCCTCGCTATATCCTGTCAACTGTTGCGATTGCGCACAAGACGGGATCTCTGCTGACAGCACGCAACGATGCTGGTATCGTCTATCTCTCTGAGCATCAGTACTTTGTTATCTGCGTGCTCGTGCTTCTCAACCGAGAACGGTTGGAGCAGTCAAGTGCAGGTGTATATCGCTACACTGCTGAGATTGATGACCGTATTGGGTGGATTGCGCAGATGGCTTTCGAGACCTTGTCGAATTGATGCTGCTAGCGGTTTAGTAGAAATGCGATTCCCAATACAGCCTGGAAGGCTGGAAAGATTGACAGGAGTGTATAGTGAAGGCGTGGATATTGCTTGCCGAGGAGAGCTAGCGTAATGAATGCGGGAAACAGCGTAAGGACGAAGTATTGATTGGAGAGAAGGGTGCCCCTATTTCCTATAGCCAATGTTTCAAGCATGAAGAGTAAGAGACAACACTGCCAGATGCTATAACTAGTGCGGAGCTTACGCCATCCCAGGATAGCCAGGAGGGTAAAGCCTAGGATTGCACTGAGATTGAGGAACAGGTAGGCTTGAATGGCAGAGCCAAAGGGCTGAGGATGGAACCAAAACAGCTCAGATAGTGCCTGCCAGATGCCTTGCCAGGGCCAGATGAGAGAGTGTGGCCAAGACCCTGGTGCCTTGACAAACGCCAGAGGATCTCCGAATGCCTGCCAACAGTAGACTGCGTAAATGGTAGTTCCTAGGGGAATCAGAATGATGGGCAGCAAGGTATACAGTAAAGCACGAAGAGAGAGGCCAGAATGTGTTCGCTGCATCCATAGTTCGTACAGATATGGTATAACCAGAAAAATGCCGTCGGGACGAGTGAGTGCTGCTAGCAATCCCGCAAGACTAGCCAGCCACCAGTTCTGCCGTTGAATGGCGAGAAAGGTTCCTGTAACTAGAAGTAAATAGAGTGCTGCATTGTAGGAGACAAACAAAGCAAAGGCCGTTGGGAAGATACAGAGATATAGCAAAGTTCGCTGGGCTGTATCATTTCCTACTGCATCAACTATCAGGCGATAGATAATGAATAGTGTACCCAGTAGTGCGGCATTACTGATCAATGTCCCGATCAATAAATAACTCCAGCTTCCCAAAAAGTGACTGATACTCGCGATAAGCCAGGGAAAGAGTGGGAAGAAAGCTAGGTCGGCAAGTGTCCGATATCCATACTGAGCGATCTGGAGATAGCTAGTGACTTCCTGGTGATTCCAACTCGTGAGCAATGCAAAAACGTCCACTGGTGTATTGGAATATTTTTGCGCTGTGAACAAAATATAGGAGATGTAAGTAATAAGTATCAGGAGCAGCCGAGTAGCGATGAAAAGCCACACGATTTCCCGAACATGCCTATGTTTCACTTCCCATGGCTTCTTTCTATGACATCAGGTGAAGCACGTGCGGTGATGTAGCAGTAAGTGGTGTTACCTCCTGAAATAGTATGGATGAGGTGGTCTTTCCAAGGGGCAGGAATAGTCATGCCACGTTGTTTCAGGTTCATAGGGAAGATCAGGTAATCGTAAATAGGAATTCCCTCGCCAGGATAGATTGCGACCAAGTGAAATCGGGCATTGAAATTCCTATTATACAAAAACCAGGAAGTATCCGAGGCGCCCGTTGCCATAAGGGTGACAAGCCCAACATTTGCTTGGCCGTGTGTATGCTCTGCCAGCCATTGCAAAGCATCACGATAACCGGGATAGGCTACCTGTAGCGCGGTATTCTCACCGTGAAAAAGTTCGCTGCTATATCCTTCCGCATCGGGGATGCTTACTAGCCCGATCAAGTGCGGACCAGCCACGACTATGGTAAGTAAAATAACTGTTGCAACTGCACGACGGTTCAGCTTTGATTTAAGAAGTGGAAGCGCTATTTGAGCTTGTACTACCTCTTTGGGTGCTGTCTCTGAGGTGGGTAATGAGAACAAATACCCTCGTCGGTGGTAGCCCAGGAACTTTGCCAATCCATAAGCTCCCGCCAAGGCCACTGGGGGGGCTGCTGGCAGTTCATAGTGAGTGCCTACCACGATAGTGAGGAGGCTAAACATTCCTATTATGGCAATGAGCCAGATGAGAATAAATGAGAGGCTGGTGACATCTGACATCTGGATTCCAGGAGCGTGCAAGTGGAACCGGACCAACTGTATCAGGGCATAGCATGCAAAAAGTGCAGCGGATACTGTAACAAACATGCTCATCTTGGTAAGAAGGATATAGAGGATGGCCCAATGGGGAGCATGCATACTAGATTGCCCGGCCATAAAGATCAGGTGTCCACCTACAGAGTGGTCCCACTCAAAGTGAAAGCTATGGTAAAGCAGGTTATAAGGAGAGGGCCAGATCGCAGGGTCTGCTGCTAGAAAAGTTAGAGGTGACAGAATGATAGCACTGACCCACCAGCCCCAGGGGAATTTAGGGCGCTGCTCCACGGGGAGGCGTGGCCGAATCAAGAAAAAGTAGTAAGCGGTGAAGAGAATCATAGCTGGAATAGCTGCTGGATATTTGCTGGCCGCTCCCAATCCTACTAGAACTGCAGCAAGTGGGTAGAGTGCTGGCCGTTGAGGAGCATACCAGAACAAAAGATAGGCTATAGTGATGAACGCCGTCATGGTTATATCGAGGTAGGCGAGGGCGCTAAAATAGACTAGCCAGGGACTGAAGGCAAGGCACAGGGCAGCAAGCAGCGCTACCACACGTCCTACGGGAGCACGTCCTAACCAGTAGATTGCAATCACAAGCAAGGTGCCCATGATGATACTGGGGATACGGGCTGCCAGTAGTTCATCTAAAGGATGAGCAAGTAGGGTGTTAAGAGAGAGAGATAGGCCGATCAATAGTTTGACCAGCGGGGGATGTTCGTAATTGATGCTCCATCCCTTTGCGCCAATCTTTAAGTGTTCTAGGAGCGGAAAATATATTTTGCCTGCCCCAATATAGACAACTTCGTCAGTGACCATGTCAAGTTGAAGTGCGAGAATGATGCGTGGTAGCAAGGCGGCGAGGGTCAGTCCTATTAGAATGCTGATATCTACGAAAGAGATGCGTGACTGCCTCCTATGTGTCTGGACAATTATTCTCGAAAGAAATTCTCTATCCTTGGCAGTGCTATCAAGCCCAGTGTACATCATATACCTCGAAGACAAGAAGATAATAGGTTAAGAGTAGCGAGCCTGTTTGCAAGCAAGGCTATGTGCTTCTGGTCATGCTAGTATAGCATACAGCACAGGAAAACGTGACATCCACCCCATGGCTTTCTCCACAGGAAGCATGAGAGAGTGCCTCAGCCCCAAACGAGGCGGAGATCATAAGCCCTGTGGTCAGTAGAACGGCTCATGATACCAGTGGGTTTCAACTGTGTGGCTAGAAGCCACCTGTTGAGGAATTAAACTCAAGCTTTGGAACGTGCTTTATTAGGAGTAGGCTTGTAATGAGCAAAAGCAAGCCAGCACAACACAAGGATAGACCTAATTGCTATTATAGCCTGTGCACTCCTTGGGAATAGTGACTAAGAAGATAATCGTAGCCTCCTGTATTGAACTTCCAGATGTCGACCCATCTCTCGATGTCGAACAACGGACCTCGCGTGACCTCCTGCAATTTACTATAATAGAGAGCTAGCTGTTTATCATGGATAACATTTTTCCCACTTTCCAGTGTTTCTAGGTAACCCGCAGGCATGCTACGTGTAAAATGCCCAATGCGCCAGCGTGGCAGTCCAGGCAAATTTGTCAAAGAAGCATCATATGCCCATCGTCGGATGCTTTCGCTGTCTTGCGCTTCTCCCTCAGGCAGCCTTGCCAAAAGAGGATCACCTAACGCCCAGATGTCGACAACATGAACGTGCGGTCCCGCAGCAAAACCAAAGAAGCCAATAGTAGATCGCACTACTACGTGCTTACCGGATTGTTTCGCTTGCAATCCCTCTCGTAACCATACAGAATTCGGCCATAGAGTGATATGTTCTACTTTAACAAGAGCAGTTGCGTCTAGATAAAAAGCACGCTCATCGGCTACACCTCTCTGATCAATACGCGTATTATTCTTAATCAGCGGATACCAACGCGAGTTGGGTGTAGCAATTCCAAAGAGCAGAATGATGGCAAAGGTGAGAAGCCAATTCAGTTTGGATAGGGGGAAAGAAGTCCGTGCAAGCAAGATGACGGCAATCAAAAAAGGCTCGGTTAGGAAGCGGCTGGCCATAAAATCCCCACCAATGTTGAGTGTATAGAGCAGATAGAGCCCCATTCCGATCAGAAAAGGTAGATCTTTCCATACTTTCTGCTGCAAGAGAACGAGCATACTGGCACTAATGATGACAAAGATGAGAGGATCGAAGATAAATGAACTGATGAAGTAGCGAATCCCTTGGGAGAATAATTGAGCGCTGTCAATGCCTGTATTGAGCTTTGCATAGGCGGTATTGGGGAAGAGAAAACCATAATAGCATAATGAAAATGCTTCCCAGCACAAGAAAGGCAAAAATCCGAGCAGCAGAGCCTTCATACTCTTCCACCCGGGGAACTGGCAAAAGACTACGGTAAGAGCTGGTAAAAAGAGTAACAGCGTATCAATTCTATTTAATGTTGCCAATCCAGCAATTAGTGCAAGCCAAAGTACATAGTGCTCTTTCCTTTGACCGTGGTAGAAAACCAGCATGAAAATGACAATCAGCAGATAGGTTAATGGATTCTCCAAACCAGAAGTGGAAAAGTCCACGAAGGATTTGGATGCTGCTAGCGCCATAATCCCTAATGTAGCTAGAAGTGCAGATCTGGCTAAGTACAAGCTAAAGAGAGCTACCGCAATCAAAGACATCGTGATTGATAGGACAAGACTGGAATAATAGAACTCGTGTGTACAAAAAGAGACTAGCGAAAGGCAAAGCATCCAGAGGGGATGTGTATAGGTCTGAACTCGCTCATCAGTATTCCAGGTTAACCCATAGCCATGAAGAATGTTGTCTACGACCCGAAAGGTGATATAGGCGTCATCACTGAGCCAGGCATCTTTGACAATAATGAAGAGAAAGAAGGCGAGTGGAAGCGCAAGGAGACTTTTTTTATTTCTCTTTTCCCTTGAAGTTGTTTTATTCTCATTTAGATCCTCAATTACTAGAGCCATTGTATTCGTATCCTCTCTTTGTCACTTTGGGGCTTTTTGCAGTGGGTTCTTGCTGTTGCTGCCAGACTGGAAGAAAGCGGTAAAGCTTTCC
>Ga0193728_1001728_pt1 | contig 11262 bp, 10 predicted proteins | sample U1c1metaG_FD_143037 | JGI IMG/M metagenome (GOLD analysis project Ga0193728, IMG submission 143037) | Soil microbial communities from a riparian zone of the East river system, Colorado, United States - U1c1 | ecosystem: Environmental > Terrestrial > Soil > Riparian zone | place: USA: East River...
CGGCATCCGCGCCACGGTGCATTTCGGCGGTGAGCCGCGTCGCGTTGGCCAGCAACTGCTCGTCGCTGGCGGCTCGCGTCGCCGCAACCGTGGCGCGGATGCCGCCTGCCGCGTACTTCTGGCCCGACATCCTGGCTTCGAACTCTGCGGCGCGGTCGCCCGCGAACATGAGATGTGCGTGGCTGTCGACGAAGCCGGGAATCACGCATCCGCCCTCGGCGTCGACGCGCCCGTCTGCCGGAGGTGCTTTGGAGCCGCGCCCGATCCAGGCGATCAGTCCGTCCTCGATCACGAGGGCGGCATCGGAGAGCTCGGCCTCTGCCGTCACCAGCAGTCCGATCCCATCGATCAGTTCGCTCATCGTTCGCTCAGTCCGGCGGCGGCCTCGAGCACGCAGAGCGCGACGAGTCGGATGGTGCGGCCGTCGGGGGCATCGGCCGTGGCATCCACCTCGACCAGGTCGATCGATTCGACCGCGGGATGCGCGCCCGCTGCGCGCGCTGCCGCCCGAAGCTCATGCGCAGCAATGCCGCCGGGAATGGATGCCGGACAGGCTGGCGCCACCGAACGATCGCACACGTCGACGTCGAGGTCGACGTGAACGGGTCCACCGGCCGCCGCGGCGAGGTCCAGGGCTTCGCGCATCACGTCCGCGATCGGGCGGGACAGCAACGCGCCCCGACGGACGACCGTGATCCCGAGGTCGGCGGCGCGGGCCGCGTAGTCGGCAGAGTTGGCAAAGTCGGCGATGCCCACCTGAACCACTCGAGCGCCGGAAAGACCGGCCTCGATCAGCCTGCGCACCGGCGATCCATTTGACCGCCCGTCGCGGAGGTCGTGGTGGGCGTCGAGGGTGACGAGGCCCGCGCTAGCGATGCGATTGCCCCACGTTCCGAGCGCGGCGGGCACGGTCGCGGAATTGTCGCCGCCGAGGGCAACGACGAGGCGCGAGGCGGCAGCGGCCCGTGCGACCATCGCTGCCGCGGCATCCTCATCGCCGTCCGGGTCTGCCGCATCGCCGTAATCGGCGAACGCCAGCCCGAGCGGGCGATCGGTGAACTCGCTGTAGTAGCGAAGGGCAGCTCGGACCGCGGCCGGTGTCGCGTTGGCGCCCGTGGCCGACAGCGAGGTCGCGAAGGTGGGGATGCCGACGAGCGCGAGGTCGTATCTCGGGGCGGGCCCTTCGACAAGCTCAGGGACCGGTTGCTGCTCACTGGCCGCTGGCGCAGGCCAATCGCCGGAACGTGGCCAACGCGGGTCTACCGAGAGCGCCATTAGCCCTCCCTCATCGGACTGTCCCTCATAGGAATGCGCACGCCCAGCGCGTCGGCCACCGAGATCGCCTCGTCGTAGCCAGCATCCACATGCCGGATCACGCCCGTCGCCGGGTCGTTGCTGAGCACTCGGGCGAGTTTCTCGGCGGAGAGCGCGGTTCCATCCGCGACCGTGACCTGGCCGGCGTGGATGGAGCGCCCGATGCCGACTCCCCCACCGTGGTGGATGGACACCCAGGTCGCGCCGGACGAGGCGTTGACGAGCGCGTTCAGCAAGGGCCAGTCGGCGATCGTGTCCGAGCCATCCTTCATCGCCTCCGTCTCGCGATAGGGCGAGGCGACGGAGCCGGAGTCGAGGTGATCGCGACCGATGACGATCGGCGCCTTCAGCTCGCCCGAGGCGACCATGTCATTGAACTTGAGTCCGGCTCGGTCGCGCTCGCCAAGCCCGAGCCAGCAGATTCGCGCCGGCAGGCCCTGGAAGTGCACGCGCTCGCCAGCCAGCCGAATCCATTTCGCCAGCGACCGGTTCTCCGGGAACAGCTCGAGCACGGCGCGGTCGGTCTTGTAGATGTCCTCGGGATCTCCGCTCAACGCCGCCCAGCGGAACGGGCCCCTGCCCTCCGAGAACAGCGGCCGGATGTACGCGGGAACGAACCCCGGAAACGAAAACGCGTCGGCATATCCCGCCGCCTTCGCCTCGGTGCGGATGTTGTTACCGTAATCGAAGACCTCGGCGCCCGCCTTCTGGAAGCCGACCATTGCCTCCACCTGCTTCGCCATGGAGTGGCGCGCGGCATCCGCGAATCCGATCGGGTCGGCGTCCCGCGCCGCGTGCCACTCGTCGAATGACCACTCCAGCGGCAGGTAGGCGAGCGGATCGTGCGCGCTCGTCTGGTCGGTCACGATGTCGATCTCTGCGCCGGACCTAAGCAGCTGCGGAAAGACGGATGCCGCGTTGCCGAGCAATCCGATCGACAGCGGCTTCCTGGCATCTCGCGCGGCGTAGGCGAGCTCGAGCGCGTGCTCGATCGACTTCGCCTCGACGTCAAGGTAGCCGTGTTCGATGCGCCGGGCGATACGGGACGGGTCGACATCCACGCAGATCGCGACGCCGTCGTTCATCGTCACGGCGAGCGGCTGCGCGCCACCCATCCCGCCGAGACCGCCGGTCAGCGTGATGGTGCCCGCCAGCGTTCCATTGAATCTCTTGGCAGCGACGGCGGCGAACGTCTCGTACGTGCCCTGCAGGATGCCCTGGGTCCCGATGTAGATCCACGAGCCGGCGGTCATCTGTCCGTACATCGTGAGCCCCAGCTGCTCCAGGCGCCGGAACTCGTCCCAGTTGGCCCAGTCGCCGACCAGGTTCGAGTTGGCGAGCAACACGCGCGGCGCCCACTCGTGCGTCTGCAGCACGCCGACCGGCTTGCCGGACTGAACGAGCATGGTCTCATCGCCTTTGAGCGTTGTGAGAGTCCGCACGATGGCATCGAAGCTGTTCCAGTCGCGCGCGGCCTTGCCGCTTCCGCCGTAAACCACAAGTTTGTCCGGATGCTCGGCGACCTCGGGGTCAAGGTTGTTCTGCAGCATCCGCAGCGCGGCCTCCTGCGGCCAACCCAGAGTGTGCAGTTCTGTGCCGCGGAAGGCTCTCACCGGGCGAGCCTCAGCTGTGCCTGTTGAACTACTCAAAGAAGTTCTCCTCCTGCCTTCGACACGGCGGATGTCGCCGACGCTAACAAAGACCCGTCCTGCACAGCGGCAACGGCGGCCGCAATTTCCGGGGCAAGGTACCGATCGGTGTCGGGCTCCGGCACCGTCTCCCGCAGTTTCGCGACGACGGCTGTCGATACCGGCGACGGTTCGATCGGCGCGCGCATGTCCATGGCGCGGGCCGCCGTCAGCAGCTCGATCGCGACGACCCGTTGCGCCCCGTCGATTGCGCGTCGAAGCTTGCGCGCCGCGCTCCAGCCCATCGAGACGTGATCCTCCTGCATGGCCGACGACGGGATCGAGTCCACGGATGCCGGGACGCTTAGCCGCTTCAGCTCGCTCACGATCCCAGCCTGCGTGTACTGGGCGATCATGTGGCCGGAGTCGACTCCGGGGTCGTCGGCGAGAAACGCGTTGAGACCGTGATTGCGCGAGACATCCAGAAAACGGTCCGTGCGCCGCTCACTCATGCTCGCGAGGTCGGCGGTGACGATCGCGAGAAAGTCGAGCACGTAGCCGATGGGCGCACCGTGGAAATTGCCGTTCGACTCGACTCGTCCGTCGAGGGTGATGACCGGATTGTCAATCGCCGACGCGAGCTCGCGACCGGCGACCGTGGACGCGTGCTCGATGGTGTCGCGCACGGCGCCGTGCACCTGCGGCGCGCACCGCAGGGAGTAGGCATCCTGAACCCGGGTGAATCCGTCCGGGTGCGAGAGCATCGGCGACCCGGCGAGGACGGCGCGCAGGTTTGCCGCGGAGTCGCGCTGCCCCGGATGCGGACGCAGGGCCTGGATGTCGGCCGCGAAGACGGCATCCGTGCCGCGCAGCCCCTCGATGCTCATGGCCGCGGCCAGGTCGGCCGTGGTCACGAGCGCGCGCAGGTCGGTGATGGCGAGCACGAGCATCCCGAGCATGCCGTCCGTGCCGTTGATGAGGGCGAGTCCCTCCTTCTCCCGCAGCACGACGAGCTCGATGCCTGCGGCGGCGAGTGCGTCGGCGGCGGGGATGAGTGCGCCATCAACGCGCACCGTGCCTTCGCCCAGGAGCGCGAGCGCACAGTGCGCGAGGGGCGCGAGGTCGCCCGAGCAGCCGAGACTGCCGTACTCCATCACGACGGGTGTGATGCCGGCGTTGAGTACCGCGGCGTACGTCTCGGCGACGACCGGCCGCACGCCGGTTCTGCCCGTGGCGAGGGTAGCGAGGCGGAGCAGCATGAGCGAACGGATGACCTCCCGCTCGACCTCCGGCCCGGAGCCCGCCGCGTGACTGCGCACGAGGGAACGCTGCAGTTGCGCACGCCGCTCGACCGGAATCTGCTTACTCGCCAGAGCACCGAATCCGGTCGAGATTCCGTAGTGCGGCGCGGAGTCGGCGGCGAGGGATTCGACGATGGCGCGGCTTTGGGCCATGGCAGCCAGAGACTCTGTGGTGAGTTCGACTCGCGCATCGTTGCGCGCAACCGCGACGACATCGTCGAACGAGAGGGCGCCGATACCGACCGAGACGGGCGAAATGGTTGTGATCACAGCGCCATTGAACTCCCGGACGGCTCGCCCGACGAGAGCGTGTCGACATAAACTGTCTGAAATGCCAGACATACCCGCCGCGCGAAACACCCTGCGCGTGCTCGGCTATCTCGCGCGGCGGAGCGGACCGGTGCGCGCGGCAACTCTCGCCCGCGACCTGGGGCTGCCACGGTCCTCCGTCTACCAGCTCATCGCGGTGATGATGGACGAGGGATTCCTGGTGCACTACCCGGAAGACCAGGCCTATGGCCTGAGCGGGCTGCTCTCCGAAATCGGCAACTCGTCGAGCCGGACCGCGCGCATCGGGCTACTGGCCGGCCCGCTGCTCGAGCGACTGGTCACCCAGTCGCCGATCCCCGTTGTCGCCCACCTGGCGACACTCACGGGCTCCGACGTCATCTACATCGCCAAGGTGCAGGGCTTCCGTGCGCCGACGACGGTATCCCGCATCGGAGTGCGCCTGCCGGCGCATCTCACAGCGACCGGACGTTCGCTGCTCGCGGCTCTGCCATCGTCGCAGGTCACCGCGCTCTACCCTCATGACGCGGATCTGATAGTCCGGGCGGGCGCCGGGCCGCGCACGCGAGCCCAGCTCGACGACATCCTGCAGCACTGTCGTGCGGATGGCTGGGCGCGAGAGGATGGCGAAATCACGGGCGACTACGCATCCGTCGGTGCCGCCGCGCTTGATCGCAATGACTACCCGTCGGCCGCGGTCGGACTCACCTTCGTCGGCAGCGGGGCCACCGCGGCCGATTGGCGGACACTGGGCGACCAGGTGAAAGCGACGGCCGCCGCGCTTACCGCTCGACTGCGACCGGAGACCCGCTAGATCGCTGTCTCGCTATAGAGCCGCCGCGAGCCCCTCGGCGAGCGGAGTGGTTGGCCGGCCGATCAGCCGCGATAGCTCACCGGACGTCTCCCCGAGCAGCCCCGCCCTGATGTTTGCGTCCATGGCGACGACGAATCCGATCGTGCCGTCATTGAGCCCCGCCGATTTCAGGATTGCCGCCTGCTCCTCGGGAGTGACCGGCGTGTACACGACATCGCGGCCGACCGCCACGGCGATCGCCGCCGCAAGGTCGTCAAAGCTCCAAGCGACATCGCCGGATAGTTCGTAGACCTTGCCAGCGTGCCCGTCGGTAGTAAGCACCACGACAGCCGCATCGGCGTAGTCCGCCCGGCTCGCACTCGCGACACGGCCATCGCCGACGCTCGCCATGACGACGCCGGACTGCCGTGCCTGGTTGGCCGTCGGGACGTAGTTCTCGGTATACCAGGCGTTGCGCAGGATGGTCGTCTCGAGGCCGGATGCCGCGAGCAACTCCTCGGTGATCTTGTGCTCCGGTGCTACCACGAGCTCCGTGTCCGTTGCCCGCGGTGCGCTCGTGTAGACGATGCGCCCAATGCCTGCCGCCACCGCGGCGTCGATGGCGGCCGCGTGCTGCGTCGCGCGTTGGCCCACCTCGCTGCCGGACACCAGCATGAGAGTGTCGGCGCCGGCGAAGGCCGACGTCAGACTGGCGGCATCCGTATAGTCCAGGCGACGAACATCCACGCCTCGACTAGCGAAGTCGGCGAGTTTGTCGACGTTTCGCGCACCCGCGATGATGGCAGTTGGGGCGACTCCCTCGCGGAGCAGACCTTCGACAATGAGGTGACCGAGATGGCCGCTGGCGCCGGTGACAACAATGGACATGGGGGTTCCTTCCGAGGGCTACGCGGACTGCAACCGGCTCAAAGCCGGATTGCTTCCCGCAGCCGCGCGAATCACCTCGCACTATTCTGGGGACAACGAAACGAAGGAGTTTCACACAATGTCGTTTCACACGGTGCCGAGCCAACCGGATGCGATCATCGTCGGCGCGGGACTTGCCGGACTCGTGGCTGCCGCCGAGCTCATCGACGCGGGTAAGCGCATCCTCGTGTTGGACCAGGAGCCCGAGGCAAGCCTCGGCGGCCAGGCCTGGTGGTCGTTTGGTGGAATCTTCCTGATCGACTCTCCCGAGCAGCGTCGCTTCGGAGTGAAAGACAGCCTCGAGTTGGCCCGGCAGGACTGGCTCGGCTCTGCCGGGTTCGATCGCGAAGAAGACGCCTGGCCGCGCAAGTGGGCCGAGGCCTACCTGCAGTTCGCGGCAACCGAGAAGCGAGCCTGGCTGCGCGAGCGCGGCATCCGCTTCTTCCCGGTCGTCGGCTGGGCGGAACGCGGCGGCTACACCGCGACCGGCCACGGCAACTCCGTGCCGCGCTTTCACATCACCTGGGGCACGGGTCCGGGAGTCGTTGCTCCATTCGAGAAGAAGCTCCGGGAGGGGATCGCGTCCGGGCTCGTGGACATCCGCTTCCGCCATCGAGTCGACGCACTTATCGTGGAGAAGGGCGCCGTCATCGGTGCCCGCGGGGCGGTGCTCGCAACCGACCCCGCCCGGCGCGGTCAGCCCAGCAATCGGGATGTCGTCGATGAGTTCGAACTGAGGGCACCGGCCGTCATCGTCACCAGCGGTGGCATCGGCGGCAATCACGACCTGGTGCGCAAGGCGTGGCCGAAGCGAATGGGAGCGGCGCCGGACGACATGCTGAGCGGCGTCCCGGCATCCGTCGACGGCCGGATGTTGGCCATCAGCGCGAAGGCCGGCGCGCGGCTCATCAACGAGGACCGCATGTGGCACTACGTCGAGGGCATCACGAACTACGCGCCCGTGTGGGCAAAGCACGGCATCCGCATTCTGCCCGGGCCGTCATCCATCTGGCTGGACGCGACCGGCACGCGACTCCCCGTGCCGCTGTTTCCCGGCTTCGACACCCTCGGGACGCTCGAACACATCGCCGCGACCGGCCATGGCTACAGCTGGTTCGTGCTCACGCAGAAAATCATCGAGAAGGAGTTCGCGCTCTCGGGCAGCGAGCAGAATCCGGACCTCACCGGCAAGAGCATCCGTCTGCTGCTCAAACGCGTTGGCAAGGGCGCGCCCGGACCGGTCGAGGCGTTCAAGGAGAAGGGTGAGGACTTCGTCGTCGCGAACACGCTCGACGAGTTGCTGGCGAAGATGCAGACGCTGTCGCCGGATGTCGTGATCGACGTCGAGCACGCAAGATACGAGATCGAGTCCCGCGATCGCGAGATCGCGAACGAGTTCGGCAAGGATGCCCAGATCAACGCACTCCGGCAGTCGCGCAAGTATCGGGGCGACCGACTCATCCGCATCGCGAAGCCGCACCGCATCCTCGATCCGGCGGCCGGGCCGCTCATCGCGGTCAAGCTGCACGTGCTCACCCGCAAGAGTCTGGGCGGCATCGAGACCGATCTTTCGGCGCAGGCGCTCGGTGTCGATGGGCATCCAATTGCCGGGCTGTACGCGGCGGGCGAGGTCAGCGGATTCGGCGGCGGCGGCGTGCACGGCTACCGCTCGCTCGAGGGAACCTTCCTCGGCGGTTGCCTGTTCAGCGGCCGCACGGCCGGTCGCGCGGTCGCTGCGCTTTAGGGGCATCTCGCGCAAGTTAGGCTCGAACCATGAGCGACTGGAACGACAAGATCATCAAGGAATTTCGTGAGAATAACGGTGTCGTCGGCGGTCCATTCGCCGGTGCACACCTGCTGCTGCTCACGACGGTTGGGGCGAAGTCCGGCAAGAAGCGGGTGAGTCCGATGATGTATTTTCCGGATGGCAACACGCGCATTGTCGCGGCCTCGAAGGCCGGCGCCCCGACGAATCCGGGTTGGTACCACAACCTGATGGCGCAACCCGCAGTCCACGTCGAGGCATCGGTGGACGGCGGGGTCGAGGAGTACGACGCGGTCGCCTCACCAATGCCGGAGAACACGCGCGCACCCAAGTACGCCGAGATCTCGAGCACTCACCACGGCTTCGACGAATACCAGAAGAAGACCGACCGCAAGATCCCCCTGGTCGTCCTCAGCCGCGTCGACTAACCCAGCCGAAAGTACCGTTTTGTCACCAGAACGCGGGAAAGTACCGCCGCAATGGAGACAAAACGGTACTTTCGGCTGGGCTAGCGGGCCAAGCGCCAGGCCTTGCGCTTGATGAGGACGTGACCGCGCGGACTGGTGAGGCGCGTCCATGGCCCGGACTCGAAGATGCGCACCTCGTCGACGTCTGATTCGCCGAGGAAGCCCAGCGACAGCGCGGCAAACGCGCCGCCGGCGGCGACATCCTCGAGGTCATCGATGTCGCGGCCCCAGACCTCCGCCCGTACCTTCTGAACGATCTGTGCGCCGGTACCGGTCGGAATCACCTCCGCGACCTCCGCAATGCCCGCCCGCGCAACGCTATCGAGCAGCCCGGTCGTTGTGGATGTCCGCAGGCTCCAGCCACCCTTCGGGGGCGAAATCGCCGCCCAGGTCACCGTATTGACGCCCATCGGAACCGTCATCGTGATGTGCGCCGTCGCATCCCTCATCTCGGCGTCGAGCCGGTTGACCCGTTCGAGCAGCGAGCGAATGGGGACGACTGCATCAACCGCATCCGTCTCGGCGAGCGCAAACGTGCGCAGGCCGAGGACCGTCGGCACCTCATCCAGCAAACCGACCGGATAAATCACGGCGACATACACCGCAAGGATGCCGCCCCCGGCGATCAGGCGGACGGAACCTTCTTCGATCCGACTCGCTCGCGACAGGTAAACCTGGAGGTCGCGAAGGGCGAGGCCATCAACGAGGGTAAGTGTGGGGCTCATCGGAGTTCTAAACTACAGGGCATGAGCGACCCATTGTCGGGACTTCTGGCCACTCTCGACCTGACCGACACGGGAGCGAGAACCACAGAAGACATTTTTACCGGCCCAAGCGAGTGGCAACCGCACGGTCGCGTCTTCGGCGGGCAGGTTTTGGCCCAGTCTGTGGTCGCCGCGACGCGCACTGTTCCGGATGATCGGCCCATCCATTCGATGCACGCCTACTTCCTGCGGCCCGGCGACATCGCGCTGCCGATCACGTTCTCGGTCGACCGCGTTCACGACGGACGGTCGTTCACCACCCGTCGCACGCAGGCCTACCAAAACGGGGTGCCGATCCTGTCGATGATCGCCTCATTCCAGACCAAGGACGAGGGGCTCGACCACCAGGAGGCGTTCCCGACCGACATCCCGGATCCGGAGACGCTGCCGAGCGCGCGGGAAACACTGAAGGGTATCGACCACCCGGTCGCCAAGGTCTGGGCGTACGGGCGACCGTTCGACATCCGTCACGTCTCCGCGCCGATCTGGCTCACGGCGGACGGGCCCGCGGTTCCCCATCAGGCGGTCTGGATGAAGGCCATCGGCCCCATGCCGGATGACCCGAACCTCCATCGCGCCGCGCTCGCCTACCTCAGCGACTACACCCTGCTTGAGGCGGTGCTCCGTGCGCATGCCCTGCCCTGGGCGACGCCCGGTCTCAAGATCGCGAGCCTCGACCATGCGATGTGGTGGCACCGGTTTGGTCGGGTCGACGAGTGGCTGCTCTACGTGCAGGAGTCGCCGAACGCGATCGGCGGCCGCGGACTCGCCCTCGGACGCATCTACAGCCGCTCTGGCATCCTGCTCGCCAGCGTTGCCCAGGAGGGCACGATCCGCGCCCCGAGGGTCGAGCCGTAACGGTTGTGCAGGAGTTTCACGCGAAAAAGCCTGTTTCGCAAATAGAAATGTGATTTGGGACAGGTAACTCCTGTACAACCGTAGTCGGGAGACGCTAGCGACGCTTCGTGAAGGCGACCGGCTCCTCGATGTACGGCTTCCACGCCTCGCGCAGTTCCGCCGGAACCCGGGTGGGATTGTTGGTTGTCGAGGAGACCATCACGACCGTCGTCGCCGCGCGCGTGTAGAGCACTCGCGGCTCGACGCCGACCGGGGAGAAGACCTCGTAACAAACCTCGACGCTCGCTCCCCCGATCGCGCCGGCCCACATCTCGATGTCGAGCGGCGCGCGCATGTACGGGATGGGCGCGAGGTACTCGATCTCCTGGCGCGCGATCAGAGCGAGCGTGTCGGCGCCGGGGCGGACATCCATCACCGCAGTTGGGGCGTTCGAGACCGAGCCGTCATCCGGACGCCACATCGCCTGGATGCGTGCCTCCTCGAGAACCCGCAGCATCTCTGCGTTGTTGACGTGCGCGTAAGCGTCGAAGTCCGACCAGCGAAGAGGGATCTGGACGTGGATTCTCATAGTTTCTTCGACCGGCCTTCGAGAGCCTCAGGGACCGGCTAATCGCGCGTGAGCTTGCGGTAGGCGCTGCGGTGCGGCTTCGCGGCGTCCGGGCCGAGGCGCTCGACCTTGTTCTCCTCATACGACTCGAAGTTGCCCTCGAACCAGTACCAGGATCCTGGATTCTCTTCCGTGCCTTCGTAGGCGAGGATGTGCGTCGCGATCCGGTCGAGGAACCACCGGTCGTGAGTGATAACCACCGCGCAGCCGGGGAACTCGAGCAGCGCGTTCTCGAGGCTGCCCAGAGTCTCGACGTCGAGGTCGTTGGTCGGCTCATCCAGCAGCAGAAGGTTGCCGCCCTGCTTGAGAGTGAGCGCGAGGTTCAGCCGGTTGCGCTCACCACCGGAGAGCACACCCGCCTTCTTCTGCTGGTCCGGTCCCTTGAATCCGAACTGTGAGACATAACCGCGGGACGGGATCTCGGTCTTGCCGACCTGGATGTAGTCCTGGCCGTCCGAGACAACCTCCCACAGGGTCTTGGCCGGGTCGATCCCGCCGCGATCCTGGTCGACGTATGAGATGTCGACCAGGATCGAGGCGGGATCGACCC
>Ga0193728_1001729_pt1 | contig 11261 bp, 12 predicted proteins | sample U1c1metaG_FD_143037 | JGI IMG/M metagenome (GOLD analysis project Ga0193728, IMG submission 143037) | Soil microbial communities from a riparian zone of the East river system, Colorado, United States - U1c1 | ecosystem: Environmental > Terrestrial > Soil > Riparian zone | place: USA: East River...
TCGACAGGCGGTCGAACATGCCCTCGAAGATCAGCCCGGCCTTCGCGCCCTCGTTCTTGAGGATCCATCCCGCGGTCGAGCCACCCTGCGAATGGCCGGCGATCACGATCTTCGACCACGCCGGTTTTTCCGCCGTCGCGTTCCAGAACTGCATCCAATCGACGTTCGTGCCCGCGGGCTGCTCGTTCTGGAGAACCTGGAGGATCGCGCCGAGGCGATAGTTGACCGAGTTGATGCTCGGGAACGAGAGATCGTTGTCCCAGGGGAAGAACTGGTTGTCGACGCCGCGGACCTGTTGCTCGTAGAGCTGCGCGGCGCCGGTGGGCCAGCAACCGACGAGGTTCGGCACGTGTTCGCCGTGACGATAGTCGAGCGCGATCGCGTAGTAGCCGTGATTGGCCGCCGCGTCGAGAAACTCGGTGAAGCTCTCGTTGTCCTCGCCGGTACCGGGCAGGAACACCAGCAACGTTTGCTTCGACGGATTCGAGGGGACGCGGACGATGTTCGACGCGGTCTGATTCTTGGTGAACGGATTGGCGAAGTGACTGGTTTGCCAATTCCATCCGATCCATCCCGCCTCCGCGCGCGAGTGGGTGGCGACGAGGCCGGCGACGACGAGACATGCAAGCGGTAGTTTGGTCATGCGTCGTCAACGCCGGCGGGTTCGGATCTTCCCCACGACCCGATCGCCGCTATGCTCCTGTGGTGCGTTACGCCGCCCGCATCCTCGCGTGGATCGCATTCGCGATCGCGTTGCCGATCGTGCTCGGTGCGCTGCTCGCGCAGATCGGCCTGGTGCTCGCGGTCGTTCTCGATGCCGCGGCGATCCTGTGGGTCTGGCTGTGGCTACCCCGCAGCGCGCACGGCGCGTTCGAGGCCGGCAAGTACGCGCGCGCCGCGCGGCGCTACCGCACGATCGCGGCGGTGACCCGGTCGGCCGAGCGCGAGCGTGCTGCGCGGCTGTCGCGGATCGGCTGTCACGTCGCCGCGGGCGAGCACGAGGCCGCCGGCCGATTGCTCGCCGGGCTCGACGGCGCGGCGCTCGACGCACAAGAGCGCGCGGTCTGGCTCAACAACCGCGCGTGCATCGCGCTCGCGAATGGCGATCCGCACGCGGCGCTCGCGCTCGCCGACGAAGCGACCGGGCTGCGCCCCGACGTGCCCGCGCTCCAGCACACGCGAGGCAGCGCGCTGCTCGCGGTCGGCCGCGTCGACGACGCGATCGCCGTGCTCGATCAAATGCGCCACGGTGGCGAGCTCGGCCCGCGGCTCGAGGCGGAGCGCTGCCAGGGACTCGCGCAAGCGTGGACGCACAAAGGCGAGCCCGCGTACGCCGAGGACTACCGGCTACGCGCCGACGCCCTGGCGCGTTGATCCATCTCTCGCCGGGCGGGGGATATGGTAGACAGCCGGCCATGACTGAACGGCTGATCCCTCTCGGCAAGCGCGCGGAGCCCATCCGCGTCGCGCCGGCCGCGGATGCGCCGAAGGTCTACGTCGAGACCTACGGCTGCCAGATGAACGTCGCCGACAGCGACCTGATCGGCAGCGTGCTCGCGGGCGCAGGTTACGCGACGACCGAGTCCGCCGACCAAGCGGATGTCATCCTCGTCAACACGTGCGCCGTGCGCGAGAAGGCCGAGGACCGCGTGCTCGCCCGTGCGAGCGAGCTCGGCGCGCTCAAGAAGAAGCGGCCCGGCACCGTGCTCGCGATCGTCGGCTGCATGGCGGAGCACTTGAAGGAAGGGCTCGCCGACAAGGCGCCCGCGGTCGACGTGATCGCCGGGCCCGATAGCTATCGCCGGATGCCGGAGCTGATCGCGGCGGCGCGCGAGTCGCGGCAACCCCGCTCGCTCCAGGTCGACGTTCGCCTCGACAAGGCCGAGACCTACGACGGGCTGTCGGGCGCGATCGGCGGCGACGGCGTCTCGGGCTTCGTCACGATCCAGCGCGGCTGCGACAAGTTCTGCACGTTCTGCGTGGTCCCGTTCACGCGCGGCCGCGAGCGCGGTGCACCGCCGCGCGAGGTGCTGCGCCAGGTCCGCGAGCTCGCCGATGCCGGCTATCGCGAGGTCACGCTGCTCGGCCAGACCGTCAACTCGTACGCGTTCGAAGGCGTGACGTTCGCGGAGCTGTTGCGCGCGGTCGCCAAGATCGACGGCATCGACCGGATCCGGTTCACGTCGCCGTATCCGGTCGACTTCACCGCCGACGCGATCGCCGCGATCGCCGAGGAGCGGAAGGTCTGCAAGTACGTCCACCTGCCGGTGCAGTCGGGCGCCGACGTCGTGCTCGACCGCATGCGCCGCGGCTACACCGTCGAGGATTACCGCACGATCGTCGCGAACCTCCGCGCCGCGATGCCGCAGATCGCGCTGTCGACGGACATCCTGACCGGGTTCTCGGGCGAGACCGAGGACGATCACCAGCAAACGCTCGCTCTCATGCGCGAGCTGCGGTTCGACTCGGCGTTCATGTTCGCGTACTCCGAGCGCGACCTCACGTTCGCGGCGAAGAAGCTGCCCGACGACATCACGCCCTCGATCAAGCAGCGCCGGCTATCCGAGATCGTGCAGCTCCAGGAGCGGATCAGCGGCGAGGTGTTCGCCGCTCACGACGGTCGCGCCGAGCGCGTACTCGTCACCGGGCCGAGCAAGCGCGATCCGAACCAGCTCGTCGGGCGCAGCGATGGCTTCAAGAGCGTGATCCTGCCCACCGGGCTCGGCGCGGTCGGCGAGCTCGTCGATGTCACGATCGCGCGCGCGACGATGGCGACCTTGTTCGCGAGCTAGGAAAATGCTGCCAGGTGCTCGTGCACCCACGTCGCGAACGAGCGCGGCGCCACGCCGGTCACGTCGCGCACCGTCGTCGTCGGCCGCGGCGGGCGATTCAACAGCTCGAGGATCGCGTTCGCCATCTGCTCGGGCATGCCACTCCGCACCATGCCGGCGCGCGCCTGCTCCGGCGGTGCATCGACGACGGTGAGCTCGCGGCCGAGCTCCGCGGCGATCACCGCGACTTGCTCGCGCGCGGTCATCACCGCGGGTCCCGACAGCGTGTAGATCTTGCCGTCGTGCCCCGGTGTGGTCAGCGCGACATGCGCGACCGCGGCGATGTCGTGCGGATCGATCGGCGTACTCTGGCCGTCGGCATACGGCGCGAACACCATCGAGCGCTCGCGGATCATCGGCGCCCAGCGCAGCGCGTTCGACGCGAAGTTGTCGGGGCGTAGGAACGTCGTCGTCGCGACACCGGCGAACGCCTCCTCGAGCGCGAGGTGCCAGCGCCCGATCAGCGGTAGCGGATCCATTTCGATCGTGCCGCTCGACACCGCGACGACATGAGGCACGCCGGCCGCACGCGCCGCCTGTGCGAAGTCCGCGGCACGCGCCGCGAGCTGCGGCCCGGCATGGAACACGAAGAACGCGCGATCGACGCCCGCGAGCGCCGGCGCGAGCGTCTCCGGTTGCTCGAGATCGCCGACGGCGATGTCGACACCACTCGCCGTCACGCGCGCGCGATCACGCGTCAGCACGCGGACCTCGTGCCCGCCGTCGAGCAGCATCCGCACGAGCGCCCCGCCGATGTTTCCGGTCGCGCCGGTGACCAGGATCATGGCGGGGAGCGTAACCGGTCGATGATGGCGTGCGCGACGCGCTTCGAGCCCAACATCGACACGTGTCCGAGATCGTCGTAAACGATCCGCTCCGCTCCCGGAATGTCGGGTTGCTGGCTCGCGGGCACGAGCGCGTCGCCGTTGCTGAGGATCGTCGTCAGCTTCGTGGTCACCGGCGCGGCGATCAGCCGCTGGATCAGCTTCGAGCCCAGCAAGCCGCTGAACATGAGAGCGTGCGACACCGCCGCGACGCCGCCGCGCCATGCGAGGTGTCGGAGCGAAGCTGCATCACCGAGCGTCAGGGCTCGAGGCCGGGCACGTCGGCCTCGATCTCGATCGCGATCTCTTTGGGAATCCCGAGTAGGCCCTGCAGCCGGTCGAGCATCTTGCGCTCGGCATGCGCGAACACGTGATCGACGACCGCCATCCGACACGCGGCGCGATAAATGCCGCGGCGCGACTCGGGGTTGAGGTTCTGGAGATAGACGTCGGGCAGCTCGATCTTCTTGTCGAGAAACTTCGTCGCACCTGAACGTTCGTCGGGAGTGAGCTCGGCGTTGCGAATCAGCCGCCGCATGCCCTCGGCCTCCGCCTCCGCCAACACGCCGTCCGCCCACGCGACAGCGGCCCACACCCTAATCACACTCAGGATCTGCGACTCGGCCATATTCACCTCGGTCCGAACTGTTCGGACCTCATCCTCTCACAGAGTGAGCGCGAAGCCGATCCGGTCGCGCAGCAGGCCCTTGAGCGTGGCTCGCAGCTCCTCGCCGGTCTTGGGTGCGACCCACGTGCCGGTAGCAGTGGGATCGAAGTGCCAGGCCGTGGCGATCGCCGCCATCCAGATCTGGCGCGCCGCGCGATGGCTGTTGATGACGACCCGGGTGCCGTCGCGGAGGTCGAGCCGTAACACTCCGTCACTCACCGAGACCTCGACCTGGTCGGGATCGACGTCGGCAAACGCATCCTCGATAGCCTGGAGCTCAGCGTGCGCGCTGTGGTCGAACGTCGCCTCGTCCATTGGCGCGATATAGCGCATTTTTGGGTTAGCATGAGGGTCATGCCGCCCGCGTCGGACATAGACCTCGACGACGGCGAGCCCGTAGAGCGTGAGGGGCGGGAGACACTTCTACCGTCGGTCACGCGATCGGTGCTCTCCACGAAGAGCTTTGTCGCCGAGAGCTTGCTCGAGACGCCGGCGACCGGATCGCAAGTCGCGCTCGGCGACCACGACGACATCTTCGACGTCCCGAACGCGAGCGACGATCTCGTCACGATGGTCGGCCGCCAGCGCGGCGCGCGCTCCGGCGACATGGTCGGCGGCCGCTACGTGGTCGAAGGCCAGGTCGGTCGCGGCGGCATGGGCCGCGTGCTCAAGGTCCGCCACTCCGCGCTCGGCAAACCGTTCGCGCTGAAGCTGATCAAGAGCGCGATCGCGACGAACCCGAAGATCCGCGAGCTGTTCTATCGCGAGGCCCGCCTCGCATCCGCGCTCACGCACGACAACATCTGCTCGATCGTCGACTTCGGCCAGGACAACCACTACGGCTTGTTCATGGTCATGGAGCTGCTCGAGGGCCAGACCGTGCACGCCAAGCTCAAGCACTCCGGCCGGCTCACGCCGAAGGTCGCGTGCGACGTGATGTGGCAGGTCGGCGATGCCGTCCGCTTCATCCACGGCCGCCAGATCCTGCACGGCGACATCAAGACCGAGAACATCTTCATCGTGCGCACGCCGGCGCAGCGCCGCCTGATCAAGCTGCTCGACTTCGGCCTGTCGCGCGCCGACCTCGGCCGCGACGACGGCGTCGACGGCACGCCCGAGTACCTCGCGCCCGAACGCATCGACGGCGAGCCCGCATCGCAGGCCTCCGACATCTACGCGATGGGCATCGTGTTCTTCGAGTTGCTCACCGGCAAGCTGCCGTTCACCGGCGCGACTGCCAAGGATGTGATGAAGAAGCAGCTGTCGACCGTGTGCCCTGCACCGTCGAAGCTGATCGACGAGCCGCTCGACGAGCGCGCCGACCAGATCATCGCGCGCGCGACCGCAAAGGATCCGGCGAAGCGCCACCCCGACGTGCCCTCGTTCCTGTACGAGCTGCGCGCGCTGATGGGCATGCTCGGCATGGAGTCGGGCAGCAACGCTCGGCGCCGAGCGCTCGCCCCCGATGCCGCGCGCGAGCGCCGCGATCACGATCACCGCATGAAGGCCGCCGCCGAGGTGTTCGGCTCCGTCGCGATCCCGATGGCGTCGTGCGATCCGAGCGGTCGCGTGCGCGCCGCGAACCACGCGTTCCTCGAGTTCCTCGGCGCCGCCGGCGACGCCGGTGGCCTGCAGCTGCGCGACTCCGCGCTGCCCGAAATCTACCCGTCGCTGTTCGAGGATCTCGAGACCGTCGCGTCGACGCGCCGGCCGCTCAAGCGCGTGCTCTACCTCAACGAAGGTGGTGACCGCGTGGTCGAGGCCGCGATCGTGCTGACGCCCGCGCCGAGCGCCGCGGAAGTGACCGCGGGCGAGGTCCACATCGTGTTGCACCCGCTGCGCGCGCTGCTCAGCTAACGCACGCTGCAGCGCGAAGTAGGCGCGGAGTACGCCGTGGAGCTCCCGTGGTCGACGAGGAGCGTCTCGTAGCAGCCGCCCTCCCGCGATGCCTGGACCGAGAACGCGCGCGACGAGCTAGCGAGATCGTGCGACCACACGGGCCGCCAGGCGTCGAGAAATCCAGGCGCCTGCGGATCCACCGACAGATCGAGCATCTCGTTGCCGCTGACCGTCGCGGTCGCGGCCGCGTGGATGATCGAGGATGTGCCACCGGCAGAGACGAGGAGCTGGAACCCGACCGCGTCGAGGGGCTCGTGGATCCACGTGACCGAGGTGCCGAGCTCCGACGTCGCGTAGCTCACGGTGGGCGGAGCTTGGAGCTTCAGCGTGAGGTCGCTCGCGTCGACCACCGCATGGTCCTCGTAGGAGAGGTCCGTCGTGCCTTCTTCGATGTCGACGACCACCCGCTGGCGCTCACCGGCATCGAGGTCGGAGGTGCGCATCACCAACGGCGATGCGTCCGCGTCCGCGATCGGCAAGGTCTCGCCGTCGCTCGTGACGAGCCAGGTCATCGTGTTGACTGGCTCGCCTTCGACCATTCCCTGGATCGTCAGCGGTGCACGCACGAGCGGTGTCTCTTCCGTCCTGATATCGATCACCGGTTGTGGATTCGTGCCCGGTCCGATCTCGACGTCGCGGCGAAGTACGATGACGTCCGGGCTAAAAGGCGTGAACAGGACAGCTTGGCTCCCTTGCACAGCGGTGACGTCGTAGCTCCAGTTCGGCGTATCACCGGCGCTACCTCCGCTCAGGCCCATGATGAGGAAGCCGGGTTGCACGACCGTGCCGGTTACCTCCGCCAGCGCGACTCCGTCGCGGTCGACGCGGCAGGAATCGCTGGAGAGTTGGGTCGCGATCTCTTGATCGCCGTCGCTCGGATCCGCGAACAGCTCCTCGACATCGAACGTCTGGTCGTCGCCGCAAACGAACACGAACTGATACGGCCCATCGCTGATGATGCGATAGCCGCGGTCGGTCGGCTTTGCCTCGTGCCATGACCCGTTCGCTTTGTAACCGACGAACGAAGCAACCCCATACGGCACGGCGATCTCGACCGGCTGCTGGTTGTCGCCACACGCCGCCACCACCACCCACGCGACCAGCACGCGCCTCATATCCCCGGCGTCGGCTCCTTCAGGCGCTTCAGATCCTTCTCGATCCCGGGCGTCACCGTCACCTTGTTCTGATCGTCGACCCACACGACCTCGAAGTCATCGAGCTTGTTGTCTTTGATCAGCTTCTCGCCGAGCTCGACGCCGTCGATGAACATCACCTTGCTCCACGCGTCCGCGGTGAATGCGTCCTTCGCGCGGATCGTCACCGAGCGCGACGCGTGCGCGGGCTGGCCGGTGCGCGGGTCGAGGATGTGGTGGTAACGCACGCCGTCCTTGACGAAGCCGCGCTCGTAGTCGCCACTCGTCGAGAACGAGTGATCCTTGATCGGGGCGATCGCAAACATCGAGTCCTTCGGGCCGCGCGGATCGCGAACCCCGACGACCCACGGATCCTTGCCCTTGCTGCCCGCGACGTACATGTCGCCGCCGGCCTGGACCATGAAGTCGGTGAAGCCGCGCGCCTTGAGGAGCGCGACGCACTTGTCGACCGCGTAACCCTTCGCGATGCCGCCGAGCGTGATCGCCATGCCCTTGCGCTTGAGGAACACGGTCTTCTTCGCCTTGTTGACGATGACGTCCTTCCAGCCGATCAGCGCGAGCCGCTTCTTGACGTCGGCTTGATCGGGTAGCGAGCCGTCCATGTCCTCGTCGAACTTCCACAGCCCGTGGAACGCCTGCACGGTGATGTCGAAGACGCCGTCGGAGCGCTTCGAGACATCGAGCGCGCGCGCGATCACGGCGATCGTCTCGTCGGAGACCACGACCGGCTTGTCGCCGGCGGCCGCGTTGATCTTCGAGAGCTCCGAGTCGGGGAGCCAGGTCGTCATCTCTTTGTCGAGACGCTTGATCTCCGTGAACATCGCCTCGGCGGCCTTCGCGGCGTCGGCCTCGCGATCGGTCCAGAACCAGACGGACACGTTCGTGCCCATCGCCTTGTCGGTGTACGTGAGCTTGCCCGGAGCAGCCCCCGCCGGCGCCGACAGGGTCGCTGCGAGCAGGAGCACGACGAACGCGGCGCGCATCGCTAGTGGCGAAGCATCGAGATGATGCCGAGCACGATCAGAATTCCACCGACGCCGAGTGCAACCAGCACCGCGCCAACCGACATGGCGAGCGTGCCCTGGGTCTCCTGCTGGATACCCTTCCACATGCCGTAACACGCGGGGATGGCGCCGGCCGCGGCAATGATGCCGCCGAGGATGGAGCCGTGCGTGATCCCGCCGTTCATGAGCGCGGCGATCACGATGCCGACGACGGCGAGGCCGATCGCGGCGAGGACGGGCGTCTTGGAGTCCGGAACGGGGTCACCCATGCCGCAACGCTAGCACGTGGTGGGTCAGCTTTCCGTATACATGCGAAGTTGCTCGCGCATGACCTCGTCGTTCAGGGACTTCTGGACGGGCTCGAGGAGGCAATCCGCGAGCACGAGCATCATGTCCTCGACGTTCTTTTCGGCGACGAGCTTGGCCATCAACGTCTTCGCGTCGCGGCTGTCGTCACCCGCGAGCAACTCCCTCACCTTTGCCACCGACAGATCACCCTGGAAGTCGATCATCAAGTTCTGGCGAAGGTACTCGATCAGGCGATTCACGCCAGGTGGATAACGCACCACAGCGACAGGATCAACCTTGCGGACACCGTCGAATCGACCGACGATGTAGGTGCGATGCCCCGCGTGTTGCTGACCGGTTTCTGCGCGGTGCCGGGGCCGCGCCGAGCGGGTGTGCAACTTCGCCACGTGATCCGCGCGCTGACCCCGATGTGCTCGGTGGATCTCTTGGTCGTCCGCGAAGGCGACCAGGGCTACGTCGAACGCCAGGGCTCGGTGCGCGTGCTGCGCGTGCCCGCGCCGGAGACCGATCTCAAGGCGCAGATCCAATCGTTCCAGCGCGCGCTGCGCCGCCAGCTCGAGGGGGCCGACTACGATGTGGTGCATTGCCGCGACTCGTGGAGCGGCCTCACCGTGCTCGAGGCGCGCGAGCGGCTGGGCTTCGCGGTGGTCTACGACCTGACGCGCGCGCCGATCGGCGAGAGCGCGCTCGATCCCGAGCTCGACGCGCAGTACGCGCGTGACGAGGAGGCGTGCATCCTGGCCGCGGACCTCGTGCTCGCGCCGACCCAGGCCGCGGTCAAGGCGCTGCAGAACCGGGGCAAACCGGATCGCGTGATGATCGCGCCGCCCGGGGTCGATGTCGATCGCTTCGACTGGGACGATCCGCCCACCGGGGGCCCGCCGCGGATCGTCTACGCGGGGTCGATCGATGCCGGCCGCGGCGTGCGCGTGATGATCCGCGCGATGGCGGCGATCGTGCGCGAGGTCGATGCGCGCCTGATCCTCGCGGGGCCGATGGTGTCGCCGCGCTTCGAGGCCGCGATCAAGGACGGCATCCGCGAGCTCGGGCTGACCGACAAGGTCGAGCTCGTCGGCGTCGTCGATCACGACGAGATTCCAGCGCTGCTCGCGAGCGCGAGCGTGTGCGTGGTCCCCGCAGCGTCGGATCTGACGCCGAACCCGACGGTGGTGTTCCCGACGAAGCTGCTCGAGTACATGGCGTGCAAGCGGCCGATCGTCGCGCCGCGCCGCGAGACCGTCCAGCTCGTCGTCGAGAACGCACGCGAGGCGCTGCTGTTCGAGCCCGGCGATCCGATCGATCTCGCGCGCAAGGTGTTGCGCGTGCTCGGCGAGCCGATCCTCGCGCAGCGGATCGCGACCGCCGCGTACGATCGCGTGCGCAAGGACTTCACCGCGAGCGCCGCGCGCCGCGCGATCCACAAGGCGTACATCGTGATCGCGGATCGCTTCGGCCAGGTCGACGACGGTGTCGACGACGCGCCGAAGGTCGAGATGCTGACCGACGACGACTTCGAGGCGACCGTGTTCGAGGAGGCGCCGATCTCGGTGCCGGCGGTCGACACCGCGCTCAACCGGATCGGCGATCCGCACGCGCTCGAGGACGCACTCGCGCAGCTCGACAACGGTACGGCGAGCTCGTCGGAGCGCCTCGTGCCGCCGCCACCGCCCGATGACACGCTCGATCGCCAGCCGGTCGCGCCTGCCCGCACCGACACCAGCGCGTGGACGGTCTCGGCGCTGGTCTCCCCGCCGGCCGCGCAGGCGCTCGGCGCGACGACGGCGTTCGCCATACCGCCGCTTCCCGACGATTGGGTCGTCACGAACGTCGCCGGGGTCGTGCGCGCGATCGCGAGCCCGGCGGCGCCACGACCCTCGGGGCCGGACGGCAGCGCCGAGATGATCGACGACGTCGACACCGGCGCGGTCGCGCGCAAGGAACCCGACGACGGCACGCCGGTCGAAGGCAACGCTCAAGTGCCGTCCGTGCCGCTCACGTCGGCCGACGGCTTGTTCGTCGCCGGCGAGATCGACGTGCCGACGCCGCCGCCCGAGAAGCGGACCACCGAACCGCAATCCGTCGTCGACGCCGACGAGTTCATCGCCGCGAGCAGCCTGCTCGGCAACGCCGACGCCTCAGATCCCGACACCGGGAGCCGCACGCCGCCGCTGGAACGACGCAATCCGTAGTACCGTCGCGCCGCGTCATGCCCGTCGTGGCACTGGTGAATCTGCTGTTCGGAATCGGCTTCGCGCTGATCGCGCGCGATCGAATCAAAGCAGACGGCCCGTTCGCGTCGCCGGCGTTTCCGCTGGTCGTGCTGCATGCCGGTGCGGTGGTCTCGCCGATCGCGCTGTACTTCTACGCGGTGCATCCGGCGTGGAGCTGGATGTATTTCTTCGATCCGGAGAAGATCAGCGGCATCGCCGTGCTGCCGTTGATGGTCGGCCACGCGGCGCTCGTGATCGGCGCGTGGTACGGCGCGTCGCTGTTGATCCGCAAGGGCCTGCAGGGCGCGCTGTTCTACATCGGCGGGGCGGTCGCATTGTTGTTGTTGATCCTGATCGTCGAGT
>Ga0193728_1001730_pt1 | contig 11260 bp, 12 predicted proteins | sample U1c1metaG_FD_143037 | JGI IMG/M metagenome (GOLD analysis project Ga0193728, IMG submission 143037) | Soil microbial communities from a riparian zone of the East river system, Colorado, United States - U1c1 | ecosystem: Environmental > Terrestrial > Soil > Riparian zone | place: USA: East River...
GGTAATTTGCCGATGAACATCTGGTCGCAATACAGACCCTCCTTGGGATTTGTTCTTTGGAAGATCAGGTACTTGTCGTCGTAACTCAGGTAGGCTTCTGCATTGTCACCTCCAAATGTCAGCTGCTGCATATTACTGAAATGCTTTTCGTCAGGATAGAGCAAGGTATCCAGGGAATGATGTGAGGTATGAACAATGACCAAACCACTCTTATAAGCAGTCACCATCAGGAAAATGCCAATAAAAATTAACAGGCAATACAGACCTTTTTTCATGACCCATCGTTTTAAGCGGTATATATAAAGGTGCAAATTTGCGCCATGCAGGGATTAAAATTGTCAGAATATTGTAAAACCATCTTATATCAAATCTGTTAGCTTTGCCTCATGAACAAATCAGCGACATATCTTTTTGTGTTCCTTAGTATGCATTGGCTATTGGGATGCCACGGAGCTGATCCGGTAGGTAGTGGCAATGAATCCATTATCATGAGATCCCCATCCTTTGCCGGTCTCAATGACAGCATCCGCCAGTTTCCAAAGGATGCCAGCCTGTATTTTCGCAGAGCCGAATTGCTTTCGCAGATCAACCAGCATGAATTAGCATCCGCAGATTTTAAGCGATCATGGGAGCTGAAACCCGTTGCGGAGACGGGATTGCATTATATTTCCAATTTGTCGATCCTTGGACGGCCCGCGGAAAAACTGGCGTTGTTGCGGGACTGCATTCAACATTTTCCAGACAACCTGGAATTCAGGCGGCTGCTGGGCGAGACCTATGCTGAATCCGGCCGATCGAAGGATGCGCTGCAATTGTACAATAACCTGCTTCAAAAAGATTCCCTTGATTTTGAAACCTGGTATGAAAAAGGATTGCTGCTGGAAGAGATGAAAGACACCAGTGAAGCGATCAGGGCGTTGAGCAAGGCCTTTCATCTTCAACCGGTCAATACCTACGCGCTCGAACTGGCGCATTTGTATGCTGAAAATAAAGATCCGCTGGCGCTTGCCATCTGCGACCAGGTCATTGCCAACGACCCGGCAAGGCAATTACCTGATCCTTTTTTCATCAAAGGGATTTATTACTCGAATACCACACAATATAACCTCGCTGTATTGCAATTTGATTCATGCATCCGTCGAGACTGGAAATTTTCAGATGCATACATTGAAAAGGGGATTGCTTTTTTCAAGCAAAACAACTACGATGGAGCGCTCAATACTTTTCGCATGGCCGCCACCGTTTCCAATATTAACCCCGATGCATATTACTGGATCGGGAGGTGTTATGAAGCCGTCAATAAAAAAGAGGAAGCCATCCAGAACTATGAACGCGCAGCCGCACTAGACAAGAATTTTAAAGAAGCCAGGGAGGCACTCCGCAGGGTGCGGAGTGTTGAATAGTTGATAAGTTGATTGGTTGATAAGTTGACTGGTTAATTTCTAAATTGTAACTTTGACTACAACCAATCAACCAATCAACTCCCACATGCCCCTCATCGCCCCCTCTCTACTGGCAGCTGACTTCTTAAGGCTTGAAGATGCATGCAAAATGGTCAATGAAAGTGAAGCTGACTGGTTTCATCTCGACGTGATGGACGGCCGCTTTGTTCCTAATATTAGTTTTGGCATCCCCGTTATAGAACATATCCGCACAGTGGCCAACAAGACCTGTGACGTGCATCTCATGATCGAAGAACCGGAGAAATTAACCGAGGCTTTCAGGAAGGCCGGGGCTGACCAGTTGATCGTTCATTTCGAGGCTTGTCCGAATTTGCACAGCAATATCCAACAGATCAAATCACTGGGAATGAAGGCGGGTGTTGCCATCAATCCACATACGCCGGTAGAAATGCTTGCCGATATCCTGGAAGACCTTCATCATGTTTGCATGATGAGCGTAAATCCAGGGTTTGGCGGACAGGTATTTATTCCTCACACGCTGAAAAAGATACGTGACCTCAAGCGCATGATCCATGAAAGAGGGCTTCAGGTATTGATTGAGATTGACGGCGGCGTTACGCTGGATAATGCCCACACACTTGTCCATGCCGGGGCCGATGTGCTGGTGGCAGGCAATACTGTTTTTAAGGCTTCGGATCCGGCAGCCATCATCCGGCAGCTTAAGCATATCTCGTAACAGTATGAAGGACTTATTTTCCAGGCAGGCTGATATATACGCGAAATATCGCCCCACTTATCCAAAAGCCCTCATTGATTACGTGCTTTCCTTTGTAAAAGAAAAAAACTTCGCCTGGGATTGTGCAACAGGTAATGGGCAGGCGGCCTTGTTGCTGGCCCCTTATTTCAACAGGATCGCAGCCACAGACCTCAGTCAAAAGCAGATCGACCATGCGATACCAGATGAACGGATAAGTTATTCCACGGGTTCTGCCGAAAAGACCGTCTTCGCAGACAATAGCTTCGACCTGATCATAGTTGCTCAGGCGTATCACTGGTTTTCTTTCGACGCTTTCTTCCAGGAAGCCACCCGGGTTGCAAGACCCGAAGGAATCATCGCCGTCTGGGGATATGGATTGGTCACGACACGAGACCTGGCTTTACAGGAAGCCATCCAAAATTTCTACACACAGGTCGTGGGGCCTTATTGGGACGCAGAAAGAAAATATGTCGATGAAGCATACCGTACCGTTCCCTTTTATTTCCAGGAGCTCCCCTCAAAGGATTTTAGCATGGATGTGGCCTGGAATCTGGAGGATTTGACTGGCTTTCTCAATACCTGGTCCAGTGTGCAACATTTCATCACGGCGAAAGGATATAACCCGATAGATGATTTTGAGCAAACGATAGCACGAATATGGGGTGAAGAAAAAAAGAAATCCTTTTCCTTCCCGTTGTTCCTGCGGATCGCTAGAATAAAAAAATGACAAACAAAACACGCCTCGCATTAATTTCTCTTTTTTGCGTTTTGATTGCGGTCAAATCTGTCTAATTTCGGTCATTCATAAAAAATCTCTCATTGAAAACCGCGAGGTCTTTCTTATTTTTTTTATTGCTTTGCTTATTCCATGGCGCATGGGCGCAGAAAAAATCAGCATATGTTTCAGGCCGGATCCTCGATGAAAATGAAAGACCGCTCAGCCAGGTTTCCATCGTGCTGCTTGGAAAACAGACCGGCATCGCCAGCACGGATTCCGGGACCTTCAGGCTCAAGGTGCCGGCCGACAAGGCCTTTGCTCTGGTCTTCTCTTTTACCGGCTACAAAACCGAACAAAGGAATTTTCTGCTTAATGAGCGTGAAGAAGAAAAAATCGTGCTGCGCATGGAAAGGGGTGCCCAGGCGCTGAAAGAAATTGTCGTGACCGATGAAAAAGAAAGAAAAGAAGCGGGATTGGTCAGGATCAACCCCAAAGACGCCATCAACATCCCCACGCCTACTGGCGGTATTGAAAGCCTGATTAAGATTTTTGTCGGATCGAACAACGAACTCACTTCTCAATATGCTGTGCGGGGTGGCAATTATGATGAAAACCTGATCTATGTAAATGACTTTGAAGTTTTTCGTCCCTACCTGGTCAGCAATGCCCAACAGGAAGGGCTGAGTTTCATCAACCCTGAAATGACCAGGACTGTCAGCTTTTATAATGGCGGATACCAGGCCAGGTATGGAGATAAGATGTCATCTGTATTGGATATCCAATACAAAAAACCCAGGCAGTTCGGCGGTTAGAACAGGGTCTTGAGCTGGAAGGGGTCGGGGCCCGCAAAAAATTCACCTGGCTGGTTGGCGCGAGGAACAAGAGCAACAAGAACTTACTCAGCAGCCAGGAGACGACAGGCAATTATTCACCGTCCTCATCAGACCTCCAGGCACTGCTGACGTACCAGCTCAGCGAAAAGAATGCGCTGGAGCTGATGGGAACCATTTCGCAAACAAGGTTTTCGCTTATCCCCGAATCGAGCCAGTTGACCTCTTCGGTGTTCTCACCTTATTTTACATCCAACCTCGCGCTGGATATTCTTTTCAACGGACAGGAACAGGACCGCTATCAAACCAATATGATCGGATTGTCACTGACCCAGCAGCTCAGGAAAAACCTGAAATTGAAATGGATGCTGTCGCGATTCGAGGATGATGAAAAGGAGTCATTCGATATTACCGGGAATTATCTTTTTGGAGAACGCGATTTCGATAAAAGCAGTTCAACCTACGGACTGATCATCAATCCATTGGGCGCCGGCCTCTATCAAACCTATGCAAGGGACCGGCTGAACATCACCGTTTGGAACGCGAGCCACAAGGGTTATCTCACCCTGGACAAACATTATGTGCAGTGGGGCATCAGCGCGGACCAGCAATCGGTAAGCGACAGGCTGCATGAATGGGAATTCAAGGATTCTGCGGGTTATTCGCTGCCGCATTCGCAGGACTCGCTGCCACTGAGCAGCTATTTACATTCCTCCGCCAGCCTGGATATAACGCGCCTTTCGGGATTCTTCCAGGACAATATTGCGTTTAAGGATGCCCGTGATTTTACCCTGCAGGCGGGGATCCGGTACAACTATAATTCCCTGAACAACCAGTTCCTGCTTTCCCCACGCATAGGTTTTTCATGGAAACCAAGGCAATCCAAAAAGGACATCGTCTACCGGGGAGCAATCGGGATTTACGATCAACCCCCTTTTTATCGCGAACTGCGAAGACCAGACGGAAGCATCAACAAGAACCTGAAAGCCCAGCAGAGCTGGCAGGTGACAGCAGGATTGGACTATAATTTTCCTTTTGCTGGCCGCCCATTCAGACTAACTGCCGAAGCTTATTATAAAAACATGACCCATGTTGTTCCTTACGATATTGAGAATGTACGTATCCGTTATTTTGGAGAAAATGCCGCCAGGGCTTATGCAGCCGGGGTGGAAATGCGCTTATTCGGCGAACTCGTGAAAGATGCAGAAAGCTGGATCAGCATCGGGTTTATGAAGACACAGGAAAAAATCAACAACGCCTTTTATTACAATTACCGGTTGGATTCTTTGAACCAACCTGTCGACAGCATGCGTGTTGAACAAGGATGGGTTCGCCGTCCGACAGACCGGCTATTCACCCTTGGTATGTTTATCCAGGACTACCTTACCACCAATAAGAATTTCAAAGTCTCTCTCAATTTCTTATACGGAAGCAATCTTCCGTATAATCTGCCCGGAAGTATAAAATACCGAAATGCATTGATCGTAGATCCGTACATACGCATTGATCTTGGATTCAGCGCCCTGTTGCTGGATAGTGAAAAAAGCAACCGGCGAAGCCATAACCCCTTCCGTAATTTTGAGAACATCTGGGCAACATTGGAAGTATTTAATATCATTGACCGCGCCAACACCATTTCCTATTTATTCATCAAAGACTTCTCCAATACCGTTTATGCGATGCCCCAGCGGCTCACCCCTAGGTTGCTGAATTTAAAACTGGTTGCGAGGTTTTGAGCTAATGGGTCTGACGGTCCCCGTCTGACCATTCGCAAGCTGCATTTTGTTTCCAAAAAAGCATATTTGTTTCCCATCATGAGAAATTAACGAGCAGTTTTTCTGATACAATCAGATGAATATCAATGCCTTAATCCTTGGCTGCAAAATGGTTATTATATGCCAAATCACCCTTATGAAACTACGTATGAATGCCATTTTGGAAGCCTTATTTAATCCCAAACCCAACGATCATCTGAAGAGGAATCCTGCCGATGATTATCAATACGGTCATGGGCTGATTCTGATCCCGGTTCCAAACCAATCAAACCGTGAAGAAAGACTTAACCAGGAGACAACCAGAAGGTAGTACCCGATCCTGCATTGACCATTAAACCTAACCCTAAACATGAATATCTCCTTATTCCCTAAAGAATTTATCCATCTTGTAACGGTAGAAATCGTCGCGCAAAAAGAAGGATATTATGTGGTGAGCCTTACGGATATACAGGGAAAAATATTAAGAATGCTCGGAATCGACCTATCCATAGGCGTCAACTGCTTCCGCCTGGACCGGTTGGAAGTCTTATCCTCAGGGATATACTACTTCCACGTCGCAGGCAGGAGTGGAAAACCTATTTATAGTACAGAACTCATTAAACAATAGGACGGAAAATTTCTTAGGACTTTGAAGGAGCTTTTTTTTAAAGGCTCCTTCTGTTTTTACAGCAGTTTCCCCCTGCTTCAATAACTTTGGGGCATGACCAAACTCTCCGTGAACATCAACAAGTTCGCCACAATTCGCAATAGCCGGGGCGGAAACAATCCCGACCTGGTGAAGGCGGCAACTGATGCCCAACGATTCGGGGCTGATGGGGTGACGGTTCATCCGCGGCCCGACGAACGACATATCCGCTACCAGGATGTGTATGATATAAAAAAAGTAATCACGACAGAGTTCAATATTGAGGGCAACAGCCAGGAGCAAAAATTTATTGACCTGGTACTCGCCGTTCATCCCGAACAGGTCACCCTCGTGCCGGACGCACTGGATCAAATTACTTCTAATCACGGGTGGGATACCATTCGTCACAAGAAATATCTCAAGGAGACCATCAGCATTTTCAAACAGGAAGGAATCCGGGTATCCATCTTTGTTGATCCGGTGATCGCGATGGTAGAGGGCGCCGCTGAAACCGGCACCGACAGGATAGAATTGTATACCGAAGCTTATGCAAAAGGTTTCGCAACAGGCGACAATCAGGCTGTGGTTGCCCCTTATATAACGGCGGCGAAAAGAGCCCGCGAACTCGGCCTGGGCATTAACGCTGGCCACGATCTCGATTTGCAAAACCTGAAATATTTTGCAGAACAGGTTCCCGGTCTCGACGAAGTGTCTATCGGCCACGCATTGATCTGCGATGCACTATACCTTGGCTATGAGAATGCCGTTCAACTGTATAAAAGGCAACTGCAGGTTAAAACGTAAATGAATACCATCCATCCTCCATTTCGTCTTCACATCCTTATTGTACGGCTTTGGTAATAATTCTCTATCAGGAGCAAACATCAGGTTTATATTTGGTGAATTACTGCTTTTGCTCATCTATAAAATCGCTTGTATGAAAAAAATCATGTTGACCTGCACGAGCCTGGCCTTACTTCAATTTTTCTGTATTGAATTCGCCACTGCTCAATTGAGTACCGCACCCAGCGGGGGGAATAAAAAAGCGCTGGTAGGTGAACGTATAGGATTAACCGATGTGACCATATCCTACGACCGGCCCGGCGTTAAAAAAAGAGAAGGGGAAATATGGGGTAAATTGGTTCCCGTGGGATATTCAGATCAGGGGTTTGGCAATACAAAACAGGCTCCATGGCGGGCGGGTGCTAACGAAAATACAACCATAGAATTTTCTACTGCTGTCAATATCGAAGGAAAGACATTGCAGGCGGGCAAATATGGTTTCTTCGTTGCCTATGATCCGGATGAGTGCACGCTTATCTTTTCTAAGAACAACAGTTCATGGGGAAGCTTTTATTACAATCCGGCCGAAGACGCCCTTCGTGTAAAAGTAAAACCTCTGCATGCCGATGGATCGGTGGAGTGGTTAAAATATGAATTCATCAATCAAACTGACAATAGCGCAACGGTCGCCCTCGAATGGGAAAAACTCATTATCCCGTTTAAAATTGACGTGGATGTAGTGTCTGCCCAGGTGGCGTCTTTCAGGAATGAATTAAGAACCAGCAAAGCATTTACATGGGAAAGCTGGTCGCAGGCAGCTCAGTGGTGTGCCCAACACAATACCAATCTCGACGAAGCCCTTTTGTGGGCTGATTCAGCGACGAGTACTACTTTTGGCGGAGACAGGAGTTTCCAGGCCTGGGCCGCCAAGGCGCAGGTATTGGATAAATTGGGACGCAGCACTGAGGCCGTCGCCATCATGAAGAAAGCGTTGCCCCTGGGAAGCAAGTTTGAATTGCATCAATATGCCAGACAGCTCATTTTGCAGAAGAAACCACAGGATGCAATGGAAGTATTTAAAGCCAACTATGATAAAAACCCCAATGAGTTCACCACGAATATGGGCATGGCGAGGGGATATTCCGCAACCGGGAATTACAAAAAGGCCCTGGAATTTGCTCAAAAGGCGATCGTGCAGGCGCCAGATCCTGTCAATAAATCAAACACAGAAAAAGCCGTTAAAACGCTGCAGGAAGGGAAGGACTTTAATTGAGTCGGGAGCCAAAAGGCCTGTCATTCCGAGTGGAGCGAGGAATCAGTTGTAAAGCGGCTTACCCTAACCGCCGATTCCTCGCTCCGCTCGGAATGACAAGACTCCCGACTCTAATTACATCCAAGCAATTCGCAGAGCTTTGCTTCAAGGTCGCCGCCGCGCAGGTTTCGGCCAACGATCTTTCCGTTGGGATCGACGAGGAAGTTCTGCGGAATGCTGGAAATCCTGTACTTCATGGCGACCTCATTGTTCCAGAATTTCAGGTCGCTAACCTGTGACCAGGAAAGGTTATCCTCGTTAATGGCTTTAATCCAGGGCTCACGGGCACGATCAAGCGACACGCCGAGCACGGTAAAATTTTTATCCTTGAATTTGCCGTATGTGCTGACCACGTTTGGGTTTTCCATCCGGCATGGTTTACACCAGCTGGCCCAAAAATCTACCAACACATATTTGCCTTTAAATGATGACAGGCTCAAAGGCTTACCCGTAGTGTCCGTCTGCGTGAAATCAATCGCTTCGGTGCCCAATGCACCTATTTTTCCATTGTCGATCATATCCTTGAGGTATTTCCCGTAATAGCCCGACTGCACTTCGGCGGATAATGAATTGTATCTCCTTTCCAGCAGAAAAACATCCTCAGACAATTGGTTAACTACAACCAAAATAAAAGGACTGACATAGGAAGATCTCTTAGCCTGTATAAATCTGTCCAATTCCGACTGAACAGCCGCCACCGTGCTCACATATACTTTCGAGATTGAATCGCCTTTTCCTGCGCCAGCCGGCGAATTCGAAAGTTTGCCCAAAGCATTCAGCCGCACAAAATACGTGTTAAAGGTTTTTTGAAATTCTACAAAATCATCATTAGACGGCGATCCGGTGATCTTTAAGTCCTTCAGGTTTTCGACATGGCCTTCTACCTTGATCTTATCATTCCCCATAAAGACAGGCACTTTCTTTGCTGGATTGGTGAAGTTGAGCTCAAACATATTGGGTTCATTCGCATGACCTTTGAGCACGAACACACCGCCTTTGACAACAGCCGTTGCCAGGGTATCGGAAGGATTATTCGCGTCCGCCAGGAAAACCCTGCTTTTCTCGGCGAGCCCTTTTACTGAACCGCTGATCACAAAATCCTGGGTCTTACCGGTTTGGGCCGAAACAGCAACCGGAAAAAGAAACAATACAAACAAGAGATTCTTCATGTTATTTATTTTGAATGACGCTTCTTTAGAACGCCAATTACATCCTGTAAATTATATCCTTTTGCATTAAGCAGGAGCAAATAATGAAAAAGAAGATCCGAAGCCTCACCAAGAAACAGTTGTTCGTCATTGTCCTTCGCTTCAAGGATGAGCTCCACCGATTCCTCTCCTACTTTTTGTGCAATTTTATTGATACCCTGCTGAAAAATATGTCGTACATACGACGATTCGTCGTCACTTTTTTTCCTTGTCTCAATGACCTCTTCCAGGTAGCTTAAAAAATCTTCCTTCCTGTTCTTTTCGTTCCAACAGGTGTCTGCTCCGGTATGACATACGGGTCCCAGCGGTTCTGCCTTGATCAACAGGGTATCGTTGTCGCAATCTATGGCTATATGTTTAACCAGGAGCAGGTTACTGCTCTCTTCACCCTTGGTCCATAAACGTTTTTTCGATCTGCTGTAAAAAGTAACCTTACCCTCATCCATGGTCCTGTTGAACGCTTCTTCGTTCATAAAACCCAGCATCAGGACTTTTTGCGTCTCATGATCCTGGATGATGACAGGAACCAGGCCATCCGTATATTTTTTAAAATTGATATCCATGATTAAATCCAAATATTATTTTACATTCTCATAACCAAACCTTGCTGCTGCAAATATCCTTTTAATTCAGGAATTGATATTTCTTTAAAATGAAATATGCTGGCCGCCAGCGCGGCATCTGCTTTTCCTGTAGAAAACACATCGACAAAATGCTGCAGCGTACCGCCGCCGCCCGATGCAATCACAGGTACCTGCAATAAGGTTGCCAGTTTGGCTGTGATGTCCAGCGCGAATCCTTTTTTTGTGCCATCGTGATTCATGGAGGTCAGCAAAATCTCGCCGGCTCCAAGTTCGGTTGCTTTTTTGGCCCAATCGATGCATTTCTCTTCTGTTTTCACGCGACCACCGTTCAGGTAAACATACCATTCTCCATCTTTCTCCTGTTTTGTATCAATTGCCAGCACCACGCACTGGCTTCCAAACTCCCTGGCAAGGGCTTCGATCAAAGCGGGATGCTTAAATGCGGCGGTATTAACTGAAATCTTATCGGCGCCTTGTTGTAACAGCAGGTACACATCATCCACTGAAGAAATACCGCCGCCTACGGTAAAGGGAATATTGATTTGGTGGGCGATGCGGTTTACCAATTCGCCCAGTGTCTTTCTCTTCTCATTCGTGGCGGTGATATCGAGGAATACCAATTCATCAGCGCCTTCGCGGGCGTATAAGGCGCCCAGTTCAACAGGATCGCCTGCGTCCCTCAGGTCAACAAAATTGGTTCCTTTCACCGTTCGGCCGTCCTTGATATCCAGACAGGGTATTATTCTTTTTGTCAGCACGATGTTATTTTTTTGCTGTCATTGCATGCCGAAGGTCCTCCAGGCTCAATTTTCCTTCGTAAATAGCTTTACCGATGATCACTCCTTTGCAGCCCGTTTCCAGTAACGCGTACACGTCATTCATTGAACGCACACCGCCACTGGCGATAAGATGCAAGGCTGGATATTTTGCCACGATGTTTTTGTACAGGTCAATCGCCGGCCCTTCCAGCAAACCATCTTTACTAACATCGGTACAAAAAATCTGTTGCAGGTTTTTAGCCATGTATTTCTCTATTAAATCATAGATCCAAATGTCTGTCGTCTCCTGCCAGCCATGGATGGTAATTTTTTCGTCTTTCACATCTGCCCCAAGGAGGAACCTGTTTGGTCCATAATGCAGTAACCAGGCCGAGAACAGGCTTTCATCTTTTACGGCCAGGCTCCCGATAGTCGCCATTGCCGCGCCGGAATTCAATACGATGTCTGCGTCCTTTGCCGTTTTTATGCCGCCGCCAAAGTCAATGA
>Ga0193728_1001731_pt1 | contig 11259 bp, 11 predicted proteins | sample U1c1metaG_FD_143037 | JGI IMG/M metagenome (GOLD analysis project Ga0193728, IMG submission 143037) | Soil microbial communities from a riparian zone of the East river system, Colorado, United States - U1c1 | ecosystem: Environmental > Terrestrial > Soil > Riparian zone | place: USA: East River...
CAAGCGCGCCGTCTATCGCTCGTGGTTGCTCGACTTCTACGTCGACATCACGAACGTCGCCCTCTTGCCCGAGGAGATCACGCCGGGCCAGACGATTCGCTACGTATTGCCGACGGTCGGCTTTCGCGGCCGCTTCTAAGGAGAGTCATGGAAGACAGTACGATCGATACCGAGATCCTCGACCTGATGTTGCGCGCTGGCTCGCGCTGGGTGCTGTGGCTGCTGATCGCGCTGTCGCTCGGCGCGCTCGCGGTCGTGATCGACCGGATCTGGTTCTTCATCCAGGAGCGCCGGCCGGAGGAGCAGATCAAGAAGGCGGTCACGGCGCTGCACAAGGAATCTCCCGAGGCCGCGCTGAAGGTGCTCGCGGGTGCGCGCTCGATGGAGGCGATCGTGTTGCGCTCGTGTATCTCGCGCGCCTCCGAGGGGCCCGAGGCGGTCGACGAGCATCGCGCTGCGATCGTCGAGCTCGAGCGCCAGCGCTACGAGAAGCGGCTCGCGTTCCTCGGCACGCTCGGCAACAACGCGCCGTTCATCGGCCTGTTCGGCACCGTGCTCGGCATCATCCGCGCGTTCCACGATCTCGCGGGCTCGACGCTGCAGGGCACGTCCGCCGTGATGTCGGGCATCGCCGAGGCGCTCGTCGCGACCGGCGTGGGCCTCCTCGTCGCGCTGCCGGCGGTCGCCGCGTACAACGCGTTCACGCGCCACGTCGAGGCGTCGGCGAATGCCGCGGATGCGGCCGCGCACGAGGTGCTCGCGTTCCTGAAGAAGAAGGCGGCCTGATGGCGAGCGGCAACATCCGCCGCCGCGGCGGCATCATCTCCGACATCAACGTGACGCCGCTCGTCGACATCATGTTGGTGCTGCTGATCATCTTCATGCTGACGGCGCACCTGATCGCGAAGCAAGCGATCGAGGTCGAGCTCCCGCGCGCGAGCCAATCGACGACGCTCAAGCCGACGACGATCGCGATCACGCTGACGCGCGAAGGCAAGCTCTATCTCGACGACAAACCGACGACCCCCGAGGCGCTGCGCAGCGCGGTCGCCGCCGCGGTCGCCAAGGATCCGAAAACCCAGGCGATCATCTCGGGCGATAAGGCGGTCTCGCACGGCCGCGTCGTGTGGGTGCTCGACTTGGTAAAATCGCTTGGCGTGACGTCGTTCGCGATCCAGATCGATCCTAGCAACGTGGTGCCCCCGACGTGATCGATCAGAAGCTCGCGATCTGCCTGGCCGCGTCGATCGGGGCGCACTTCGCGCTCGAGCGCGGGCTGCAGCATCTCCCGAAGCACGTCGACAAGCCGCTGCCCCAGCAAGTGTCGGTGCGCGTGCTCGAGCCCGAGCCTCCGAAGGAACCCGAGAAGCCGCCCGAGCCGAAGCCGCTCGAGCCGAAGACCGCCGACATCCCGAAAACGCGGCCGGTCCATGCGCCGCTCGTCGCGCCGGTCGCGAGGGATGCGCCGCCGCCCGACCATCCGGCGGTGGAGGTCAGCGACTCCAACGAAGCGCCGGTGTTCGGCGTGAATCTAGAGTCGACGTCGCAGCAGGGCGGGACCGCGGTGTCGGTGGGCAACACGCTCGCACCGTCCGCGGGGAGCGCCTCCACCGCGGCCAAGGCCCTGCCGCCGCCGGTCGCCGCGTTCGAAGCGACGAAGCTCCCGCTGCCCCAGGGCCGCTGCTTCGGCAAGTACACCGACGAGGCGCGCGCCGCCGGGCTCGAAGGCACCGTCGTGCTCGATCTCACCGTCGACGAGAAGGGTCACGCGCGCGACATCTCGATCGTCCAGGGCCTAGGGCAGGGCCTCAGCGACGCCGCGAAGCGCGCGCTGCACGAGTGTCAGTTCACGCCCGGCGAGAAGGATGGCAAGCCCGTGGCGGTGCGGATCCGCGGGTTCAAGATCGAGTTCGTGCTCAACGAGCACTAGAAGACTAGTCGCGCTTCGCCGAGACCGGCGAGATCCGGTTCATGACCGCCTCGATCAACGCGCTCGCATCGGTCGCGAAGTCGCCGCTGATCGCCGGACCCTCGCCGCGTTTGGTGAACTTCACGCCGTCGCGCTCGCACAGGATCGTCCGCGTCGACTTGGTCGCGAGCACGTAGTCGTACTCGAGCGTGAAGTAGTGCGTGATCGCGGCATCGTTCTTCTTCGCGACGAACGCGACCATCCAGGCTTCGCCCATCTCGGTCGGCTGCGGCATCGACAGCACGCCGATCCGCCAGGTCTCGTTGCGCTCCTTGCACAGCACCTGCGGTGCGTGCGTGATACCGGTCTGCTGCCACACGTTCGCGAACATCGAGACGTCGCGGCGCTCCATGGCGGACACCACCGTCGAGGCGCCCTTGAGCTTCATCAAGTTCGGCAGGATCACGTGCGCGATCGAATCGAGTGCGCTCGGCATGGCGGCCACCTTATCACGGACGATTTCCCGCGACTTCGCTGCGGGTTCGGGCTCTAACCAGCTGTGTTCGAGAGCCTCGAAAACCGCCGGCGCGCGCCAACCCTGTGGAAGGCGTTCGGCGTCGTTACGACCGTGTTCTTCGTCTTCGTGATGCTGTTCTTGCACTTTCACGACGCTCACGAGGAGGCGGAAGCGGAGCGCCGCCACGACGAATTCAAGGCTGCGATCGAGCAGCGCGACAGTCCGCACCGCGTCGAGCGCGGCGGCGTCGCCGTCGAGGTTCCGGCCGAGCCGATGCATCAGGGCGACTACAACGCTGGTGGCATGGTCGGCACTAGCTTCGAGGTCACGTGGAACCTCGGTGCGGCGTGGCCGCCCGCGGAAGCCGACAAGCACGCGCAGGACTTCGCCGCGAAGCACCTCGGGTTCGCGTTCACGCACACGCACGACTTCAAGCTCGGCGGTGCTCCGGCGCGCGCGTACGAGCTCGCGCACGACGATCGCCATATCTATCTCGCGTACGGGTCGTGTGCCGGTCGCCGGATCCATCTGCTGGTGTACGACGACCGCGCACTGTTCGAGCGAATGACCCATACGTTCGAGTGCGTGCCCGACAAGACCGTCGAGGTCGGACGCCGAGAGGTCGTGGTCGATGGGGTCACCGGCTGGAAGCGCGTCGATCCCGACGAGCGCGGGCTCACGCTCTCGAATGCGGCCGGCGTGCGCGTGTGGGCCGTGTTGCTCCAGCGCGAGTACGGCAAGCCGATCGCCGATGTCGTCATGCCCGCCGCGGCGGACGCCGGGCTTCACCTGCGCGAGCCACCCGAGACGCGCAACGACAAGGTGCTCTACACCGGCTATTACGACAAGTCGGGCGAAGGCCCGACGCGTAGCACCGCCAAGGGCGGTGCGGAGGTAGACGACCAGGCGCCGGCGTACTTGCTCGCGTTCCGCTGCCCTGACGATGACATCGGCGTCGTGATCGTGCGTGGCCCGAAGGACCACCTCAACGACGGCGTCACGCTCGCCGACACCGCGCATTGCTTGCAGTACGGCGAAGCGATGCCGATCTACTGACCGCGGGTTACTCGACGCGGGTCTGGTCGATGATCCAGTTGACCTCCCAGGTCTTGCCGCCGTCGTCGGAGTACGCCTGCTCGAAGTGCGCCGTCTTCGGCGTGATCTTCGACCAGATGTAGCGCACGAGGATCATCCGGCCTTCCCACGGCTCCTGGTCGTACAGCTCGCCGTGGTCGCCGCGGAGCTCGCCGACCACCGGCTGGTCGAAGTGGCCGTTGTGCTGGTTCGCCCAGTACAGGCTCCACTGGTGGCTCGTCGTCGAGTACAGCCGCACCGTCATGCTCGATGTGGACGCCGCCCGGCGCGTCGACCTCGAACTGCTCGACCTGCGACTTACCGTTCCACAGCGGCGACGTCACCGACGTGCCGTCGAGCTCGACCCACTTCTTGGAGTTGTGCAGCCGCGCGTCGAGCCGCTTCAGGTGGATCTTCCACTTGCCGACCTCGAAGTCGAAGTCGTGTTGGCCGTCGCGCGGCTCGGCGCTAGCGACGGCGGACAGGGCGACGGTGAACAGGGCGAGTGCGATCCGCATGCCTCGACAATGCCGTCGTCCCCGGCACGCGGGAAGAGCCAGTTACGCGAGCTTCGATACGACCAGCTACGCGTCGCGCTCGCGCACCGAGTACTCGAGCTTCCAGCGGCCGTGGCCATCGCGCGCGACGCACCACAGCTCGAGCGTGCCGACCTCGGTGACGTGCGCTTCGAGTCGCACCGGCACGAGGTCGCCGGACTTGCGGTCGCCCTCGACCTCGACGAGCTTCTCGACGGGATCGAGCTCGCTGATGCCCGCGGCATCGGCATCGACCAGCGCACCCGCGGTGTCGTCGGCGCGCGTCGCGGCGGCGAAGAACCGAAACGTCGACATCTCGCCGACGATCACACCGAGCTCGTCGTCGGGCAGCGCGACGGTCGAGCCTTCTTCGAGGCCCTGCGGCGCGACGCACAGCGCCTTCACGGGCGGTGCGAAGCCGGGGATCGCGGGCATCGCGCTCTCGATCCCAATGTAGTACGCGCGTGCGGTGCCGCCGCGAATGCGGATGCCCTTGCCGCGCCGCGCCTGGCCGTAGTACGCGGCGCCGAGCGCGACGGCGAGATCGAGATCCGCGCCGGCGAGCACGGTGACGTCGCGGCCGGCCCACGCGCGCAAGAGCTCGACGATGCGCGCTTGCAGCTTCGCGGCCTTCATCACGCCGCCGTTGAACAACACGGCGGTCGGCATCCGATCGAACCGCCCGAGAAACTCCGCGAGGTGGCGGGTGATCGCGGGATCGTGCGCGTAGGGCAGGCCGAGCTCGCGCAGACCGGCGGTGCGGCGGCGCTCGGCCTTCGCACCGGCCTCGACCTTCGGGAAGAAGCCGTCGACGAGCAGCGCCTCGGCCGCATCGCGTTCGAGCACGGTCTTGATCGTGCCGCCGACGAGCTTCGAGCCGCGCGCCAGGATCGAGATCGGGACGCTCTTCGGTGGCTTGGCGGAGAGCAGCGCTTCCTTCGCGCTGCGTGCGGCGTAGACGAGCGCGCGTTGTTGCAGCGCATCGAGTGGCTTGTCGATCCCACGCTGCGCGAGGGCGGCGAGCGCGAGGTCCATGTTGTCGCCGCCGAGCAGGATGTGATCGCCGACCGCGATCCGCTCGAGCGTGAGATTGCCGCCGTCGTCGCGGACCTCGATCAGCGAGAAGTCGGTCGTGCCGCCGCCGAGGTCGCACACGAGCACGACATCGCCGGGCGACAGGTCCTTGCGCCACGCCTCGCCGCGCGCCGCGAGGTACGCGTAGAACGCGGCCTGCGGTTCTTCGAGCAGCGTGATCTTGTCGAAGCCGGCTTCGCGCGCCGCGACGACCGTGAGCTCGCGGGCGACCGGATCGAAGCTCGCAGGCACGGTGACGAGCACCTCTTGCTCGCCGGCGGGCTCGTCGGGATTCGCGTCGTCCCACGCCGCGCGTAGGTGTGCGAGGTAGCGCGCCGAGGCATTGACGGGCGACACGCGCTCGCCGCCGGCCATCGCGTCGTCGAGCTCGCGCTGCGCGCCGCGAAATGGCAACACCTGCGCGGTGCGATCGATCGCCGGATTGCACAGCCACGACTTCGCCGACGCGACCAGGCGATGCGGCAGCTCGGCGCCGCGATCGCGCGCGAACGTGCCGACCGTGTAGCGCATCGGCCCCGACCACGGCAGCTGCAGGTGGCTCGGTGCGACTTCGTTCTCGCTCGGCAACAACAGGAACGAGGGCAGCGTCGGCCGCTCCGCGATCTCGCCGGGCCCGACGACCTGCGTGATCGGTTGCGCCGCCGGCGCTTGCGTATCGGTCGCAGTCGCGAGCGCGGAGTTCGTCGTGCCGAGATCGATGCCGAGGACGCGCGTCACGCCGAGAGCTCCACTTCGGCGGGCGCGATCACGGTGCGATCGACGCCTTCGGCGAGCGACGGCAACTTGGTCTCGACCGCGCGCCAACCGTGGTGGCGCAGCGTGCCCTTGTACGGCGCGTCGCCTTTGGCTTCGCCGATCAGGCGAATCTCCGCGGGGTCGAACCCCTTCGGCACCGACACCTTGGTCTCCTCGTCGCCGGGCATCACGGGCTCGAGCGATAGGATCTGATCGAACACCTTCTTGCATCCGCGATGGACCGCGCGCACGGCCGCACCGATGTCGGCGTCGTCGGCCTGATCGATCTCTTCGCTGATGAAGTCGACGAACCGGCCTTCGCGCTGGAGCAGCGCGAGCAACGCCAGTGCGCCTTCGCGGTGACTCGCGGCGGTGTTCGCCTTCGGGGCAGGTTTCTCGACGACGCGCTCGACGACCTTCTCGACGACCTTCGCCTCGACCTTCGGCTCGTCACCGCCCGGGAGCGCCAGCACCTGCTTGCCGCCGAACAGCACTCTCCAGAACGCGAGGAACGCGAGAATCGGATGCATAGCGGGCGATGCATATCAGTTTTTCGAGGACATGCCTCGTCAGATCGCGCACTTGCGGTGGCTCATCACTTGCTGAAAGGGGCCACATGATGAAGCGGTTGCTCGTCCTTTGCCTATTCGTGACCGGCTGCGGGCTGTATTGGGGCAGCAACGACGACGACCAGTGCGTGCCGACGCCGGTCAGCGGCATCGCGTCGGTCGGCTATCGCGATCCACAGACCGGCACGTGCGAGTACTTCGGGGGCGGAGGAGGCGGCGGCTGTTGCGGCAGCGGCTGCACGTACAACGATGGCACCGCGCCCGGCCAAGCGGACCCGAACTGGGGCCAGTGCAACAGCGCGTGCGACGCCCTCGACGAGAATAGCTGCATCGAGACCACTGGCTGTCACGCCGCGTACCTCGCGAAGACCGAAGGCGAGACCGGCCCGACGACCACGAGCTTCCTCGGCTGCTGGGCGACCGCACAATCGGGAGCCACCCTGCAGCCGAAGCCGTGCGCTGGCCTCGACGCGCAGACCTGCTCGGAGCGCGACTACTGCTCGATGGTCTACACGTCGAACATGGTGAGCGCCCAGCAGTTTGGCTCGTGCATCGACGAAGCGCAGCGCGGCTGTGGCGTCGACATCGGTTGCCCGACGGGCTCGCACTGCGAGCAGCAATGCACGACATGCAACAGCATGGGCTGCCAGGACACCTGCGCGCCGACCTGCGTCCCGGACGCCGGGTGGGGCGAGTGCACCGGCCAGGTACTCTGCAACATGGGCCCGCCGAGCTGCCCGGCGAACACCACGGCCGGCATCGCGAACGGCTGCTGGACGGGCTACTGCATTCCGAACGCGGCGTGCGGCTCGCCGGATCCGGGCGACTGCTACGACACGGTCACGTGCAACTCGGCGCCGCCGTCGTGCCCGAGCAACACGCTACCGGGCGTCACGAACGGATGCTGGTCGGGCTACTGCATCCCGACGAGCAGCTGCGAGCTCGCCGCGTGCGAGACGCTCGGCAGCGAGGCCGCGTGCGAGGCGCGCTCGGACTGCACGGCGATTTACACCGGCACCGACTGCACCTGCACGATGACCGGCGGTTGCACGTGCGCGACGGAGACGTACTCGAAGTGCGAAACCGGCTGGATGCTATAAATAGCCGCACCCGCCGCGCTGCGGCTAGACTTCAGGCGTGGCTGTCAGGCATCCGGGGGATGACGACCGCCCCACCGTCGATCTGGGTCCACGCCCGGAGCAACGAGATGGGGCGGGCGACGATCCGGGTGATCTCGGTCCCGATGTTGACGACGACCTCGGCGAACTGACGCGGACGGTGACGCCCGGTGTCCACGCGCAGCCGACGCAGACGCTGACGCCGGAACCGACGCGCACGCTGTCGAACGTGCACGGCCTGCCGACGCAACGCTTGCCGGTGCGCCCGGGCGCGGATTCGCACACGCGCTACTCGACCGCGACGTCGCACACCGAGGCGATGCGGCTCGAAGAAATCTCGCGCTCGCAGGTGTTCCTGCGCGTCGCGCTGATCACGTGCTTCGCCGGCTTCGCGGTCGCGCTCGTCACCGGCGGCGATCGCACCGCGTTCTGGGTGTGCACCGCCGGCTGCGCGATCAACGTCTTCGGCGCAGCGTGGATGCTCACGATCGTGCGCGTGCCCGAGAAGTACTCGGCGCGGCGGATCTTGGCGCCCGCGCTCGTGATCGCGTTCGGCGCGTTCGGCGGCGTCTACTACTGGGGCGTCGCGTCGCCGGTCGCCGCGATGATCACGTACGGCATCTACTTCTTCAGCCTCGGCTCGAATGCCGCGCTGATCACCGCGATGTACGCGCTCGTTGCGGTGCTCCATGCGGCGCTCGGCTTCGCGATCGTCGGCGGCGTGCTGGTCGACCGCGGCATCATCAACATGGGCCACGCGAGCACGGTCGATCAGCTCGGCGTGATCGGCGTGATCGAGTTCCTCTACTTCATCACGTTCTACACCGCGCGCGTCAGCCAGCGCGTCACGCTCGAGGCCGTGCAACACCTCGAACAGGCCGTGCGTGGTGTCGCGCAACGCGAGGCGCTGCTCGCCGAGGCGCGCGCCGAGCTCGATCGCGCGTTGAAGATCGGCGGCCCGGGCCGGTTTACCGACCAGGTCGTCGGATCGTACAAGCTCGGCGTGTTGATCGGCCGCGGCGGCATGGGCGAGGTCTACGAAGGTCACCACACCACGACGCGCCAGGAAGCGGCGGTCAAGCTGCTCCACCCGGGCACGCTCGCCGATGCCACTCACGTCGCGCGGTTCATCCGCGAGGCCGAGACCGCGTCGAGGCTCGACACCCCGAACGTGGTGCGCGTGCTCGAGGTCGGCACCACGACCGGCGAGGTGCCGTTCCTCGCGATGGAGCGGCTGCGCGGCTACGACCTCGCACACCTCTTGCGCCGGCAGCGCCGGCTCCAGCTCCAACCCGCCGCGCAGCTCGCGACCCAGGTCGCCGCAGGGCTCGATGCCGCGCGGGTGGCCGGCATCGTTCACCGCGACCTCAAGCCGCACAACGTGTTCTTCGCGCAGCCGGCCGATCAGTGGAAGGTGCTCGACTTCGGCGTCTCGAAGGTCGGCGGCAGCGGCACGTTGACGAAGGGCCACGTCGTCGGCACACCGGCATACATGGCACCCGAACAAGCCAAGGGCGAGAACGTCGATCACCGCGCGGACGTCTACTCGCTCGCCGCGATCTTGTATCGCTCCGTGACCGGGCATCCCGCGTTCGCGAGCAAGGACGTGCCGACGACGCTCTACGACGTCGTCTATCGCGTGCCGACCCAGCCGTCGATTCTCGCGCCGCTGCCTGGCGATATCGATCGCGTGCTCGCGATCGGGCTCGCGAAGCAGCCCGACGACCGGTTCGCGACAGCGGTCGAGCTCGCCGCGTGGTTCGCGCTCGCGATCGAGGACCAGCTGTCGCCCGACCAACGCCGGCGGGCCGACGAGCTCGCGGCCAAGCACCCGTGGGGCACGCGCCAACTGTAATCGCCGTCGTCGCCGTTGGGGTGCTCGCGACCCCTGCGTTCGCCGACGAGCTCACCGACTTCCAGCCCGAGCGCGTCACCGTGCGCGCCGCGACCGAGCTCGGCGAGGACTCGCAAGCGCTCGCGCTCGACGGCTGGTACGACGTCAACGCTCGCTTCCGCCTCGGCCTCACGATGTCGAGCGACGCGCGCTACGAGCTCGGCGCGATCCGCGGCTTCTGCCTGCACGCCTGCAGCGACCAGTTCGGCGGGCTCGCGGCCGAAACCGAGATCCGCGCCGGCGACCACGTGATCGGCCGCGCAGCCGTCGACACCACGCGGTTCGCGCCGACCGCCGCCGCGATCGAGCTCGGGTTTGCCGCGCACTACGCGTTCGACCGCTGGGATCTCCTGGTCGCACCGGTGTTGCGGCTCGGGATCGCACGCCGCGACCTCGCGAACGGCGACGCGCTCTCCGCATTCGCCCGGGTCGCGGCGCGTGTCTGGGAACGAGGCGGCGTGCTCGCGAAGACGCGCGGTGCCGTCGACGTCGACGCGTTGCGCGCGACGCCGACACTCGGTGCGGCGGGCGGCGTGTACGTGCAGCTCGGTGCGGTCACGCTCACCGCGACGTTCGGTAGCTCGGATGTCGCGCACGCGCGCACGTTGTTCGGCGAGCTCGCGCTCGGTTGGTCGAGCTGAGATCCATCGACATCGCGCGCGCGGGATGGTACGTGTTGAGAAAGACAGCGTTGCATGAAGCGTGGACGCGTACTGATCTTGTGGAACCAGGTGAAGCCCGACGACGATGTCGTCGAGCTGTGGCGCCGCGACAATCGCCGCACGCCGGACTGGGATCCCACGAAGATCGTCGAGCCGTGGGACACGGTCGCCGAGGAGATCGAGCTGATCTCCGAGTGCGTGCGTGAAGGCGGGATCGACTGCACCGCGATTAACATCGCCGACAACTTCGACACCCTGATCGAAGCCCTCGAGACCGAACGACCCGACGCCGTGATGAACCTGATCGAGTGGTTCCACGACGACATCGAGCACGAGACTCACGTGCCCGCGCTGTTCGAGCTGCTCGGCATCGCGTACACGGGCAACCGGCCGTTCGCGCTGTCGCTGTGTCAGAAGAAGCCGACGGCGAAGGCGCTGCTCGCCTCGCACGGCCTCCCGGTGCCGCGCGGCATCGTGGTCGAGTCCGGCGCCGCACCGAAAGACCTCGCGCTGCGCTACCCGCTGATCGTGAAGCCCGCGTACGACGACGCCTCGGGTGGCATCGACGCCGGCTCGGTCGTCCGCACGCGCGCCGAGCTCGACGCCCGCGTCCAGATGGTGGTCGGCGATCACAAGATGCCCGCGCTGGTCGAAGAGTTCATCGAGGGCCGCGAGATCCACTGCGCGATCCTCGGCAACCACCCGCCCGAGCCGTTACCGCTCTACGAGATGGAGTTCAAGCACGGCAGCACCGACAACGAAGGTCGTGCGCTGCCGGGCATCATCACGTATCGCGCCAAGTGGGATCCGTACAGCCGCGATCACTACGCGATGGAGAGCAAGTGCCCGGTCGAGGGCCTCGAGCCCGAGATCGTCAAGCACGTCCAGGACATCGCGGTGCGCGCCTACCAGACCCTCAACTGCCGCGACTACGCGCGGGTCGACATGCGGCTCGATCCCAAGACCGGCGAGCCGTTCATCCTGGAGGTCAACCCGAACCCCGACCTCGCCGATGGCTGCGCGTTCGCGCAGTGCGTGCGCGCGAGTGGCCGTACCTACGGTGAAGCGATTCGCGAGATCGTCGGCTTCGCGCTCGATCGCGCGACCTCCAAGCCCAAGCGCGAGCCCGCGCCTTCGGAGACGCTGCTGC
>Ga0193728_1001732_pt1 | contig 11254 bp, 10 predicted proteins | sample U1c1metaG_FD_143037 | JGI IMG/M metagenome (GOLD analysis project Ga0193728, IMG submission 143037) | Soil microbial communities from a riparian zone of the East river system, Colorado, United States - U1c1 | ecosystem: Environmental > Terrestrial > Soil > Riparian zone | place: USA: East River...
CTCTTCTTCATTCGCAAACACTTCCTTCTCTTCACGGAAAAATTTTGTCCACGTAAAGAAAGCGCCAAGCGCAATCAAAATCACGAGTACAATCGCGGAAATCCAAAGGAGGCGTTTGGTTTCAGGTCGCAGGCTCATTGATTTGTCGATTGTACGTTGATCAAAATATTTTCAGATATTCCACGATCGCGTCTTTTTCCTGCGCAGACAGTGTCGTTCCATAGGCCGGCCCTTCGTGACCGACATTTGAATTGCCTTCATTCCGATCACGCGGGGTCAATCCACCCGGCTTCACTTGCGTGTCGAACCTGAAATATTTTCTTGGATTGTCGGGTTCGTCCTTGCTGCGGCCCTCCTCGTCGAATCGGCTTACGTCCGACACGAACCCGACCTCCACCGAGTCGAAGACGTCGTACCCGCGATAAAAAACTGCAGGCCGTTCGGCGCTGCTATTTAGAAGATCACGTAACGTAGGTACTGAACCATTGTGCAGGTACGGCGCCCGCAACCACACACCATCCAGGGGCAAATTGACATAGCCAAAAGTCTTTCGGAAATGACTGAATCGCCACGGATAACCGGCATAGAGCGTATTCTGCGCCACAGCCAGTTGTTCTGTGTACGAATCAAGCCGGTGACGGTCGGTTCCGATTTTGTCAATCGGCACTATGTCGCCGACGTACTCACCGTTGAAATCCCGGCCATTGCGGCCGTGGCAATTTGCGCAGTATTGCGCGTAAAGTTTTTCCCCCTGTACGCTGAGCTGCGCATTGATCGGAAACGGATATTTGGGCGGTTCCTTGTAGAGCAGCCACTGCTCGATCCGCGCCATTTGCTTCAAGTCGATCGTCGGCGGAAATGTGCCGGTGCCGAACGCAGCGCTTTTGTTGCGCTCCTCCATCATGCTGTTATTTCCGTCCCAATGCGCGTGGATGTTTTTCTCTTTGCGCGGGCCCTGCAGCCAGATCGAGGGCAAATCGCAGAGACCAACGAGCTCGCGGGTTTCCAGTTTTTCGAGAGGAAATTCCAGGAGCGTCTTCGCTGGGTTGAACGTGTCAGTGCGGCCAGGGCCTGCGTCCGGTTCCCAATCGCCGAAACGGAAATGACCTTTCAACATCAGCAATCGTTCGCGCATGAAAGGAATGGCGTAATAGCGCAGGATGAAGCGATTGATCAGATCATATTTTGCACCGATCCCTTCCATCTCGGCGAGGATCCGTGGAGCGTTGAAGCGTTGATCTGATGCGCAGGCAAAAATGAAGCGCTCGAACGCCTCGAGATCAACGGTGTTCGACGGCATGCCGGTGTAAATTCTGCGCGGACTCTGCGGCGTTTCGCGCACGGAACCGGCGTGACAAATCGCACAGTTCAAAAAGACGCGATCAATCCCCTGCGTATTGCGGCGTGAGACACCGATCGGCAAATCTTTTCCAGGTTCGTACAGAAAGCCTAACGAGACATATTCTGTTCCCGGAGTGTACGTTTCCCCGGGCAAATATTCTGGAAACATTTTGGGTAGGACCTTCCAAATCCAATAGGGAATGCCCGATTCGCGTTCGCCGCCGGTCGAGCCGTATTTGAAGTGCTCCTTGGGGTCCGTGTAAGTGACTGGATCATCCCGCGTGAAGCGCGCGATGAGATACAAGCTCACGACCGCGATAAGCGCCACGGCCACCAGCAGCACGACGCGCCATCGCCAGGCGGCGCGCTTAACTGATCCGGTCTGTTCTGGGCCGTCGGCCATGACCGCAAACTGCGATTATCCTTTTGCCGGAAACTTCAGCGCGAAATGAATGAGCTTCTTCTTACCCCAATAAACAATCCCCAGATAGATGCCCGGTGCGACTTCGCGTATTTCGTCTCGAATCCAGTGCGCGATGAGAGAAGTCTTAGAGTAGTCGAGCACAATACACTCTTTTTGATCCAGCCAGCTCTTCTCCTTGTAAACCTTGGCCACGATTGCCTTGTGCCCCATGGGCAGGATCTTGTTCTTCAACTCGCCTTTTGCGCGGTCGAACACTTTGCCTTTCCAGGTAAAGAGATGAACGAACCTGGCGACATCGTCTGAGACGGTCGAGCCTGGTTTAATGATCGCGGTCCCTTCGCCTTCGCCATCGGGAATCTCTCCTGCCGGAGCGTTGCGAAACAGGTCGTCGAGTTGTTCGTCGGACATCTCAAGAAACTGGGCGGGGTCTTTAATAGTCGTTGTATTGTCAGGCATACGATTGAGCTTTCGGTTTGGGTGGTGGGATCTAAAGCGTCTTGAGAAATTCGATCAGCGCTCGCTTGTCGTCGTCCGGAAGACTTGTTCCAAAGTAATGGCCTCTGTCTTCGACAAGATCGGGGCACTTGCTCGCCGCCAGCAGATCAGGCACAAGCCGTTTTAGCTCGGTCGCGGCATCGGCGCGGTTAACCTTTATGTTCCAGAATGCGAGATTAAAGTCGGACACAAGTTTCCTGAGATGGCTCAAATCCTTCACGTTCTTGAATTCCGGATTCAGGTTCGCCACGAGGTTAATGGGAGTGCCTGCCGGGATTGGTCCAATGTAAAGCCACTTGCCTCGTACCCCCGGTTTCTCCTGGCATAAGCGTTTCAGCGGATCGGGGAGGAAAGCTTCGCCGATCGTGACATAGCATTCCTGACTCGTCCTCCAGATCTTGCCTTCGCGCTTCTCAGGCCACAGTAGCTTTTCCGTAGCGTCGTTAAATGCTTCCATGCGGCCAGCAACTGAGGGATCGCCAGTGAATTTGCCCATCGCGTTGTTGTGGAGAAACGGCGCCGAAGACCAGATGCTGATCAGCGAGGCCGGGCGATAGTAACCCACTCCGCCATCGGGCGCGTTAAACTCAAACTCGTAAGGGGTTCCTTTGTTGCATTCAATGACGCCGACAGGCTTCAAGTCCTTGTAAGTCTCAGAAGAGAAATTATCCCAGACACGCCCCCTCACGGCATTGGTGCCAAGAGCGCGAGCGGAGTTCGTCTTAATATCCGTAACCGGATAACGCGCTTCATTCGATAGGAAGTTATTGTCCCTGAAGTCCGACTTGAGAACTTCCTGACGGAACCATTCCTTCTCATCCACAGTGCTGCCTTGCGGCGGCTGTTTGCTCGAATGACAACTGGCGCAGCTCTCAGCAAACACAATCTTACCGCGGTTCATCACGCTTTCATCTTTTGTGATGTAGTCGGCACCGCCGGGGGCGTCCTCCAAGTGCATCGGACCGATTCGCCTGAAGAATTGCTTGATGTTCTCCAGCCGTTCCTGGGTTGCCATCCAATAAACTGAATTTTGCTGCGCTTTGGTGACGCTGAATGGCTTCTGAAACGTGAGTGGCACGAGACTCTGCGGTTTTAGTCCAATCAGAGGATCGTGCACGCTCACCCATTGCTGGGAAAACATCCCTATGTTGACATAGACCCGAATCGTCGCGCCAAACGCGCCTACGGAATCAGCTCCGTCCTTCAAAATGTGTGGGACCTTCCTTGTTTCACCACCAGCGATCTTAGTGACGTGACCTTCATATGGCGTATTCACTTCGCCGCCAGTGATCTTTTCTTCCGAGGCAATGCTTAAGCGTGCGTCGAGATTAAAAATTCCGTTAATCGCACCGGGGTTGTTGATGTGGTCGGTGGCGATGCGTGAAGTATCCGAAGTGCCCGGCGGCTGGGCCTTCAACATTTCCCAGAAGAAGCGACCCGGTTTGACGTTCGGAGCGAACACAGCCCCTTCGCGGATGTACTGGTTTCCGATAACCGAGGCGAGGTTCTCCCAGTCCGGATTTTCTGGATCGCGAGGTGGGTGAAGTGGGTGAAATGAGATATGGCAGGCGCCGCAGCTTACTCCGACTTTGTAAGGTCGGATAACCGTCGGGTCATTGTAGTAGTCGGGATCATCAAAGAATCGCTTGGCGTCCCATTTTTTCTTCGCCTTATCGTCGAAATCGGGATTCGGAAACAGTCGGAAACCCATGATCCCTGTCGAGTAGCCATAGACTTTGGGATCAACTCCCTGAGGTTCTGGTCCCACCCGCTTGTCCAGATAGAGACCGTAAGTGTCTTTTGCATCCTCATCGCTGGCTTGCCTGAAACCAGGCTCATTGACAAGGCCCAAGTCGGCGTGTCGCGAGCCGCGCTTGCGCGAATCCAGCATCTTCAAAAGATCGATCAATCCATAGCCTTCCCGCGCGATCCTGTCCCAGAAGTATTGGTTGCCGCCCGTCCAGAGATTCCAGGTATTGCGACCCATGATTTCCTCAGGCGACAGATTAATCCCGCTATCCATCGGTTTGAAAATGTCCGCGGTGATTTGCGGAAAATCGGCAGCGGTTTTTCCAGCCGCTTTCGCTTCGTCGGTTGGCTCGTTTTTTTCGCAACCGGAAAACGTGAGAAACAGGCAGGCGCCAAGGCAGATTCCGGCCGGGGTTAGACGGAGAAGATCGCGTTTGGCTTGGAGGAACGCCTGCACCGAGCTATCATTGATATCTCTCGCACGAACCGTGAGGCAAGAACAATTCTGGAGCTAGGGGATCCATATGAACAGGCCAATACTTGCCGCCTATGAAGTTGTTCTCGGGGATTTCCCTGATGCGAACGCCTGTGTGAGCTATGCACTGCGCCGGAACTGTTTTTGACCTCGGTGAGTTGTAGCGTCCGCTGTCGCCAGCGGATTTTTCTTGGGCGCAGCGTAATCTCGGAACTTGTGCGCTGAGGACAACGCACACTACAACATTCACTGTGCGGCGCGTATTCAAAAGTAAGCCCCGACGATTGGACCTGATCTTCCAACGCGTCAATGCACCGGTCTACTTCGTTACTTTTAATACCCATGTTCGGGCCAGCCTACTCGCGACGCCCGAGATACATGCGGCTTTCATCGAATACTGTCGCCGCGCTTCTGACTTTCGTATTGGCGTTGGGCGCTATGTGCTTATGCCTGACCACATTCACTTGTTCGTATGCTTTGGGATTGGTTGCACGACGACTTTGAGCACATGGATTAAAGGACCCAAACGCGAACTCGATTGCATTTTGCTCTCAAGGGGACATGGACCTGTAAAGCGACCGGGTCAAAAGCTATCCTCCTTCTGGCAACCGGGCTTTCACGATTATCTGTTGCGGAGCGACGAGAGCTACGCTGCCAAGTGGGATTATGTGTTTCAGAATCCGGTACGCGCTGGACTCGTTAGTCACGCCGAAGACTGGCCATATACAGGTGAGATCGTGCGAATTGATCGGACGTAACATATCCTCGGTGCTGTAGAGTCCGCTGTCCTCAGCGGATTTCTTTTTGGCGCGCGGTTATCTCAGAACTTGTGCGCTGAGGACAGCGCACACTACAGCATCTTTCGGTATAGCCACTGTTGTCCTCCGATCAGCCGCCGACGTTATTCGACGAATTCCACTTCGATCGGGGCATCGGTATAACCTTTGTTGTGTGCCTCCGCCAGAAATCTCCGGATAGCGTCGCGGCCAACTTCGCCATAATCGCGAGTAAATTCATTCACGTACATGCCGATAAATTTCCCTGCGAGCTTCGCGTCCATGTCGCGCGCGTAGGGAAGAGAATGGCGCACTGCCTCATCCCGGTGCGCCAGACCGTAGTCGATGCTTTGGCGAATGATTTCGCTGAGATCGTGGCGTACTGGCTTTGGAATATCTTTGCGCACGACATTTCCGCCAAGGGGCAGTGGCAACCCAGTTTGTTCTTTCCACCATTTTCCAACATCGACAATTTTCTCGAACCCTGATTTCGCATAGGTGAGCTGCCCCTCGTGAATGATCAAACCCACGTCTGCTCGTCCGGTCCGCACAGCGTCGAAAATTTGATCGAACGGCACAACAACGTAATCGAACTCGCCGAGAAAAAGTTGTAGCGCAAGAAATGCGCTGGTCATCTTACCGGGCACTGCGATTTTTTTGCCGATTAAAAATTCTCTCACTACCGAATCCTCGTCGGACGTTGTGCCGCCCGCTCGCGAATCCTTTCGGAGTTGAGAGTTGGGCGGTGGACGTTTTTGAACAATAATCGGCCCGTACCCATCACCCATGCTCGCTCCGCAGGGTAGCAGCGCGTATTTGTTTGCCACGTACGCATACGCATGGATTGAGATCGCCGAAATGTGCAGTTCGCCTCGAACCGCGCGTTCGTTCAACGTTTGAATATCCTCCAATTGATGCTCGAACCGATATCCGCGCAGGTCGATCTTATTTTGCGCCATCGCATAAAACATGAACGCGTCATCCGGATCCGGGGAATGACCCAGGGTGAAGACTTCAGTGTTCTCCTTGTTCATTTGCGGTCCCTTCGTCACCTGTCAGTCGATTTTCGTGATCGAGCGAGAGAAATTTGGAGGGCGGAGCTCTGCGACGCCTTAACGAACTCCGAAAGGGTTCGCGAGCAGGCGTCCTCAAAAGATCGCGCAATTCCAGAGCCTCGCGGGGTTCGTCCCTCCATCCAAAAAACAAAACAGCCGCCGCGATTTCGCGCGGCGGCTGCTTGAAACTTCTTTATGCCTATTTGATTAGTAGCCTTATCGGTTCTCGACCACTCGAGGCGTCGGCCTGACCATTTCAAGCTGAGCGCTCACTTTCTGAATTTGATCGGCTTGCTGCTTGAGGCCCGCGGTGAGGGCCTTAATTTGCCCTTCCTGCAAAGCGATCACTGCCGCTTGTCTTTCAGTTGTGGCCTTCAATTCCTGCACGACTTGACGCTCTTTGAGGATCTCCTTCATCGAGAGAGGCGATCCCACAGGGACTGTGCCGAGCTTGCCGTCCGAATTGACGACAACAGGCAGACCACCGGTTGCCGTTGCACCAAAGATGCCGCCGATGTAGCAGTCTGTGTTAAACACGTCGCCGATGCGGATGGTTTCGCTTTCAGCTACCGGCGCCGGTGAAGGGGCCGGGCCAGCGAACGCACCGATATAGATGTTAAAATCACCTTCAACGCCTGCACCAGCTGAGTCACCGACGGCCACGTTTCCGGCGCCGCTTACGTTGTCAGCCATGGCGTCAAAACCCACGACATTGTTGAACAAGCCATCGAAATTGCTGCCGAGCGAGTTAAAGCCGACGGCGTTGTTTGAATCGCCATCAACATTGCTAAAGAGCGCGCCAGAGCCAACGGCTGTGTTGGCGTTTCCAAGGCCGGCCCCGGTTGAGTCATTGTTCTCTAGCGCCACATCGCCGATGGCCGTGTTCGCAGAGCCGATCTGATTGAAAAAAAGCGCGCTCTCGCCAAGTGGAAAAGAAGCGAATTAGCGCCGACGGCATTGTTGAAGTCGCCTGTCGAGTTGGTGAACAGCGCGAATGTGCCGCATCCGGTGTTGTTCTCTCCATCGGTGTTGCTCAAAAGCGTGCCTGCGCCAACGGCCGTTTGTTCATTTGCGGTATTAAGAAGGAGCGTCCCGGCTCCGACACCTGTGTTGAAGTTAGCCGCACCGTTGCTCAGGAGTGAGTAAAAACCGAACGCCGAGTTATATATACCGCCGGCTAGGCCCGCAAGGGCGAGGCTCCCATCCGCCGTGTTACTTAGGGCTATGGAACCTGGATCTGGTGTGAGCGGAGTGACTGCTTGTGTTTGCGGTGAAAACGCAAAGCACACCAGAATTAGCGGGATGAGAAGGAACCCGCGCCGTAACGGCAGCGAGCGAGCCGGATCTCGTCCGCATGAAACTAACGTTTTGAGTTGATTAAGTGGATACATTGATTGTGTGTTCTTTCTCTCCCGGTGTTTCGTTTTGTTTTTGTGGTTACCAAGGTCCTAACAGACAAAGAACCTACCGGGTAAAAATCCTTCGTCTGTTTTGGAGCCAGGTGCGTGTGATACGAAATTTCGTCTGCCGGTGTCAATACTTTTTTAAAACTTTTTTGAGAAAGAGGGTGAAGTCGCCAAATTTTCAGATCGGAGGGTGCGAGAGTGGGATGTCAAGGTGCCAGCCTGACTTGGCGGTGGGCTGCTGGCCTGCGCAGCGCCAATTCGCCAGGCTCGCCACGGGACGAGTCCGTCCGACTGGCGGACTGGCAACCTGGTGGGCGAATCAGCCAGGTTCGCGACGGCGAATCCGCCCTGTGGCTGACCGGTTGACATCCAATGTGCCGCACGCCATCGCGGATTGCGGTTTGCGTTAAACTGAGTGTTCCGGTAGCCTCAGGCGCATGGCACGGACTGGTCTGGGCAAAGGCCTTGGGGCATTAATTGGTACTCCCTCGGTCGCCACGCGCCCAGACGCGATAGAGCCCGGGGAGCGAGTCCACCAGATCAATTTGGCAAACATCGTTCCCAGCGCGCTGCAGCCGCGAAAAGATTTCGGACGCGAAGCATTGCAGGAACTAGTCGATTCGATTCGGCAACACGGCATCATTCAACCGCTCATTGTTCGACAGGCGGGCGCTCGATTTGAATTGATCGCGGGCGAACGCCGTTGGCGCGCGGCCCAGGAGATTGGTCTTACTGAGGTGCCCGCCATAATTCGAAGCGCAAATGACTTGGAAGTGCTCGAATTGTCGTTGATCGAAAATCTGCAACGCGCCGATCTAAACGCGATCGAAGTGGCCCAGGGCTACGCAAGGTTAGCGAATGAATTTGGACTGCGGCAGGAAGACATAGCGCTCAAAGTAGGGCGGAGCCGGGCGGCAGTGGCCAACGCGCTGCGGCTTTTGGATCTACATCCCCAGGTACAGGTCTGGCTCGCTCAGGATTTGCTCTCGGTCGGACACGCAAAGGTGGTTTTGGCATTAAAAACGCCTGAGGAACAGCTCCTGGCTGCGGAGACTGTTTTGCGTCGCAATGCCACTGTGCGTGCTACCGAGCGGCTGGTTGCCCGTTTGCTTGGAGTCGCGCGTTCGCGTCGAAAGTCCCGGCGCGCGGGGAGTGAGCCGAGTATTATGCCAACGGCAGTGGAAGATTTACAGAACCGCTTGCAAGAACACCTCGCTACGCACGTCGCCATCCATCATGGAGACAAACGAGGCCGGATTGAAATCGAGTACTACGGAAACGACGATCTTCAGCGAATTGTGACTGTTCTGGGACTGCGAGACATGGAGTAATGGAGTAGTGCAGTGCTGAATTCACGCCAAACAACACTCCATTACTTCTCTACTTCATTACTGCTGATTGTCTGCGTCTGCGCTGTTTGTGCGGACGCGTCGCACGCGGCGGAGACAAAAACCTGGCAAGAGATCTCGGGTGAGAAAGCTCTCGCGCATGTTCAGCGATTGGTCGATTTCGGGCCACGCCCGTCTGGATCCGAGGCGATCGAAAAATCCAGGCATTATATCGAGGACCAGCTAAGCCGTTCGGGCTGGCAGGTAAAACGGCAGGCATTCACCGACCACACTCCGCGGGGAAAGGTCCAGTTCGTGAATTTGATTGCCCAATTTCCCCGCCAAGGAAAGGCGGCGCCCTTGTTCTTATTGTGCTCGCATTACGACACGAAAACGTTTGATGCCATAAAATTCGTGGGAGCTAACGATGCCGGCTCGAGCACAGGCTTGCTGCTGGAATTGGCGCGAGTAATCGGGCAGCATCCAAATCTGGGTGCGAAGATTGAGCTGGTGTTTTTCGACGGCGAAGAAGCGTACGATCATTTTTCGGAGACGGATGGATTGTACGGAAGCCGTTACTTTGCCAAGCACCTGGGAGAGGCCAGACAATTCCACGGCGGGATCTTGTTCGACATGGTTGGCGATCGCTCGCTCGATGTCACGTTTCCCGCGGATTCGCCTTCCGAAATGGCGCGAGATATTTTTGCAGCAGCCGAAGCACTCAAGTCGCGAAGTTATTTCACGTACCTTGACCGGGAGATGATCGACGACCACTCACCACTAAACGCTATCGGCATTCCGACAATTGACGTGATTGATTTTGATTATCCCTGGTGGCACACCGCGGGAGACACAATCGATAAGATCAGCGCTGAGAGTCTCCAGATCGTCGGGTCAGTCGCCTTGTATTACCTGTCCGAATTCGCACTGAAACAAGGACCTTGAAGCGTTGAAGCGAATCACGCGGTCCGGGCTTCCCCAATTTCTGCATTGCCTCGCGTCAGTTTTCCCGGCAGTTTGATTGCGAGTTGCCGAATTAATAGAACGCCGGAAGCCTATGTCGCATGCAACGCACAAAAATCTCGGTGTAATCGGGCTTGGGATTATCGGTCGCGGCGTCGCCGGGAACCTGCGGCGGAAAAGGTTCCCAGTTTATGTTTGGAACCGGTCGCCGCGTTCCGTTCCTAATTTTGTCGGGTCGCCCGGGGAGGTAGCTGAGATTTGCAATCAGATCCAGATATTTGTTTCGGACGATGAAGCTTTGTTGCAGACCGTCCGACAGCTCGGTGAAAAGCTTACGCCGCGTCATCTTGTCCTTGCGCACTCTACAGTCGCCCCGGATTCAATGCGTGCCGCGGCTGAAATTGTCGAACGTCGCAAGGCGCGGTTTGTCGAGGCGCCTTTTACAGGGAGTAAAACTGCTGCCGAAAAGGGTGAGCTCGTTTATTATGTGTGCGGAAATGATGCGGCACTGCGCGAAGCGCGTCCGATTCTCGAAGCCAGCAGTAAAGAGATCATCGAGATCGGACCAACAATTGGCCAGGCGAGCGTAATCAAGATCGCAACCAACATGATCACCGCCGCAAGCGTCCAGGCAGCTGCAGAAGCGCTGGCGCTTGTTCAAGCTTTGGGTTTGCCGTTGGAAAAGTTCATCGAGGCAATGCGCAGTAACGCCAGCCATTCTACAACTCTCGCGATGAAACTGCCTAAAATGCTTAGTCGTGATTTTGAGCCGCACTTTTCTGTTAAACACATGTTGAAAGATATGCAGATCGCTAATCAGATCGGTTTGTCGAATTATCTCGATCTGGGTGTGACAGCCGCTGCTCGCGATCAGCTGCTTGAGCAAATGCACTGGGGCCACGGAGACGATGATTATTCGGTAATAGCGCGGAAATATTTGCACGAGCCTGCGCCAGTTACTGGTGAAGAGCTGCAACTGGACGAGCAGGAAGAGCAAACCGACGCCGGCGAGCCGATCTCGAGTTCAGCCGAAGTGGAAACCCAGAGCCAGCAAGATGCGACTCCGGAGGTTTCGCCTGCGCCGCTGGTCGGTGTGGCAAGCGGCGAAGCGGCTAACGAAACAACACGATTGCGTCGCGGTTTTCTCAAGCAGCTGTTCAGCCGATTGTCCTCCGGGGAAAAATGATATTGCGTTCCGACCCAGGAGAACCGGTGTCGTGCATCCAGCGCTTTACTGGTATT
>Ga0193728_1001733_pt1 | contig 11254 bp, 2 predicted proteins | sample U1c1metaG_FD_143037 | JGI IMG/M metagenome (GOLD analysis project Ga0193728, IMG submission 143037) | Soil microbial communities from a riparian zone of the East river system, Colorado, United States - U1c1 | ecosystem: Environmental > Terrestrial > Soil > Riparian zone | place: USA: East River...
TTTACTAGATTTACTAGATTTACTAGATTTACTAGATTTACTAGATTTACTAGATTTACTAGATTTATAAAGGAAGTAAAGAATCGATTCTCCTTTATGGAAAGAAATATAGCCCCTCCCTTTTCTGTTAAGCAAGGGACGAATCTAAATTCCCCTCCCTTCATCCCAAATGGACTGGGGTCCTGTTAAATTAAAAAAGAGCAACGAAACTTAGGTTAACGCGCTTCCTTCCAGTGGGAAATTACGCAGAGAAATTATTCAATGAGAAACAATTTAAAAATATATTTATTATTTTTATATTTATAAAATTTTATTTGCTTAAGTCTTACTGATAAGATAGTAGAAAAAAATAAAACAATTTACAATTAGTGATTTATTTATAACTTTTTTATATCTTGCCCAACATAGATAAAAATATTAATATATATCACTAATATTTTTTCTTGTAACGATAATTAAATTAAAATTAAAATAATTATTGTTAACTATAGCATATAAATTTACAATTATGACTTATCTGTCAATTACTTCCCTTACTTCTAAAAGGAAAGAAGTAAAAACCCAAGGTAAAGGGCCAAGGCCCAAGGGAGGAAAGGTTTATAAAATTTAAACAAAGTTAAGCCCAAGAAGATTTGAACTTCTACTGATTTCTCATCAAGAAATTATTCTACCATTAAATCATAGGCTTTTTAAATTTAAAATTAATAAATTTAAAGTATAGCTCTATAATCAATTAAAATTGACTATAGGCATACGTATGTTAAACTTAACTACTTTTATTTTTGTTTTTATTATTATAATATAAAGCCTATTAATTATTTAAAGTCTGATTTAAAATTTTAAGACTAAGAAATAAATTTGGTTTCTTTAAATAACAAGAATTAAGATTAAATAAAAAAAAGTAATATCCGCTTTTTTTGTTGATAGTTTGATAGTTTGATAGTTTGATATTTTGAGAGTTTGATAGTCCATCCTTTTTAAATTTAAAAAAACGGAGGAATCGAAGAAATCAATTTAATCGGAGAGACTTAGGAGAGAGTGACGGAAGTACATTAAAACATTATAATTTTGGATCTATCAGCCTTTTCTCCCTTAAAAAAAAGAGTGAAAGGATTTAAAGAAATTAAAAAACTTAAAGAACTTAAAGAACTTAAAGAACTTAAAGAAAAAGGAAGACCCTTATGTATCCTTACTTTAAAAAAAAATATTATAGTTTATAAGATTACCAATTTCTATATTATAATTGATTATTATAAAAGCAGTTAACTAACTAATCTTTTAAATAAAATAACATTAAATTATTCTTACTCTTCAAATATCTCAGCTAAATAAAATGGGTAATACAACATTACTACATAAATCTACATAAATCTTCATAAATCTAAATAAATAGCATATTTAACTAATAAATTATAGATTAATTATAAATACTAACTTAATATTTAATAAAATATTGATAAGACTATATTAAGATTAGAATAGTTATTTATTATTCGCAATATTAAATTGCTAATTATACATTAAAAATAAATTAAAAATGGGTTAAGTTTACAGATGGTTCTGTAGTAGACCTGCAAAGTCTATCAATTTATAGTTCAATTCTATCTTAACTCTATATAATAAAACTTAAATGTTTACTAATTTATTTAATTTTATTTATTATTTATTATTTTTATTGTCATTAAGATTTGTATTAAATTTAGATTTAGATAAATCATCATGATATTTTATATTATCTAAAGGTATATCATTATCATTGAAAAAAGTATAAAAAAATAATGAATTAACAGCATATAAATATGTATTTTCTCCTTCCCTAACAGACTAAAAGAAAAGTAGGTAAGCAACATTTGCTTCTATAAATTTCAATTAAAAACAGAATTTAATTATTCTTTAATCCCTCCTGTAAATTTAACATTACAAAAAAGGTATGGTGGGAGAGTGATAAATTGTAATCTAAAAAAAAAAAGCATAAAGAATAAATCTCATTTAAATTAGTTTCTATATCGAAGCTATAAGATTAAAAAAAAAAATAAAAACTATTATCTTTAATAATGATCTCTATAAAACTTTGTAATCTTGTAGAGCATATATTAAAAATAAATAAAATAATTTATCCTCATCAAATAATGTTAAATATTAAAACTTTTTATTAAAATTATTATAATAAAAAAAAGTGATCCTGCTTTAGCGCAGGTAAGGGAACTGTCAAATTAAAAAAAATGGATCCGTAGGGAGGGACTGCGTTAGCCTTTTTAAATATTAATAAATATTAATAAATATTAAGATACTAAATAATTCTTATGATTATAATAAAACAAAAATAGTAATCCGTTTACCTTTATCTAAAATTAATTATCCATTATTCATAATCCATAATCCATTATAAAAAAAAGGCTCTAATTTATTTCTTAAAATTAACTGGTGAATAAAAAATAAGTTTTTTTTAAGTTTAATTACACCTTATTTAAAATAGAAAAAATTGAAAAAATTTTAATAATTGAAAAAATTGAAAGAATTAAAAAATTTAAATGTGTGACTCCTTTTCTATGTTAAGTTATAAAGTTCTAAAGTTCTAAATTAATAAAATTAAAAAGTTATTAATTAATTAATTACTTAATTTATAAAGTTTTAAATTTGTTAAGCTGTTAAGCTTTAAATTTGTTAAGGTTAAGAAAAGGTATTTTGTTTAAGCAGTGCCAGATTCGAACTAGCAAAAAGGGCGTGTAATACTCTCGTTTTACCATTAAACTAACCGCTCTTGTTTTGTTTTTTATATTTAATTTTAAATTCTAAATATAGTAATAGGAATTAAATCTTATTCGCTATAATTCTTTATTTATACAAAAAAATTTATTATTTATTATTTATTATTAATTTATGGGGTTTATATTCATTTAATGTTTGCTTTTACTTCACCTATGTGTTATATTCCAGCTACACCTTCCAGTACAGCTACCTTGCTATGACTTTTGAGATGTTACCCAAACGATTTAACTGGTATAGTTATTCTTAATAAAACCATTAACTACATAATATAAACTCCGTCGTCGATAAAGTTTACCATAGTTAAAAATTACATAAAATATATAAGGCGAAATATTTCTATAATATCAATAATATTTTTGTTTAACTCTTTTCCAGTTTCCACCAATCCAAGCTCCTTCCCAGCGACAGACAGTTAGTTCATCACGGATGCCTACTTCACCGTTGCGTGGCTGATCAACGATTACTCGAAATTCCATCTTCATGCCACCGAGTTTCAGGTGACAATCCGCTCCTTAATATATTAATTTTCTTTAATGATTAGCTCCTCCTTAATTGTCCTTAATTAAATATAAAAATATTTAATAAAATATTAGAAAAATCACTTAAAAATATTTAGATGGACAGGTATTGCTTCACTTTGTAAAAATTCTTGTGGCACGTCTATCATGGAGATCAAATTTAACATACAATTAAAGTAAAAACATTAAGTTTATCTTTATCTTGAACTTTAGCTACGCTTGGTCAGCTGTGCATAATTGAATGCTAGAAGTTCTTTCTATCTAAGTTCATGTTCTCTATATTTTATATGATTTATCTAAAACCTACTTCGGTTAAATGGTCTCATATATAAAAATCATGAACGAAGCTTCAGCATCTTAAAATCCTGTGATAAATCCAGGATCTATCTTACACTGAGTTGAATAATAAGATAAACTAATATTATTTAATAATAAGATAAACTAATATTATTTAATTGGTTAGTAGGGATTTTGACTTGATAGTTTCTTTCGAAACCCATTAGAGTACACCTTAAATGTTTACTTTTATTTTGTATTGTTATATTGGTAAACATCAACTACCGTCTACTCGTTGCTCTTTTACACATTTACTTAATCATTTATGATAGGAATTAAATAAATATGATTTAGATCCGCGATAACCCATTTCAGTTTCCTTCATAATATAGCTTGTTACCATACCACAGGTAATTATTCTGGCCACTTATAGTCTTTCGACTATAGCTTGGTACTAAATTCTTTAGGGTGTCCCCGGAGTTTGATAGTTATAGCCAATTACGTGTTTTCCCACAACACATATCAGCCCAAGTTCATGAGGGCCATAACGACTTGTCTTCGCCCTAAGTAACCCTCTATCTGGGAAACAACTTTGTTAAGTATAAATTAACATTAAGGATTCTGTTCGTTAGCGGATTTAACCTAACTTCTCACAACACGAACTGACGACAGCCATGCAACACCTGTTACTAAAGAATAAAAAAAAAGATTTATTCTTATAATTAGTAATACAAGAACTGGTAAGATTTTACGCGGATTATCGTATTAAATAACATGCTTCACTTCGTTTGCTCCGAGACCGACTAATTTTTTAGATTTCAACTTTGCAGTCGTACTCGCAAGGCGGTATAGTAAATGCGTTAGCTTCGTCACCAATAATATGTTTTACTGACCGACTACTATACATCGTTGACTGTGTGGGCTAATGAGGTCTCTAATCTCTTTCGTTCTCCACACCTTCATTCCTCAGCGTCAATCTTTAAATAGATGAATAGCCTTCGCCATTGGAACTCCACCGAACTTAATGGGATTTTAACCTTACACCCGGTATTGTTTACATCTTCTATTAGATTCTATCTTCAACTAACTTAATCTTTTTATATAAATAATTAAATTAATTAAATATTTAATTCAAAAACATATATACTATTAAAAATTTTAAGCTTTTAAAGCTGCCTACGAATCCTTTACGCCTGTTAAAGATGACTAACGTTCGCGTCTCTGGCCTTACCGAGTCTTCTGGCACCCACGGTACATCAAATTTATCATACAATTATATTTAAATTATGTTTTTCCACCTGTCTTTTTGTAAATTTAGTAGAATAATATTTTAAAAATTAAACTAATTGTTTAGAAAGGACTTTGACTTGATAGCTTCTTTCGAAGTCCGTTAGAGTACACCTTAAATGTTTTCCTTTCAGAAATCATTAACTACCGTCTACTCGTTGCTCTTTTACACCTTTACATATTTGGTTGACTGTTATATGAAAATAAAGATGACTTAGATCCGCGATAACCCATTTCAATTTCTTTCATCTTATGGCTTGTTACCGTACCACAGGTAATTATTCTGGCCACATATATACTTTCGTATATAGCTTGGTACCATAAGCTTTAGGGTGTCCCCGGAGTTTGATAGTTTAACAGCCATAATAGATGTAATCCTACTACATCTCACAGCTTTGGACAACACTTGTTGATAAAGAAATCATGATTTTACTTTATTTTATCAAAGGAGACACTCTCTTTGATTTCAGTTAGCTAGTTCACTCTTTCGAGCATTGACTAAAATTCTTGACTGCTGGCAGATAACTCTACCTGGTTATTTCATTCCCAGTGTGGCCATATGTTCCTACAAACTTGGCTATCCATCGAAGGCTTGGTAAGCTTTTAATCCTACCAACTACCATAATAAACGTAAATAAAATCCTATAGCGAAATATTTTCTTTATGGCAAAAATAGCACATTTGCATTATACCTCATTTTTTTAGAAAAAGAATAGCTTTCCCACCTAATGGTTCTTAACTTTGAAACTTTTAAAACTTTTAAATTAAAGAAGTAAAAAGTTCTAAACCAATTAAGTTTGGTATTCTAAGAATAGCTTTAAGGTCTCCCTCTTTAACGACTAAATCAAAGAGCGTTTAATTCTTTTCTTAATCAAAATTGTTACACTGTATTTACCTTGTATTAGGTCAGTAAATCTTATGTAACGTGAGTAAATTCATATTATAAATTGTATATTATATAAAAAAATATAATATATAGAAAGATATAAATGTAAATATAATTATCTCCTATTTACGAAGACTACAGGGTATATAATTTACTATCCTCACCTCTACACCTTATCTTTTACTTATAATAAACTAACCATTTAATTTATTAACTTCAAAAACAACGATTTGCATGTCTTAAAACTACTGAACAACGTTCAATCCGAACCAAAATTAAATTCTTCTAGATTTAAATAATTTGTCATCAATCACAATAAGAATATTGTGGACTATTTAATTATCGTATTTTATTTGCTTAATGCAATATTTAATATCTCTTTTAAATATAAATATTCCAATTTAAAATTTTAACTTTAACATCTTAATTTGAACATGATTATCTCAATTTATTTTTATTTTAAAGTTTAGATTATATTATTTATAATAATTAAATTTATACTATTTATAAAAATATAGTAGTTATAATTACTCCCCGCACCCCTTTACTGTTAAGCAGGTGCCCTTTTGTAGTGAAAGAATAAATAATTCAAATAATTAAAATTTTAATAATTATTATAGTAATAAGTCTTATAATTTTATTTGAATGTATGATAAAGATTAGTACAATTATAATAAGTCTCTATCTTTAAAATATAAAAAAAAATAAATAAATTAAATTATATATTATATATTATATATTATATATTATATATTTAAAGAAAATATAGTTAGCAATTGAGATATTTTTAAAACTAATATTAAGATTAAAACTAATAATAATATAGATAGTAATATTGATAGTAATAGTAATAATAATAGTAATAGTAATAGTAATAGTAATAATAATAGGAATAGTAATAATAATAGTAATATAAATACTTATAAAAATATTCATAGTAATATAGATAGAAATAAAATTATTAATAGTAATAGTAATATAAATAGTAATACTAATACTAATTAAAATTATAATTCTAATATAGTTAATACTAATAAGAAAGCTCTGTTATTTAGATACATGATGGTAAATTACTTCATACTCCTTACTACGTACTCCTTTATTAACTAAATTTTATGGTAGAAAAACTAAAAACTAAAAACTAAAAACTAAAGATATAATAGATAAAGCATTAGTACCTTTAACTGAAACTTTACCAGTCTCTCTTTGATGGTAAGCAGAGGTGTGAAGGAGGAATTAAATATTAATTATGTAATTTCAAATTAATAATGATAAATGAAATAAATTTATATTTTCTAATTTAGATATGTTTATATATTAAACCTTTATCTTATTTCTAAATATTTATATACTTTTTTATATTGTATTTACAAACTAAATTAGTATATAATATTTTGTAATTTTAAAAGCAGTTCTATTCTTTTTTATATAATTTAAATAATTTAAATAATTTAAAGGTATGAGTAAAAAATAAAAAAAAAAATAAAATCAAAATATAAAATTGAGTCTGCGGTGATAGAATAAAGTCAATCTTTAATCTTCAATCTTCAATCTTCAATCTTAATAAAAGAAAGTATATTTCTAATAGTTAGTTTATTTAACGAATATGCCGAAATTGGTAACCGGGTCAAACTTAGGTTTTGGTGATTTAAATCTTAAGAGTTCGAGTCTCTTTATTCGTAATAATAATTATTATCTACCTGCTTTCCCCCTCATAAGGGAAAGGATTAAATTACTAAAGTACTAAAGTACTCCAACCTCCCCTTTAGTAAAAAAGTGAAAGGACTAGGTGGCGGTGAGAAATATAATAATTTTAACATCTTTAGCTGAATTGGTACAGCGTTTGCCTTCGAAGCAATTGTTTATTGGTTCAAGTCCAATAAGATGTTTTTTTTAGCTATTTTTTAAATTATAATATGAAATTAAAAATTAATTTTACTCTATTAGTTAAGAATTTTAAGATATCAAGTATTAATATTAATTAAACTATATTTAAATATTAAAATATATACTTCAACAATTAACAATATAAAGGAGCGCATCCTTTTAAAAATAAGTTAAATAAGTTTAAAAAATAGATAGCGCATTTTTATACACCCTATTTTATTGGTGGACCCTTGCCCTACCACCTGTAAGGTATTAAGAATACCAGCTGTAAGGTCTTAAGCAAAAAGAATAGTAGACAAAATTAATAAAAATAATTTTATTTTAGTTTTGGAGAAAGATAGATTCGAACTATCATTGCAGTAATGCAAATACCGCTGATTAACCATTATCGGATTTCCCCACTTTTTTAACTCCCCTCATAAGTGACCCATAAGGGAAATAAGTGGATTAAATTATTTATTATTTATTATTTATTATTTATTATTTATTATTTTTTATATATATATATATATTTAAACCAGTCCTTCCTTTCCTAAATGAGTGAATATCTGCTATAATTAAAAATTTAAATTTAGAGCATTATATTTGTAATTAAATAAGCTTGAATAAGCTATATTAAATGTAAACTAATTTTATTTGATAACACTATCGAGGAAACATGATGCGAACAAAGAGACTCGAACCACTCCTGCTTAAGAGGAGATTGTTTACCAAATTTCAACATGTTCGCTAATTCCTAGCTTCCAACCTTAATTCCTTAATCCCTTAAAAAATCTGTGCTAAATGACAAGGTCACTTTTATTTGTAAAGTTTTGTTAAGTTTTGTAAAGTTTTGTTAAGTTTTGTTAAGTTTTGTAAAGTTTTATTAAGTTTTGTTAAGCAAGAACCAAAGGAACCACTCCTTTATCCCTTTAGGGCCTTTAGGAAAGTAGATAACTATAAACTTTAGGGCCTATAGCTCCTTTTATTTAATAATATTTAATAATATTTAATAATATTTAATAATATTTAATAATATTTAACAATAAAAATAGATTATTAATTACTTATATCTACAATAATATTAATTACAAAATCTTTAAAAAAATCTACTAATAAATAAATAAATAAAAAATAATTCAAAATTGAAATAATTTAATAAATAATAAATATTAAGAAAATAACAGCAAATAAATTAATAAAAAAATAAAGGTGTTAAGAGGATTCGAACCTCTGATCTCGTTAAAGAAAGGTATTAACAGTACCCCGCATTAACCAACTCTGCCATAACACCATTTGTAATTATTTTACCACAGAAACATTTAGGTTTTTATAGTTGTAATTATTTTACAATAGAAACATTTAGGTTTTTATAACTGTATAAGATATAATATATTAGAAAATTATTAGTACATCTAACCATTAATGACATAGTCTATTAGTACATCTAACCATTAATGATATAATACATTTATTTAAATAAATTAAAACTAATACAAAGTATATAAATATTTAATAATGTTTACTTATTACTTATTACTTATTACGTATATATTAAAAATTTAAAAAATTTAATTAAGTTTACATTTAAAAAGTCTTTAATAGGTTTATGGTAGGCGCGGATCGAACACGCTATCTCTCCTACCCAAAAGGAGTATCGCACCAATTTGACTTCTACCATTTTAATTGTATTCTATATCTAATATATTTTTGTTTAATTATTAATAATTTAAATCTATTTTTATATATATATTTATTCATTAAAAAAAAAAAGTAAATTAGTTATATTATAAAAAATATAAAAAAAAAAGCTACGCGCTACCGCAGTAATATTCTAAATCTATTATTAATTTATCCTTCTTTAATAAGTAAAATTGCCTTACTTTAATAAAAATAAATTGCAATTAGAAAAAAAAGTCCTTTAGGTAAGGTGATTCTGAATATCCTTCTTTCCATCCTTTAAATATGGAGTCCTTTAGTCTTTTAGTCCTTTATTCCTTTAAGTGAAAAGGATGTAGTTAGTTTACTTTTACTAAAGTATTTAAGAAAGGAAAATAAACAAAACAAAATCTGTTAACTTACTCCCACCCTCCTGTCGGTTCCTGTCAAATTAAAAAAAAAAGCTAGCCCTGTCAATTAAAAAAAAAAGTGACAAAAAGTGATGAGGTACCAGAGGGCCCGGGATAGGTAGATTAATTTATAATTTTTATAAATTTATTACGTCAATATTAAACATCAAGTCATTTTTTTAAAATTTAGGAGAGCTAAACTGCATCTGCTCCCTATAGGGGAAATAATCTATTTCCTCAATTTCGGTATTGTGTCATATAATCTCCTTTTTTAGTCGAACTTTTCTTATTCTTATCTTTCCAAATTTAGATACTTGATAGCTATTTATTTATTTATTATTAAAGTAAAGTATTAATTTTTCATTTAATCCTCTCCCCTAAGAGATAACATAAAATCAATAGTGAGTTATGAAAAAATATGAAATAAAAAAAGAAGGCAATTACTACCGCTATTAGTATCTAGAAGTTAGATTCACGCTTTATATACCATCAGCACTTATCTATTATGTTTGTGGCTACCCAACTATGCAAGTATTACTCCAAATCTTCCAATTACAGTGCCAAGTCCCACTCCTCGTGCTATCAACAAGTAAAGGTGTTTTATATCAAATGAGTAGCTATTATTCTCCTTAATATTAACTATAACGTCTATTTAGTGTTTAATTAATTTGCCTAATAATCACTGATCCTGAATCACTAACTTTTCCAAAAGAATTTACTTCCCTAATCGAAGTTTTTTATCTTTCTTATCAATATAAACAATTTTTCTGTATGCCCTCACAATTGGTACACTAGTGAAACACAGCCTATTGATCCTTTCGTACTAGAAGGTCTGCCTCTTTTTACTAAACTTTACAAATGAAGATAGGGACCATACTAACTCACGTTGTATTAACAATTATGTTATCGAATAGAGTATTATCTATTCTTCAATAGTTTACACTATTGTTCAGACTATGTCATCATTAAATTTAATTCATTTAATGTTGGGTATACGTGGATAGATAATTATTAATAATGTTACTATCATTTTTAAAGTAATATTCGCTGCAAATTTTCTTTTTTTTATTAAGTTATTAAGTTAATAAGTTATTAAGAGATCTTTGCATTTTTCCCAATTTTCTTAATATTTAAATATTAAGGGGCTTAAAAATATTTTTTTAAAATAACATTTTTTTAACTTTATCATTCCTCCTTAAAAAAGAAATCAATGAACTAACAGAATAAAGTTTATTAATAAATAAATAAGCAAAATAAATTAATTTAACAAATAATAATTGGTTTTACGGATCATTTTTATTTTTTTTGTGAAACCAGAAACCAGACTCTTAAATTTGTTTAATCTAGATTAAATTGGTTTCATGTATTATAGATAAATATAGAATCATCTATAAATTATTTGCTAAAATGTAAAATAAGTTCTTTCTTACTTTCTAATTAAAGAAAAAGTTTAATTGTAAAAAATTGTTATTTGTAGTGATATTATAACAGACCCATATCATGTCGAACAATAATGCTAGAAGAAAGGAAAATATAATGGTTAAATTGTTACATAAAACACATTAAATACCTAATTACATCTA
>Ga0193728_1001734_pt1 | contig 11249 bp, 9 predicted proteins | sample U1c1metaG_FD_143037 | JGI IMG/M metagenome (GOLD analysis project Ga0193728, IMG submission 143037) | Soil microbial communities from a riparian zone of the East river system, Colorado, United States - U1c1 | ecosystem: Environmental > Terrestrial > Soil > Riparian zone | place: USA: East River...
GCGGCGGCTCGTTACGCAGCCGCCAAGCCATCCGTGACTGCAGCGACCACAGCTCGATGAAGCCAGGCGAGGCAGTTTGCGAGAAGAGCCCACCGGACTGTGAGAACGACGCGAGGCTCGCGTCGTAGACGGCGTTTGGCGAGGAGCGCGTGACGACGCGCGCGTGGCCCTTGTATAGCTTCATCCCGATCGTGCCGGTGACGCGCTCGTTGACGCGCTCCATGTAGCCGTCGAGGTCGCCGCGCAGCGGCTCCCACCAGAGCCCGGCATAGACGAGATAGGCCCACTGGTGGTCGAGCTGCGGCTTGAACTGGTTCTGGTGGATCGTGCAGACGAGCCGCTCGAGCTCGTCGTGCGCCGGCAAGAGGATCGCGGCAGCCGGCACCTCGTAGATGTCGCGCACCTTCAACCCGACGATGCGATCCTCGATGTGATCGACGATGCCGACGCCGTGGCGCGCCGCGATCTCGGCGGTCGCTTCGAGCAACTCGACGAGGCCGAGGCGCTCGCCGTTGAGGCCGACCGGCACGCCCGACTCGAACTCAATCGTGACCGTCTCAGGCTCGTCGGGCGCCAGCTCCGCGCGCGTGACGAGTTGGAAGACATCGTCCTCCGGCGCGTGGTCGAGGTCCTCGATCCAGCGCCCCTCCGAGGAGCGCCCCCAAAGGTTGTCGTCGATCGAGTACGGCGCCGCCTCGGTGCCTCCCTTGACCGGGATCCCGTGCTCGCGCGCGTAGGCGATCTCCTCCTCGCGTCCCATCTGCCACGAGCGCACAGGCGCGATTACCTTCAGCTCGGGTGCGAGCGTCGCGATCGTCGCCTCGATCCTGACCTGGTCGTTGCCCTTGCCCGTGCAGCCGTGCGCGACCGTGTCGCAACCGGAGGAGCGCGCGTAGTCGACCGCGAGCTTTGCGATCAGCGGGCGCCCGAGCGCCGTGAACAGCGGATAGCCGCCGCCGTACAGCGCGTTCGCCTTGATCGCCGGTGCGACGTACTCCGCCGCGAACTGCTCGCGCGCGTCGACGACGTGACACTCCAGGGCGCCGAGCTTCAGCGCCTTGCCTTCGATCACCTCGTAGTCCTCGCCCGGCTGGCCAAGATTGACCGTCAGGCAGACGACCTCCGCGTCGTACTCGTCCTGGATCCACTTGAGCATCACGCTCGTGTCGAGGCCGCCCGAGTAGAGCAGCAGCACGCGGTGCACCGAGCCCGGCTCGGCCTCATAGGAGGCCGTCGGCCGTGTGTTGAGGAGGTCACTCACGGGCGCGAAGGCTACTGCCGGGGCGCGCTCGACGCCGCCCGCTTCGGCGCGCGTTCCATCAGCGGGTACGGCGGCGCGTCAGCGGAGAAGCCGAGCTTCTCGTATAGGCCCTGCGCGTCGGCTGTGTGCAGCATCCAGCGCAGCTCGCCGAAGGAGCCCTCGATCATCTCGCGCACGAGCTCCAAGCCAAGCCCGCGGCCACGATAGGCGCCGAGCACGTAGACGTCGGCGAGATACGCGAGGCTGACGCCATCAGAGACGGCGCGCGCGAAGCCGATCTGGCGCTCGCCGTCGTACAGCCCGAGCACGCGCGCCGAGCTCGCGACGGTCCGCTCGATCAGCTCGCGTGGGCGGCCGAGACCCCAGTAGGACTCGGTGCTGATGAAGCGGTGGACCTCCTCGACATCGATCCGCGCGCGGTCGTCGTCGAGCTCGATCGTGCCACTGAGCTCGCGGCGCACAGTTAGGAACCGAGCACGGCTGCGAGCCGCGCGAGCGCATCGTCGACCTCGACCGCATCGACTGTTAGTGGCGGCAGCAGCCGCAGCGAGGTCGGTCCGGTTGCGTTCGTTACGAGCCGCTGCTCGAGCAGCGCCCTTTTCATCACTGCGGGTGCCGGCACGTCGAGCTCGGCAGCGAGCATCAATCCGCGCCCGCGCACGGCGAGCACGTGCGGCAAGCGTTCGAGGCCTTCGGCGAGCTGGCGCCCGCGCTCGTTCACGGCCGCAAGCAGCGCCGGGTCCTCGGTCAGCTCGAGCGCCGCGAGCGCGGCCGTCGCGACAGTCGGCCCACCGGCGAACGTCGAGCCGTGGTCGCCGGCCTGCAAAACGTCGGCGAGCCGCTCGCCGGTGACGAGCGCGCCGATCGGCAATCCACCGCCGAGCGCCTTTGCGGTTGTCAGCGCGTCCGGGCGTACGCCGCTTTGCTCGTAAGCCCAGAGTGTGCCCGTGCGCCCCATCCCGGTCTGAATCTCATCGAAGATCAGCGCCGCGCCGTGGCGGTCGCAGGCGTCGCGCGCCGCCTGCAGCGTCTCCTCGGAGAGCACGTGCACGCCGCTCTCGCCTTGGATCGGCTCAAGGATGACGGCGGCCGTGTGCTCGTCGACCGCTCCCGCGATCGCGTCGGGGGTCGGCTCGACGGCGCGAAAGCCGGGCACGAGCGGCGCGAACGGCGCCTGCTTGGCCTCCTGCGGCGTCGCCGAGAGCGAGCCGTACGTGCGACCGTGGAAGGCACCGAGCGCGACGACGAAGTCGCCCGCCGGGCGTGCCTTGCGCGCGAGCTTGATCGCCGCCTCGTTGGCCTCGGCGCCGGAGTTGCAGAAGAACACCTTGCCGCCGAGGCTTGAGTCGGACAGTCGCTTGGCGAGACGCATCGCGGGCTCGGTGTAGAACAGGTTCGAGACGTGCATCAGGCGCCCAAGCTGCTCGCGCACGGCCTCGATGATGCGCGGGTGGCAGTGCCCGAGGCTCGTCACGGAGATGCCGCAGAGGAAGTCGAGATACTCGTTGCCCTCGTCGTCCCACAACCGCGAGCCCTCGCCGCGGACGAACTCGACGGGCAGCCGCGCGTAGGAGCCGATCACGCTCGATCTCTCTAGGTCTTGCAGCTCGCCCAGACTCATGAACTACCCCATGGACGCGTCGGGCAAGCCGGACAAGGACGCAGTGAGCGAAGTGCGCTCTGCGCACGAGCGATCGAGGACGCCGGCCGGGCGCCGCCATACGCGTTCATGGGGCGGCTTCGATCATCGTGCCGATTCCTTCGTCGGTGAACAGCTCGAGCAGCAGCGAGTGCGCGACGCGCCCGTCGAGGATGTGCGCGGCGCTGACGCCGGCGTTGATCGCATCGACGCACGCGCCGAGCTTCGGGCGCATGCCACCGTCGAGCGCTCCCAGTGCGTCGCGAACCTGCTCGGCGGTCGCGCGCGCGATGCGGCTCTCGGGGTCCTTCGCGTTGGCGAGCCAGCCGGGCACGTCGGTGAGGAAGATCACCTTGTACGCACCCATCGCGGCGGCAACGGCACCGGCGGCCTCGTCGGCGTTGACGTTGTAGGAGAGCCCCTCGCGGTCGGCGCCGACGGAGGCGATCACGGGGATGTAGTCGCTCGCGACGTGCTCGATCACGCCGATGTTGACGCGCTCGATCCGCCCGACGAAGCCGATGTCCTCGCCGCTGGGAGCTGAGCGGCGGGCAACGCGAAACAGCGATCCGTCATCGCCGCACAGCCCGACGGCCGGCTGGCCGTGACGGTTCAGGCGCAAGACGATCTCCTTGTTGACCTTCCCCATCAAGACCATCTTTGCGACCTCGACGGTGTCCTTGTCGGACACGCGCAGGCCGCCGACGAACTCGACGGGCAGGCCGAGGCGCTCCATGTAGGCGCTGATCTCAGGGCCGCCACCGTGCACGACGATCGGGTTCAGCCCGACGTACTTGAGCAGCACGACGTCGCGCGCGAACTCCTCGCGCAGCGCGACGTCCTCCATCGCGGCGCCGCCGTACTTGATCACGACCGTCTTGCCGTGGAACTCCCTGATGTACGGGAGCGCCTCGAGCAGCGTGCCTACGTCGCGCATCGCGTTGCTCCCTTCACGTTGTGTACTCCGCATTTATTCGTATGTACTCGTGGCCGAGGTCGGAGAAGAAGACCTCGGTCTCGGCGCCATCCCCCGGCAGGCCGATCTCGTACTCGAGCTCTTTGCCCTGCACGGCGCTCGCGAGCGCGTCCTCGTCGTAGGAGATCGCGGCGCCGCCCACGCACACGTCGATGCCCTCGATCGTCAGGTCGAGGGCGAGCGGTGCAGTGCCGGGCAGCGCGCCGCCGACGGCCTGCACGATCCGCCCCCAGTTCGGGTCGGCGCCGTTCAGCGCCGTTTTGACAAGCGGCGAGTTGGCAACGGCGCGCGCGGCGGCCTCGGCGCTCGGCTGATGGCCGCCACGCACGATCACACGACCGATCCGCTCGGCGCCCTCGCCGTCGACGACCATCATGATCGCGAGCTGGCGCAGCAGCGCGTCGAGCGCCTCGCCGAGCAGCAACTCGTCCTCGCTCTCTGGCGCAACTTGCACGCCGCTCGCACCGGAGCACATCAAGATCGCGGTGTCGTTCGTCGAGAGCTGCCCGTCGACGGAGGCGCGGTCAAACGAGCGCTTGACGCAGACGCCGAGCAACAGCTCAGCCGTCTCGGGCTGAAGCTCGGCGTCGGTCTGCACGAAGCAGAGCATCGTCGCGAAGTTCGGCGAGATCATCCCGGCGCCCTTGCACTGCGCGCTCAGACGCACGATGCCGGAGGGCAGCTCGACGGCGAGGTTCGCGCGCTTCTCGGAAGCGTCGGTCGTCTGGATCGCCTGCTGGAAGAGAATGTCGCCGCCCTGCTCGAGACCGGGGCACGCGGCGAGAATCCCCTGCAACATCTTCTCGACCGGCAGCAGGTGACTGATCCCACCGGTCGAGGCGAGCGCGATCTCGGCCGGATCGCAGCCGAGCGCCATCGCGGCGGCGCCCTGCGTCTTCGCGGCGTCGTCGAGCCCGCGCCCACCGGTCGCGGCGTTGGCACAGCCGGAGTTGGCGAGCACGACGCGCAGCTCGTTCAGCTTGCAGCGCTCCTGGCTGACGAGCACGGGTGCCGCGGGGGCGCCAGTGGCGGTGAAGCGCGCGGCGCTGACGGGCTGCTCGCCGTCGCAGACGAGCAGCCCGAGGTCGTGGTTGCCGCTCGGCTTGATCCCACAGGCGACGCCGGCCGCACGAAAGCCGGTCGGCAGCCCGGCGTCGGGCCCGAGGTCGCGCACGTGCTCGGGCGCAGGCACCCAGCGCGAGTGAAAGAACGGCTGCGGCGGGCCGCTCGCGACGCCGCCGAACACGTTCGCGCCGGGCGCCTTCTTGCCCTCGGCGCTCATCTCAAGCCCTCGCTCTCGTCGTGGCCGAACATGACGTTGAGGTTCTGCACGGCTTGCGAGGAGGTGCCCTTCCAGAGGTTGTCGATCGCCGAGAGCACGATGACCTTGCCGCTGTGCGGGTCGGCCTTCGCGAAGACGCGGCAGAAGTTCGTTTCCTGCACGTCGCGGGTGCCGGGCGGCGCGCTGACGACCTCGACGAACGGCTCGCGCTCGTACGCGGCGAGGTAAAGCTCGGCGAGCTCTGCGTCCTCAACGCGGCGCGTCGGCGTCACGTAGCAGTCGGCGAGCTCGCCCTGGTCGAGCGGCACGAGGTGCGCCTGGAACAGCACAGCGACTTCGTCGATCGCGCCGCCAGCGGCGCGTAGCGGCGCGAGTTGCTCCTCGATCTCAGGCGTGTGGCGGTGTTCGGCGACCTTGTACGGGAGGATGTTCTCGCCAGCCATCGAGACGTGCGTCGTCTCGTCAAACGCGCGTCCGGCGCCGGAGACGCCTTGCTTGGCGTCGATCACGACGTCGGCGATCAGCCCGGCGCGCGCGAGCGGTGCGAGCGCGAGCAGCGACGCGGTCGGATAGCAGCCGGGATTAGCGACGATGTCGGCCGCGGCGATCCGTTCGCGGTGAAGCTCAGTCAGCCCGTAGACGGCGTCTGCGAGCAACTCAGGGCGCGGGTGCTCGCCGTACCACTGCTCGTAGGTCTGAAGGCGCGCGAGGCGGAAGTCGGCGCTGAGGTCAACGACGCGCACGCCGCGCTCGCGCAGCTCGGCGACGGTCGGCGCGGCGGCGGCGTGTGGGTAGGCGACGACGGCCGCGTCGAGCAGGCCGTGCGCGTCGAGGTCGAACGGCTCGATCATGAGCGGCACGCGATAGCGCGGGTAGAGGTCGTCGAGGCGGCGCCCGACCTCAGAGCGACCGGTTACGGCGACGAGCTCGAAGCGCGGGTGGCGCCACAGGAGGTGCGCGGCGAGCGCCCCTGCGAAGCCGGTCGCGCCGGCGACGATCACGCGCGGTGAGCCAGGCGCGCACGGCTGCGGCGCAGGCTCGCCGGCGGCCGAGCGGATCGGCGCAAGCTCAGCCACGCAACTCACCGCCGAGCTCGCCGAGTGCGGCGACGATCCGCTCGCGCACGGGCGCGACGTCGTCGTCGGTCAGCGTGCGATCGTCAGCGCGGAAGGTCAGGGCGAGCGCGAGCGAGCGACGGCCCTCGCCGACCTGCGCGCCCGTGTAGACGTCGAAGATCTCGGCGCCGTCGAGCATCTTGCCGGCGGCCTTGCGCAGCGCGTGCAGCACGTCTCGCGCGGCAACATCATCGGGCAGCGTCACGGCGAGGTCCTGGCGCAGCGTCGGCACGGAGCCAAACGCGCTGAACGACCGCACGTCGGGCGCGACGGCGGCGAGCTTGCCGAGGTCGACGGCAAATGCTGCAGTGCGCTCGAGGTCCCAAGACGCGGCGACAAGCGGGTGCAGCTCGCCGACAAAGCCGAGCTGCAGCGGCCTGCCGTCGCCGTCGCGCGCGAGCACGGCGGCGCTGCGCCCCGGGTGCAGGAACGGCCACTGCGCCTCTTGTACGGACCAGTGCACGTGGAAGCGGTCGAGCAGCGCCGCGAGCAGACCCTTGGCGGCGAAGAAGTCGGCGTGCACGGGCGCGCCATGCCACGAGCGCGGTGCGAGCGCGCCGGTCAGCAGCGCGCCGAGCGCGTGGTGTTCATCGGCGCCATGAGCGCCGCCGGCAGCTGCGCGGTAAACGGTGCCTGACTCGAAGATCGCGACGTCTGGGCCGTTGCGAGCGACATTGTGCTGCGCGGCGTCGAGCAGCGAGCCGAGCAGCGTCGGGCGCATCACCGACTGCGCATCTGACAGCGGGTTCTCAAGGCGCACGACGGAGCGCATCTCGTGGTCTGGCGGCAGCAGCAGCCGGTCGAGCAGGCTCGGCTCGGTGAAGCTCCAGCCGACGACCTCGTAGAGCCCGCGCCCGACGATCGCGTCCTCGGCGTCGCGGCGAACGTGCTGAGCGTGAGTTAGCCGGCCGGCGGCGCCGCGGCGCGCGGGCAGCGTCGCGGGGAGCCGATCGACGCCGTCGATCCGCGCGACCTCCTCGATCAGGTCGACCTCGCGCGTGACGTCGGCGCGGCGCAAGGCGGGGACGGTTACGTCGAGGCCCGCCTCGGCGGGGTCCGCGCCAGCCGCGTGAACGCTCGCGAAGTCGAGTGCTTGCAGGATCTCGGCCTGACGTGCAGCAGGGATCGCAACACCGAGGATCGCTTGCACGCGCGCCTCGCGCAGGCGCAGCACAGCGAGCTCTGGCGGCTCGGGGCCGACATCGATTGTTCCGGCGGCGAGGCGTGCGCCGCAGCACTCGATCATCAGCCGCGCGGCGATCGCCTGCGCGTGCATGCACTGCTCCGGTTGCAGGCCCTTCTCGAAGCGGCCAGAAGCCTCGCTGCGCAGGCCTAGCTGCCAGGAAGCTCGGTGAATGCTCGGGCCGTCCCACGTCGCGACCTCCATCAAGACGCGCGTCGTCTCGGGGACAACCTCAGAGCGCGCGCCGCCCATCAGCCCGGCGATCGACGTCGGCCCATCGGCGTCGTCGATCACGATGATCTGCGCATCGAGTGTGCGCGTCTGACCATCGAGTGTCTGCACATGCTCGCCGTCGCGCGCGCGGCGGACGGTCAGCTTCGCGCCGGCGACGCGGTCGAGGTCGAACGCGTGGAGCGGCTGGCCGGTCAGCAGCATCGCGTAGTTCGTGATGTCGACGACGTTGTTGATCGGCCGCTGCCCAGCGGCCATCAGGCGCGCCTTCAACCAGTGCGGCGAAGGCCCGATCGTGATGTTCTCGAACACGCGTGCGGTGAAGCGCGGACAGAGGTCGGGGCACTCGACGACGACTTCGGCGCCATCGACAGACCCGGCGGAGCCGGGATCGTCGAGCCACGGCTCTGAAGTGAGCGCCGCGCCGGTCGCGGCGTGCAGCTCGCGTGCGACGCCGTAGACGCCGAGGCAGTCGGGGCGGTTAGGCGTGATCTCGAGCTCGAGCACGTCTGTTGCGATCGCGAGCACGTCGGCGAGCGGCGTGCCGGGCGCAAACTCTGCGTCGAGCTGCAGATCGTCGAGCACGAGGATGCCGTCCCCTCCGGCGCCGATCTCGAGCTCGTTCTCGGCGAGAATCATCCCTTCGGAGACGACGCCGCGGAGCTTTGCCTGCTTCAGCTTCGTGCCGTCGGGCATCACGGCGCCGGGGCGCGCGACGGCGACGGTCTGTCCGCTCGCGACGTTCGGCGCGCCGCAGACGATCGTCGCAGGGCCATCGGGGCTCGCCTCGCCGAGCTCGACGGTGCAGACCTTCAAGCGATCGGCGTCGGGGTGCTGCTCGGCGCTGAGCACGCGGCCGACGACGAAGTTCTCGATGCTCGGCACGCCGTGGTGGTGGATCGCCTCGACCTTCGTCCCGGTCATCGTCAAGCGCCGCTCGATTGCGTGCACGTCGAGCTCTGACGGGTCGCAGTATTCGCGCAGCCAAGCCAAAGGAACGCGCATCAGAACTGCCTCAAGAACCTGAGATCGTTTTCGTAATAGAGGCGCAAATCGGGCACGCCGTGCTTGAGCATCGCGATCCGCTCGACGCCCATGCCCCAAGCGAAGCCTTGGACTCTCTCGGGGTCATAGCCAGGCGCGTTGGCGTCGGTTATAGGCACGTAGGAGTAGACGTTCGGGTCGACCTCGCCGGCGCCGAGCACCTCGAGCCAGCCCTCGCCCTTGCAGACGGGGCAGCGCGAGCCATCACGCAAGAAGCCTTTGCCGTCGCAGTTGAAGCACGAGACGTCGACCTCGACGCTCGGCTCAGTGAACGGGAAGAAGTGCGGGCGCAAGCGCACGTCGCGCTCATCGCCGAAGACGGCCTGCGCGAACATCAAGAGCGTGCCCTTGAGGTCGGCGAGTGTGATGTCCTCGTCGACGGCGAGGCCCTCGATTTGGTGGAACTGCGGTGTGTGCGTCGCGTCTGAGTCGGGCCGGTAGACGCGGCCTGGGATGACGACGTAGAGCGGCGGCGGGTGTGCCTCCATCGCGCGCACTTGCATCGGCGAGGTGTGCGTGCGCAGGACGAGCTCCTCGGCGGCGAGCGGCGAGGGCGGCAGCGGCCCATCAGGGGCGTCGGCGTCCTCGGCGAGCGGCGGGCTGGCGACGTAGAACGTGTCAGTGCGTGCGCGCGCGGGGTGCGTCGGGCTGTGGTTGAGCGCGTCGAAGTTGTAGTGGACGGTCTCGATCTCAGGCCCCTCGATGACGGTGAAGCCGAGGCCGAGGAAGATGTCTTCGAGCTCGCGCCGCGTCTGTGTCAGCAGGTGCAGGCGCCCGATTGGCTGCGGCGGCGCGCCGGGGAGCGTGACGTCGACGCGGTCTGCTTGCAACTGCGCGTCGAGCTCAGCCCCGCCAAGCTGCTCGGCGCGCTGCTCGATCAGTGCCTCGAGCGCCTGGCGAGCTTGGTTCGCGGCCTTGCCGACGGTGCCTCTTTCAGCGGGCTCGAGCTGGGCGACGCCGCGCAGCATCTGCGGCAGCTCGGCCTTGCGCCCGAGATAGCGCACGCGCAGCTGCTCGAGCGCCTCACCAGCATCGGCTGCAGAGATCTCAGCTTCGGCGTGCGCCTGCAGCTCTTGGATGCGCTCGATCATGACGTCCGGACCCTAGATGACGCAGGGGCGCGCTCGTTCGCCCGCGTGATCTCATACAGCGCGACAGTCGCAGCCATCGCAGCGTTGAGTGACTCAGTCGCGATCGGGATCCGCGCGCTGCGCTCACACGCGGCGACGACGTCGCCTGGCAGGCCGTCGCGCTCGGCGCCGACGAGCAGCGTCAGTGAGCCGCCGGCGCGGTCACGGTCGTCGTGTTTGCGAGCCTCGCGCGCTCCGGAGTCGCGCAGCACGTCAGGCGCGTCGGCGAGTAGCGCGACGCGCTCACCGGGCAACGCACTGATCTCGCCGACACGCGCGAGCGCGACAGAGAAGATCGCGCCCATGCTCGCGCGCACGGCCTTCGGCGAGTGCGGATCGGCGCAGCCTGGCCCGAGCGCGACGCAAGACGCACCGAAGGCGTGCGCAGAGCGCAGGATCGTGCCGACGTTGCCAGGATCGCCGACGCCGTGCAGATAGACGCAGAGCGGGCCGCGCGGCTGCGTCCACTGTTGCTCGTAGACAGCGATCACGCGCGTGCCGGAGCCGAGCGTCGAGAGATCCTTCATCAGCGCTGGCTCGATCTCATGAAAGCCCGCTCCGCCAAGCTCAGAGCCAACGAGCCGAAAGCCCTCGATCGCCTCGCGCCGAGCCGCATGCGCTGCTGCGACCAAGTCCTCACCCTCCGCGAGGAAATGTCCGCTGCGCGCGCGCTCGCGGCGCGTCGTCAGTCGCTTGAGCGCCTTCAGACGGGGGTTTTGAGGAGATTTAATAATCATCTTTTTTCGCTGTGTTGGCCACTCCGGTCAGGGCATAAAAAAAGCGCCGTCTCTGTGGAGAACGGCGCCCGAGAGGCTGCTGCTGTCGATTGCCTGCTCAGGCAGCCGACGCCTCACGGGCGACCTCGGCAAAACGTCGGAACGTGTCGGCATCGCGCACGGCGATGTCAGCGAGCACCTTGCGGTCGAGCTCGACGCCAGCGAGCTTGAGGCCATGCATCATCTGCGAGTAGCTCATCCCGTTGATCCGTGCAGCTGCGTTGATCCGTGTGATCCACAGGCGACGGAAGTCGCGCTTGCGGTTGCGCCGATCGCGGTACGCGTAAGCGTCCGCCTTCATCAGCGCCTCCTTCGCGCGCTTGTAGTTCGAGTGCGCCTCGCCGCGGAAACCCTTCGTCAGCTCGAGCGTTGCGCGGCGCTTCTTGCGCGCGTTGACTGAACGCTTTACGCGGGTCACTTGTTGCCTACTCCAAGCATCCGCTTGATCCGCGGTTCGTCATGCGCGTTGATCATCTTCGGCCCGCCGAGCGCGCGCTTCTTTTTCGGCGACTTCTTCTCGAGGATGTGGCTCGTGAAGGGGTGCCGACCGCGCACCTTTCCGGTGCCAGTGACTTTGAAGCGCTTCTTCGCGCCCGAGTGGGTCTTCATCTT
>Ga0193728_1001735_pt1 | contig 11249 bp, 12 predicted proteins | sample U1c1metaG_FD_143037 | JGI IMG/M metagenome (GOLD analysis project Ga0193728, IMG submission 143037) | Soil microbial communities from a riparian zone of the East river system, Colorado, United States - U1c1 | ecosystem: Environmental > Terrestrial > Soil > Riparian zone | place: USA: East River...
TCGGATGGACCGCTGGCGGCCATACCGCTGTCGATTGCATGAGGGTTCAGCGGATCCGGGGCGGTAACTCCGTCGACAACAAGCTGGTAATCGAGGCGTGCATCGGTCGCGAAACGCATGCGAACGAACCAGACCGGCGATCCGGCGGCAAGCTGATGCATGGGTTCGCCTGTAGGATCCCAGCCGATCTGCGAGAAGCTCCTCGACCGGAAGTCGCCGACCACCCGCACGTCGTGCACTTCCGACTTCGCGATGTATAGAAAGATGACCGTGCCGTCAGGCGCTATCATCGGCATCGAGCGGTGAGACACAAACTGCGTCGCCAACACCTCGCGTTCGCTTGGTGGAGCAGCGACGTACAAGGCGTTGAAGCTGTCGAAATCTGCCGGTCCGGAAGCCGGAGTTGCGAGCACTGCGGTCTCACACGCAGCCGGATCGTCGTGTGTAGGAGCCACGACTGGATGCGCGCAGCCGAGCAGCGAGACGAACGCCCATACTCGGAGCCCCCGTGTGTTGCAGCGCATTCCCACGGTTCCGAATATCACGGGAATCGCCACGGACGTGCCTTTCCCGTGCGACGTGCATCGACTCAAAGGCCGTACTTCTCGGCGTGCTCCAGCGCCGTCGATACACCACGCCCCATCGCGGCGCTGCGATAATTCCAACACATCGCGCGCGTTCGGCCTTTTACTGCATGGGAATGGTCAATACGTCCGCGACGCTCGAGCAGTTGGTTGCCGATTCGGCGTGGTTACGTCGCCTGGCGGTCGCGCTCGTCAAGGACCAGGCAACCGCGGAAGATGTGGTTCAGGACACATACGCGATCGCCGCAACCCAAGCACCGATCGACGGCCGCCCGCTGCGGCCGTGGCTCTTCCGCGTGTTGTCGAACCGAGCACGCACGGCCCAGCGCAGCGAACGCCGACGACGCGAGCGCGAGCAGGCGTTCGGCGAGGTGGCGGCATCACCTCCACGACCTGACGAGCTCGTCGAGCGCATCGAGGTCCAGCGCACGCTCGCGGGGTTTGTCCGTAACCGTACGACGAACGATCCTGCCGCACGGATCTGAATTCGGCGATCGTGCTCGGCCTGCATGGCACATCGAGCGCAATGGTCCGAACACGAGGCGCGCAGCGTCCTGATCGCGTGGCGCAAGAGCGGGCTGTCGATCGAGCGCTTCGCAAAGGAACGCGGCCTGGTGCCTCAGCGGATTCGCTGGTGGAAGACCAAGCTCGAGGACAAGAGCACGGCGCTGGTGCGATCGCCGTCGGCGCTCGCGTTACTGCCGGTGCAGGTGACGGAGTCAGCGCCGACGAAGCGCGGTGAGCCGGTAGCGGTCTATCTCCGAACCGGGCACATCGTGAAGGTCGGCCGCGGCTTCGACGAGGAAGCATTCACGCGCGTCGTCGCTCTGCTCGAGGGCGCCTGATGTTGGGACTTCCGCCAAGTGTGCGCATCTACTTTGCGACGGCCCTCGTCGACATGCGCAACGGCGTCGACGGGTTGCGCACGATCGTCGAGCAGGTCCTCAAGCGAAACCCGAACGAGGGCCACCTGTTCGTCTTCGTGGGCAAGCGCCGCGACATGCTCAAGATCCTGTTCTGGGACAGGAACGGGTACGTCGTCTATTTCAAACATGCTCGAGATCATCATGCGTCGCTACGAACGTGCGTCGACGCTGATCACCTCGAACCGTCCGGTCGATGACTGGGGCAAGCTTCTCGGCGACACCGCCGCCGTCTCGGCGATGCTCGATCGCCTGCTCCACCACGCGCACTTGCGCAAGTGCGGGCCGCGCAGCTGGCGAACAAAGCTACGAGGTGACTTGCACGACTGACCGATTTCGATTTACAGGAAGATCGTCCTGGAGCAACTGGCCGGTTTTGATCCGTCCACGACTGTCCGGTTTTGACCTGTCCCCCGAGGCCCCCAGCGAGGCAGCGCGGCGCTTCAGCATCGCGCACGAGTTGGGGCATCACGTGCTTGATCACTTCGGCGACAAGCCACATGCCGTTTGTACAGACGTAGCTCCGAAGGTGACGCGCCATCCCAACAAACGCGACTTCGAATCGGAAGCCCAGGTCTTCGCCGCGAATACGCTCATGCCGCGGTTCATGGTGGCGAAACGATGCGAGACCGCGGAGCCCTCTTTAGCGATACCTCAATCGATCGTCGCCGACTTCAAGACATCGCTGCCGGCGAGCACGATTCGATTTGTCGAGTTGAGCAGCGAGGCGTGCGCCGCCGTCCTCTCGATCAAGGGAGCGATCACCTGGGCGGTGCGGAGCCCGACATTCACGGCAAGGATTCAACGAGGTGCGAAGGTCGATTCGCGAACGGTCGCCGCAGACTTTCACGCGAGTGGTAGCTGCTCTGATAGGCCGCGCATCCTTCCCGCCTCAGCTTGGATCAGTGACGACGAAGATGGCGACCTTGTGGAGCATTCGATGCCGGTTGAGGAAGGCGGCGTAATTTCGTTGGTCTGGTCCCCGAAGAACGGCAATCGGTGAGCGACCGTCTGCGGACGCGATGAAAGCCTCGCGGCACGTTATCGTCGCCGCCGATGCTGACTCGCGACCTGAATCACGGAACTGATGCCGCCACATGCCCTCGCGACGAAACCGCGCGACGAGGTTCTCGTCCTTCGTCATCTCCGGATGGAGCAGCTTGAGCGCGACCTTGCGACCGGTCGCGAGCTGGATGCCGCGATAGACCGCACCGAATCCGCCCTCGCCGATCTTCGACTCGACCTTGAACCGGTTGTTGAGGACCTGGTTGATGTAGATCTCGTCGCCGACGGGCTTGGCCTTCGGCTCGGTCGACCCGAAGGTCCACAAGCACCTGCTCGATGCGATCGCGCGCGAAGCGAAGGGCGAGGCGCTCGCCGCGAATGCGCCGAAAGAGCCGCTGATCGAGACGAAGTCCTCCACCGATGCGGTGTTCAACGACCCCGCGCTGACCCAGCGCATGGTGACGACGCTGCGCGCTTCGCTCGGCACCGACAGGGTCATCGAGATGCCGGCGCAGATGAGTGGAGAAGACTTCTCGCAGTACGGCCTCGCGGGCATCCACGCGGTGCTCCTGCACATCGGCGCGGTCGATGCGGCGAAGCTCGAGGCGTCGCAGAAGTCCGGTGCTCGCTTCCCGGCGTCCACTCGCCGTTGTGGGCGCCGGTGCGCGAGCCCACGATCAAGGCGGCGATCGCCGCGGAGATCGCGATCCTGATGGACCTGATGAAGGCCGGCTAGATCCTACGGTGCGGAGGCGGCCGCGAAATCCGGTCCGAGCTCGATGGTGAGCCCATCAGACGGCCAGACGATCCGCGTGCGCCCCGATGGATCGCGATGGACGTCCGCAACGGCGACGACTTCGTCGGCCAATCGGACTTCGGCAGCGGTAAGCTCGAGATCCGCTAAGAGGCCGGGCTCGGCGGCCTTTTTGGGCCGAGAAAGTCACGGACCAGGTTTCGTGTAGGATCGCCGTATGAAGGCGGTCTGGATCGTGCTGGTCGCGTGCAGGCCGGTGAAGGGTTCTGGCAACCCTAACGAGGCACCGCCGCCGCCTCGGGTCCTCTGGACCGACGCACCGAAGCTCGTCCGGCGCGCACCTGATGTCGCGCCGCCGGTCGCGCCGCGGATCGAGCTCGATGTCGCGACCGCACGGGTCTATCGCGCACTCGCGCCGCATGATCCTCGGCTCGATGCAGTCGCCCGTGACCTCGCACGCGTCGTCGACGCCGGTGGCAGCGTCGACAAGTCGATCGGCGATCGCCTTCTCCACATGCATGGAATCGTCGAGGTCGCGCATCTGGTTGCCACGGCCGCCACGCGCGAGGAGCTGGACAACCAATTCGCCGACGCGAAGAACTTCGCCAACGCGCAGCTCGCGTTCGCACCGACGAGGTCCGGGGTGGTCGGCATTCTCGTCTATCAAGCGTTCGTGAACCTCGAGGCCGTGCCGCGCTACGGCGGTTCGTTCGCGCTCACCGGAACCATCGCCACCAACATGGCCGACCCACAGATCACCGTCGACGGCAAGTCCAAGCTCGCGCTCGTCCGCGACGGGTACGCGTTCCACAGCGAGCTGTCTTGCCCGTCACCAGGACAGCATGCGATCGCGATCGACGTGACCGATCCGAAGCGCGGAACTTCGCCACGCATCGCGTTTCCGGTGTACTGCGGGGTCGCACCGACGACGATCACGAGCGAGCCTGTCGCAAACATCGACGTCAGTCCCGAGCGAGTCCCGGAACGCGTGGTCGGGATCCTCGATCGCGAACGCGTCGCGGTGAACCTGCCAGCGCTTCATCCAAACCCGTTGCTCGAGCGCGCGACCGCGACGCTCGTCGAAGATCGCGCCAAGGGCATCGCGAGCACGATCGAGTCGCACGTGCAGCGCGCGAACCTCGTTAACCCGTTTGCCCAGTTCACGATCGTGCACGGCGAGACGTTCAGCGATGCGATCGGCCACATCCTCGACGACAGTCACGAGAACGAGAAGCTGTTCGACGGTCACAATTCAGACGTCGCGATCTCCGTGAAGCGCGGCGGCGACGGCTACTGGGTCGTGGTCGGATATCTCCCGGTCCCGGCGATCTACGACCTCGAGGCGGTCCAGCAGATCTTCGCGAAGCGGATCATCGCGATCCGAGCGAGGCGCGCTCGCGATCGCACGAGTGTCGAGGAACCGGAGCTGACCACGGCCGCGACGATGTTCGCGCGGCGACTCGCGCTCGGCCGCGCCTTTGGCGACGTGAAGAGCGAGTTCGCGCGTACGTATCGCGGCTACAGCGCGATCGCGATGTCGAGCATCGACCTCGACAACTACGACATCGAACCCGCGCTCGCGGCCTCCGATTTTGACGACTTCGGCGTTGGCCTCGCGCAGGCACCGCAGGACGGACCCGGCGCGGGGCTCGTCTACATCGTCGTCTACTTCGCGCCCCCGGGCTCGAACGATCCGTTCGATCCGAACGCCCATTTCGCGCACCGCAAGCCGCGGTCCGAGCCGAAGGACCCCGAATAGGTCGGTCCGCATGTCAAGTGCGCGTTGTCAGCAAGAAGCTCGCGACGCAACCGGTGTACGTGCTCACCGCGGCGCGCACGTTCTCGGCGGCGGAGGCGTTCGCCTACGACCTCCAGAGCACGAAGCGCGCAACAATCGTGGGCGAGGTCACCGGCGGAGGCGCGCACCCGACGCACCCGGTTCCACTCGACGATCATTTCGTGCTCATGGTGCCATCCGCGCGCGCGATCAACGTGATCACGAAGACGGACTGGGAGGGCACGGGCGTCCAGCCGGACGTGAAGGTGCCGGCGGATCAGGCCCTCGACAAAGCGAAGGAGCTCGCCGCCGACAAGCTGGCGAAGCTCCGCACCACACGGAGGTAGCCACTTCTCGTCTGGGTTGAAGCTGTTGCTGCTGGGATTCCCGCGGTGTGCGGATCAGCCAATTGGTCAGCTCTCGTCGGCGACATGAGCGACCGAATCGCTGGGCTGCGAGTCCGCGATAGCGTCCACGCCAGCCGGTTGTTCGGGCACGACTTCTCCGGCAGAGTTGCGGCGTGACTCCGACCTACGATCGCATCGGGCGCACCTACGCGATGACACGGCGCGAGGACCCACGCATTCGTGTGTTCCTGCGCGAGGCGCTCGGCGATGCGCTGTCGGTCGTCAACGTGGGAGCGGGCGCCGGCGCATACGAGCCGAACGATCTCGAAGTGGTTGCGGTGGAGCCGTCCGAGATCATGATCGCACAACGACCCTCGGCATCGGCGCCTGTTATTTGCGCGAGTGCCGAAAAGCTTCCTCTGGAAGACGGCAGTTTCGATGCAGCAATGGCGCTAACCACGGTTCACCACTGGAGCGATCTGGGTGCGGGGCTTCGCGAGTTACGCAGGGTCGCGCGCAAGCGCGTTCTCGTTTTTCTTCGAGACGCGAGGCAGGGTACGCCGTTCTGGTTGACGCGGGACTACCTTCCGGCCCTCGACACATCCCGGCGAAACAATGAAGTCGTGCCGATGATCCGGGAGGTGTTTCCGGAAATCCGAGAACTCGATTTCCACTTGCCGTGCGATTGTGCCGATGGGCTGTTCACCGCGTACTGGGCGCGGCCCGAGAAGTACCTCGACGCCGGGGTCCGGAAGAACATGTCGAATTTCGCCCTCGCAAAAGAGGAGGACGTTGTTGTAGGGCTTGTGGCGTTGCGATCGGCTCTTGGTTCCGGAGCATGGGATCACGCACACGGTCATCTCCGAACGGTCGCGAGGCTGGATCTCGGTCATCGACTCTTCATCGCGGATTTGCGCTGACGCCATGGCTCTTCCGCGGGTGCAACGCATGCTCGCAGTGCCACACCCCCACGTCGAGGATGCGCGCGAACCTATCTCGGAGCTGTCGTCGCAGCATCGACGCTGATCGCCATCGGGTCCGCGTTCATTCCCGCCGGAACGTACAGCGCTGGCGAGCGGCCGCGCTAACGGACCGATCAACCGGATGCGGTTGATCGCGGTGTAGAGGTCGTGATAGTTTGCGGAATGCGATCGGTGATGGTGACGTGTACGGCGGTGTCCTGTTCACAACCGCTTACGCCTCGCTTGCTTGCCGTTGTGTTGCTCGTGGGGTGCTCTTCTCCCGAGCCCATCAACGTGTCTCAGCCGGATCCTGGCGCGATCGGTGTGGGCCTAACCGAGACCTTGCAAATCGTTGAGCAGACGGGCGACGACCAATGCGGTTTGACCTTATGTCCCCACGATTCAGTCGATCATCACTTCACGGCGACGGTCATCACTGGTTCATCCGTCTCGGTCGCGCCCGTCATGAACACTTCGGGGCCGGACGGCGGTACCGGTATCACGGGCTACGCAGCGCTTCGCGTGATGGGCTTGAGCGAGGGCCCATCCACGATCGAGATAACCGGTGACGACATCATCACCCGGCATTTTGACGTAACGGTCGCCGCGCTCGGATCCTCGTCGCTCGTGATGCGCTACACAGACAAGCCGGCGTCAGTGGCCAGTCCATTTGAGGTCATATCAACGCCGCCGTCCTACATCGACATTCAGCCATCGTACTTTGATAGTGCTGGTACGCCCCTCGCTGGCGGCGCCGTAGGAACGGTTTCAGACTCAGCCTTGAGCGTGGTCTGCTCGGGCGGCAGGTGCGTTATCGGCGACCCAACTTGCACCGGCAAGTGTGACTGTGCGTCGAGCAGCTGTTCGTATGATGTTTCGATCGGCAGCGAGCTCGGTACGGCGACCTTCAGCGTCCCTGGCGCGTCGGCAGAGCTTGAAAGCGTTGGAGTCGATGCGATTCATGACTTCACAATTAGCGTGCCGGATCCGATCAATATCGGAGGGGTGTCCACGTTCGAACTCGATCCGACCGACGTGAACGGACACCCAATCTTTGGTGCCGGCGGCTCACCCAGCGTGACAAGCGCTGATCCATCGATCTGCCGTGTGACGATCGCGCGTGATCAGAACGACCGATCGCAAGTCACGCTCTACGCGGAGAGTTCTGGATCGACGCTAATAACTGTGTCATGGGGCCCGATCACAAAGAGCTACTCCGTGATGCAGCCGTAGCGACGTCGTCGTGCGGTCCGCCGCCGCCACGCTTTCGGCTCAATTCGCGACGGTCTTCTCGGTGTCAATAGTGACCTCCAGTGCGCGAACCTGGATGCGCGAGCCGATGATTCGCAGTTCGTGCGTGTGGAGGTCTCCAGCAGGTAAGGTGAATGCGAGCAGTGCCCATCGTCCGACGAATCCGTTGGTGACGAATCGATCGTTCCACTCGACAATGTGCGCTTCCCGCAACTCCGGTGCGGCGCTTCCCGGTGCGGCGCTTCCGCGAATCAACTCCGGTGCGGCGCTTCGCCGGTGCGGCGCTTCCGAGGCTCAGTGAAACGGCGTCGGGAAGAGAGGTGTCGTGCTGAACGGCGGCGCGTACACCATCGGCGCAGTCAACGCGTTCGTCCACACGTTCGTCCAGTAGGTGAACGGGTTCAGCGCGGCCTCCGAGCTCGGAGGAGGGGATGGAGTCGCGCGGCCGGCGGCGCCACATACGTTGGAAAGGTTGCTCGTTTCGATCTCTTTCATAGCTGTCTCCTTTTGTTTTGAAGTAGCGGTTGCTCGAGCTACTTGAGCTCGAGCGGGTTGCGAGCCTTGTAGAGCGACCACATGCCGTTGACACAACCGCTCGCCGCGCCGAATGCGCCAGCGCCACCGAGGACGACGCCCGCGGAGATCGGCGAGATGGGCCCGCTGAGCGCCGTGAACGGCAACATGCTAGCGCCGCCGGCGACGCCGGCCAGGGCGCCGTCGACCGCGCCGCGTCCGCACGTGTTCGGATACGTGGCGTGCGTTCCGCCGCAGACGAGATCGAGATCGATGTTGGTCATGCAGCCACCCAGTGCACCGGTGATGCCAGCGCTAGGTCGCGAGAATCAGCCGCGTAGATGTGGCTAGTCGAGCCGGCACGGACGGTGCGATGGCCGCTAACCGCAGTAGACGCGCGATGAGGGACGCCGACGAATCACAGTGCCTCGAGGGCGCCGGCGAGTCGCTCGACCCCGCGGGTGAGTCGCGCGGGATCGCGCGAGGCGAAGCACCAGCGCAGCCAGCCCTCGGCCTCGTCGCCGAAGGCAACTCCGGGCGCGAGGCCGATCCCATGGGTCACCAAGCGCTTCGCGAGAGCGAGCGAGTCGTCGTGTCCGTCGATGCGGAAGAATGCGTACATCCCGCCGCGCGGGGTGCAGAGCTGCACGCCGGGCAGCGCCATCAGTTGAGGTACGAGTGTGTCGCGGCACACCTTCGTACGCTCGCGCAGATCGCGGACAAGCTCGTCGGCGTGCGCGAGTGCCGCGAGGCCGCCGCGCTGCACGAACACGGGCGCGCACGACGTGTTGAACTCGATCAGATGACCGATCGTCGCCACGAGCCTCTCGGGCAGAACCAACCAACCGAGTCGCCATCCCGTCATCAGGAAGCACTTCGAGAAGCTGTTGGTGACCACGAGACGATCGTCGCGCTCGGCGATGTCGAGGAAGCTCGGCGCCGCGGGCTCTGCCTCGAAGTACAGGCGCTCGTAGACCTCGTCGGCAATGATCCACGTCCCGGTGCGGCGGCAGTGGGCGAGGATGGCCCGCTGCTCGTCCCGAGTCAGGGTCCAGCCGGTGGGGTTGTTCGGCGCGTTGACGACGAGCACGCGTGTGGTGTCCGAGATCTTGGCGAGCAGCGCGTCGAGGTCCAGCGTCCATGCGCCTGCGCGAACCACGAGAGCGGCCCGTTTCACGCGCGCTCCGAGGATCGCGGGTTGCGCCGTCACGTTGGGCCACACCGGCACGACCACGACGACCTCGTCGCCCGGTCCTGCGAGCGCCTGCATCGCGATCATCAAGCCACTCACGCCCGACGACGTCACCGCGATCCGAGAAGCGTCGCACGAACGATGCAGCGAACCGACGTAGCGTGCGATCGCCTCGCGTAGCTCGAGCAGACCGAGGTTGCTCGCGTAGAACGTCTCGCCTCGGTGGAGCGAGGCGATCGCGGCCTCGCGAATCGGCTCGGGCGTCACTTCGTCGCTCTCCCCGAACCAGAAGGCGAGCACGTCGTCGCGCCCGATCGCCGAGTTCGCCACCTCGCGGATCTTCGAGCCGGGAAGGTTTGCGATCGCGTCTCTCATGACGAGCGCCGCTTGCGCGACGACGGAGGGAGCGTCAGGTTGGCCACGCAGCTATCGTACGCGGCAACCACGGGTGCGTGAACCCCAGCGTGCGCGGGCTAAAGCGGGCAGGTTTCGCCGCACACCGAGCTAACCTCGCTCACGCAGATCGAATCCCAGCGGTGGTTGCAGCAGTACGAGTCGGCCGCGCAGATGCTCGTCACACATGCATCGCAGCCCGGTTTCTCCTTCTTGCCCACGTTGCACTCCGAGTGCGCGCACGTACCGCCACCACCACCACCACCCGTGCACGACTCGTGGCACACGCTGCTCACCTCGCCGACGCAGATGCTGTCCCACGCAGTGGTGCAGCAGTACGAATCGACCGCGCAGATCTCCGTCGCGCACGGATCGCATCCCGACGTCTCGCTCGCGCCCGTCGAGCAGATCGGATGCCCACACGTTCCGCCCAGGGTGCACGTGCCGGATGCGCTGCACGTGGTGCCGTTCGCGCACGACCCGCAGCTGCCGCCGCAACTATCCGAGCCGCACGTCTTGCCCGTGCAATTCGGCGTGCACTGCGGATCCTGGCACTGGCCGCCGGTCGTGCACACTTGTCCGACGTCGCATGCGCCGCACGCGCCGCCGCAGCCGTCGTCGCCGCATACCTTGCCCGCACACTGAGGCGCGCACGTTTGGCCCGACAACGCCGCGCCGTTCGGCGTGCCGTTACCTGTCGGTCCGTCCCAGCCCGCGCCCGCGTGACACATCGCGCCCGCGCAGCTCCCGTTCGAGCCGGTGGTCACGTCGTAGAACTCGGCGATGTGCAAGTACGAGTAGTCGGGGCCGGCTGACGAGTGCCCGCTGCTCGCGTAGATCGCGGCGACGAGGGGTGAGCTCGCGCTCGTGCCACCGAGGACGATCCAGCCGCCCGAGCCCGCGTTGTAGACGGCGACGCCGGTGTTCGGATCCGCGACCGCGGACACGTCGGCGCTCGCGCGCCTCGTGCATGCCGGATTGGTCTGGTACGACGGCTTGGCAATCGTCGTGCTGCAGCTGCTGCCGGACTCGTTCCACGCGCCTTCGCTCCAGCCGCGCGGCCCGCTCGTGTTCTTGATCAGCGACGTGCCGCCGACCGAGGTCACGTGTGCAGACGTCGTCGGATAATTCGGCTGCGAGCCGGTGTTGGCGCTGTCGCCGGACGCGACGAAGGTGCCGACGCCCGGGTGACTGAAGTACTGCGTGTCGTAGGCCAGCGAGTTGCCGTCGTCAGGGCCACCCCAGCTGTCGCTGATCACGTTGGCACCCACCGCGGCCGCGCCGTTCTGCGCGATGAACAGGCTCATGTCCTGATCGCTGGTCGCTTCGACGAGCATCAGCTTGCAGTTCGGGCAGCCGGCACTCGCCATCTGAAGATCGAGGGCGGCCTCGACCGTCCAATCGTCGCCGGCCGGTGAGTTGCCTGGCAACGGCGATGCCGCGCCGCTCTGGTTGACGATCTCGAGGCAACCGTTCGCGACGGTGCACGTCGGCAGCCCGAATTGTGCGCGATACGTCGCGAGGTCGCTCGCGGCATTCGGATAATTG
>Ga0193728_1001736_pt1 | contig 11248 bp, 10 predicted proteins | sample U1c1metaG_FD_143037 | JGI IMG/M metagenome (GOLD analysis project Ga0193728, IMG submission 143037) | Soil microbial communities from a riparian zone of the East river system, Colorado, United States - U1c1 | ecosystem: Environmental > Terrestrial > Soil > Riparian zone | place: USA: East River...
ATGGCACCGCTTGATCTACGAACACGGGCTGACCATCTCGACGAATCTTTTTGGAACCACGTATTACTCACTAGTTGGCCTGCACGCCTTTCACGTTACGGCTGGACTGACCATGCTCACCATCGTGCTGCTATTCGGGCTGGCAGGTCGCGTTGGGCCGGAGCAGTCCGCTCGCATCGACGTACTTTCCCTGTACTGGCATTTCGTAGATGCCGTGTGGGTCGTGGTTTTCACTGTTGTTTATGTTCTCGGTCGCTGAGGAAGACGAATGGCAATCCTGGCACCCATAAAAGAACTAGATCAGAGACGCCGGATTCCGGCTGAGATCGAGGTACCGGCGTCGACTGCCTGGCCCATTGTTTTGGCTTTTGGCTTCACCTTGATGTTCTCGGGCCTTCTTACCAGCGTGTCGGTCAGCGTCCTCGGCGTTGTCCTGGGTGTCGCAGGTTGCGTCGGCTGGTTCCGCGAAGTATTTCCTCACGAGCACGAACAAACCGTTCCGGTGGTGTTCGAAGAATACCGCGTCGCAACAAAGCGCCGCATTGTCGAACGCGTGCCCATCGCGCCCGAACTCCTCCGTGTCTGGCTTCCACTAAAAACCTACCCGATATCGGCTGGCGTCAAGGGGGGCGTCGCCGGAGCAATAGCGATGGCCGTGTTGGCCTGCGCTTACGGAGTGCTCAAAGCCGGAAGCATCTGGTATCCCATCAATCTTCTTGCCGCTACTGTCTATGCGCAATCGCTGAAGCTCGACCCCGCGCAGCTGAATTCGTTTCATTCGGACAGCTTTGCGATTGCCCTCGTCCTGCACGGTATCGGATCCATTTTCGTGGGGCTTCTCTATGGCGCGATGCTTCCGATGTTCGCTCGGCGGCCGATCCTACTCGGAGGGCTAATTGCGCCGGCTCTGTGGTCGGGGTTGCTCTACTCGATGATGCAGCTTCTCAATCCTTTGCTTGCCAGCCATATCAATTGGTTCTGGTTTATCGCATCGCAAATCGCTTTCGGAGTTGTAGCTGGTTTGGTCGTGGTGCGGCAGAATCGTGTCTCGACTCGCGAGAATTTGCCGTTCTTCCTGCGCGCGGGAATTGAAGCTCCGGGAACAGTTCCGCTGCGGAAAAGCGAGGAAAAGCGGCCGTGAAAGTATTCCAGCATCTTTGTATATTTGCGCCTCTCGCTGCGATTTTCCTTGCAGGGTGCGGCGCACCGCACGGCCAGCCGCGCAGCGGTTCCGAAGTTCTGGCGCCAAATGAAGTCTTGGAGTTTGGCCCTCTCTTCGCGGAAAACTGCGCCGCCTGTCACGGTGCGGAAGGAAGGGGAGGAGCTGCGATCGCGCTCGCCAATCCTGTTTATCTGGCTATCGCGGATGATGCTTCCATCCGCAAAGTTATCGAAAAAGGAGTTGCCGGAACCGCGATGCCGGCTTTCGCCCAAAGCGCTGGGGGAATGCTGACGGACGCGCAGATCGACGTGATCACCAAGGAAATTCGGTCGCGCTGGAGCAAACCAGGAATTCTTGAGGGAGCGAATCCGCCCTCCTACGCAACGAAATCCGCCGGCGACGTCACGCACGGCGAAGCCGCATACAAAACTTTTTGCGAATCGTGCCACGGCCCAAGTGGTCGGGGCGGGCAAAAGGCAAGCGCCATCACGGATGATTCCTTCCTCGCGCTAGTCAGCGATCAAGGGTTGCGGACAATTGTCATAGCGGGCCGCCCCGAATTGGGCGCGCCAGATTGGCGCGGGAATATTCCAGGTAAGCCGATGACTGACCGGGAAGTCAGCGACCTCGTTGCTTGGCTCATCTCGCACCGGTCGCAGAGCCCGGGGCAGCCGTATTCCATTTCAAATCGCGCAGCGATAGGAGTTCCCGATGCTGAATGAAAATACTATTTCCCGTCGCGGCCTATTCATGAAGTTGGGAATTCTGTTCAACGGGTTGGTGGCGACCGCGCTGGCCGCGCCCATCGTGGGCTTTCTTCTGTCCTCGATTACGCGCGGCCGAGCGAGCGGGTACCTTTCGTGGGTCCCACTGGGACCTGTGAAGGATTTTCCCGAAGGCGAGACTCGGCTCGCCACGTTCCGCAATCCCTTCGTGACCCCGACTGACGGCAAGACCGTGGACACGGCGTGCTGGGTGCGCCGCGTTGAAGGAGAGCAGTTCCAGATTTTCGCGATCAATTGCGCGCACCTGGGATGCCCGGTGCGTTGGTTTCCGCAATCCGGCTTGTTCATGTGCCCATGTCACGGCGGGGCTTACTATCGCGACGGTTCGCGTGCTTCCGGCCCCCCCGAGCGCGGGCTATTCGAATATCCTCACAAGGTGCAGGACGGCATGATTACGATTCAAGCTGGCGAATTGCCCACGCCCGGATCCCCAACCGCTTCTCTGTTGGAAAAGAAACCGCCTTGCGCAGCGCGGAATGACTTGGCTCCAGGGAATGACTTGATTTCCATTGACGGAAGCAAGCTATACGCGTCGAGCGGAACAAAGGCGTTGCGCGGAGAGAAGAAACCATGGGCTTGATCGAACAAGTCGGTCAATGGTTCGACCAGCGCTTGCAACTAGCCGCTCCGATTCGAGAAGTGGCGGAGCATCCGGTACCGCGCAACACAGCGAGTTGGTTCTATGTGTTTGGCAGCGCGGCGCTCACTGTCTTTCTTCTCCAACTCGTCACCGGAATTCTCCTTGCGCTGATCTATGTTCCATCAGCCAGTGAAGCATGGAGCAGTCTGCAAGCGCTCAATCATGACGTAGCCCTCGGCTGGTTTATCCGCGCGATGCACGGATGGGGCTCAAACTTCATGGTGGCAATCGTTCTCATTCACATGGTGCAGGTCTTTCTGTTCGGAGCCTACAAATTCCCCCGAGAACTCACCTGGATCATCGGTGTTTTTCTTTTGCTGATGACATTGGGGATGGCCTTCACTGGGCAAGTGTTGCGTTTTGATCAAGACGCATATTGGGGACTTGGAATCGGAGCTTCGATCGCCAGCCGGGTGCCCATTGCGGGCCCAATGATCGTGAAATTAATGCTTGGAGGCCCCATTATTGCGGGAGCAACACTGTCGCGATTTTTCGCGCTGCATGTCTTTGTCATTCCCGGAATGCTGATTGGATTCGTATGCCTGCATCTCTTGATGGTGCTGAAGCTGGGTATCAACGAATGGCCGATGCCGGGACGTCTCGTCAAAAAAACAACCTACGTCACCGAGTATCACGAATTAACAAAAAGGAATGGCGCGCCGTTCGTTCCTTACGCGGTCTGGAAAGATCTGTTCTTCGCCGCTTTTATCCTTTTAGCAGTGGCCGCCTGCGCCCTTTACTTCGGTCCGTTCGGTCCAACGGGCCGCCCAGACCCCACAGTCATCCAGACGGCGCCGAAACCGGATTACTTCTTCTTGTGGCTCTATGGCCTGCTCTCCTACCTGCCGCCTTCGATGGAGACACCGGCACTCCTGATCGGTCCGGTAGTAGCCATCGCCGGCCTGGTACTCCTTCCATTTTTATCTGGCGAAGGAGAAAAGAGCTGGCGCCGTCGCCCCATTGCCGTCCTGACGGTACTGCTGATTGCCGTCACGCTGGGAACGCTCACCCATCTCGCCGGATTCACACCGTGGAGCCCGCACATGAACGCATGGAGCGGTGATCCCGTGCCAGACAAATTTCTGCACGGCACCACCGCGCTTCAACGGCAAGGTGCGCTCGTTTTCCAAGTGAAGCAATGCCGTAACTGCCATTCCATCGGTGAGAGTGGCGGAGAACGCGGCCCGGCTCTGGACAGCGTTGCCGTACGGCTAACGCAGGACCAGCTTATCCGCCAGGTGATCCAGGGTGGCGGCAACATGCCTGCCTACGGAAAGAATTTGAGTCCGGCGGAAACGACTGCATTGGTCGCGTTTCTGGAAAGTTTGCATCCTCGGACACAAGCGCCCGCGCGGGACGCCGCTCGCGACGTTGTCCTCCGTGACGCACAAGCCAAACGCCCGGAAACACAACCTTAAAGAACGTTGATGCCACCTCATGTTCATTCCGAAACGATTTTCTCGGAATTTCCGGTTCCGCTCGCCCTCGCATTGCTATTTGCGGCATGGCTGTATTTGCGCGGATGGATTTATATTCGTTCTAGCTCCGCAAACGTCATTCCCACTTGGCGGGCTGCCAGCTATTTTCTCGGACTCCTGTTGGTCTCGACAGCGCTGGGATCGCCACTCGCGGCCTACGACCACAACCTGCTGACGATCCACATGATCAAACACCTTTTGCTCATGACTGTCGCTCCGGCGTTGATCCTCTTAGGTGAACCTGTACGCGTTTTCTGGATCGGAATACGACCGTTCGCGCGCCGTTCTCTCCGTCGCGTGTTGCGGCGATCATCCCTGCGCCGATTTGGACTGATGATGACAAGACCCGCGTTGTGTTGGACTGTTTCTGCGTTAACCCTCATTGTGTGGCATATCCCCGCACTGTTTACGCTGGGCGTCCGGTCTGCGACCTGGCACACGGTCGAACAAGCAATGTTTTTTGGCGCCGGACTCTTGTTCTGGTGGCCTGTTATCCAGCCTTGGCCAAACACCTCAACTGGGCCGCGATGGTCGATGCTCTTGTACCTCTTTCTCGCGACTTTGCCGTGCGACATTCTTTCCGGATTTCTGGCCTTCTCTGACCGTGTCGCGTACCCAGTGTACTTTTCGACTCCGCGGCTGTTTGGTTTTTCCGTTCTTGAAGATCAGCAGTGTGCGGCCGCACTGATGTGGACTTGCGTCACGCTCCTCTATCTCGTGCCGGCGGCGATTATTTCTTCAAAGCTCCTGGCCCCACGAACCTCGCATGAACACGATTTGCAACAGTCGCAATTTTCTGGCGGTCCGGTTCCGCAAAGACCTCCACGAAGCCTGGAGGTTGTCTAGAAATGGCAACCGAGCCAATCCTGGCGGCGCTCGACATCGCTGCGGTGCGGCGCCGTCACGGTCTTGTTCGTTCCGGCGTTCTGTCTGGCTATTGGTCGCTAACAAAGCCGGAAGTGAATTTTCTCATTGCGGTCACCGCCGCTGCCGGCTTTTGGATGGGTGCACCTGCTTCGTTTGCACACTTCCCCTGGACATCTCTCCTTCACACTCTTGTCGGCACCGTACTCGTCGCCAGCGGAGCCGCGACGCTCAACCAGTTGATCGAGTTGCGCTTCGATGCGCAAATGCGGCGAACTGCGCGCCGGCCGCTCGTATCGCGAAGAATCGAGCCATCTCACGCCTTGTGCTTTGGAATCTTACTCTCCGTTCTTGGCACCATCTACTTGGCTGTTACAACCAATGCTCTCGCGTCCTTGCTGTCGATCCTTACTTTACTGGGCTATCTGTTCTTGTACACGCCGCTGAAACGCAAAACTCCTCTGTGCACGTTGATTGGTGCGCTTCCGGGTGCCACGCCGCCGCTGATTGGCTGGGCCGCCGCCTGCGGACGCCTCGACGGCAATGCCTGGCTGCTTTTTGCAATTGTATTTCTCTGGCAGTTTCCGCACTTCATGGCCATCGCGTGGATGTACCGCGAAGATTATGCGCGCGCCGGCTACCTCGTACTACCCGCAGGTAAGTCCAAGGATCGCTTTGTCGCGTGGCAAACCCTACTTCCATGCTTGGCACTTCTCGGAGTGGCTGTCGGCCCCGCAATTCGCGGTGAGTCTGGAATTTTTTATTTTGCAGGTGCTCTCGTTCTTGGAGGTGCCTTTCTCCGCTATAGCGCACGCTTTGCTCTTCAAATGTCTACCGTTGCTGCGCGACGGCTGCTTTTTGCTTCCATCCTGTATCTTCCGTTGTTGTTTGCTTTGCTCGCGTTGGACAGGAAATGAATATGAAAGTAATGCCCAGAACAATGCTGGTTAGAATTCGGTTCCCAAAGTGGTTCCCCGTCCTGCTCTTACTTTCCCTTGTCCAGCTTCGTCCCTCTAATGCGCAAAACGTTGAGCCCTTCAAATTTTTCCGCGACTATGTTGGGCTGAAAGAGGATCAGATTGCGGCGATCCGCAACGGAAAAGCGATTGCGAAAGCCGTGGATTCCCGCACCCCGGATGAAGTCTTTGTATTCGGTTCCGTATATGTGCATTCGACTCCCGAGAAATATCTCAAACTCGCCTCCGACATTGACGCGCTTCGCAAACTTCCCAGCTATCTCGCAATTAGCAGAGTCAGCGATCCGCCACAGCTTTCCGAGTTCGAAGGTTTCACTCTGGAAGCGGATGACCTCAAGCAACTAAAACACTGTGAGCCGGGCAAATGCGACGTCCAGCTGCCCGGCGAGGCGATGGATACGTTCAAGCATTCCGTGAATTGGTCTGCCCCTGACCCGGCAACTCAAGCAAACCACCTTGCACAGAAGATGGCGCTCGAAGCAATCCACCGATACACGCAAGGAGGGAATGCGGCCCTTGGAACCTACATGGACAAGCATCATCCGACCGTTGTAGGAGAGACGTTTGCTTCTTTGCTCAGCCGCTCGAAAGCACTACCCGTTTATTTACCAGAACTCGAACGCTATCTGCTCGAGTACCCGCAATCACAGTCAGAAAATATCCAATCCGAGTTTTATTGGGAAAAGGTAAATTTTGGACTCAAGCCCACCCTTCGGATTGTGCAGGCCATCGTCTATCGAGACTCCCATTCCCATGATCCTGCCTATGCCGTTGCTGTGAAACAACTTTACGCAAGCCACTACTTCGAGACCGCTTTGGATTTGACCGTGTGCGTGCGAGACCAGGAGAATCCCGACCGCGGCTTCTATTTGATCACCCTCAAAGGTTCACAGCAGGCCGGGTTGACCGGTCTTAAAGGTGGAATAGTAAGAAAAGTTGCCATAGACAAAACACGCTCCTCGCTTGAACGAGCTCTTGGAGCGATCAAGCAAAAGTTGGAAAGCCGGACGAATTGATCCGGCTGCCTGTGGGGATTGATGGTTTTTCCTGATCGCAGAACAGCGAGCGCGTTACTGACAATACTGCTCTTCGCGATTGTGCTTGTCGTCGTCTACGTCGCGCGCGCTGTCATCGTCATTTTTGCTTTTTCGATCTTGTTCGCATATCTGATCAATCCGGTCGTGCGATTCCTCCAGCGACACTCTCTCTTTTTCAAAAATCTGCGAGGCCCGCACGTCTTGGAAGCCTATCTCGCTCTGATCGTCTTCACCGTACTTCTGTCCCACGGTCTTTTGCCCGAATTTCGCAAGAATGCCGGCCAACTTCTCGCAGCAGTTCCCACCCTGACGGATCGAGTCTCGTCCGGAGAATTTGCCAATAACCTCGGCACTAGTCTCGGTTGGGCCGATGAGCAGGCAGACCAGATCAGGGTATTTTTTCAGCACCACCGCGCGAGTGTCGAGCGCGCTGCGGCGAAAATCGAACAAACCGCACCGGCGGCGCTGGCCGGGCTTCTTGTGATCCCGATTCTCTCAATCTTTTTCCTGAGCGACGGGGAGAATCTCGCCAACCTGGTCATTCATCTCGTGTCTACAAAGGAAAATCATGCAGCCATGCGATCGCTGGCGGACGAATTGCACGTCATGCTGCAGCGCTACATCCGGGCCAAAGTAATCCTTTGCGGACTCTCTCTCCTCTATTGTTTGATCGCGATGCTCCTGTTGGGTTTTCCCAACGCGATCATGCTCGGCGTTCTTGCCGGAATACTGGAATTCATTCCCGTAGCGGGCTGGATGACCGCAGCAGTAATCATTGTCGCGGCAGGAGCTCTCAGTCACGCGCATTGGATATGGATGCTTGCCCTGCTCGTTGTGTGGCGCATTCTGATGGACTACGCCATCGCACCGCGGGTCATGGGGCACGAGCTAGAAATTCATCCTCTCCTCGCAATCTTCACGCTCATGGTGGGAGGCGCGGTGGGCGGAATCGTGGGGATCTATCTTTCCGTGCCTCTCGTCGCTGCTTTGCGCGTTATCTACCGGAGATTCGCATCGCCTCCACTCGGTGTGACAGTCCCGGACAATATTGTTAACAGGCCGGAAGCAAGAGGCGAGACATCGGTGATGGCTTGATGGCCGCGTCGAGACGGAGATGGTTATGAGACGACAACTTCAGATTGTTAGAGGACGCAACAGCCGCACGCGCTCATTCGCAAGCATCGAAGACGCCATTGCGGCCATACGTGCGGGCCAGATGGTGATCGTTGTCGACGATGAAGGCCGCGAAAACGAGGGCGACCTGACTATCGCTGCTGAGAAGATTACCCCGCAAGTTATCAATTTCATGGCGCAGTATGGCCGCGGACTGATTTGCCTGGCGATGACACCCGAGCATCTCGATACGCTCGAAATTCCACTCATGGTCCCTCACAACAGTTCGCGATTTGAAACCGCTTTTTGTGTGAGCATCGAGGCGAGAGAAGGCACCACCACCGGGATTTCGGCCGCCGATCGCGCCGCCACCGTGCTGGCCGCAATTAATCCGGCGACAAAGCCTTTGGATCTCACTCGCCCTGGTCACATCTTTCCGCTACGTGCAAAGAGTGCCGGAGTGCTGGCACGCGCCGGGCAAACCGAAGCGGCTGTCGACTTGGCCAGACTAGCCGGCCTCCATCCTTCCGGAGTCATTTGCGAAATCATGAACAAGGACGGCAGCATGGCTCGCGTGCCACAACTCCGTCGATTTGCGCGGCGACATGACATTCCACTCGTCGCCATCGTCGACCTGATTGCCTACCGAATGCGTACAGAGTCGGTGGTGAAGCGCGTGGCCTCCACGAAGCTGCCAACCGAATATGGAGAATTCCGTCTTCACGCGTTCGAGAATCAGATCGACAAGCAAACTCACGTCGCCCTTGTTCGCGGCGACGTAGGAAATGGGCAGGACGTACTCGTGCGGGTACACTCACAGTGCCTTACTGGCGATGTTTTGCGTTCCGCTCGTTGTGACTGTGGCGCTCAACTCGATAAAGCCCTACGTCGGATCGCGACGGAAGGTCGTGGAGTGCTGCTTTACCTGAACCAAGAAGGACGAGGTATTGGCCTGGCCAACAAGATTCGCGCTTATGGCCTGCAGGATGAGGGACTCGACACGGTAGAGGCCAATGAACACCTTGGATTCAAACCCGATCAACGAGACTACGGCATCGGCGTACAGATCCTGCGAGAACTGGGCGTCCGCTCCATGCGCCTCTTAAGCAACAATCCCCGCAAGCTCGTCGCCATCGAGGGCTACGGGCTATCCGTTACGAAATGGCTGCCTCTCGAGATTCCCGCGTCAGCTTCGACACTGCGCTATTTGACAACAAAACGAAACAAGCTCGGACACGTTTTGCGCGGACTCTGACTCTGCGCTCTTTGGGAACTGCGTCCGCATTGTGACGCGCACAGGTCTGCTTTCCCACACTCCTCGGTTCCTTTCACCAGCTTTGGGTCTGTAATTCAAGAAAGTACTCAACAGATAGAAATCAGCTCACGCCTTTTTGATTGAGTCTGAAATTCTCCGCGTCCGTCAAAGCCTAGGCAATTCCGTGAACGGGTTGACAGCCGTCTTGCAGTCCGAACCATCTCGGAAAAAGTAACGCGCCTCTTTTCAGCGATCTAAACAAAGAACAACTTTGGCCGACAGGATGCTTTTAGTTGTAGTGCATTCACAAACACGCAAGGCAAAGGAAACAACAGGAGACTTCATGGCGACTCCAACAAAAGAGATTAAAAAAGCACTTCCGCAGCCCAATTCTGACTTCTACCAACTCACAGAGACTTTGCCAGCTGACGAGCTGGCCATCCTGAAACAGGTCCGCACGTTCATGGAAACGAAGGTCCAGCCCATTATCACGAAGTATTGGGTTGAGGACGCTTTCCCATTTGAGTTGTTGCCCGCGATTAAGGAACTCAATATCGGCGGCGTTGGCATGCAAGGCTACGAGTGCCGAGGCGGAAGTGTGCAGCTATTTGGTTTAATCGCCATGGAGATGGCGCGCGTCGATTCCTCAATCGCAACATTCTGGGGTGTGCACAATGGCCTGGCGATGGGTTCGATCTATCTCGGAGGGTCGGAAGAGCAAAAGCAGAAGTGGCTCCCTCCGATGGCCCGCTGGGAAAAAATTGGCTGCTTCGGCTTGACCGAGCCTCTCGTCGGCTCGGGAACTTCCCGTGGAATGACGACTACGGCCAAACGTGAGGGCGACACATGGATCCTCAATGGCCAGAAGAAATGGATCGGCAATTCTCCGTGGTGCGACATCTCGATCATTTGGGCGCGCGATCTCGCCGACAACCAAGTGAAGGCGTTCATCGTCGAGAACAAGACCACACCCGGATTCAAGGTCGAAAAAATCCAGAACAAGATCGCCCTCAAGGTCGTGCAGAACGGCTTGATCACGATGGAGAATTGCCGGATTCCGGAGGAAAACCGCCTGCAAAACGATCAATCTTTCCGCGACACGGCCCGCGTCCTGAAACTGACGCGCTTCCTGGTCGGCTGGGAAGCGACGGGATGCGCCATGGGCGCTTACGAAAATGCGCTCAAGTACTGCCAGGAGCGCTTGCAGTTCGGCAAACCTATTGGCTCATTCCAGATGGTGCAAGACCTCCTGGCCAAGATGCTTGCCAACATCACCGCTTCGCAGTGCCTCTTGGTGCGCATGTCCCAGTTGCAGGCCGAAGGCAAGTTGACGGACGCGCAGGCATCGCTTGCCAAGGCCTTCACTACCGCCAAATGCCGCGAGACGGTCGCGTGGGCGCGCGAACTGCTCGGCGGCAACGGCATCGCCGCTGAGTACAACGTCGGGCGGTTCTTTGTGGATGCGGAAGCTCTCTACTCCTACGAGGGCACGTTCCAAATGCAAAACCTAATTGTGGGCAAGGCCGTTACCGGTCTCAGCGCCTTCGTCTAGTGGAATCGGAGACGAATTCTGCGAGCGATATCCAGAAATCTGCGTGCAAAAACGCGAGAACTAAAAAAGGAGAAACAAATCCATGTCTGTTAAAGCATCCAAGTCGAAAGTCGCCCAGCCAACACCAAAGGGCACAGCGGGCCGCTTGTTCTTTCTAAGCGCGAGCAGCGGTCAAGTCTTCACCGCAAATCCTGACGGCTCCGACCTGAAAGTCATTGTGAGTGAGGGAAGGCGAATCCCCGACGGCATCGTTGTGGACAAAGAAGCGGGTCACATCTACTGGACCAACATGGGTAATCCCAGTGCCAATGACGGTTCCATCGAGCGCGCGGACCTTGACGGGAAGAATGCCCGCCACATCGTTTCTAACGGCGGCACGTTCACT
>Ga0193728_1001737_pt1 | contig 11246 bp, 12 predicted proteins | sample U1c1metaG_FD_143037 | JGI IMG/M metagenome (GOLD analysis project Ga0193728, IMG submission 143037) | Soil microbial communities from a riparian zone of the East river system, Colorado, United States - U1c1 | ecosystem: Environmental > Terrestrial > Soil > Riparian zone | place: USA: East River...
TCCACATCAAGACGACCACATTCGACGCGGCGATCTCGGACATCTCGACGGCAAACCTGACGCCGCAGTATTACTCGACCACTCGCGACGCAGAGATTGTGGACAGCTATCCCGTGCACGTCGCCGCCATCGAGAAGACCTTTGCGAGCGACTGGGCGGGTGATGATCCCGCGAGTGATGAGGCGAATGCACCGGGACTCGTCTGGTCGCCCGATGCCGAGCAGGCGATGGTCGACCAGATCAACTCCGCGACCGTGAGCGTCAGGTTTACCAGCGAGGAGCTGTCGGATCCGTACATCTCTCGTGCGCTCGCGAACGACGCGCAGCGAGGAGTGAAATGCGAGATCGTCATGATGGATGATCCCGAGTGGTCGAAGGCCTTCGGTCAGGTGACCTCGGCCGGGTGCATTGTGCACGTGCTCCCGGACACTCCGTCCGGGTTGTACATGCACGAAAAACTCGCACTGGTCGATGCCGGAACCTCGCGGGCGTCGGCGATGATCGGTTCGCAGAACGCGTCATACTCGTCCCTCGCGTTCAATCGCGAGTTGAGCATCGTCCTCACCGAGGCTCAGGCGCCGGCCATTCTGCACGCGCTGGCCTCGACGTTCACCCGGGATTTCAACGCTGCCACGCGCTGGCCCTAACGGCGGTCACACCTCGACGCGAGGGAACATTTGTCAAAGTACTTGACTTCACAAATGACTTTGCGCTACAAAGTAGATAGCAAATTGGCAGCCGCAAGACACGGACTACGGAAAGGCACCTCATGTCACAAATTCCCGCAGAGGGTGATTCACCCCTGTCGCCGGCGGCGGCGCTCGCCGTGCTCGCCGACCAGCAGAGGATTGTCGCGAACCGATTCGGCAGTTCGATCCGGATTATTACCGCAGCGTGGGGCGTTGCCTGGCTGTGCGGGTTCCTCAGCATCTGGTTAATGGATGCCGGCATTCGAAGTTTCACCTTGCCGACCTGGCTGGGATGGACAATCTTCGCCGTCCTGTTCGCCGCGGCCATCGTCGTGTCCGCGGTTCTCGGCATTCGCAGCGGCCGAGGCATTCGCAGCAACTCCGCCAACGCCTTCACAGGCACGGTGTACGGCATCAGCTGGGTCGTTTCGATTCTCGGCATCAACGCGTTCGGAGCGGCACTGCTTACGCACGGGATGACCGCACAGCTCGCCGACCTGTTCTATCCCTCGGCGTACACGCTCGTTGTCGGCATCATGTATCTCGCGGCCGCCGCGATCTGGCGGATAGGCCAGATGGTCGTCGCCGGTGCCGTTCTCATCGTGCTCGCGGCGGGCGCCGGATTTTTTGGACACCCGACGAACTACCTCGTGTTCGCGATCGTGGGTGGTGCGCTCTTCTTCGGTCTCGCGATCGCCTCAGCCCTTCAGTCTCGTTCGGTTCGCGCTCGTGGCTGAGCTCGACCCGGTCATCCACGCGCAGGCACGGCTGCGGATCACGGCCTCGCTCGCCGCCCTGGGAGAGAGCGAGAGCATTGCCTTTCCGCGCCTGCAGGAACTGCTCGACATGACCGCGGGCAACCTGTCGACCCATCTCCGCAAGCTCGAGGAGGCGGGCTACGTTGTCGTCTCGAAGACGCACGAGGGCAGGGTCCCCGTGACCTATCTCGAACTCACGAGAACCGGCCGGCGCGCCTTCGAGGACTACACGGAATCGCTGCGGCAACTCCTGGGTGAGGGCGGCTAGCGCAGTTGCCAATCGTTGCCACGGGATAATGGAGGCATGACGAATTCGGTTCCACAGCTAGCCCTCAACTCCGGTACGAGCATCCCGCAGCTTGGTTTTGGCGTATTCAAGGTCGATCCGGCGGAGGCCCAGCGCGTCGTCGAGGACGCACTCGAGGTCGGCTATCGCCACATCGATACTGCGGCGGGCTACGACAACGAGTCAGAGGTGGGTGCGGCGATCGCGGCGTCCGGGATTCCCCGTGAGGAGCTGTTCATCACGACCAAGCTCGGCAACGCCGACCACAGGTCGGGCGAGGTCGCGGCGGCCTTCGACCTGAGCCTCACGAAGCTGGGTCTCGACTACGTCGACCTCTATCTCATCCACTGGCCGATGCCCGCGAACGAAATGTATGTGCAGACGTGGCGCCAGTTCGAGCGTTTCTACGGTGAACACAGTGCTCGCACCATCGGGGTCAGCAACTTCCTGGTCCCGTATCTCGAGACGCTGATCGAGGCGACCGATATCGTTCCCGCCGTCAACCAGGTCGAACTCCATCCCATCTTTCAGCAGCGGGAGCTGCACGACTACGCGGCAGCTCATGGCATCGCCGTCGAGGCCTGGGGACCGCTCGGCCAGGGCAAGTACGACCTGTTCGGGATGTCGCCGATCGAGGCCGCTGCCGCCGCGCATGGCAAGACCCCGGCGCAGGTGGTCATCCGCTGGCATCTCCAGACCGGCAATGTTGTCATCCCGAAATCGAACTCACGGCTGCGCATGGCGGAGAACTTCGATGTCTTCGACTTCGAGCTGACGGCCGCCGAGATGGCGGCAATTGCCGCACTCGACGAGGAGCGGCGGGTCGGCGGGAACCCCGCCGATGTCAATTAGCGGGGCCTGCGTATCTCAAGTGCGATGCTAGTAGGCGATAGATAGCCCAAGACCGTAGGTCTCGGGCTGGTCGATGACCCGGAGCATCAGGTCGGCGACATCCGCTCGGGCGATGCGCTGGCCGCCCGGGACACTCTGGTCGATCGCCGTTCGATACCGACCGGTTCTGGGCTTGTCGGTGAGCAGGGGCACTCGAACCGCGGTCCAGTCCAGACCGCTGCTGCGGAGCAGGTCCTCGGTGAGCGCGACATCCGCGTAGTGCCTGCCGAGAAAAAGCCTGGCGATCGGGCTGAGTACCCACCGTACCAAGCGGCTCTGCCCCGGGTCGCGTTTCGGCGGGTTGGGGCGGTCGGGCGAGGGCACCGTCGTGATCCCCGCGACGCTAACAATCACGAGCCGCCGAGTGCCGGCCGCCTGCATCGCCGAGACGATGGCTCGCGTTCCGCGTGAGGTGATTCCGTCCTCCGCCCGGCGGGTGGGCCCGAGCGCGGAGAGCACCGCATCGGCACCGGCGATGGCCTCCTTCAGGGCCCCGGAATCCGGATGTTCGAGATCGATGCGAATGGCGTTCGCAGGTTGGCTGAGCTTGCCGGGATTGCGGACGGCCACCGTGACGTCATGACCATCCGCGAGTGCCTGCCGAAGAAGGTGCTGCCCGATCCCTCCTGTGGCCGCGAAGATCGTCAGCTTCATGAGCCGGTCGCCGTCCGCGCGACGATGTCGAAATGGGTGATAACGGTGAGTGCGAGTGTCGCGACGTTCAATGCCAGGAGAAAGACCGCGAATCCGAATTGGGCGGAAATGTCCTTGGCGAGCACATGAATGTAGAGAGCGCAGACGAAGAAGAGGGCGAGACCCAAGGCCGCGGCAACCCCGATCACCGGGAGCCATAGCCCGCAGAGCAGCCCTAGTGCGCCCACTGCCTTGAGCGTGCCGATGGGAAACCGGAGCCAGGAGACGGGCACGCCCGCGGCGGACATCCCCGGCATGATCGGGGAGAAATGGGCGAGCGCCGCAACCCCGGAGAGCCCGTTTATTACTATTGCGGCGATCGTGACGGCAAGGTAAATGGTATTCATCGGTTTCCGATCGAGTCGAAGAAAGTCAGTAGGCGATGCCGCCGGCAGCGCACTTCGATCGCCCCGCTGTGTCTTCATCACACTAGTAGATAATCACGAATTTGTGCAATCACAGCTCGGTATGATGTAACGATGGGCACAGTCACGGAGAGCGCGGGATCCCCGCAGGCGCTGGGAACACGAGTGAGTTTCCTACTGTCACAACTCGGTGCGCAAAGCGCCCGGACATTCGCCGCGGGCTTGGCTCCGCTTGGGCTGAATCCCAATCGGTTCGGCCTGCTGGTACACGTCGCCCGTGCCGAGGGGCAGTCCCAGCAACGGCTCGCTGAGACGCTGGGAATCCATCGCAACGCAATGGTTTCCTTGATCGATGACCTCGAAGCGCGTGGTCTGGTCGAACGCCGTAGGCATCCGAGTGATCGGCGCGCCTATGCGATTCACCTCACCGAGCAGGCGCGGGAAATACTGCCGGAGGCGTCCCGTGTCGCCGACAAGCAGGAGGCCCGGCTGCTCGCTGACCTGGCAGAGGACGAGCGGCGAACACTGCGTGACCTGCTGTCACGCCTGGGCGCTGGATCAGGCCAACGCGCCGACGTGCATCCCGGCTATCGAGCACCCGCAAGCCCGGAGACGTGACGCATCACTCACCCCCGACGATATGGGGACCAGACCGGAGCGACTCAAAATGCCACCGGGCACCGCGTGCCCAGGCCGCAGCGAGGTCTATCCGGAGTGGGACTCGATGCTGACGGTCACCCCGCGTGGCGTATCGAGTAGCAGCCCTGTCCCCTCGAACGCGGCCTCGAGCTCTGCGCGCGACTCGCTGAAGTGTTTCCAGTCTTCGGTGTGTAGGCCGATGACTGTTGACGCGCCGAGAATCTGTGCGGCCCGTGCGGCATCCGTCGAAGTCAGAGTGAGTGCGGCATCAATCGACGGCACGCGGGCGGCTCCCGCGAACAGAACTGCCACCTCGATTGTGGAGAATCGATCGGCGATCTGCGCAACCAACTCCAGCGATGCGTTGTCGCCGCTGACATAGACCGTCGGTTCCCCATCGGCCTCAAGCAGAAAGCCAATAACTGGCCCAACGAGCCGCTCGGCACCGGGAGGGCCGTGCAGTGCGGGTGCTGCGGTTACGGTGACGTCTCCGACCCGATGCGTCTCCCAGCCGTCGAGACCGATGACGGGCTTGCCAAGGTCGATTCCGGCCTTGGTCGTACTAAGGGTGAGCGTTCGCGAGACCAGTTCCGCACCCGAGAGATCCAGGTTGTCTTCGTGCTCGTGATGGGAGAGGAGCACGAGATCGACCGAGCCGAGGTCGTCGAGTTCGATGCCCGGACCCGCCGTCTTGGTGAGCGCCTCACCCTCGCTCGCGTAGACCTGTGGCGGATCAAAGGTCGGATCGAGCAGGATTCGCAACCCAGCGTATTCGAGGAGAGCGGTCGGACCGCCAATATAGGTCACTGTCATCGCCGACATAGTCTGAGGTTATGCCAAACCGTTTGGGTGACGCTGTGAGCCCCTACCTGCGTTCGCACGCCGACAATCCCGTCGACTGGCAACCGTGGGGGGCCGCGGCCTTCGCGGAAGCGGCCGAGCGCGACGTCCCGGTTCTGATTTCCATCGGCTATTCGACCTGCCACTGGTGTCACGTGATGGCTCGCGAGAGTTTTAGCGATCCCGAGCTCGCGAGCTACCTCAACGCGCACTTCGTCAGTATCAAGGTCGACCGCGAAGAGCATCCGGACGTCGACTCGAGCTATCTCGCTGCAGCGGGAGCATTCACCGAGCAGCTGGGCTGGCCACTCACGGTGTTCGCGACCCCCGAGGGTCGCGCCTTCTACGCGGGGACGTATTTTCCGCCGAAAGCCGTGCCCGGACTCCCCGCCTTCCAAGAGGTTCTCGGTGCGATGGTGGATGCGTGGACGGACCGGCGCGACGATGTCGAAGACACCGCGGGTCGGCTGGCGGCTGCCCTCGCCGAAGCCGCGAAGATGTCGGTAAGCGACGATCGGAGTGCCCTCCCCGCCGCGGCCGATCTCGCACGGGTCGTCGAAGAGCTCGCCGAGTTCGAGGATGTCGAGTTCGGCGGCTTTGGTGGGGCACCCAAGTTTCCGGTTGTTCCTGTTCTCGGGTTTCTGCTCGATCGGGCGGGAACGGGCGATGAGCGGGCCAGTGCTCTCGTGAGGCGAACACTGAATGCAATCGCGGCATCTCCGCTTCGGGATCCGGTCGAGGGTGGCTTCTTTCGCTACGCGACGAAGCGTGACTGGTCCGAGCCGCACTACGAGCGGATGCTCTATGACAATGCGCTCCTGCTTGACGCGTATTCAAGGATCGGCAACGCCGAGGTCGCGGAGGGCATCGCCTCGTTTCTGCTCACCGTTCTGCGGCTTCCGAGCGGAGGTTTCGCATCCGCCCAGGACAGTGAGAGCACCGTCGACGGAGTGCGTGTCGAGGGCGGCTACTACCTCCTCGATGCAGCTGCACGCGCTCTCCAGCCTCCGCCCGCGCTCGATGACAAGATCCTCACCGGGTGGAATGGGCTCGCGATCTCGGCGCTCGCCTCCGCAGGGTCGAGGCTGGGGCATCCCGAGTGGATCGATGCAGCCATCGCGGCCGCCGACCTCGTGTCTGCGGGGGAGCTGGTGCGAGCACGGATCGGCTCCCGGGTATCGTCCGCTCGTCCAACGCTCGAAGACTTCGGGATGCTGAGCGCCGCACTGGTCGATCTCGCCCTCGCAACCGGGGAGGTTCGACCAGCCGAGCGTGCTCGCGAACTCGTGATGGCAACAATCCGCGACGGCGGCTTTGCGGTTCCGGGCGGCGCTGACCCCGTGCTCGTCTCACAGGGCCTGAATCTCGAGAACGATCCGAGCGAGGGTGCGTATCCGAGTGGACTCAGCGCGATCGGCCGGGCGGCCCTCGGACTGGATGCGCTCGGCGCGGGCGGCGGGCTGCGGGACATCGTCACGGCGTCTCTTCTGCCGGTTGCGGGTCTCGCCCTTGCGCGACCGATCGCCTTTGGTTCTGCACTGGGAGTGCTGTCCGACCTGTCCGCACCGCTCCGCCAACTCGTCGTGGTCAGCGAGGATCGGGGCGCCGATCTTGCGCAGCGTGCCCGCGTCTGGGCGGGTGGACTCGCTGTCGTCGTCACGTCGGCGCAGGCCGAGGCGTTCGCCGCTGCCGGATTCGAGCTGTTCGAGAGTCGCGGACTGGTACGGGGCGAGCCAACGGCGTACCTGTGTGAGGACTTCGTTTGTCAGCTTCCGGTCACCGACGCTTCGGCGCTCGAACCGCTACTCGGTTAGCCCGTGGTGACCACGGGAAGCCGGTCATCCGCGGTCCACTCGAGAAGTGAGCCGTCGTAGATCGCGACATTCGGGTGGCCGAGAATCGTAAGAGCAAGGGCGTCGGCAGATGCCGCGATTCCCGCAGCGCAATACGCAACGATTCTCGGCTGATCGAGAGCCGGGCCGAAGGTCTCGCGCAGTGCCGATTCTGGCAGGAGAGCGTTGGTCTCCCGATCGACAAGCCGGCCGGCGGGTGCACTGATGCTGCCGGGAATGTGGCCGCGCCGTGCTCGTGATCCCTCCTCGCCGCTGAACTCCTTCGGTGACAGCCCGCAGACCAGAGCCGCCGTCGCGGTGCCGGCAAGGACATCTTCGACGTCGGATTTGGTCGCCCACAGATCTGGGCGCTCGTGCGCAACAAATGTCGCTGGAGTTGGTTCGAGGTGTCCGAACTCGGAGTCGCGTCCTTCTGCAACCCACTTCGTGTAGCCGCCATCGACTACTGCGACCCGGTCGTAACCGGCTGCCCGGAACAGCCACCAGAGCCTCGCCGCCCACTGGCCGGCCGACGAGTCGTACACGATGACGGTCGTCTCGTTGTCAATGCCGAGGGAGCCGGCCGCGGCCGCAAAACCTTCCGGCGACTGATGCGTAAATGGGAGTGCCGCGTTCGTGTCGGAGAATGCCTCGATCAGGTCTGCGAAGAGGGCCGTCGGAATGTGGCCATTCACCAGATACTGTTCGTGTCCGCTCAGGAAGCCCGATTTACCTGTCGGCGAGGCGAACGGAAGCACGGTCGCATCCAGGACTACGAGACTCGAGCTGCCGAGGTAGTCGGCGAGCCACTGCGTCGAAACAAGGGGCGAGGTGAGAGCGGGACCTGTCATGCGCCAAGGCTACGAGCCGACGCTTCGACTCGCCTGAGACCGCGAAACCTTACGTAATGCGCACCATACACTTGCCAGCATGAAGAAACTCGTCCTCGCCTGCAGTCTCGCCGTCGCAGCCATTCTCCTGACTGGATGTTCGACACTCGGCAACCCTCTGGGCGGCGCCCCGGCCGCAACCCCGACTCCGACTGCGGGGGTGGTTGCGTGTGTGAACGGTGAGGCGGACTACACGACATCCAACACGAAGAACACCCTCGGCGGAGCGTGCGCGAAGGTCGTCATCTCCGGCAAGAACATCACGCTGACGGCCGCCGACGTGAGTCACCTGATTGTCTCGGGCGATAAGAACACCATCAATGCAGCAGTTCTCAGCGACGCTACGATCGTCGGAACGTCTAACGTTGTCAAGACGACGACGGTGGGCCCTTTGACCGTCAGCGGAAACAGCAACACCGTCACCGTCCTCGGACCAATCGGCGATGTCGTGGTGACGGGTGCGAACGACACGATTACGACGCCCGGCACGATCGGAACGATCACGCAGTCCGGAATCGGCAACAAGATTGGTGCTCCGTAGGTAGGTACGCCGCACGCAATGGCCGGGCCGCAGGTCGATCCGGTCGGAGACTCTAACGGATGGTCTTGCGGCTCGTAATCTGACCGGTGTCGAAGCCGAGCAGGTGAAGCCCGCCGTTGAAGCGTGCGTGCTCGATCTTGATGCAGCGATCCATGACAACCGTCAGGCCCTTGCTCTCGCCGTAGATCGCGGCGTCCTGGTTCCAGATCCCCAACTGCACCCAGATGGTTTTCGCTCCCACCGCAAGGACATCGTCGATGACCGAGGGGATATCGCTGCCCTTGCGGAAAACGTCGACAATGTCGGGCACCTCGGGAAGGGAGGCGAGGTCGGGATAGGCCTTGTGGCCGAGGATCTCGTCGGCCATCGGGTTGACGAAGTACACCCGGTAGTCGCTCGACTGCAGCAGGTAGGTGCCAACGAAGTAGCTCGCTCGTGCCGCGTTCGGGGATGCTCCGACAATTGCGATCGACTTCGCGTTGCGGAGAATTCTCAGCCGCTCTTTCGCGTTCGGACCGATCCACGTGCGCTGCGACTTCAGCAGCTTGCCCAGTGGTGAGTCGGCGGGAACCTCGCACGACAGGCCGTTCGAGAGTTGTACGGTCTCTTGCGCTTCCTGGGTCGAGCTTGTCGAGACCATAATTAGTCACCCTTCAGCGCTGCGGTCAATGCCTGGTCGAGGTCATAAACAATGTCCTCGGGGTCTTCTATTCCGACGCTGAGTCGTACGAGCCCGGGCAGGACGCCGGCTTCGATGAGCTGCTGCTCGCTGAGTTGGGCGTGCGTCGTCGATGCCGGATGGATGACGAGGGTCTTAGTGTCACCGATATTTGCCAGGTGGCTGGCGAGGTCGACCGACTCGATGAATCGCTGCCCGACCGCCCGACCGCCCTTGACCCCAAAGGAGAACACTGAGCCCGGGCCCTTCGGCAGGTACTTCTTCGCTCGTTCGTGATGCGGATGCGCGGCGAGGCCGGCCCAGTTCACAAACTCGATTCTGGGGTCGGCATCGAGCCATTCCGCAACGATGCGGGCATTGTCGACGTGGGCCTGAATCCTGAATGGAAGAGTCTCGACACCCTGCGCAAGCAACCAGGCGGAGTGCGGGCTAAGAGTTGGGCCGATGTCGCGCACCTGCTCGGCGCGGAGTCGTGTGAGGAATGCGTACTCGCCGAAGATGCCGTGCCAGTTCAGTCCGCCGTAGGCCGGTGTCGGTTCGTCGAACTTTGGGAAGTGCTCGTTGGCCCAGTGGAAACGTCCGCCCTCAACGACCACGCCACCGAGCGTCGTTCCGTGACCGCCCAGGAACTTGGTTGCCGAGTGGATGACCACGTCGGCTCCCCACTCCAGCGGACGGTTCAAGTACGGCGTAGCAATGGTCGAGTCGATGATGAGGGGGAGGTCGTGTGCGTGCGCGACCTCCGCGAGTCCCTCGAGGTCGGCGATCTCGCCGGATGGATTGGCGATCGTCTCGGCAAAAATGAGCTTGGTCTTGTCGGTGATCGCGGCTGCGTAGTCTGCCGGGTCGGAACTCTTGATGAAAGTGGTCTCGACCCCGAAACGTCGCAGCGTGACATCCAGCTGCGTTATCGAACCGCCGTACAGGTTCGCGGACGCGACGATGTGATCGCCGGCACCCGCCAGCGAGGCGAAGGTCACAAACTGCGCACTCAGCCCGCTCGCGGTCGCAACAGCACCGATGCCACCCTCGAGGCTGGCAACTCGTTCCTCAAACGCGGCCACGGTGGGGTTCGCGAGGCGCGAGTAAATGTTTCCGTACTTCTGGAGCGCGAATCGAGCGGCCGCGTCTGCGGTGTCGTCGAAGACGAATGCCGTCGTCTGATAGATCGGAAGCGCTCGCGCGCCCGTCACCTGGTCAGGAATGTTGCCCGCGTGGATTGCCCTCGTGCGAAACCCATACTCTCGATCAGCCATGCAATTACGCTACCCGAGCGCGCGAGCTGCCTCACCCGGGAAGCGTCACACGGCGAAACTCTCGGCGGCGTCTCGGTCCGCTCGCTTCTGCTCGAGCGCCCGGCGGTACTTGGCTGCAGGATGGTCGTCCCGCACTCGCTTCTGCCCGACGCCGTAGAGGCGCTCGCGAACGGTCGTCGACTCGTCGTAGTCGTGCCAGTAGCGTCCGCGGGCCTGCAACTCGGGAACGATGAACTCGATGAAGTCCTCGAACGTTCCCGGCGTAATCGCATAGGCCAGGTTGAAGCCGTCGATGTCGGCGTCGTCGATCCAGCGCTCCAGCTCGTCGGATACGGTCTGCGGCGAACCGACAATCACCGGTCCCATCGCGCCGATCCCGACATACTTTGCGACCTCATCCGGAGTCCAGGTGCGGTCCGGGTCCGCCTTCGAGAATATCTCGAGGGCGAATCGAGCGGAGTCGGTGTCGACGTATTCGAGCGGCTGGTGCGGATCGAGCTGAGACAGGTCGATGCCCGTGATCCCGGCGTAGAAGGCGAGTGAACCCTCGTAGTCGTAGTAGCTCAGGTAGTCGGCGTACTTGGCCTGGGCCTCCTCATCGGTTGCCGCGGTCACGATCGTGATCTCGGTGAAGATCTTCAGACTGCGCGGGTCGCGACCGGCAGCTGCTGCAACATCACGGATGTCGTCGACGTAGCGGCGCAGGGTTGCGGGCGTTGGCGCGACCGTGAAGACCGCTTCCGCGTGGCGCGCCGCAAATGCGCGACCGATGCCGGAGGTTCCCGCCTGCCAAATCACGGGTGTGCGCTGCGGCGACGGTTCCGAGAGGTACACGCCGGGCACCGAGAAGTATTTTCCCTGGTGTCCGATCTCGTGCACCTTCGCGG
>Ga0193728_1001738_pt1 | contig 11245 bp, 18 predicted proteins | sample U1c1metaG_FD_143037 | JGI IMG/M metagenome (GOLD analysis project Ga0193728, IMG submission 143037) | Soil microbial communities from a riparian zone of the East river system, Colorado, United States - U1c1 | ecosystem: Environmental > Terrestrial > Soil > Riparian zone | place: USA: East River...
AACCCCTTCGATTTGTAAGGATGGGATGCCGTAATGGGAACAAGGAGATTCAATGGTGAGTTCGATTTTCAATTGCGGCCTTTGAGTTGGGTTTGGTATTCGGCGAGGCGGGTTTGGGCGGATTGGATTTGACGGATGAGATCGACTTCGGTGTCGGCGGAAGCCGCGGAGCCGTCGGCAACCCGTCTCAGGAAGGTGGCGCGGCGCTTCTCCAGATGGGTGAGGAGGCGGGTCATGTCGGCGACGCCTTGTTCGGGCGGGCGGGGACTGCGGTCATCGGCGGCGGCTTCGGCCCATTCGTCTTCGGTCATGCGGGGCAGAGTAGGGCAACGCCAGGGGGATGGGAAGTTCATAGAGTGGACCAAGGTTTGGTGCGCTGCCAGCGTGGCGGCGGGGGCGGCGGGGGCGGCGGTTCTTTGCGGATACAGCTTCGATTGATGGCGGCGCGCGGAACTTCCTGCTCGCTCCGCTGGAGGCGTTTGATGAAACGGTCGAGCCGCGTGGCCTGGTTGATGGGGACGTCAATGCATTTATCAACAGGCCAAGAGAGGTGGACGCAGTAATGACTTCCGTGCTTGGCATCCGCATCACCGACGCCGATGTAGTCAGCGGTATCAATCCAGACTTCGAAGGGACCATACCACATGCGAGCCTCCCACCGTCCGGTGGGCGTGCCTTCCTTTTTGCCAGACTCCCACTTGTTCTCAGGGAAAAGCATGGTCACAAGGTCATCATCGCGCTTCCGAGCGAGCGCTTTTTGCTGTGTTGTATATGCATCCGCTTCAGCCTGAGTATCGAAGGTATGGCTTACACAACCGGAGCCGGGCATGGACCAGCGGTCGGGGCAATCGGGCTTCATTGGGTGGCCGCCGCGGGGAGCATGGGGGCCCAGAGGGTGGGGCCGCCGGTGATGGGTTGGAGGCGATGGTCGGGGAGGACGGGGCCGTGAGCTTCCTCAAGGACGAGCTGGCGGGCCACGCCTTTGAAGGTGACGGTGGCGACGACCTGGGTGAGGATCTGGCCGCGTTGCACGTCCCAGACGTTGGTGCCGGAGCTCTCCTTCATGACACCGATGCTGGTGTAATTGGTGGAGACGACCTGGGTGAGGATCTGGCCGCGTTGCACGTCCCAGACGTTGGTGCCGGAGCTCTCCTTCATGACACCGATGCTGGTGTAATTGGTGGAGACGCGGGTTTCGGTGCTGATGGTGGCGACGTGGACGGGGACGGGGGTATCGGCAGCGAGGAGAGGAATAGCCAATAGCCAATAGCCAATAGCCAATTTGAGGTTGGGTTTAGTTTTAGTTTTGATTTTTATTTTCATGGAGTGGGTCTTTCATATTTCGGAGGTTCAATCAAGTCCGAGCCGGACGGGCTTATCCGAGCCGGACGGGCCTATAATATACCAGCCTTGGGCGAGCATGTACTTGAGCAGGCCGATGGGGCTGTGAACGCCGAGACGCCAGTTGATTTCCTGGCGGTGGCGCTGAACGGTTTTGAGGGTGATGGCGAGGCGGTCGGCAATCTCCTTGTTAGGCAGATCCTCGCAGGCCAGGCGCGCGACCTGCAACTGGCGGGGGGTGAGGACGGACCCGCCTTCGCGGGGCGCTACGGCGGGCAGGCCCTCCTTCGCAGGGCTACGGCGGGCAGGCAGCGGAGAACTATAAGTCATAGTTCGTTCCAGAGGTTGGGGACTTTGCGAACGGGGTGCAGTGAACGGACGATGGGTGGCGGCTGGGCCACGAGCGATTTACCGGGCTGGTGGAACACGATGCGGCGGTGGCGCCACTTGTGCTTCATGATGGCGGGGGTGCGGTCGTCCTGGCGGATACGCCATTCGATGAAGCCCTTTTCTCTGAAGCGGCGGCGGCCTTCGGTTTTGGCAGCGGCGAGACTTCTCGGGAAACCACCATTCGACATGGAAACGGTATTTGCTCATGCGGCTTGTTTGTCGAGCAGGCTGGAAGCCTGCGATACGGCAGATTGGAAATCTGCGCTACCCAGGAGGCGCTGGGTGTGGCGGGATTTGAGGACGGAATCAATGTGGCCGAATTGCCAGCGGCAGCCGAGCTTGGTGAGGTGGCCGGCGGCGTTGAGACGATCGGCAATGGCGACCAGGGTCATCCCGGCCGCGCGCCAGGCGGCCATCTCCCGGAGGAGGGCCTGCTCAGCGGGGTTGTCGATGAGTTCCTTGCTGACCACGGGGCCAATCAATTCGGCGGGGCTGAGGGCGCGCGGGCTGACGCGGACGGCGCCGCTGGCGAAGGTGTAGCGGCAATCGTAACCGAAGGGGACGTTGCCGGTGAGCTGGTGGCGGTCAAACTTGTGCTTCATGACGGCGCGGGTGCGCTCGCGGATGAGGTTGCGCTCATACTGGGCGACGCTGGCCTTGATCTCGAAGAGCAGCTCGTTCTGCGAGGTGCGGGGGAAGGCGCCGCCTTCGGCGGTGAAGTGGGGGGTGATGCCGAGGCCCCAGATGTAACGGATGGTGGCGACGGTGTCCAAGGTGTCGCGGCCAAGGCGGTCCTGCTTGCTGGTGATGAGATGCTTGATGGTCCGCGAGGCATCGGCCTGGAGGGTGTGGAGCAGGGAGCGGCCGCCGGCGCGCTCGGCAAAGGGGATGGAGCCGGAGACGTCTTCATCCGGGAAGGTGGCCAGGACGGGGAAGTGCAGGCGCCTGCAATATTCGTCGTTGAGGGTTTCCTGGACTTCGAGGGAATTGTCCTGGTGATCGGTGGAGACGCGGCGGTACAGCACGGCCGTGGGAGCGTCGGGGAGCGTGGAGCATGCGAGCGTGTTCATAGCAGGGTCTGTTCGGGCGGCAAGGGCAACGTGACGTTGAAGATGCGCTGGTAGCCGCGGCAGGGAATGGGTTGGTCGAGCAGTTGCTGCCGCCCGCGCCGCAGAACATGTCCACGGCGCGGAGGGGGGACAGAGACTTGGTCATTTAGCAGCCTTGGCTTTGGCATCGGGGACTTTGGCGGCCTTCTTCTCTTGGTCGGCGAGGGCTTTGTCGTGGGCGGCCTGGAGGGCTTTGACGTCCACGTTGAATTCCTTGCAGGCGTCCAGCAGGTCTTCTTCGAGGTTGCCTTGCCAATCGATGGCATTGCGGTAGAGGGCCCGGCTGACGACCAAGGCGGTGCGGAGTTGAGTTTCGTCCAAGGCATCGAGGTGTTTGTTGAAGGCCGACTCGTTGCCGAGTTGGAAATGCGCACGGTAGCCGTGGCCGCAAAGGCCGCGAGCGGCGGCGAGGAGGGCGACCTTGGGTTTAACCTTGGCGGCCGCTTCGGCCAAGGCCGCGATGAGCCGGTCGGCCAGGGCAGCGGCGTGGGCCTTCTTTTTGGCGCGGGCTTCGTCTTTGCGTTTTTCGGCGGCCGGGTCGTAACCGTTGCTGCTGGGTTCGGGCTTCTCGAGCTTGAGGCCCGCCGCTTTGGCGGCTTTAACGGCATCGTCAATGGGCAAGAGCAGGAGGTTCTTCTTGCCGGTCTTGGCGACGTGGACTTTGGCATCCTCGGGCAGATGTTCCTCGAGGGCTTCCTCCCAGGTCTGGCGTTTGCCGGGAACCTTGGCGCGGAGGTCAATGAATTCGCTGCTGCGGAAGTTGCCATGGTAATCAATGAGCTGCTCGGCTTTGCCGGGGGTGAGCAGGACCTGGCCTTTTTCTTTGGCGGCATTGGCCTGGCGGCGAAACGCGGCATCCTTCTTGCGCTTGTAACACGCGGTGTTGGTGCAGACGTCTGCGGACTCCACCTCGGCGAAGAGGGCTTTCATATTGCCGGTGCGATGGGGGCAATCGGTGCAGGCGCCGCCGGCAACGCGGGCGGTCTTGACGGCGCCGGCGAGATCGCGCTGGACCCAGGCGGGATGGGCGGGTGAGCCAGGCAGGGGCGGGCCGTCGGCGAATTCGGCGGGGAGCAGGGTGGCATCGTCCTGGGGGAAGGGCGCGCCTTTGAGGCGAATCATGTATTTTTCGCTGATGTGATCCTTGGCCTTGCGATAGGACATGGCTTCGTACTCGGGGTCGAGGGCGTGCTTCTCGCGGTCGGGATCGGTGGATTGGCTCCAGGGGGCGAGGACTTCGCAAGCGGCCTTGTGGGCGAGCTTGGGATCGGGGATGCGGCAGAGCAGCAGAGCGACGGAGGCGTTGAGCTTGCCGCTGAAGAAGGCTTGCTGGGCAAAGGCGGGCAGCTTGAGGAGCTTGAGCCGGCCATAGATGAAGGGCGCGGATTTGCCGACCTTCTGGGCAATGGCTTCAATGGTATAGACGGGCTTGCCCGCGTCATCGCGGAGGTTGAGCAGTTCCTGGTAGCCGCGGGCTTCTTCGATTTCGTGGACGCCTTCGCGCTGGAGGTTTTCGATGATGTTGATCTCGCGGGCGGTGCGGTCATCGAGCTCGCGCACGAGGCAAGGGACGGTGGCGAGCTTGGCGAGCTTGGCGGCGGTCCAGCGGCGTTCGCCGCAGACGATTTGGTAGAGCCCAGACTGACCTTTAGTTTTAGGGTCGGGCACGCGACGGACGACGAGGGGCTGGACGATGCCAGCGGGGCCGGCGATGGACTGGGCGAGTTCGGCGAGGGATTTGTCGTCGAACCCGGAGCGCTCGGGACGGTTGAAGGGAGCGGGGTGGAGTTCGGCCAAGGGGATTTGGAGGACCTGGCCAGGAGGACTTGGTTTTATTTCGGGCATAGGAATATTTAGGCCGTACGCGGCCGTTGATGGTTGTGGACCGTGGCAGGAGTCTCTTGGCGGTTGTGAAACTTAGGCTACGCCCAAGAGATGGCAAGAATTAATTTGTTGAAAGTTATTGCGAGGTTTGAGCCGCCTCGCGGGCCAATTGGTCGCGCAAGGCGACGTGCTCGCGCAGATCGCCGTCGTCGTCGGCGGCGACGTGGCCGGCGAGCAGGGCATCGGCGTGCCGACGACGTGGTTGGCGCTGTCGCCGGCCTCGGCGAAGCGGACGGAGTGTTTGCATTCCTTCTCGCGAGTGAGCGCGACGGTGACTTTTTCGGGCATACTGATTTTTCCTTTCGGGGTTTGGTTTTTGGTTGCGGGAACGGCGAGGGAAAGCGGGTCATGGCGGTCCATATTATTTATTGATGGTCAGGAAGAGAGTGCGGATATCGGTACCAGACTGGCGGAAGGTGCCGGCGGGGACTTCGGAGACGTCGTGATCGAGATCCTTAAGCCAGTTGCGGAAGGCGGCATATTTGCCGTTCGCGCGGTATTGCCATGAGGGCGAGGTGATAGCGACGAGCCGGCCCGCCGGCAAGAGCCACTCGAACATGCGCCGCACATGGTCCACGTCCTGCCCCTGGCGGAACGGCGGGTTGGCGACGATGCGGTCGAAGCGCGGTTCGGGCTCCAGTTGCAGAAAGTCGGCGGAGGCAGGCGCGTTAGACCCGCGCCCGCGGTATAACAGCGTGAAGGGAAGCTGGTCGAGATACAACCAGTTCTGGGGGTCCAGCTCGCAGCAGCAAACGGACTTGCCGGGGAATTCGCGCTGAACGGCCCGCACAATGGCCCCGCGCCCGGCGCTCGGCTCCAAGACGGAATGGAGGCGCGTCATTTGAGCGGCTTGAACCATTTGGTCGGCCAGGCCGTCAGGGGTCTCGAAGAATTGATAGAGCTTTTTGAAGTCAGTGACTTCGCCAGTCATGACTGCTTCGTCCATGCGTTCGGCGCAATCGCTTTCGAAGAGATGCGCCTTGGCGGAGCGATTCCATTTGCCGCCGAGCAGTTCGAGAAATTTATTGGTATCGGCATAGAGCTTGCGGTCGAGTTGGTTAGGCAGGAATAGCTGCGAGCCGTCGCAACGACACTGCTTGAGAACATCAAGGACGGGGTGGGGAATGGTTTTGGTCATAGGTCAGGGGCGACGGTTGCGATGCGTGTCCAAGGCGCGGGCCAGGAGGGGCCGACCTAAGAAGCGAAACACGGCCCAAGGCGCGCCCATCTCGGCGGCTTTCCGCTCAGCCTGCGTGCGGTTAGAATAGGTGACAGGATAAGGCTCGCCCTGATACAGCTTGGCGAGGACTTCCCTGCCATTATTGAGTCTGAACAGTAACGGTTCTTCGGTTTTCATAAACGGCGTTGGATGGTCCCGCCGATCGCAAGCAGGCGGGCTTGATGAGTTCGGTGAAATTCATCAGCGAGGGGCCGGTGGGCATCGAGCCAATCGGCGCGCAGGATGAGGAGGGCCCAGAAGGCGCAATCGAGGAAGACGAGGAGTTTCATAGTCCGCACGCGTCGCGCATGTTGTCTTCCACTTGCATGTCGAACCGATCGGGTTCGGACCTTTGAAAGCGCACGTTGGCGATGGAAACGGTTTTCGCCCGTTCCGTTTTATCGCAGGCATCGCACCACACGGGGGTGGCGGCGCCCAGGTTGCGGAAAAACCCTTCCGGGTTTTGGCAGATCCAACAAGGGCCGTCCGGCTTGCGCGGGCCGGCGGCCTGGCAGCCGTGCGCGTGTTCGGCGCGGCCGCGCCCAAAGAAGTTGATGGTTTCCCCACGGTGAATGGGCTTGGAGCAGGCACAGCAAACACCGGGATATTTGGCAATCATGGTTTTCATAGGACTCCAGAGTGGGGCAGGGCCAGCTCGGCCGGCCCGGGTTCGAGATTGACGGGGGGCATCCAGACGGCGGTCTGTTTGCGGCAATGGGGGCAATGGGCCGGTGAGTCGAGTTTTTCCGAAAGTGCGACGTGGCGTTCACAGCGCTGGCAATACCAGAAGCCGTTGCGAGCCAGGTCCACGAGGTTCAGGTCCGAGCCGGACCGGCCTTTGGTCTTCATGGGAGCGGGAGAATGGTGAGATGCTGGCGATGGAAGCGGTACACTTCGACGGTGCGGTGGGCTTCGCGCGTGGGCCAGGTGGAATTGAAGCCGTTGCGTTTCCACCGGGCGACTTCGTGAAAGGCGTTGTGCGCGAGGGCGGCGGCTTCCTGCCGGATGGCATCGAGCCGGCGGCGGTCTTCGGGCGTCTCCGGGACAGAGTCATAGAAGTGACGCCGCATGGAGGGGTTGCGAAAGTAGAGTTCAATTTCTTCGGGCGGGATAGGCATGAGGCCTTTCTGCTCCGAATCGGAGCGGTTTCTGTGACGGCGCTTGGGGGAATGGTAGCTCGGTGCGAGCCGCACGGGCCTAGCCGTGCAGGCGTCTTTACAAAAAGGAAAAAAGCGGAAACGAAAAAAGCCCCGTTCCGCAGTATCCAGTGGGATACCAGCGAAACGGGGCAAGAAGTGGATAGCTAGAGACATAGAGCGGTGCGAGCCGCACGGGCCAGGCCCTAGAGTCTCAAGGGGCAGTTGCACTTTACTCCGGAACTAACTGGGAGCAAGTGGAAAGTAGTTCTCAGACTACTCACAAGGAAGAAAGCTTTCCGCGCGCCGCTCCGACTCGGAGCGGCGCGCGGGGTGGCGCCGAGAGCTTGTTTCCAGCTCTCTAGGGGAGGCGGAAGTCGCGCGGAAAAACCGGGGTGGGTTTCCACGCAATTCCGAGCACGCAGCTATGGTGATGAGCCAGGGCCGCGCTGGTGGTGTCCCCCGAATGTTTTCGGGGGAAGAAAAGGCGCGAGGTGCATGCCCACCCGTTAGACCGACCCGCAAGCCCGCGCCGACAAGCTGATAGATGCCAGACCGCGCCGCCCGCGCCCACCATCGCGCCAGCCACAAAGAAGCGCACGAGGCATTAGGGAATCCGATTTGATTTTGCATTAGCGGTCCATGATGTTAGTGGCTGGGGTCCGTCAGGCCACTGGCCGCAATACAGGACGGCAGCATCCAGTTCAAGCTGGTCATCACGGACCAGGTCACAAACAAGTTGTGCAGCGCTGGAGCAAACTAGCTCGGCGGTCTCTATGGGATCGCGAGGTCCATAATCAACCCCTTCGATTTGTAAGGATGGGATGCCGTAATGGGAACAAGGAGATTCAATGGTGAGTTCGATTTTCAATTGCGGCCTTTGAGTTGGGTTTGGTATGAAGCGGCGAACCGTGCAGGCTGTTTGCCCGCACTAAATGAAATTTCAACCCGGCGCTCCACGCTCCCAGCCGACCTGGCGGATTTTCGAGCCAGGCGGCGCGCAGGATGATGAGGGACCAGACAGCGCAATCGAGGAAGATGAGGAGTTTCATATAATCGGAATTTCAATCCTTCACGTAAAAGTTGACCCCGTTTTCCTGCTCAACCGCGACAATCTCATGGCTGTTGGTTTGCAAATTAGTGTCAGCATCCACCAAAGCCTGAACTGAGATGTGCGAGCAAAGAAACCGATAGCCAAGCATCCTTAAATCCGAGTCTGGTTTGTGTGGAGGGAACGGAGTTGTGATAATGCAGTCCTGCGCTTTCATAGGACTCCAGAGTGAGGGAGGGCCAGCTCGGCCGGGCCGGGTTCAAGATGGACGGGTTTGATCCAGACGGCGGTGGGTTTGCCGCAGCGGGGACAGTGGGCGGGTGAGTCGAGGGTTTCGGAAAGGGTGACGTCGCGTTCGCACCGCTGGCAGTACCAGAAGCCGTTGCGGACCATGTCCACGAGGTTCAGGCGGCCTTTGGTTTTCATGGGAGGGGATTGAATTTCAGAAATGCCTGGTTCCACTCATGCGGAAGCGTCGCGGCGTGCTTCATGGCATCCTCGCGGCGCGCGTACCCCGCAATGGCTTTGGGCGCTTTAATGCCGTCCACCGTCTGGACGACCCAACAGCCAACAAAGGCGAAGCCGAAGATCTGCGCATGAGCTGAGGTGGGATAGGCCCATTGAACCTGTTTGGTGGTCATATGATTAGATGGGTTGCGAAAGTAGAGTTCGATTTCTTCGGGCGGGATGGGCATAAAATTATTTCAACGGCGCAACTCCCGTTTGATGCCGGCGACGTGCCAGGCGACGTGCCCGCCGCGGACCAGGGCAACGAGGTGAAGGAGGATGCGGCCAGGCCGCGAGGCGGCTAAGTGGCAAATTTGCATGAGGCCTTTCTGCTCCGAGTCGGAGCGGTTTCGGTAACGGCGCACGCGGGAATCCCAGCCGGCTGGGAGGCGTGCAGGCGTCTGCAAAAAAAGGAAAAAGGGGAAACGAAAAAAGCCCCGTTCCGCGGCACGGCTCCGCGCACGGATGGGGGATGCGCAGGAGTGGCCAGCGAAACGGGGCAGGTCGAATTACCGCGACATGAGACATAAACGGGAAAACCCGAGGAGTCTCAAGTGGGCAGGTAACTTTACAAAGGAACGGGCGGCCGTCAAACACCTTTGAAAGCTTTCCGCGCACCGCTCCGACTCGGAGCGGCGCGCGGGGTGGCGGGCGAGCTGTTTCCGGCCTTCGCTTGGGAAGCTATGGCCGGCAGGCCATCTCTCTCTAAGGGAGGCGGAAATCGCGCGGAAAAACCGGGGTGGGTTTCCAGACGATGGGGCAGATTGGAAATCTGCGATACGGCAGACTGGAAGTCTGCGCTACGTTACGGAAGAAAAGGCGCGAGGTGCGTTTCTGGGTATGTAGGATCACACCCGAAAGGCTGACTTGCGCTTTCTGGATGGGCGGTGTTTTCATAGATTTTCGACCCAGGACTGATCCTCGCTTGTGGCATCTCTATTTTTGTACTCCAACGTGCTTAAGTAGTTACATCTAATGGGAATATTTTGAGGAATTTTTAACAAAGTATTTGACAGCTGTCCTGTTCTTCCTTATCAGGGCCGCTGTGAGACGATCCAAGAAGAAATAACCATTTCCAAACTGTACCACTACCAAAATCTACCTTAGACCAGCCTTTCCGCTTGTGGCAAGAGAAGCGTCCACGTTTCCCCCGCACTCCTAGACCTTGTGGTCACTTGGGCAAAGGGAACCGTGGACGCGCTTTCTGGAGCGCCGTTTTCCCGGACACCAGCAAATGCTGGGGAGACGGGGGCGTTTCTACCAGGAGCAAAAGGAAGCGTCCACCGCGTCTTTATAAATGGGACCGCGCGGTGGACGTGCTGAAGTGAGGAAACGTGTCCGGGCAGTTACCCCTGTAATCGCTCGCAGGCGATGGACGTTTAATAAAACGTGCGTTTCTACTTGCAGCAAAGAGGGAACGCCCGGCCCGCGTTTCAGCGGGTCGGGCGCCATGCTTTGCCGGTGGCTTAGGCCACGGGCTCGTTTCGGTTCATCAAAATGGCGATGAGGTCCGCAGTGTTAGCGTCTTGGCAGCGGCATGCTTCGACCTTCGTTTCTGCATACCCGCTTACCACGACAAACCAGACAGTAACTCCAATTTTTTCGTTAATCTCTAATCTCTGAACTTTGTATTTCATAAAGCAGCAAAGAGGGACGCCCGGCCCGCGTTTCAGCGGGTCGGGCGCCATGCTTTGCCGGTGGCTCAGGCGGCCACGAGTTCGGCGGTGGGTTCGGTTTCCATCACCGGGGCGGTGGATTCCGTGGGGGGCACCTGGCCGACGGCTTTTCCGGCGGCCAAGAGGACGATTTCGGATTGTGCAGCGCTGGTCCAGAGATCGACCTTTTCGCCCAGGGCCACGTCGATGCGTTCGAGGCAGCGGCCAAAGGCGAGGTAGTTTTCGCGCTGATCGGTTTCCGGCATTCCTTGGGAGAAGTAATCCGGAAGTTCCGCGAGGCACACGCCGAGCTGCCCTTCCTGCACGATGCGCTGGAACATTTCCAGGGCGTCCTCGGCAGTGAGTTTCTCGACGGGTTTGACGGAGGCGAGAATCTCGCGGAGGTTCTTCGCTTCCTTGTCCGACCGCTCTTTGAGTTGCGCGGTGGCTTTGACAACGGCATCGTGCGTCAGGTCGCCTTTCACTTCGGTCAAAATGCGAGCGCCCAATTCCAGACAGTTTCCGGAGTTGGAGTCGAAGTCTCCCTCGGTGGTGAGGCCGGACATGACGTACCCGGCAAAGGCGTTTTTCAACGTCAAAGCGTGGGTCGGCGGTTTCTCGCCGGTGATGTCCTTGATGAAGTCGCCCAGGCTCTTGTTGGCCGCAATGAGATTTTTCTCCTTGCCGGTGTTCAAGCGGATTTCCAGAACGGCGTACACTTTGGCCGCGGCTTTCGCAGCGTCCTTGTAGTCGTCCCGGACTTCCTTGACTCGGGCGTTTTTCTTCGCGAAGTCTTTCGCCAGGCCGTCAATGATGCCGGCGGCCAGGGTGCAGAGGTTCGCGAAGTTCAGTTCTTTGGCCACGAGCATGAGTTTGGCTCCGGGAGCGGGCTTGGGCGTTTCAACGGGAGGTTGGACGCCGGCGCCGTTCAGCGGGGCGGGGTTCGTGCTCGG
>Ga0193728_1001739_pt1 | contig 11245 bp, 9 predicted proteins | sample U1c1metaG_FD_143037 | JGI IMG/M metagenome (GOLD analysis project Ga0193728, IMG submission 143037) | Soil microbial communities from a riparian zone of the East river system, Colorado, United States - U1c1 | ecosystem: Environmental > Terrestrial > Soil > Riparian zone | place: USA: East River...
TGGTGGCGGCACGTCGGCCAGGCCGATGCGCATGCTTTGCGCCAGTTGGTGCTGAATGACTGCCTGATCGGCGTGCCCCGATAGACGCAATACGATGCCGAGATCGTCCAAGCTGATCGCCACGGCACGATTCTTCTCGCCCAGTTGCGTGCGGCGCGCGGCCAGTACTTCCCGTGTAACGCGCTCGGCTTGCACTAGATCGCCTGATTCCCGCAAAGCGACCGCGAGGTGCGCTTTGGAGATTAAGGCGAAGGGATGTTCGGGCTTGCCCTGCGCTGCCCAAATCGCCATTGCCTGGCGACTGTATTCAGCACTGCCGGCGAAGTCGTCGAGGTGCATGCGCAGCACGGCGAGATTGTTCAAGGTCGTGGCCAGATCCGGATGCTGATTGCCCAAAACTCGCCGCTGCATTTCCAACGCTTCGCGGTACAGCGGGTCAGCTTCGCGATACCGCCTCAGGCGGTCAAACGCACGCGCCTCGTTGGCCAGCCCCAGTGCAAGCAGCGGATGATCGCTGGGCAGCAAGCGGCGGTAGATTGCAATTGACTCTTCGAACGCGGGCAGCGCCTGCGCCAAATGATCGGTCTGCATGCGGAACACGCCGAGATTAACCAGGTTTTCGGCCACATCGAGATGATCCTCGCCGTACAGAGCGCGAAACATCGCCAGCGACTCCTCTGTAAGGACAGTCGCTTGCTCGATGCGGTTCATGTCCCCGTACAGCGCCGCGAGCTGGTTGAGCTGCGCGGCGATTTGCGGATGGGGCGTCTGTAAAGTCGTGCGCGACATGGCCAGCGCCTGCTTGAGCAACCGCTCGCCCTTGGCAAACTCGCCTTGACGACGGGCGATCTCGCCCTGCAGGGCGAGATCTTGCGCGATCATCGAACTATCGAGTGCGCCGTGCGCGCGGTGTTCCGTGTAAGCCGCATCCGAACTTCTGGCCGCAGCCACGTAGTCTCCCTTCTCGTACTGCGCTCGTGCCAATAGGGCGAGCGTATCCGCGCCCGCAACATCATCGCGCTCATCAAGCGGTCGCAAGGCAAGAGAGCGCTGCAGCAGGGCGATGGCTCGCTCGTTCTCACCCAAGCCCTGATAAATCGTACCGAGCACCGCGGAGAACGACGCCTCCAGTTGCGGTTGCTTGGCCAACTGTAGCTGCATTCGCTTCGCCCCCACGTCCAATACCTCGCGCGCGCTCAGCTTCAGTCCGCCGGGCATGCCTTTGGGGTCCGCGACGCGGAACACGTCGACCAGGTAGTGCGTGACTGCTTGAGCACGCAGCGCGTGCGCGCGGGCGCTGGAGGCTTGCGACAGCGCAAACGTGGTGGTGGCGAGCAGGCCTACCAAGGCCAAGCCCGTCAATGAAACGCTGATCTGATGCCGGGCGATGAATTTACCGCTGCGATAGAGCAGCGTGTCGCGCCGCGCCGCGATCGGATGGCCCGCAAGACAGCGGCGTAGGTCTTCCGCCAGCGCCTCGACCGTCGGATAACGTCGCTCCGGTTCGCGTTTAAGAGCCTTCAATACGATGGTGTCAAGATCTCCGCGCAGCTTCCGCGCGGAAATTCCCGGAAGGGGTGCCCGAGCTGCGGCCCTGCTGGGCGCCGACGGTTCACCGAGCGCGAGCGAGTGGCGTGCACGGTCCAGACTTGCCGCATCGCCAAGCCCGTTGGCGCGCTGCCCCGTCAGAAGTTCATAAAGCAAACAACCTATGCCATAGACGTCGGTCGCCGTACTGACCGGCTCGCCGCATAATTGCTCGGGTGAGGCATAACCGGGCGTCAGCGGACGATGCACTTGCGAGCGGGTTTGAAGTGAGGTGTCGGGCGAGCCGACACCGAGCAGTTTAGCGATGCCGAAGTCGAGCAGCTTTACCTCACCGCCTTCTGTCACGAGAACATTGGAAGGTTTGATGTCGAGATGCACAATCAGTTGGCGGTGCGCAAACTGCAGCGCTGCGCAGATTTGCAAGGCGCAATCGAGCCGAGCGCGCAGCCCCAGCGAACGCGCCGCGCAATACTCCAGAATCGGCGCACCTTCGACGTATTCCATGACGAAATAAGGGCGATGGTCGGTCGACAGGCCGCCGTCAAGCAGCCGCGCAATGTTGGGGTGCGACAGCCGCGCAAGAATCTGGCGTTCTCGCAAGAAACGCGTAAGGACTGCCTCGCTGTCCATACCGCGCTTGATCAGTTTCAGCGCAACCCGCTGCTCGAACTGCCCGTCGATGCGTTCCGCCAGCATCACCACGCCCATGCCGCCTCGGCCCAGCTCGCGTTGGAGGCGCCAACAGCCGATGGTGGCGCCGATGGGTGCCGCGTCCGCGTCGCGGGCCCACTCGGCGGCCACGGCCATGCGCAGCTGCGGCATACGTTGATCCAGCACATTGCCTACGGCATCGGCCTGCAGCAACACTTGAACGTCGCGGCGCAATTCACTGTCGTCACCGCAACAGTCATTGAAGAGTGCCGGGCGTTCTGCTGCCGGCGCATCGACTACCCGATCGAATACCTCGCTGATGCGGCGCCAGCGATCGATGTCCATCTCACTTCTCCGAAGCTGCGACGGTCAATCCAAGGCGCTGCACCAGGAAAGCCCGAGCGCGCCGCCAATCGCGATAAGCGGTGCGCTCGGTGACTCCCTGCAGCTTGGCTATTTCTTCGAGACTAAGCCCGCCGAACACGTACCACTCGACTACTTGACCCGCGCGCGCATCGAGCGCGGCGAGCTCTGTCAAACTCTGATCCAGAGCAAGCATGTCGGCCATGTCGCCTGAAGCATCCGCGTGGTTCTCATCCGCTTCGGTAAAGACAATCTGGCCGCCGCGTTTTAGGCACACCCGGCTACGCGCGTGATCTATCAACACCTGACGCATCGCGCGCGCTGTGAGCGCCAGGAAATGGGCCCGATTCCATCCATCGGGATGAGGCGACAGTTTGAGATAGACCTCATGAACCAAGGCGGTGGTATTCAAGGTGAGCGACCCACCCACGCTGCGCCGCTGCTGGCTGGCAATGCGGCGCAGTTCGTCGTAGGCCATTGCAAACAGGCGTTCCGGGGATTCACTGAGTTGCGATGATTCCGCGGGCTCCGCCGCTTGCAGCAAATCGTCGTTCGGGTTTGCGATAGCCTGTTCCTCGATGCGGGTGCGGCGAGCCGCAAGGACTGTGGCCTCATTTGGGCAAGACCGCAACTTGTAGCCCACACGCGGCGATATTTCGCTGCCGCGGCCTCGGCGAGAAATTAACGGCCGGGATGTCAGTAATCAGTTTCGGATCGCGTATTCCCTTTCAAGCGATGTCATTTCCATCGCCATGGCGGTATCGAACATGCAAGTACGCTCTCTTTGTCTAGTCCTGGTTGCGATCAGTTTGTTAGGGTGCAGCAAGGTGCCCTCGCATGCCGGTCACCCAGCGCGCGCCGGCGATGCCGGCCATGCCATCCTGAGCAAGGAAGAGGTTGGGGCAATTCTCGGGCAGCCCGTAACGTCCGTTGAGGGCGCCGCCACCGACATGGCCTACAAGACGGCGACCATCGGTCTGGAAACCGTCATCGGTCTCGAGTCGCAAAGTGACTCCGAACAAACTTGGGTGACGAGGCATTTTTCGGCGCCATGTCGATTCTTTATGTCCGCAAGGGCGACATCGTGATCACGATTACGCCGCCCAATTTGCAACTGGTGGCCGCGTCAGCTGCTTTTGGAAAGGTCACCGATGCCAAGACGGGTCTCGAGCAAGCGAAGGCCATGCAAGATTTCATTCTCGTCGAAAAGACGGACCCGACGACCGCGGGATTGAAGAAAGGGGACGCCACGCAGGGAGCTCTCGCGACCGTCGCGGCGTCCAGCAAAAAACAGGGCACTGTCTACGAGACGCAAGCGCGCGACATGAGCTTGGCGCTTGCAGCAAAAGTGTTGACGAAGCTGTGAAAGCCTCGAGCGCACGGCACGTGCTGATTCTGGTCCTGTTCAGCTCGACGACCGCCCTTTCGAGTGCCGCAACCGCGCCCGCCACAATTCCCCTCGAGCAAGGCTTGACACTCTTCAGTGCTACCAGCGAGCGGCAGGGAGATTACGAATCCACGCTGACCGGGCAGCGACTCAAAGAGTGCCGCGGGGGAATACCTGACTGCCACCGGCACCATCTATGCCGACGGCAAGCCGGTGGGCTATTCGATGATCGTCAACGATACCCTGATGTCCTTATCGGCCTGGCATGTGAAGGGCACGTTCACACAAAACGGCAAACCGGTGCCGATTGAGTGGTTCATCAGCGACGATCCTGCCAATCCGCTGACGCTGCGCGCTGCTTTTGGAAAGGACAAGACGGAGATCACGCGAATCTCGTTTCCTGTGGATAGCGCGGTGAAGGTGCTGGAAGCCTCGCTTGCCGAGACTCGCCGCGCCGTGATTTACGGGATCTTTTTTGACTTCAACAGCGCCACGATCAAGCCGCAGTCTGAGACGACGTTGCGCACGATTGTCGAGGTGCTGAGCAAAAATCCGGACTGGTCGCTCAACGTCGAGGGTCACACCGACAACATCGGCGGCGATTCACAGAATCAGGATTTATCCGCGCGCCGAGCCGCGGCGGTTGGAACCGCGCTGATCCAGCGGGGCATTGCCGAGAAGCGTCTGGTCACCGCCGGCTTTGGTGCCGCAGTGCCACGCGATAGCAACGCAACCCTGGGGGGCCGCGCGCACAACCGGCGCGTCGAACTGACACGGCAGTAATAATTCGAAACCTTCACCGAGGATCTTATGCAAAAGACTACATCGATATTCTTACTGTGCGCGCTGACCGCCGCTGCCGGCATCAGCCGCGCTGCCGACGACTTAACGGTGATCTCCAACGTGATCACCAACGGCCAACCGAGCGGTACCGACACCAACTATATATCGAGCGACCATATTCGCCACTCCAGTGCGCAGGGCGACATGATCATCGATCTGAAGTCCGGCGTGATGACAACCATCGACAACAAGAAAAAGACCTACTACACGGTAACCAAGCAAGACATGGTGGATATGCAGGCCAAAATGGCCGAGCGCATGAACGATCCAAGAATGAAGCAGGGCATGGCCATGATGAAGGGCATGAGCGAGTCAATGTCCTCCTCGACCGAGGTCAAGAAGACAGGCGTAACGCGAAAAGTCGCCGGTTACTCCTGCGACGAATGGCTGATAAATATGGGGCCGATGATGTCCATGACTGAATGCGTAACCAGCGAACTAAAATATCCCGTTCAGAGCTGGGAAGCGCTGGCGGCCTTTACCGAATCGATGAGGAAATCGATGGGCGCCTTTGGGGCAAGCGCGAGGTCCGGAGAGGATTTTGCTGAAAAGATGAAAGCCATAAAAGGCTTTCCGGTAGCGAGTTCGACCACCGTCACCGGATTGACCAAGAGCACCTTCGCCAGCGAAGTGACCGAAGTTCGCCGCACGCCTATAGCGGCGGCTATCTGGGACGCACCGGCGGGATTTAGCAAGGTCGACAATCCCATGCTAAAAGCCTTTCAGGAACACGGCCGCTAGCAATGCGCTTGCCAAGGCATTCGCTGGCGGGCCATCTGCCGCTGATCGCCGCGGCAGGACTCATGGTGGCGATTGGGATAGCGGCTGGTTGCACGCGAAGCTCGACGACGGCGCCGGCAGATTCGACGGCTCCGGCCGCCGGTCAACTCGCTGCATCGGACCCGGCCATTTTGAGCGAAGCGGAGATCAAGTACGGCGCCTCCCCCAAACCAGACAGCCAGGTGACGTATCAGTCGAATGTGATCGTCATGGAACACGGGGCTGAAGCGATACGGTCGCAGAGCAGGGATGGCTTTACCTGGTCGATAGATGCGAGCGCACCCGGCGCTTCGCAAATCCAGCCGGACAAAATCCTGTTCGCGACAGGCAGAGTGGTCGGCCGGGTACTCAAAGTCGAGCGCAAAGGCACCGACTTCGATGTCACTCTGGGGCCCGCCGAACTCACCGACATCTTCGAGGAGGCGCATATTTCGTCTCAGGGCGCTCTCGATCCGGCGAAGATGATCGTGTATGTGGCGCCGGCCGGATATCCCGGGACCTTCATGGATCGGGACGCACCGGAACCCAATGCCGCAACTCGCGTGTTGCGTTCCGATTCTGGGGATTCTGAGGTACGGGTGTTTACAGTTTCTGACGCGGGCGAGCTCCTACCGTTGGACCCGGTGCCTAGAATTCCGAGCGGCCGGCCGTGCCGGCAAATTGTTGAGCAGCAATTTCATGCGGTGCTGACAAACTATGTCGCCTCCGACATGCAAAGTCGCTTGAACGACGGTTGCGTGCACCAGGAAGGCGATTCGTCGGCGCGGGCGTTCTACACAACCGCCAGTGCGAGCAGTACGGCGGCCGACATTCAGAGCGTTCTGATCAACGGCTTTAACTTCACCCCCAACTTGAGCCGCGGTTTGGAAGTCGCAGCCGAGTACGATCAAGATGGCGTGAAATTCAAGGCGCACGTCAATATCTCGCTGAAACAGCCTAAATTCACCTTTCGACTCGATATCAGCCACGGTTTGAAAACTGCAGTCGTGGAATTGGAAGGCGTTGGCGGCATCGACGTGGGCATCGAGGGCGGCACGGGCGGCAAGTTCAAAAATGTCAATCAGGTGTTCGCCGTCCCGGTCGATATTTCATTCCCGATTGCAGGACCAACTCCATTTGCTGCGACTTTTCATCAGAGCTTCCTGGTTCAAACCATGTTCACCGGCGAGCAAGGCGTGATCAGGGCGAACGGCGCTTACTCGATCGACGGCAAAATCATAGCAGGGATCGTCAACGGCAAGGCGACGGCCACCGCACCCGTACTCATCACAACCAATCAGAACATGGCGTATTCTCTTACGGGCGTATCACCCAATGTCAATGGCATCGTCCTTGCTTACGGCGGCAAGTTCATCGTCGGTTTGGGAGCCTTCGGACTGGTGGCCGGTCCCTACGCCAGCCTCAATACGGTGGTCGGCATCACTCGAGGTTCTGATCTGCAAACAGCCGTTGTCGCATACACCTGTCGCTCGGCCAAGCTGGAGATTTTTCTGGACTACGGCGTGGGGTTCGCCATTCCGTCTTGGTCGGCCAAAATTATCAATACATTCCTCGGCATGTTCCACGCGAAGCCCATTAGTACTACCTATGACACTCCCTTGGGAACCCTGCCCATCACGATTCTTTACGACGCGGCGCCGCCCAGTTGCGCCGACAAGCCGGCTTCCTAGGCTGCGGGAGACTAAGGCGTGTGGGGCGCAGGCTAGTCTCTGAGCTCTACCCAGGTCGGTGCATGGTCGCTGGCTTTTTCCCAGCCGCGGACTTCCCGGTACACACCTGCAGTGACCAGGCGGTTGGCGATCGAAGGGCTCAGCAGCAAATGATCGATCCGCAATCCGGCGTCGCGCCCATAGGCGTTGCGAAAATAATCCCAGAACGTAAAAACCTGCTCGTCGGGGTGACTGGTGCGCACTGAATCTACCCAGCCGTGCTTGAGCAGATGCGCGAATGCCTCGCGAACCTCGATTCTGAACAGAGCATCGTCAACCCAACGCTCGGGTTTATACACGTCGGCCTCGGTGGGTATGACATTGTAATCGCCGGCGAGTACCACGGGAGCCCCCGACAGAAGCAGCTCAGCAGCATGTGCGAGCAGGCGATTGAGCCAACGCAGTTTATATTCGAATTTAGGGCCCGGCGCCGGATTGCCGTTCGGAAGATAGAGGCATCCGATCACGATGCCCCTGACCATAGCCTCGATATAACGACTATGAACATCCTCAGGATCGCCCGGGAGAACTCGCCGGATCTCCTCAGGCTCTGAATTCTTAGCCAGGATTGCCACCCCGTTCCAGCTTTTCTGCCCGTGCCAGATGACCCCGTAGCCGGCATCCCGAATTGCAGTCTCGGGAAAGTTGTCCTGGGGGGCCTTCAATTCCTGAAGGCACACCACATCCGGCGAATTCTCCCCAAGCCAGCGCAGCAGATTGGGCAGCCGCGCATTGATGCTATTCACATTGTAAGTAACGATTCTCATGGCGCTCTTGTTTTTCGATGTCCCGCTGCAAAAGCGCAGTCTGATTCGAGCGGGCGGTGCGCGCAAGCCCGCAGGATCACGGCATGGCACGGTGCACGAACCAGACCAACGCCAAGCAAGCGATCGCCGATGAGCCCCAAGGCATGACGCCGCGCCGGTAGAAAGCGGTGGCTCGCAACAGGTAAGCCAGCGGCATCACGGCGAGCACCACGGCCAACTGTCCCGCTTCGACGCCCACATTGAATGCCACCAGCGATACCAGCCGCGCGCCTTGGGGCAATCCCATCTCCGCCAAGACCGAGGCGAAGCCGAAGCCGTGCAGCAGACCAAAGGCGAACGCGATGCGCCAGCGTCCCTCCGTCACCCGGGGGAAAACATTGTTGAGTGCGGCGACGATGATGGAAGCCGCAATCACCGACTCGGTGAGGCGGCTCGGCAAGCGGAGCACATCGAATGCGGCCAACGACAGAGTGATGGAGTGGGCAAGGGTGAAGGCGGTGACGACTTTGACGATGTTGACAAATGCCGGTGCCGCAACGGGCACAGCCTCCCACCGATTCGGTCGGCGCAGCAGAACGGCGGGCAGCAGCAAAGACAACAGGAAGAGCAGGTGATCGATCCCGCTCCAAATGTGCCCAATCCCTGCGCGCAGATACTCGCTGAAGGCAGACCAGGACGAGGGGTGCTCAAGCTCAAATTGCCGCAGCGCCAACGCGCCGCCTGAGGCCGAAGCGCCGCCTAAAACGGCGGTCTGAGCGGTGCCGTTCGCGGTGAGCGTGAGCAGGCCGCGATGCGAAGGATCTTCAGCGTCCAGAATCCTGTAATCGATGGATAGGCGCTCGAGGCGAACGCCGCAATCGGCGGTGAAAGGGAGCCATAAGTAGCTGCCGTCGGTACGCTCATTGACTTGGACGAGGCTAAATCCAACACGGCACTGCCCGGCGTCACCGCCAAGACGTAGATGTCCCAGGACGTAGCTTTGCAAGGCTGTTTGACTGGACCTAAGCTCTCCCCAGGTCACTTTGCCATCGCTGTTGTGATCGAGGCCGACGGCAAGTTCGCCGTCGCGAATCGCGAGTTCCATAGCACCGGAAACTTGCGCGCCGTCGACCTTGAGAGTTAGGAATCCGTTGCTGGCTATATGTGCCTGCGCCAAGGGCCCGACAAGAATCAAGATCAACATGCAGCAGAGTTTGGGCAGGTTATTCATAGCGAGGCGCGCGCGTCGTATTGCCCTTGAGCGCGCACGAAGTTGAGCGCCGGCTCGGCGGCTGCGGAACTGCCTGCGGCATTGGCTGCATTGATGAGCGCCAGCACATCGTCCGGCTCGCGCTGTACAGTCCAATTCTCGAGCGCTACCCTCAAGCTCAATTTCGCTTGATCCTCGACCTCGAGCAGAAACCTCGCTTGCTCGCGCCGATGCACGGCCTCCCCGCGCTGCGTCTCCTCGGCGAACGCCGCACGCAGCCGGCCGCGGCTTTGGGTGTGCCCGGGATCGTGGAGCTGTCTTTGTGCGATCGCGATCCGCAGCAACAGAGGTTCGAAACGCTCCTGCCCGTTGAGCAGCGCCAGCGCTTCGGCAGGACGGCGCTGCCGCAGCAATAAATCCGCATAGGCGCCGCGCACGTAGAAATCCGTGGGAACCAGTGTCAAGTCCCGCTGAAACCAGCGCTGCGCATCATCGTCCCTACCTAAGCGCACCGCCATCTCTCCCAACTCAGAGTAGAGCCAAGACTTTTCAGCGTTGAGCCATCCTTGCGGTGAGACTTGTCTCAGCGCCGAATAGGCACCTTCCAAGTCGCCGCGGAGTCCTCGCAGACTTTGTGTGCAAAGCGCGCCCAGGCGCGGTTCCACGACGCGTGAAAATGCCTGGCAGGCTGCATCGGCCTGCGGATAACGACCCAGCACTCGCAGCACCGTCGCGCGAGTCAGCAGCGCCTGAGGATCATTTGGACGAGCCGCGATTGCCCGCTCGAGGGTCGCCAGGGAGGCAGTGAATTCATGGCGACTTTGCTGCAGCGTCGCTTGCAGCACCAAGACGTCGGGCGGCGGCGGATTTTTCTCGAGCCACGGTGCGAGTACCGCTTCGGCATAGCCGAGAAAACGCAGGTCACCGCTGACACGGGACTGCTGAATGTAAAATTGGGCCAAGGGAATTGCTACATCGACTCGCGCACGCGCTAGCCGGCGCGCCGACACGTCAGCGTAGCGGGTGCCGGCAGGCAATTCCGCCAGCACGGCGTTCTCGCCGCTCGGCACATAGGGATCTGCCTGTGCGAGAGACGACCACGCTGCACTCAGCAGCACCGCGGCGTAAGCAAAGCTGATGCGTTCACTCATGTGGCATCCACACTGAGCGGCGCACTGGCCTCATCGCCGATGGGCCAGCCAGAAGCTTAGGGCCGAAGTGCCGATCAAAAATGCGATTCTCGCTTTCATGATATTCGACCTCAAAAGTTGGGTGAGCCAGCGACCGGCGTATTCAGGTAGGGAAACGCCGTCAGGAAGTTGGCTGGATTGGCCTGCACGCCATCGGTATACCCAAGCTGCCGCGACACATCGGAGGCGGGATCCGGATCTGTTGAGCTGCCGTCATACGGCTTCAAGAGCACCCCCATCGCAACACGCAGCGTGATGTCCACTACGTCATCGATGGGTCGTCGGCCGTTGGGGTAACCCGCCAAATCACCGGCCAGCACGCCCAGATCTTTTTGTGAGGCATACGGCGTAACCGGCGTACTGGTGTTCAAGCGCAGCTCTTCCGCCGGTGCTTGCACCGTTGCGGGCTGATTCACACCGGCGATTCCCGTGAGAAATACCTGTTCGAGGTCGGTTCGCGGATACACATTCGGAGCGAGGACGCCCGCGCTGCCAAACAGCGCCTGTACCAATACCGGCAAAGAAGGATTGGTCACGTAGTCAGCAAACTCGGCATCTTGGACAGGCGTGGTGGTGTTCCAGCGATCCTTGTCCGGCAAACCGATCACCAGCTCATTGACCAAGGGCATGCCCAGACGCGAAACCTGACTCCACGATCCGCCCGCCAGTTCAGGACCGGTCGGCGAGGCAACGGCACCAACACTGGCAACGCTCTTTGCACTCTGCGGCGTCGGATTCAAAACCGAAGCCTGGCGCAAGCTTGCCGTGGTGTACGCACCGATCACGGGATCGGAACCGTTCGTGAGGCACGAGGCGGG
>Ga0193728_1001740_pt1 | contig 11243 bp, 11 predicted proteins | sample U1c1metaG_FD_143037 | JGI IMG/M metagenome (GOLD analysis project Ga0193728, IMG submission 143037) | Soil microbial communities from a riparian zone of the East river system, Colorado, United States - U1c1 | ecosystem: Environmental > Terrestrial > Soil > Riparian zone | place: USA: East River...
CGAGAGCTGCTGTCATCCGCGGTCGCGATCCTCGTCCAGAACGCCCTACGGTTCACCTCGCCCACCGGTCGCGTCTCCATACGCGCTCGCACCGTCTCAGACCACATTGCCATCGAGATCGAGGACGAATGCGGCGGCCTCCTTCCCAAGACGCACGCGGAGCTGCGACAGCTGCTCGAAACGCAAGATGCGGGTCCAGAGCAAGGCGATAGCAGCGGCGTCGCGATCTGCCGCCACGCGGTGAACCTGGTCGGCGGAACCCTCTTGCTGAAAGAGAACCCGCTTCGCGGCTGCGTCTTCACGATCGAGCTTCCGAAGCGAGCGTAGTCGCTCACCGCATCCGCGAGCGCGGCGTCGGGATCAGACGGCGCTGTTGTAGCGACTCGATCGCGATCGGCTTGTACGTCGCGAACGTCGCGAACCAGACCAGGCCGTGCTCTCCGATCCGGATCGGGTGATTCGGATAGTTGTTCTCCACCGGATCGGTCGCGAACGTGGCGAGCAACCTACCGCCCGCCGCGGTGATGGCGGCGCCGACCACTCGCTGGGGCTCGGTCGCGGCGGCCGCGGGCAACGGCTCCGGTCCGATGAAGCTATACATGCCGACCGTGGAGTCGCCGGTGGCCGGCGGCGCGAGCTCGGCGATCGGCCGCACGAGGAGCACGTTGTCGGTGTCGACGAACCACGCGTTGACCTCGGTGCGGTGGTGCTTCCACGTCGCGCCCTCTCCATAGAACGCGGTGAGCACGCGCCGGCGCGTCTCGAGATCCTCGCAGCCGCGGAGCCAGACAAAGCGTGTGGGGTTATCCGCGTCGACGAAGCTCCCGAGCATGCGCGCGCCGAGGCGCTCTTGCTCGTCCATGAACAGCGTCTCGAAGCGCTGGACCAGCGCCGCGCGCTTGTCGGGCACCAGGGTGTAGTCGCGAAGGTCGACGATCATGTCCAGAGCGTGGGCAACGACTGGTATGGTCGCCAGCACCAGATGATGGCCCATCGACCATACCAGTCGAAACGTGCCGCGGGCTCGCTGCTCCTCGACCTCGACCGCGGCAGAGCCACGCCGCTGTTCGACCAGATCTACACGCAGATCCGGACGCGCATCCTCGCGGGCCAGCTCGTGCGCGGCGCCGCCCTGCCCTCGTCGCGCCGGCTCGCCTTCGAGCTCGGTGTGTCGCGCACGACCGTCCTCCAGGCGTTCGACGCGCTCGCGAGCGAGGGCTACGTCGTCGCCACCACGCGCTCGGCGATCCGCGTGGCCTCCGATCTTCCCGATCACGGCCTCCTCGAAGGGACCCGCGGCTCGTCGTCCGCGATCGCACCTCGGCTGTCGCGCCTGGCGCGAACCCGCTTGCCACGTGGCGCGCCTCGTCTCGGCGCCGCGCCGCGCGCCTTTCGTCCAGGCGTGCCGGCACTCGAGTTGTTTCCAATCGCCGAATGGACCCGCTTCGTCGCGCGCAGCCACCTGCGTGCACACGTCGCGTTGCTCGAAGCCGCCGATCCGGCCGGTCATCGCGGGCTACGCGAGGCGATCGCCGGCCACGTCGCGACCGCACGCGGCGTGCGCTGCACCGCCGACCAGGTGTTCGTCACCACCGGCATGAACCAGACGAGCAGCGAAGTACTCCAGCTGTGCGTCGATCCGGGCGACAGCGTGTGGCTCGAGGATCCCGGTTATCTCGCCGCTCGGCGCACCGTGATCGCGGCCGGCGCCCAGGTCGTAGCCGTGCCCGTCGACCGCGAAGGCCTCGATGTCGCGACCGGGGTCGCGCGCGCACCGCATGCGCGAGCCGTGATCGTCACTCCGTCGCACCACTACCCGCTCGGCGTCACGACCAGCCTCGCCCGCCGCGCGGCCCTGCTCGCGTGGGCCGCCCGCGCTCGCGCGGTCGTCATCGAGGACGACTACGACAGCGAGTTTCGTCATCGCGGCCGCCCCGTGATGTCGCTCGCCGGTCTCGACACCGCCGGCTGCGTCGTCTACGCCGGCACGTTCAGCAAGACCATGTATCCCGGCCTGCGCATCGGCTTCGCGATCGTGCCGCCCCGGCTCGTCGACGCATACGCCGCCGCGCGCCGCATCACCGGCAATCCCGCGTCCGTGCTCGAACAGGACGCGCTCGCCGCGTTCATCGCCGACGGCAACTTCGCGCGCCACCTCCGCCGCATGCGCGTCGCCTACCGCGAGCGCGCCGAAGCGTTCGTCGAGGCGCTGCGCGCCGAGTGCTACCCCGTGCTGATCGCCGGCCCGTGCGACACCGGCATGCAGGCGTGCGCGACGCTCGCCACCGGCTCCGATCGCCGGTTGCGCGACGCGGCCGCCGAACGCGGGCTCGAGACCGGTGCGCTTTCGGACTACTACCTCGGCCGCGCACGCGCGCGTGGCCTCGTCTTCGGCTTCGGCTGCGTGCGTCCCCACGCGCTTCGCGCCGGCTGCCGCGAGCTCGCGAAGGTGCTCGCCTCTGCGTAGGCGGTCACTTCTGAACCCGTACATCGCGTTAGGCTCGCGCCATGAAGCTCGTGTGCGCGGTCGGCTTGCTCGTGGCGTGTGGGGCAGCGGCCAAGCCGGAGACGCCGAGCGAGTCGGTCGAGACGCGCGCCGCGGCGATGGTCGACGCGTTCACGAACAACTCGCCGTTGCTCACGCCGGACGGTCACGTCGTGTTCATCTCGAATCGCGACGGCGTGCCGCTGCTCTATGTCGGCGATGTCGCGCATCCATCCGCGGCGCCACGCAAGTTGCCGACGGGAAACCAACGAGTCGGAGCGCCATCGTTGATGCCGGATGGCCAGACGATCGTCTATCTCTCCGATACCGGCACGAACCAGAAGTTCCATGTCTTCGCGATCCACATCGACGGCTCGCATCTGGTCGACCTGACGCCCGCGGACGATCTCCGGCGTGAATCGCTCACGGTCGCACGCAAGAGCGGCACGCTGTTCTACACGGGCCACGTCCTCGAAGATCAGACGACGCACGTGTACATGCAGACACTCGGCGGTGAGCCACGCGAGCTCTACAAGCGCGCGTCGGCGATGGCGGCGATGTCGGGACCACCAGGCCACGAGCTCGCGATCGGCGATGCGAAGTTCTCCGCCGACGGTGCCAGCCTGATCTACTCGTCCGAAGCCCGCGGCCGGCCCACGCAGATCGACCGCGTGGACTTGAACGACTTCAAGTCGCTCGCACATTACGAGGAGCCCACCGCGAAGACGGCGTCGACCGTCGGAATCACGGCATCGCCGAAAGGTGACCGCGTGGTCGCGCTGCTCGATGCGGGCGATCACTTCGAGGTGCGCATGCTCGACGCGACGACGCTCGCGCCGCTTCCGCTCCCGAACCTACCGCTCGCGTCGTTCAGCGTCGGCCAGTTCACCGACGATGGCGCGACACTCACGCTCACCGAGCTCAGTGCAACCGGCCCCGCAGACATCGTCGCGCTCGATGTCGCATCCGGCACCGTGAAGCCTCTGCGCGACGAGCCGCGCACCGGCCTCGGCGCGCCGCCGCACGCGTCGATCGAGAAGCTCCGCGCGTTCGACGGCCTCACCCTGCCGGTCAACTTGTACATGCCGCCGGGCCCGGTGAAGCCGCGCCCCGTACTCGTCCTGGTCCACGGCGGCCCGAGTGGCAGCGCGTTCGTCGTCTGGACTCCGACGATCGCGTTCTTCACCGCGATGGGCTTTGTCGTCGTCGCGCCGAACATCCGCGGCTCGGTCGGCTTCGGCATCGACTATCAAATGGCCGACGATCGCGAGCATCGCGCCGATGCGCTCCACGACATGGAGACGATCAACACGTGGGTGCGTGCCCAGCCATGGTGCGATCCCAAGCGGATCGTGATCGGCGGCATCAGCTACGGCGGCTACATGACGCTGCTCGCGCTCGCGCGCCAGCCGACCCTCTGGGCTGCCGGCATCGATGGTTCGGGCATGAGCAACCTCGTCACCATGGAGCAGATGGAGGACCAAGCGATCCGCCAGTACGACGACACCGAGTTCGGAAAGCTCGGCACCGACGATGCGCTGCTTCGCGAGTGGAGCCCGATCACGCACGTCGCGAACATCGTCGCGCCGCTGTTCGTGTATCAGGGCGCGCGCGATCCGGTGACGCCGCAGCACGAGGCGGATCAGATCGTCGAGGCGCTCGAGGGGCGTCACGTGCCGGTCGAGTACATGCTGCTCCCCGACGAGGGTCACGGCGTCACGCGGCGCGAAGACGTGATCGCGTACCTCTCCCGCTCGTATCGGTTCCTGGCGACTCAACTGGGGCTGTGACTACTTCGTCAAGCCCATCAGCTTGTACGCCTCGGTCGCGAGCTGCTTCGCGGCCGCCGCCGAGCTCGCGTCCTTCTTGCCGACCTCGTTGAAGATCGCGATCAGCGAGCCCATCGTCACGAACGTCTCGTAGACCTTCTGGCGATCGAGCGCGCTCGCCTTCACGAACCCCGGGTTCGCGTTGAGCTGGTCGTTGAGCGCGAGCGCGAGGTTCTCGCTCTGCTGGTCGGTCAGCGTGATCCCCTTGTCGGCGAGGACGGCCATCGCGGCCATGAACGCCATCGCGTACGCGACGTTGTTCTTGCGGACCTTCGACTCGTAGAGCGCGAACACCTGGCCGACGCCCTTCGCCAGGTCGGCGCGCTGTTGTTGCGTCTGCGCGAGCGAGTTGATCAGTGGGTCGACCATGACCCGCTTGCCGCTCGATGCGAAGTCCGACTTCGCGATGGAGGCGTGGCTCGGCGCGGCCTGCCCGGCGCCCTGCTGCGCCATCGAGTCCTTCATCGCCTGCTGCATCATGTTGCCGGTGATCATCGTGCTGGTGAGGCTCGACATCGGGTTGTTCCACGACGTGCCGTTCGAGCTGTTCCACAGCTGGGCGTGGGCACGCGGCGCGAGCGCGAGGACGACGGCGGTGATGAGGGCGAGCCGGAGCTGGGTCATGTGATCAAGGAGTGGGTAGACCGCGATCGTCGCGCGAAACTTTGCCCAGCGATTCACAGACGATAGAGACGCTACAGCGTGAGCCGGACCTCGGAGTGCACGGCCGCGCCGTCGTACGCGAGGATGTTCGCGGTGCGCAGCGCGCGATCGGTGCACTGCGCGAACTGACCGGTCGGTGCGTTCGTCACGAGCTGGGTGATCTCGCCGGTCGGGGCCACGGTCATCGATACGTCGACGCTCGTGACCGCTGGTGCGTATGCCGACCGGCACAGCTCGAGCGAATCGTGCACGCCCTTCGCACTCACCGCCTTCGCGATCGTAACTTCGGTGGGTGCGGCGCGCTTCTCGACCGGGGCCTCGAGCTGACGCTCGACCTTCCGGATCTCCGCGGGATCCGCCGTCCCGCTCACGTCCTCGTCGGGGCCGTACGTGTTGTCGGCGCCCCCTTCGTCGTGACAGATGTTCGTGGGTCGGCCGTTCAGGCCGAACTCGCACTTCGTGACCACCAGTCCATCTCCCGCGTAGTGCACGTCCGAGACGAAGTACTGAGGAGCGCAACCGGCGGCGAGAACGAGACCAAGCAGGAGTGCTCTGGGCATGTGCCAAACGTAGCGATGCTCGATCGAGCTCGAAAGTGCGGGTCGATTCACACTCGTTCAAAGCTCGAGTAACGTCGCGAGCCGCCTGCCCGATCGGCGCATGCGACGAAGCGTGAACTCGGTGAATGACAGATGGCGGCGCGATTTTCGGGCTTGCATTCCAGTGGTGTCCATATAACACTATCAACGATGGAGCTCCTCGTGCCTGGGACTGGTCGGCGTTACCTCGACGGCGACAGCCTCGATCACTCTGCCCCGCTGGTCTGGACCCTGCCCGGCATCCTGCGCCCGGACGAGTGCGCCGCGCTGATCGCGCGGATCGAGGCGCTCGGGCCGACCGACGCGCCGATCACGACGTCGCGAGGGTTCGTGATGATGCCGGACGTCCGCAACAACCAGCGCGTGATGTTCGACGACGTGGCGCTGGCCTCCGAGCTGTTCGAACGGATCGCCGCGGCACTGCCGGCGCGCATGTGCGGCATGCGTCCGGTGGGCGCGAACGAGCGCTTCCGATGCTACCGCTACACGCCGGGCCAGCAGTTCAAGGCGCACTACGACGGCGCCTTCATACGGAGCGCCGACGAGCAGAGCCTGCTGACGCTGATGCTCTACTTGAACCACGACTTCGAGGGCGGGCGCACCGCGTTCCTCGACTTCGGCATCGACGCCGTGCCGCAGGCCGGCGGCGCACTGCTGTTCCAGCACCGGCTGCTGCACGAGGGGTGCACGGTGGTCTCCGGAACGAAGTACGTGTTGCGTTCGGATGTGATGTACCGCGTCGGCTAATCTGGCACCGTCGGGCCATGACCGACGTCAAGGCCGCCGCGATGATGCTGTTCTCGCCCGAGGGTCGAGCGAATCCGTATCCGATCTACGCGACGCTGCGCGAGGCCGGCGCGGTGATCGCGACGCCGCTCGGCGGCTGGATGGTCACGCGCTACGACACGGTCGACCGGGTCTTGCGCAGCTCCGCGTTCCGCACGCCGCGCGGCTATCGCGACGCCGACGATCCCGCGGGCCCGCCGCGCTTCGACCCGGCGACCGAGCTCGCGCTGCATCGTCGCCATTGGGTGATCTTTCAATCGGGTGATGCGCATACGCGGCTGCGCAAGCTGATCATGAAGGTGTTCACGCCGCGCGCGGTTCGCGGGCTCGCGCCACGGATCGAGGCACTCGTCGAGGAGTTGCTCGAGCCGCTGCTCGAACGCGGCTCGATGGAGGTGATCTCCGACCTCGCATATCCCTTGCCGGCGACGGTGATCTGCGAGCTGCTCGGGATTCCGGCCGCCGATCGCGAGCGCAATCGCGCGTGGGCCGCGGTCACCGCGCAGACGGTCGATCCGATGTGCACCGATGTGCAGATCAAGGCCGCGACCGCAGCGATGCGCGAGTGGGACGCGTACATCCGCGCGCTCCTCGCAGAGCGCCGGCGCCATCCCGGCGACGCGTTGCTCGATGCGATGCTCGCCGTCGAAGAAGACGGCACGAGCCTCACCGAGGACGAGGTCGCTGCGAACGCGACGTTTCTGTTCCTCGCCGGCCACGAGACGACGACGAACCTGATCGGCAACGGCCTCTACGCCCTGTTGCGGCGCCCCGAGCAGCTCGCGAAGCTGCGCGCCGAGCCGGGGCTCGTCGAGAACGGAATCGAGGAGCTCTTGCGGTTCGATTCGCCGGTGCAGTTCGCACCGCGGGTCGCGCTCGAGCGGATCGAGATCGAAGGGGTCACGCTCGAGAAGGAGCTGCCGATCCTGGTCGCGCTCGGCTCCGCGAACCACGACCCGCGCCGCTTCGATCGCCCCGACGACCTCGACATCGCACGCCCCGATCCGAAGCCGCTGTCGTTCGGCGGCGGCCCGCACTACTGCGTCGGTGCTGCGCTCGCGCGCCTCGAAGCGAAGCACGCGTTCGGCGCGCTGGTCGCACGGACGCGCGCGATCGAGCTCGCTACCGATCGCGTGACGTGGCGCCCGGCGCTCGCGTTGCGCTCGCTGACGGAGTTGCGCGTGAAGATGGTTCCGGCGGGTTAGTCGGTGTGCGTGAGAGTGCACAAGCGTACGTGACGTGCACAAGCCGCGCAGCACCCGCGAAATGATCACAACGACTTCTGCGTGGTCTCGCCGTTGCACGTGCGGCGCGCGATGTTCCGGTTCGCCGCGGGATTCGCTGTCATCTCGATGTCATGTGGCGCGCCCGCGCCGAAGCCCTATGGACACCAGCCCGATGCGCAAGCACCCAGCGGCGACGCGCATGCGATCCCCGACGACGGAGCTCATGTCGTTCCGCCCGACGCGCCCCCCAACATGATGGCGTGCAAGCCGGCGAACGTGATCCACGGCGATGGCCACCACAACCCCGGCATGGACTGCATGAGCTCGTGTCACTTCCATGGCTTCTCCGTCGCCGGCACGCTCTATCTCGCCGATGGCACCACACCTGCCAACAACGCGACGGTCACGATCGTCGACGCGAACCACGGCTCGCAAGACCTGATCGCCGGCACCAACGGCAACTTCTTCTCGTACTTTCCGGTGGCCTATCCGATCACGGTGACGTGCCCGGCGGCATTCAGGGCAACGCCCACCTCTAATAACTAGCGCCGGAAGATCAGCGAGTGGTTGTTCGCTGGCATCACGACGGTCTCGACGAGCTCGAGCTCCGAAACGCGCGCGGCGGCGACGAGCTCGTCGACGTCGCGCACGCCCCACCGCCGATCACGGGTACGTAGCGATCGATCGAACTCGGCGTTCGATTCCGAGGTGAACGCACCGGAGAACCGATACGGTCCGTAGAGGTAGAGCAGTGCGCCCGGCGCGAGTACGTGGCCCGCGTGGACGAACAGTGCGAACGCTGCCTCCCACGGTGCGATGTGCACCATGTTGATGCACACGATCGCCGCGGGCGCGAGCTCGGGCCATCGCTTGCTCACGTCGAGCTCGATCGGCGCGGCGAGATTGGGCAAGCCAGCCTCCGCGCGCCACGCGGCGATGCTCGCGAGCGCATCCGGATCCGCATCGCTCGGCTGCCACGTCAGCGCCGGGAATGCCTGCGCGAACGCGACGGCGTGCTCGCCGCTACCGCTCGCGACCTCGAGCACCGTGCCCGACGCCGGCAAGACGCGGGCGAGCACGTCGCGGATCGGGCCGCGGTTGCGCTCGGTGGCCGGTGCGAAGCGCTTCGCCATCAAGTCAGGTTGGCATCAGCTGGCGCAGTTGCCAGGCCTGGAGGTGCAGGCGATGGCGCGCGATGCGCTCGCCCCGGGCCGCGATGAAGGCCATCAGCGCCGAGAACGCGATCAGCACGATCGAATAGATCGTGAGGCCGAACTGAACGGCGAACCCGTGCATCTCGAGGGCGGGTGATTGGACCACCAGGAGCCCGTTCTCGGTCCACATCGTGCGCGACAACACACCCGCGCACTCGGCGACCCACGGTACGAGTACCGCGATCACCATCACGATGGTCACCACGCCGGCGAACCGCGGGGAGCGAATCGCTGGGTTCGGCATCATCGTCATCACGGTCGCGGCGGCGACGCCGGGTCCGATGATGAGCGGCGAAAAGATCCGCGCGACCACCGCGATCAAGAGCGCGTTCGCCGCGATCACGATCCAGAAGTCGCGAGGTTTCGGTCCGGTCCGCGTGCGGACCCAGGCGAACGCGATGTTGAGCGCGAGCACGGCGACGAACCCGAGGACGTAGCGCCAGTCGAGAACTCCGAACCACAAGAACTCGAAGACGAACAACAGATAGCCAAGGTAGCCGAGCAGGCCGATACGCGCGAAGCGCCGGCTGGTCTCGCGCGCTTCGGCCGCGATGGTTTGTTGGACCTCGATCGGGGTGTGGGTTGGAGGCTCGAGCATCAAGCGGCCCACCAGATCGGCTGCATCGGTCAACGTCGGATCGAGGGCGAGCGCGCGTGCGGCACCCCGCATCGCGGTGCGCCGGCCGTCATCGGTGTCTCGCGCTCCGAGCGCGTTCACGGCAGCCGAATAGTGGTCTCGCGCGACGGCGCGGCGACGCTCGAGATCGCGATCGCCGTCGAGGTAGCGCTGGATCGCCTCGCCGAGTGCGCGCGGCGTCGCGATTCGATCTGCGGGATCGTAGGCGGTCGCAGCTTCACACAGCGCATCGAGCTCGGGCGCGATGTCGCGATCGCTGGCACGCTGCGACGGACGAGCGTCGACCGTGTCGCTCGTGTCGAGCGTGCGGTGCCGACTCGGGGGATGCAGCGAGCTCCCGGCGAGGATCTCGAACAGGATGCAGCCGAGCGCATAGACATCGATCCGTCGATCGATGTCCTTGGCGGCCAGCTGTTCGGGCGCCATGTAACCCAGCGTGCCGACCACCGCACCCGCCGCCGTCGCGTCGGTCCTCGCCACCGGATCGCCGACGCTGTCGATGTCGGTCTCCCCGATGACCCGGGCGATGCCCCAGTCGAGGACATAGACCTCGCCGAAGTCACCGAGCATGATGTTGGCCGGCTTGAGATCGCGATGGATCACACCGCGGCTGTGCGCGAGCTCGATCGCGAGGCAGACCTCGGCCAGCGCGCGCAGGAGCCGCGACCGCGGATAACGCGCCGCGAGCTCGGGGTGCTTGCGATCGAGGATGTCCTTGAGTGTGGTGCCGCGCAGTCGCTTCATCACGAAGTACGGCCGGCCATCGCGATCGCGCGCGAGCTCGTAGACCGGAGGGATCGCCGGGTGATCGAGCCGGCCCTGGACCCGGGCTTCTCGCAAGAACCGGTTGGTCTCGATCGAAGACGGCTCCGCCGAGAGCATGCGCTTGACCGCAACTTCACGGCCGAGGTTGATGTCGCGCGCGACGAGGACCTCGCCCATTCCACCGCGTCCGATCGACTCGAGCACGCGATAGCGATCCGGGCTCGGACGTCGCTGCTTCGCTTCCGCCGCCCGCGCGGTACTCGGCCTTTCGTGGACGGTCAGGTCCTCGGCGTCGGTCGTATCGCCCGGGAGCGACGCCTCTAGAGCGATCGTCGGAATCTCCGTGTCGAGCCAACTCTCGTCATCAGGAGTCATGCACCGATGGTACCAACCATGCGGCTCATTCCGCGTCGCTGCTCGCGAGGATGACGTAGAATTGCTCCTCGAGATTCCAACAGGAAGGTGGAGCCATGGGCCTATTCGATAAGAAGATCAAGAAACCGACCGACTTTGACGACGAACCCGAGCCCGCGGTTCCCGAGCCCGCGCGGGCGAAGCCAGCGCCCGCCCCAGTAGCGGCGGCGACGCCTGTGCCCGTAGCGGCCGCGACAACGCCCGATCATCCGGACTACGGCATCAACAAAGCGATCGAGCTGATGCGGTTGCTGCCCGAGGACAACATCGAGTTGATCGTTCGCGTCGTCAAGACAACGCTCGAGTCCACCAACATCAACGTGGCGAGCATCGTGCAGGATGCGACTCGCAAACAGGCGCAGATCGAAGCGCGCGTCGGCGTGCTGAAGAAAGAGATCGCCGGGCTCGAGGGCGAGATCGCGACCCGCCGCGGCGAGATCGGGTTGCTCGAGACCGATCACAAGGAGACGACGAGCGTCAAAGATCGGCTGGTGCTCGCGGAGAAGCTCAGCACAGGCCGCGAGGAACCGCGCGCGCCCGTCGTCGCGCCGCGCCCGGCAACGCCGACCGGAACCCCGATACCGCGTCCCGATCCGACGCCTCGATCGTGAAGCGGATCAGCGTG
>Ga0193728_1001741_pt1 | contig 11242 bp, 9 predicted proteins | sample U1c1metaG_FD_143037 | JGI IMG/M metagenome (GOLD analysis project Ga0193728, IMG submission 143037) | Soil microbial communities from a riparian zone of the East river system, Colorado, United States - U1c1 | ecosystem: Environmental > Terrestrial > Soil > Riparian zone | place: USA: East River...
GCGTCGAGGCCGAGGTGCTGCCCGCGGCCAACGAGTACGGACTCGGCTTCCTGCCCTTCTTCCCGCTCTTCAACGGGCTCTTTACGGGCAAGTACACGCGCGGTGCCGGTCCGGCAGATGGCCGGCTCACGGCTATCCGGCCCGAGGCGCTCGAGCGGGTGAACTGGGAGGCGATGGAGCGGTACCAGGCGTTCTGTGACGAGCACGGCGTCACCATGCTCGAGGCAACCTTCGGCTGGTTTCTCGCGCAGCGTGGAGTCTCGAGCGTCATCGCGGGCGCCACCAAACCGGAGCAGGTCGAGCAGAACGTCGCGGCCGGAACCGCCTGGACGCCGTCCGCCGACGATCTCGTCACAATCTCATCCTTCTTCCCCCGTTAACCCCCGACACCGCTGCAGTTTGTTGACCGTGCGGCTCCTGTAACTGCCGCACGGTCAACAAAGTGCAGCATTCCGGAGAAATACTCCGCGGGGAGTATTGCGGAGTGAGCGCTCACTCATTTAGTCTCTTCGGGTGACCAACGTCGAGGATCCGGTACGCGTGCGGGCAAAGCCGCTGTCGACGGATGACCGCAGGGCGATGATCATCGACGCGGTCATCCCGCTGCTCATGGAACACGGCAGGGCCGTCACGACCAGGCAGATTGCGGATGCCGCCGACGTCGCCGAGGGCACCATCTTCCGGGTCTTCGCCGACAAGGATGCGCTGATCGACGCCGCGGTCAACAAGTTTCTCGATGCGACGGCCGCCAATCGCCAGCTCCGCGCGATCGATCCAGAGCTGCCGCTCGAGGCGAAGGTCAACGACATTCTCTTCCAACTGCGCGGCCGGATGAAAGGCATCTTCGGCATCATGAACGCGGTCGGGATGTCAGGGCCTCCGGCCCTGGTAGAACTTCGAAGACGTGATCGCGGATGTCCTGCGGCCCGATCTCGAGCGGCTCCAGATTCCGCTGGACCGGATCGCCTCATTCGTGCGGCTCGTCGCGTTCGCGTCAGCCATCCCACAGTTCAACCAGGGCCGCGAGATCCCCACCGCCGACCTGGCCCACGTCATCACCTATGGAATCGCCGGCCACCCGGCAGAAGGGGGAAGCTCGAATGCTTCTTAGACTGCTCGGAAAATACCTGAGACCGCACTGGATGTGGGTGGTCGGTGTCGTCATATTCCAACTCGGGTCCTCGATCGCGTCGCTGTACCTGCCGACGCTGAACGCCGACATCATCGACAACGGGGTTGTGAAGAACGACACTGGGTACATCCTGTCCACCGGCGGGGTCATGTTGCTGATTTCTCTCGGCCAGGTGATCTGCGCGATCGTCGCCGTCTACTTCGGCTCGCGTGTGGCGATGTCGGTGGGTCGCGACCTTCGCGCATCCGTCTTCTCGACGGTCGGCACGTTTTCCGAGCGCGAGGTGTCGAAATTCGGCGCCCCGAGTCTCATTACGCGAACCACCAACGATGTGCAGCAGGTGCAACTTCTCGTCCTGCTGACCTGCACGCTGCTCGTGTCTGCCCCTATCCTGAGCATCGGCGGTGTAATCGCCGCGCTGCGACTCGACCTCTCGCTGTCGTGGATTTTCGTGGTCAGCATCCCCGTGCTGCTGATAGCGGTCGGCCTCATCATTTCTCGCATGGTTCCGCTGTTCCGCAAGCTGCAGAATCGAATCGACACGATCAACCGCGTGCTCCGTGAGCAACTCACTGGCATCCGCGTCGTCCGCGCGTTCGTTCGCGAGGATGTCGAGCAAGAGCGATTCGCAGGCGCCAACGCGGATGTGACGGAAATGGCGTTGCGCACCGGGCGCCTGTTCGCGCTGATGTTCCCCGTTGTGCTCCTTATTCTGAATGTGTCGAGTGTGGCCGTCCTGTGGTTTGGCGCCTATCGAGTGCAGGATGGCTCGCTCAAGATCGGCGCGCTCATCGCGTTCCTGAGCTATCTCATCCAGATTCTCATGGCGGTCATGATGGCGACCTTCATCGCAGTGATCGCACCACGCGCGGCAGTCTCGGCAGACCGGATCAGCGAGGTGCTGAACACCAAGTCGTCCGTGCGGCCCCCGACGTCCCCGGTCACCCAGTTGCGAGGGACCGGGACCATGGAGGTCCGTGACGTGTCGTTCGAGTATCCGGGCGCAGAACAGCCCGTGCTCAAGAACCTCAACTTCAGCGTCGACCGTGGCAGGACGACGGCAATCATCGGAAGTACGGGTGCGGGCAAGACGACGCTGGTCAACCTCTTCCCGAGGCTGTTCGACGCAACGGGCGGAACAGTGCTCGTGGACGGCGTCGACGTGCGCGAAGTCGATCCGGACCTGCTGTGGAGCAGGATCGGCGTTGTCCCGCAGAAACCGTTCCTCTTTAGTGGAACCGTCGCCAGCAATCTGCGGTACGGCAAACCCGATGCGACGGACGAGGAGTTGTGGGCTGCGCTGGATACCGCGCAAGCCCGCGACTTCGTGACCGAGATGCCGGAGGGACTCGATGCGCCCATCTCCCAGGGCGGCACGAACGTCTCGGGCGGCCAGCGGCAGCGGCTCGCCATTGCGCGCGCACTCGTGAAGCGACCCGAGATCTATATCTTCGATGACTCCTTCTCCGCGTTGGACACGGCAACTGACGCGCGACTGCGACAGGCGCTGTCGAGGGATGTTGCCGGCGCGACGATCCTGATCGTTGCGCAGCGCGTGTCCTCGATCGTTGGGGCCGACCTGATCATCGTGCTTGACGACGGCGAAATCGTCGACCGCGGTACGCACGAGCAGTTACTGATTACGTCGGAAACCTATGCCGAGATCGTTTCGAGCCAGCTTGCAGCGGAGGACGCAGCATGAGCGACAACAAGCCAACAGCAAAGGTGTCGTCTGCTCCCGAGCGCCCCGTCGGCCCTCCCGGCGGAGCTCGTCGTGGGCCGGGTGGTGGCGGCGGTCCCTTCGGCGGTATGGGGATGCCGGTCGAGAAGTCTCTCAATTTCCTGCCATCGGCAAAGCGACTTCTCGGGAGATTGAGTCCGGACCGGGTTGCCATGGTCGTTGTGCTCGCACTGGGCATCATCAGCGTCGGGCTCAACGTTGTCGGGCCGAAGATCCTGGGGCAGGCAACCACCCTCATCTATACGGGACTCCTCAACGGCAAGGGCATCGACTTCGACCAATTGAAGGTCATCCTCGGCTCGATGCTCCTGCTCTATGTGTTCGCCTCGGTGTTCTCCTACCTTCAGGCCTACGTCCTCAATGGAGTGACTCAGCGGACGGTATATCGACTGCGCCAGGACGTCGAGTCCAAGATCAATCGTCTTCCCCTGACCTACTTCGACAAGGTGCAGCGCGGCGAGCTCCTCAGCCGGGTCACGAATGACATCGACAACATCTCGCAGAGCCTCCAGCAGACCGTTAGCCAGGCTCTGACCTCGCTGCTGAGCGTGCTCGGTGTGCTCATCCTGATGTTCACCATCTCCTGGCTGCTTGCGGTCATCGTGCTGGTCACCGTGCCCCTGACGCTGCTCATCGCATCCGTGATCGCCAAGCGTTCCCAAAAGCTCTTCGTTCAGCAGTGGAAGAACACCGGCGAACTGAACGGACAGATCGAGGAGACCTTCACCGGTCATGCCCTCGTCAAGGTGTTCGGTCGCCAGCGCGAGGTCGAGGCCAAGTTTGACCAGAAGAACGAGGAACTGTTCCGCGCCAGCTTTGGCGCCCAGTTCGTCAGCGGAATCATCATGCCGTCGACGATGTTCATCGGCAACCTCGTCTACGTCGCCATCGCCGTGGTTGGTGGGTTGCAGGTCGCCAGTCGCGGTCTCCAGCTCGGTGACGTGCAGGCCTTCATCCAGTACTCACGCCAGTTCACCCAACAGGTGAGCCAGCTGACCTCGATGGCCAACCTCATCCAGTCGGGAGTCGCCTCCGCGGAGCGCGTCTTCGAACTACTGGACGCGGACGACCAGTCACCGGATGCGTCGCCCACCGAGGTGCCGACGTCGTCGTCCGGTCGTCTGGCGTTCGAGAACGTCTCATTCCGTTATGACCCAGAGACGCCGCTAATTGACGACCTATCCCTGATCGCGAAGCCGGGTCAGACGATTGCGATCGTCGGTCCGACCGGTGCCGGCAAGACGACTCTCGTCAATCTCATGATGCGGTTCTATGAGGTCGACGGCGGTCGGATCACCCTCGACGGCGTCGATATCGCCAGGATGAGTCGACACGATCTGCGATCCCGCATGGGGATGGTGCTGCAGGACACCTGGTTGTTTGGCGGCACGATTCGCGACAACATCGCGTATGGCAGGACGGATGCGACCGACGAGGAGATTGCGGCGGCGGCCACGGCAACCTACGTCGATCGTTTTGTCCACTCACTGCCCGACGGGTACGACACCGTGCTGGACGATGAGGCATCCAATGTGAGCGCGGGGGAGAAGCAGCTGCTGACAATCGCGCGCGCGTTCCTTGCCCAACCGAACGTGCTCATCCTCGATGAGGCGACCAGCTCGGTCGACACTCGCACCGAGGTTCTCGTGCAGCAGGCCATGAAGGCCCTCCGCAAGGATCGCACCAGCTTCGTGATCGCCCACCGGCTGTCCACGATTCGGGATGCCGACCTCATCCTGGTCATGGAACACGGAGCAATTGTCGAGCAGGGCACCCACACCCAGCTCCTCGCGGCCGATGGTGCCTACGCCCGTCTCTACGCGGCGCAATTTGCCGCTCCCGTGGGAGCGGAGTAGCCGTGAGGTGAGGCATATCGACCCTCCTGCGCCGTGGGAGGGTCGATGGCTCACCTCAAAATCGGTGGAGCATTTCTGAGTCGGTCTTGGAGAGTTGGCACAGACGGCGCGGGAAGTAGCATCCCGCGCTCGACAATGGGCTCATGACTGATTCGCACGAGCGCACTCTAACGGTGACCTGGGAAGACCCGGCAATCGGGGCATCACAGGTCAAAAACATGTCGGGGCTCGAGTATTTGCAGGCCATCATCGACGGCAGGATTCCGCCGCCCCCGATCGCGAGGCTCATGGGCTTCGAGATCCATTCCGTCGAGGAGGGCAGGGCGGTCTTCACCGTCGACCCGCACGAGTCGCACTACAACCCGATCGGCACGGTCCACGGCGGGCTCGTCTGCACCCTGCTCGATTCGGTGGCGGGATGCGCCGCGCAGACCACTCTCCCGAGGGGCATGGCCTACACCTCGCTCGAAATCAAGGTCAACTACCTTCGGCCGGTGCTGAACAGTTCCGGCCGGCTCACCGCGGTCGGTCTCGTCACCAAGCCGGGACGGCGTGCCGCTTTTGTGGACGCGACGGTCACCGACGCATCCGGAAAGCTGGTGGCGACGGCGAGCAGTACGCTCCTGGTCTTCCCGGTCGAGTAACGATTTTCCGCTAGGCGCTGAGCACATCCGGCAGGGGTTCGAGCTCGACGTTCAGGCTCTTGACCAGGCTGGCGGCGGTCTTGCTGAGCGCGTTCAACCGCGTCAGGTCGGCATTGAACTCATCGACTTGACCGTTGATCTGGTCCGCGGTTGCCTGCAGCGCGCTTTGCCGGTCGATGAGCGCCTGACGAGCAACGTTGAACTGACGCTGGCTTGAGAACCCTCCCGGCCGTTCCGCTCGCGCGTTGAAGCTCGTGACGTCGGAGCCAAAAGTCGACACGGCGGCGTTGAAGGCTGTCGCCTCCGTGTCGATGGTCGTATTCAGGGTGTCCATGGTCGTCGTCAGGGCGTCAACCTTCTTCGCCAGCGCGATGACATAGGCGTTGGTGTGTGCACTCAGTGCCGTGACGACGCTGCGCTTGGCGAAGTACTGTGCATAGTTCTTGTCCAGCACGGTTCCCACATTCGGGACTTCGGTCCCGACCAGCGCATAGAGCTCGGCATCGGCATCCGTAGGATCGTCGTGCCGGATCGCCGTCATGCGGTCGGACAGCTTCAGGTCCTTGTCGTCGTTTGTCGCGAGTACCCGGTCGAGTTGAACGAGTAGCGTCTTGCGCTCGGCGGGGCTGGTGCGATCCCAGGCCGCGCGCAGCATCTCGTGCGCGCCCATGACCTCCTCGGTGCCATCGAGACGCACATCCGTCTCGTGATAGAGGTAGATGCGCTTGGTCGACTCGATGTAGCAGCCGAGGATGCTCGTGTCCGTCGTCACGGCACTGCAGGTCTGGTTGAACGCCCGCTTCGACTCAACCTGGGGAAGGCTCGCCAGGTAGAGGAATCTTCCCTCCGGGCTCATTTGGTCGCGATGAATCTGCTCGGTTACGGCTGCAGTGAGCGTGAATTTCCACACCCGCAGCTGGTCGGCGACCGGTCGGGGATCGAGAACGAAATAGCCGACGAGGCCATAAAACAGGATGGCGAAGACCAAGCCAAGGCTTCCCCCGATGATGACGCCGCGATACCTGTGTTTCACTCGTGTCTCCCCTCGACGCTCGAATGCTAGCAGCACAAAGAGGACCCCGTCGGCACGCGCCAGCGGGGTCCTCTTTGACGGGGATCGAGGGACTACTTCTGCAGCACGACCTGCAACTCGAGGTTGATGGTCACATCGTCGCCGAGCGTAAAGCCGCCGGCCTCGAGCGCGGCGTTCCAGCTGACTCCGAAGTCCTGTCGATTGATTTTCGTAGATGCGGTCGCTCCGGCGCGCACGTTGCCGTAAGGGTCATCGATCACGCCGCCCAGCTCGCCCTTGAGGGTCACCGGGAGGGTAACGCCGCGCAGGGTCAGGTCGCCGACAATCGTGAAGTCTTCGCCATCGATGGTGATGCCGTCGCCCTTCGCTGTGAAGAGCATGTGCGGGTGCTGCTCGACGAGGAAGAAGTCGCTCGAACGCAGGTGGTTATCGCGACCCTCCTGTCCGGTGTTCACGGAGGAGACGTCGATGGAGGCCTCGATGGTCGAGTCCTTGGGATCCGGCGCGGTCACGATGGTGACGTCGAAGTTCTCGAACTTGCCGCGCACCTTGCTGATGGCAAGGTGGCGCACCGTGAACGAGATCTCGGAATGAACCGGCTCGAGCTTCCAGGTGCCGACGAGGTATTTGGGGTGGAGTGCGGTTGTTGTCATGTCAACTAAAAGGCACGGGGGCGCCGGGGAATTCCCATCCTGGTGACGTGTCACCAAAAATTAACCTTGAGCGTCAGTGGCCGACGAGTGGTCCCATGACCTTCGCAGCGAGCGACGACCGCGAGGTTAGCCGTTCCTCGGCATCCGCGGCTTCCATGGTGGCCAGTCCGAGGTTGGCGCCGACGAAGCGCAGGGGTTCGACCTCCCAGTCGGGCGAGCGGTGCCCGACCCACGGCAGTCTTGTGAGTTCCGTGTCTCGATCGAGCACTAGATCCGCCAGCGTTCTCCCGGCGATGTTCGTGGTGGAAAGTCCGTCGCCGACGTATCCGCCCGCGGTCCCGATCCTCGTGGCCGGATCGAAGCTCACGGAGGCGTGCCAGTCCCGCGGGACGCCGAGCGGTCCGCCCCAGCGATGCGTAATCCGTGCATCTGCGGACTGTGGGAAGAGTTCGCCGAGCGCAGACCTCAGGTGCTCGAACACACCCTCGTTCCGGTCATAGCCGGGTCGGATGGCGCTACCCCAGTGATAGCGTGCACCGCGTCCGCCAAATGCCGCGCGGTTGTCCGCCGTGCGCTGTCCGTAGATGATCAGGTGTCGATAGTCGGTGAAGGTCTGCCCGTGACCGATCCCGAATTCGTCCCAGGCGGCATCCGGCAGGGGCTCGGTCGCAATCATGAGCGAGTACAGGGGGAGCACCCTGCGGTGGGTCTGACGTACAGTCGCGCCGTAGCCCTCCAGGGCGATCACGATGCTCCGTGCGGTCACGGTGCCGAGCGTCGTCTCAACGCTTCCGGTCGACCATCCGATGACCTCGGTCTGCTCGTAGACGACCCCACCGAGGCGCTCGACGACGCGGGCGAGCCCACGAACGAGCTTGGCCGGATGCACCCGCGCACAGTTGGGATCGAAGACGGATGCCTCGCGCCGTTCAAGCGGATCGATGCCGTAGTGCGCGGCCCCGGCAACCTCGAAGTCGGCTGTCCGTGCCTGCACGGCACCTCTCGCGAACGCGACCGTCCCGCCCTTCAGGAAGTCGCAGTCGATGCCCTCCCCGGCGGTCACCGAACCGACCTCGTCGACCGTTGCGATCATCGCACGACGCATGGCGAGCGCGGCGGCGAGGCCGTGCGCTCTCTCGAGGGATGCCGTCTCACGCGGAAACAGCGCGCTGCACCATCCGCCATTGCGACCGGATGCGCCGAAGCCGGCGATCTCTTTTTCGAGCACCACGACCCGCAACCCCGGGGATGATCGAAGCAGGTAGTACGCCGTCCAGAGCCCGGTCAGCCCGCCACCGACGATGGCCACGTCGGCGATCTCGTCGCCTGGCAGCGCGGCTCGCGGCTTCAGGTCATCCGGCACCGAGTCGTGCCAGTAGCTCAGTGAGCGGTAATCCAGACTCGGTCCCTGACTTCGTCGAAGGGCCGCGCGCGGAGTCATCTGTCAGGGCCCTTCGACGAACTCAGGGACCGTGTTTCTCAGAGTCTGGTCCAGGCTTCGGTCAGTACCCCGCGGAGGATGCCTTCGATCTCGTCGAATTCCGCCGGGCCGATCGTGAGCGGCGGCGCCAGCTGCACCACCGGGTCGCCACGGTCATCCGCCCTGCAGTAGAGCCCGGCATCGAATAGCGCCTTCGAGAGGAATCCGCGCAGCAGGCGCTCGGACTCGTCGTCGTCGAACGTCTCCTTGGTGACCTTGTCTTTGACGAGTTCGATTCCGAAGAAGTAGCCGTCGCCCCGAACATCGCCGACGATCGGCAGGTCCTTGAGGCGCTCGAGGGCCGCGCGAAACACCGGGGAGTTCTTGCGCACGTTTTCGTTGAGTTTTTCCTCCTCGAAGATGTCAAGGTTCGCGAGCGCAACGGCGGACGACACCGGATGGCCGCCGAACGTGTAGCCGTGATAAAACGCGGTCGACCCGTGCTTGAACGGCTCGTAGATGCGATCGCTGATGATGGTCGCTCCGATCGGGGAGTACCCGCTCGTCATTCCCTTGGCGCAGGTGATCATGTCCGGCTGGAAGCCATAGGTGGTCGAGGCGAACATATTGCCGATGCGCCCAAAGCCCGTGATGACCTCGTCGGCGACCAGCAGCACGTCGTACTGGTCGCAGATTTCGCGAACGCGCTTGAAGTATCCGGGAGGCGGAGGGAAGCATCCTCCACTGTTCTGCACGGGCTCGAGGAAGATCGCGGCGACCGTTTCGGGCCCCTCGAACTCGATCATCTCGGCGATCCGGTTCGCAGCCCAGAGGCCGAACTCCTCTTCCGTGCCGCTGAAGCCCATCTCGTCGGCGCGATAGTAATTGGTGTTGGGCACCCGGAAACCGCCGGGGGTAACGGGCTCGAACATCTCCTTCATGGCGGGGATGCCCGTGATCGCGAGCGCACCCTGTGGCGTGCCGTGGTAGGCGACCGCGCGCGAGATGACCTTGTGCTTGGTCGGTCGGCCCTGCAGCTTCCAGAAGTACTTGGCGAGCTTGAACGCCGTCTCGACGGCTTCACCACCACCGGTGGAGAAGAACACGCGGTTGAGGTCACCGGGTGCATAGGAGGCGAGACGGTCGGCGAGTTCGATGGCCGCGGGATGCGCGTACGACCAGATTGGGAAGAAGGCGAGTTCCTCGGCCTGCTTCGCGGCCACCTCGGCGAGGCGGCGGCGACCGTGGCCGGCGTTGACCACGAACAGTCCGGACAGGCCGTCGAAGTACTTCTTGCCCCTCGAGTCCCAGATGTGGTGTCCCTCGCCCCGCACGATGATCGGGACGCCTGCGCCGTCCTCCATCACCGACTGGCGGGAGAAATGCATCCAGAGGTGGTCCTTGGCCTTCTGCTGGAGTTCTGCTTCGCTGAACTTGCTGCCGGTTGCCGGTACTGCTTGTTCTGTCGTCGTCATTGTGATTCCTTCTTACCTACATATTTAGCTAGCGCTGTCATAACTGGCCGGCGGCTAGCGAGTGCCCCAGTTATAGAACTGTTTTTGGAGTTTGAGATAGACGAATGTCTCCGTCGACTGCACACCGGGTATCGCGCGAATCTTCTTGTTGAGAAGTTCGATGAGATCGTCGTCGTTCTCGCATACGATCTCCGCGAGAATGTCGAAGCTGCCCGCGGTGAGAACCACGTAATCGACGGCAGCCAGCTTGCCCAGCTCGTCCGCGACGATCGTGGTATCTCCGGAAACCCGCAGGCCGATCATGGCCTGACGATAGAAACCGAGTTGCATGGGGTCGGTCACGGCGACGACCTGCATGACACCGGCATCCGTGAGTTTCTGCACGCGCTGCCGCACGGCGGCCTCGCTGAGGCCGACTGCCTTGCCGATTTCCGCGTAAGAGCGCCGACCGTCATTCTGCAATTGCTCGATGATGGCTTTCGACACTTCATCGAGTTGCATCGGCTTCGATGCGGCCGGTCGACTTCGAGGGCTCATGATCCGATTCTGTCAGCGTGTTGGGTGCCCTACAAGCGAATCCGCATCTTTCCCGCCAATTCACGGCTGAAATCCGCAGGAATGGCCCTAGAGCCTCCCAGTCCTTCTTACTACAGTGGTGATATGAGCGAGCGCACAATTCGGAACTTTATCGGCGGTAAGTACACGGAGGCCACGGCGGACTCGAGCTTCGAACTTCTCGACCCGGCCACCGAGGCGGAATACGGCCAGTCGCCGGTCTCATCGAAGAAGGATGTCGACACCGCGTTTCGTGCGGCGGCCGACGCATTCGAGGTCTGGGGGGACACGACACCGGCCGAGCGGCAATTGGCGCTGTTCCGCATCGCGGACGCGGTGGAGGCGCGGGCAGAAGAATTCGCGGATCTCGAATCCAAGGACACCGGCAAGCCGCGGGCAAGCCTGGTCGCGGACGAAATCCTGGTATCGGTCGACCAGCTCAGATTTTTCGCGGGTGCCGCGCGCAATCTCGATGGAAAATCGGCCGGCGAGTACATGAAGGATCACACCTCCTTCATCAGGCGGGAACCGATCGGCGTCATCGGCCAGGTGACCCCGTGGAACTACCCCCTCAACATGGCCGTGTGGAAGATCGCCCCCGCGATCGCAGCCGGGAACACGACCGTGCTGAAGCCGAGCGACACGACCCCGTCATCCACCCTCTTGCTTGCAGAGGTGTGTGCCGAGTTCCTGCCGGCGGGAGTGCTCAACGTCATCACCGGCGATCGAACCA
>Ga0193728_1001742_pt1 | contig 11241 bp, 11 predicted proteins | sample U1c1metaG_FD_143037 | JGI IMG/M metagenome (GOLD analysis project Ga0193728, IMG submission 143037) | Soil microbial communities from a riparian zone of the East river system, Colorado, United States - U1c1 | ecosystem: Environmental > Terrestrial > Soil > Riparian zone | place: USA: East River...
TGCCCGAACGATCTTGCCGCCAAGTCCGGTCATCCGTTCTCCGGCGTGGAGGATGGAGCGTCCCTCGAACAGGCCGAGCAGCACGGCAACGAACAGGACGACGAAGACGGCGTCGCGCGCCCGGTAACGCCGAGCGCCCTCCTCGTCAAAGCGGCTCATCAGGCTGTCGTCGCGTGGCTCTCGCATCAGAATCGGAAGTAGATGAACGGAGGGACGCCTTGACTAGGCACGGTGGCGCCGGCGAATGCGATGACGATCGTCAGCCCCAACCCCAGCAGCAGGGGTTTGACGCGATCGATACGTATCTGTAGTGCCTCGAGCGGTCTCGCCGGGATGAGCTGAAGGCCGATCACGACCAAAAGCGCCAACAGGACGGCAGGGCTCAGAAGCGTCGGCGAGCCAAGGTTCCGGAGGCGCGAGAGGAAGCTTCCGACTGCATCGAGGCTCGGAGAACGAAACAGGATCCAGCCAAAGACAACAACGTTGAACGTAACTAGCCAGCGCAGCCAGCCGGGGAGGCGAATTCGCCCTCCCCACATGTGCTCGACGATTAGGCCGACACCATGGAGGGAACCCCACGCTATGAATGTCCACGCGGCGCCGTGCCAGAGACCCCCGAGCAGCATCGTGATCAGCAGATTGCGATACGTCAACAGCCGCCCGCCTCGGTTGCCGCCCAGGGGGATGTAGAGATAGTCGCGAAGAAATCTTGACAGCGTCATATTCCAGCGCCGCCAAAAATCTCGAAGTCCCGTGGCTCGATATGGCGCACGAAAGTTCTGCGGGAAGACATAGCCCATCAGTAGAGCGAGGCCGATCGCCATGTCGGTATAGCCCGAGAAGTCGCAGTAGATCTGCGCCGCATAGCAGTAGGCGGCGAGCAAGGCATTGAGACCGTCATACGCTTGCGGTACCGCGAACACGCGATCGACGACGCTGCGGGCTAGAAAGTCGGCGATCACGATCTTCTTCACCAAGCCCAGCGCGATCAGCGACACGCCGGCGCCGACCGCCACCTGGTTGGGATCGCGGGGTGTTGCCAGTTGGGGCAAGAACTCTCGGGCACGCACGATCGGGCCCGCGATCAGATGGGGGAAGAAGCTCAGATAGACCGCGACGTCGATCGGTCGGCCGGGTGCGACAAGCCCGCGCTTGACGTCGACTACATAGGAGATTGCCTGAAACGTGAAGAAGCTGATCCCGACCGGCAGCGCGAGCTGCACGAGCGGCAGGGGCATCCCCAGGCCGACGCTGTGAAGCGCATCTGAGAATTGCTGTGAGAAGAAGCCGTAGTACTTGAAGACTCCCAACACGCCGAGGTCGAGCGCGACGACAATCGCTAGAACGATGCGTTTCTGGCGCTCTCCAGCCAGACGGCAGATGACCGTTGCGGCGAGCTGATTCCCCGCGGTCACGCCGGCCAACAAGAAGCAGAAATTCCAACTCGCCGCCCCATAGAAGACGTAACTCGCGATCACGATAAACGGCTTCCACAGCTTCGGATGCTTCATCAGCAGCCACGAAAGTGGCAGTACGAGCGTGAAGAAGATCGCAAACTGAACTGAAGGAAAGATCACACGTCACGGGTCCCCTCGCCCACGAAGGCCGTAGATGGCCCTGCTGAGCAGGCGCGAAGCCTAGATGGAGCGGAAGACGGGAGAAGTCCGACATCCGGAAAGCGCGATGTGATCTGCGCAGTGGCGGCCGATGTGCTCGTGTGTGCAAGCATCTTCGCCGGTGAGCAGCAGGGAGCGAAATCGCGCGACGGGCCTTATGGTTGTCGCGCTGATAGGCGTCGTGCTGGCCTGGGTCGCTGTGCCGGCCGCCGCTCAATGTGGCCAGGAGTACCACGCGACGCCCGCACACAGCGACGTCGCGGGCGGCGTTCCGCTGGCAATCGGCGACTCCGTGCTCGCCGACGCAGTCCCGCTGCTCGTTCGCGACGGGTTCGAAGCAGACGGCATGGTCTGTCGGCAAATGAGCCAGGGGTTGACGTTGTTGCGCGCCCGGGGCTCGACGCTTCCTCACCTGGTCGTCTTGGCTCTGGGGACGAACGGCGAAGTCACGCCCGAGCAGATCGATGCCGCGCTGTCGATCGTCGGTCCGGAGCGGGTCCTTGCGCTCGTGGTGCCGCATGGAAGTGTCTCGCCATCTTCACCGGCTGTCATTCGCGCCGCCGCAGCGCGCCAACCTGGACGAATTCTCTTGCTCGACTGGGACCGGTTGGTGGCCGGCCACGCCAGCTGGCTGGCGCCTGACGGCGTTCATCTTGGTGGTTCTGCGGGCGTAGCTGCGTTTGCGCAGATGATCGCGACCACGCTGCCGTACGCCAGCTCAGATTCCGCTGCGACTGGCGCACCTACAGACCCAGGGATGCCGATCACGATCCAACCTCCACCTGGGCACCGCGGCGAGTCCTCTTCTGCTCGGCACTTGAGCTCTCGCCCGCGTATCTCGATCAGAGCGATTGGGGCTTACGTTGATCTGCTCAACGTCGCGTTGGGACTTCTTTGGTAAGGGCGAGTTTGAAGGTGGCTGAGCTCACGGCTATCGCTCGCCGCTTGTCAGACTGTTGCACCTGGAGGACGGTGAGCTCAGGGCTTTGGTCATCGCTTGACTCGCGAGCAGGCGTCGCGCCGGAGTGCGCAACAACCGTCGCTGGCAGGAGCAGTCATGCAAGTCTGACCCTATAGCGGATGCTCGTGAACAGGGCGCCGCCGCGAGCGCTCGGCGACAGGTTGCTACCCAGGCAATGACGAGAGCCGGAGAGGGGTCTCGAACCCCTGACCTCCTGTTTACAAGACAGGTGCTCTACCAGCTGAGCTACTCCGGCGGGATCGGGCGAAGAATCGCCTCGCAGCACTGTAACGGTGCGCTCGCGGCCGGTGTACTGAAGATATGGAGCAGCAGCAGACCCAGTCCAAGCCTTCGACCGCGTCGCAGGTGCCTTTGCCCGACGCGCCCACGCCCGCGTCGCGGCAACGCACGAATCTCGACGGCTTCCGCAACCGCTCGCTGCACAAGGGCGTCAACCCATTTCTGTACTGGGGCCTACGCGCGCTGCTCGTCCCGGCGTTCCTGATCTACCTGCGGATGCAGCGGATCGGCCGCGAGCACCTGCCGAAGAGTGGCCCGCTGCTGCTCGCGTCAAACCACCGCAGCTTTCTCGACCCGTTCGTGATCGGCACGCTCGTGCGCCGACCCGTCTACTACATGGCCAAGCGCGAGCTGTTCGAAAAGCGCTGGCAGGCTTGGATTCTCAACGGTCTTGGCGCGTTCCCGGTCGACCGTGGCGCAGGTGACGGCGCGGCGCTCGAGACCGCGCGTGCGATCCTTTCGCGCGGCGATGTCGTCGTCGTGTTTCCAGAGGGCACACGCGTGCGTCGCGGGCCGCTGAGCACGCCGCGTCGTGGCATCGGTCGCCTCGCGCTCGAAGCGGGCGTGCCCGTCGCGCCGGTCGCCGTCCTCGGCTCTGAAAACGTGCGCAGGGGCTGGCGCATTCGTCCGCGCAAGGTCCGTCTGCGCGTCGGTTGCCCGCTGAACTTCCCGACGAGCGGCAGCTCCTCGCCGGCGCTCGCAGCCGGTGTTACAGAGCGCATTTGGGCGTGTGTGAGCTTGCAGTGGGAGTGGCTCGGCGGCGAGCGCGCACCGCAGGCGGCCGAGAAGCGGGCGCCGACGACGTTCGTGCGCCAGCAGCGCGCAGAGCGCGCAGCATCCTCGCGCGCCGAGCGCGAGCAGCGACAGGCTCCGGGCGCTGCGCAGGCGGCCTCCGAGCAGACCGGCCAAGGCGAGGTCCGCGCGGCCTGAGCCGTTTGTCCTCCGCCAGGCGCGCGGAGGCCGGACGGCTGCGGCCGCGGGATAGGGTGTGCGATGAGTGAGCGACGCAGCCGGCCAGAAGTCGAAGGCGCAACTAGATGCGGAGTTCTCCGAGCTGTATCGCGCGCATCTGCGCGACGTCTACAGCTACGCGTACTACCGCGTCGGCGACCACCACGACGCCGAGGATCTAACCGAGCAGACGTTCTTGCAGGCCTATCGCCACTTCGAGCGCGCGCAGCAGGAGTCCAACGGCCGTCCGTTGCGCCCATGGCTGATCCGCATCGCGCACAACCTCGCCGCGAACCTGTACCGCGATCGCTCGCGCAAGCCAGCGACGCCGATCGACGAGAACTCGAACTTGACGGCGCTGCATACGACAGAGCAACTCGTCGAGGGTCGCGACGAGCTCAAACGCGTGCTCGACGGTGTGCAGCAACTACCCGACGATCGCCGCGAGGCGCTGATCATGCGCTTCGCGCTCGGCATGGACAACCGCGAGATCGCGCGTGCGATGGATCGCTCCGACGGTGCGACGAAGGTATTGATCCATCGCGCGATCAAACAGCTCGAGGAGCTCGTCGGCGATCCACGCAAGGAAGCGTCCGATGAGTGAGGCGCTGTCGAACTTCGAGGGCCTGCTGCGCGAAGCACTGACTCCGGTCGAGCCGCCCGAGGATCTCGTCAAGCGTCTCGAGTCGACGCTGACGACGATCACCGCGCTTGCCGCAGACGAGCTCGAGGCGTGGGAGCTCTCGGCGATGCGCGATCCGCGCAACTGGGTTCGCCCGGCGGCGGCTGTCGTCGCCGGCAGCGCCGCCGGCGCGGCGCTCGTCGTGCTGCGCGCACGCCGGCGCGCGCAGGCCGCGCCAGGTCCACTCGGGGTGCGCTGGCCGCCGCTCGACCGCGCCGCCGCCGAGCGCACGCTGAAGGATCTCGGGCGCGAGACGCGCAAGCTGTTCGGCGAGCGTTGAGCACGCCGGGCGCTACGCGCCGCACGCGCGCCGGGGCGGCGCTGTACGCGGCGGGCCCCAGCTAGGCTCTGCCCAGCAGATGGCCACCTGTTACCGCCACCCCTCGCGTGAGACGGGCGTTTCGTGTTCGAACTGCGGACGGCCGATCTGTCCCGATTGCATGACGAGCAGCCCGGTCGGCATGCGCTGCCCGGAGTGTGCGAAACAGGGGACCAAGGTGATGCGCCTGCGCGAGGTCGCCGCGCTGCCGCGCGTCACTTACGCGCTGATCGCGATCAACGTCGCCGCGTTCCTGACCGAGCAGGGGCAGTTCACGATCAGCGGCAGCGGCATCTACGGAACGGTCATCAACAAAGGCTTTCTCGACCGCGAAACGATCCACATCGCCCATCAGTACTGGCGGCTCGCCCGCACGGGCTTCCTGCACGAGAACTTCCTGCACATCGCGTTCAACATGTACTTGCTCTACCTGCTTGGGTTGATGCTCGAGCCGGCGATCGGCTCGGTCCGCTTCGCAGCCGTCTACTTCACGGCCCTGCTCGCCGGCTCATGCGGCGCGCTGATCGCCACCGCCAGTCCGAGCCTCGGCGCATCGGGCGCCGTCTTCGGTCTGATGGGCGCGATGGTCGTCGAGCTGCGTGCGCGGCGGCTCAGCGTGATGGAGTCCGGCATCGGCGGTTTGATCGTGATCAATTTGATCTTCAGCTTCGTGCTCGCGAACATCTCCGTCGGCGCGCACGTCGGCGGGCTGATCGGCGGTGCGCTCGCTGGGCTTGCGCTGCGCTCGGCAGGCGATCGCTACAAGGCGTTCGGGCTGCTCGCGTGCGTCGCGTTGTCAGCCGTAGCAGTAGCTGGAGCGATCGCCGTCTCAGGCGTCGCCGGCTCGGGCTTCGCCTAGGCGCACACGCAACGCACGCAGCGGCGCGCCTCCCATCGCAATCAGCGAGCATCGGCCGCGGTCGCGCCCGCAAGCTCGATCTCGAGCACCTCAGCAGGCGCCTTCGGCAGCTGCTCCGGGTGCAGGATGTGGCCGAGCAACTCAAGACCATCGATCAGGCGTGGGCCCGGGCGCGAGAAGTAGGCCGACGCGTTGACGGCGACCGTGCGCCGGGCGCTAAGCGTCGCGAGCTGCTTACAGAACAGCATCGCCTCCTCTTGCGCGCGCGGCGCGTCGTAGCCGCACGGCATCACGACGACGACCTCCGGTTGGCTCGCCGCGAGCTCCTTCCACGAGACGATGCGCGAGTGTTCGCCTGGCAGGCCGAGCACGTCATCGCCGCCTGCAAGCTCGATCAGCTGCGGTGTCCAGTGGCCGGCGACGTACACGGGGTCGAGCCACTCGATCGCCGCGACGCGTACCGGCGGCTGCCTGCGCACGGAGAGCTTGACGCGGTCGATCCGTGCTGCCGTCTCGCCGACGAGCTCGATGCCGCGCTCGCGCGCGCCCGTCGCCTCCGCCACCGTGCGGATGTCACCAAGCGTCTCGCCAAGCGTCTTCGGGTCGAGTGCGATCACGCGCGGGTGCGAGGGGAGCTGCTTGGCGATCTGCTCGACCTCCTCGTAGGAGACGGCGCAGACCGGGCAGAGCTCCTGCGTGACGATCAGATCCGGCGCGAGGCGCTCGAGCGCGCCGCGGTCAAGCTGATAGATCGCCTCGCCGGCGAGCGTGCGCTCGCGCACGGCCGCGTCGATCTCGCCAGCGCTGAGGCCCGGCGGCAGCACGTCGCGCGTCACGCGCTCGCAAGCGAGCGCTTGCGGCGGGTAGTCGCACTCGTGTGTGACGGCGACCACTTCAGGCCCGAGGCCGAGCGCGAACAGCAACTCGGTTGCATGGGGGACGAGGCTGACGATCCTCATCCGTATGACTCTAGGGCCGGGCGCCGCCAAAGGCTCGCTATGCTCGCCGCACACCGATGGCACTGCTCAACGACGCACAGATCGAGCAGCATCTGCAGGGCTCCGCGTGGCGGCGCGAGGATGACGAGATCGTGCGTGAGCTGAAGCTCGCCGATTTTGCCGCTGCGATTGCCTTGATCGACGCCGTCGCCGAGCTCGCCGAAGCGGCCAACCATCACCCGGACATCCTCGTGCACGGCTGGAACAGGGTGCGCCTGACGCTCTCTACACACTCCGAGGGCGGCCTGACGGATGCCGACTTTGCGCTCGCCGCGCAGATCGACGCGCTCCCCTGAGCGCAGACGCCGAGATCGAGCTGCTCGATGCCAACCCGAGGCAAAGAGATCCCTCCTCTGACGCTGCGCCTTGCTACCTTTGGCTGGTCGGCCCCTTGATGAACGACGACGAAGAACTTCCGCGAAGTAGAAGGGCCCTGATGGGCCACGTGAGTTCTCGCCGCTTGCAGCGACCGCGTTACGTCGAGCGCTTCGGCGCTCCGCAGGTGCTCAGCGCCGCGTGAACGCGCTGAAGATCATCCTCGCGGCGTTGCTCGTCGCGATCAACGCTTTCTTCGTGATCGCCGAGTACGCGCTCGTGCGCTCGCGTCGCACCGTGCTCGAGCAGATGCGCGATGAAGGGTTGAAGGGTGCGCGGCTCGCGCTCGCGCAGCTCGCGAACATCAACGAGTACATCTCAGCCGTGCAGATCGGCGTGACGCTGACGTCGATCGGCATCGGGGCGCTCGGCGAGCCTGCGCTTGCGGACGTCTTCAAGGGCGCGCTTGGCACGGCGCTGGCTCACGGCGCGGCCGTCGCAATCTCCGCGATCGTCGCCTTCGCGATCATCTCCTCTGCGCAACTCGTCGCCGGCGAGATGGTGCCGAAGTTCTACGCGATCGACCGCGCCGAGGCCGTCGCGCGTCGCGTCGCGCGCCCGCTGCACGCCTTCAGCGTCCTATTCCACCCACTGATCGTCGTGCTGACGGCTGTCGCCGATCGGATCCTGCGGACGCTCGGCGTCGACATGAGCGAGGAGCGCCGTGGCGGCTCGCCGGACGAGCTCAAGCGGCTGATCGCCGAGTCACACGCAGGCGGGCACATCGACCTCGGTGAGGCCGGCATGCTGACGGGTGTCTTTCACCTGCACGAGCAGCAGGCGCGCCAGGTGATGACGCCGATCCCGGCCGTCGTCACAGTCGACGCGGCGCAGGACGTCGAGACGGCGCTGGCGTTCTGTGTCACCAGCGGCCACACGCGCCTCGTCGTTACTGAGGCGGACGATCGTGACCGCGTGCGCGGCATCGTGCATTCGAACACGCTCGTGCAGCAGCTGATGGAGGACGGGCCACACTCGCCGATCGAGCCGCTGATCCATGACGCGCCGATCGTGCCAGAGACAAAGCCGCTCGACGACCTGCTCGCCGACCTGCAGCGCGAGCGCACGTCGATGGCCGTGATCGTCGACGAGTACGGCCGCGTCGTCGGGATCGTCACGGTCGAGGACATCATCGAGGAGGTCGTCGGCGAGATCACCGACGAGACCGATCCGGCTGGCGGCGAGGTGCGCAAGCTCGCCAACGGCGACTGGTTCGTGCGCGGGCACGTGGCCGTGACGGACCTAGAGGACTATGGCCTGCACCTGCCCGCCGACAGCGATGCGTACAACTCGATCGGCGGGCTCGTCTTCGCCGAGCTTGGCCGGCTGCCGCGCCGTGGCGACACAGTCGCCGCCAATGGTTTCTCGATCCGCGTCGAGTCGGTGCGCGACAACCGCATCGAGGCCGTGCGCATCCGCGAGCGTCGCCCAGTGCAGAGCGCCGGCGACTCCCGCCGCGACGGCGACGAAGACTGAGACCGAGCGGCCTCGCCCACACACGCCGGCCAGGCGATCGAGAGTCAAGCGAGCCAAGGACGCAGGGAGCGAAGTGTGCTGGCCGAAACGGGGATGCAAGCGCCAGCGAGTGTCTACTGGCTTCGGCACACGAGCGATCGAGGACACGGGCTCGCGCCGCCTCTCGTTCATCTGGCCTTAAACACGTCCGGCCCGCGGGGGGAGCGGACCGGATCGTGCGCACTTGGGAGGAGGCGGGTGTGCATCGCGACTTAATGTCGCTGATGTCCAGTATCGCCACGGTGATGAACGCCAGCTAAAAGTAGTCTGAGCGGATTCTCACAAACCCAACTGTTCGAATCGATACAAATCGGAGCAGGGGGCATTGGAGCGCACCGATTTGGCGATGCGGCGCCTGCGCCTAGTAGCTGTGGAAGCCGCGGGTGCTCTTGCGCCCGAGCGCGCCTTCGCCAATCAGCTGCTCGACGCGCGCCGGGATCGTCTCGCCGATCGTCTCGCCGATCGCCTTGCTCACGTCGAGGCCGACGAGGTCGAGTAGTGCGAGCGGCCCCATCGGGTGGCCCGCGCCGAGGCGCATACACGTGTCGATTCCCTCCGGGTCCATGCCCGTCTCTTCGAGCAGCCGCACGGCGCTGAACAGATAAGGAAACAGCAGCCGATTGACGACGAAGCCCGGCACGTCCGGGACCTCGACGGCCGTCTTCTCGAATGTCTCACTCAGCGTCAGCGCCCGCTCGCGCGTTTCTGCACTGGCCGCCTGCGGGAAGATCAGCTCGATCAGCTGCATCTTCGTCACGGGGTTGAAGACGTGTAGTCCAAGGAAGCGTTCCGGGCGGCCGCTGGCCTGCGCGAGCCGCTCGATCGACAGCGACGAGGTCGTGCTCGCGAGGATCGCGCGCTCGTCGAGGATCTCGTTCAGCTCGCCGAGCAGGCCCGCCTTGATGTCGTGGTCCTCGACGACGGCCTCGACGACGAACGTCGCACCGGCCAGCTCGGCCGGGTCTGTGACGATCTGCACGTGCTCAGGATCAACCTCCGCCTTCAGTCGCGCGAGCGTCTTCTCGACGATCGCCCGCGCGCGCTCGGCCGAGCTCATCGAGCGGGCCAAGAGCTGCACCGGCCCGTGATGCGCGGCTGTCGCCGCTAGGCCGCACGCGATCGCACCGCTACCCGCTACGGCGAGACGTTTGACGGGGCGTGTCTCGTCTGTGTCGCTCTGCGTGTTCACGGCGAATGCGTCTCCCAATGCTTTGACTGACCAGTCAATCTATAGATGGCTTGACCGCGGTAGAGTATGTGCTGTAGGGGCCGGGCACCATCCACGAGCGCTCCGACAGGTCACGAGCGCCCCGCGCTGCACCCCATAACCGCCGCGCAACACTCCGTAGGAGGACTGAGGAAAATGAGGCAAGCAGAGGGCCGCGAGGTCGTAATCGTCGAGGCTGTGCGCACGCCGATCGGACGCGGGCACAAGGAGAAGGGCTACTACAAGGACACCCACCCGAACGCGCTGCTCGGAAAGGTCTACTCCGAGGTCATCGCGCGCGCGGGCGTCGACCCGGCCGAGGTCGAGGACGTCGTCGCAGGCTGCGTGCAGCAGTTCGGCGAGCAGGGCTTCAACATCGCGCGTAACGCGTGGCTGCAGGAGGGCCTGCCGATCGAGACGCCCGGCACGACGATCGACCGCCAGTGTGGCTCCGCCCAGCAGGCGGTCAACTTCTCGGCGGCGCTGATCGCCGCCGGTGTGCACGACGCGATGATTGGCTCCGGCGTCGAGCACATGGGGCACTTCCCGTTCGCCGCAGGGATGAAGACGCAGGAGGACTTCGGCTACGCGTTCACGCCCGAGCTGATGGCCAAGCACAACATCGTCGGCCAGGGCCTCGGCGCCGAGATGATCGCCGACCAGTGGGAGATCTCGCGCTCAGAGCTCGACGAGCTCGCCGTGCGCTCGCACAAGCTCGCCCACCAGGCCACCGAGGAGGGTCGCTTCGAGCGCGAGATCGTGCCGATGACGATCGACGGTCAGCAGATCGTCACCGACCAGGGCATCCGCCCGGGCACGAACCTCGAGTCGCTCTCGCAGCTCAAGCCGGCATTCAAGCCCGACGGCAAGATCACCGCCGGCAACGCCTCGCAGATCTCCGACGGCGCCGCAGCCGTGCTGCTGATGTCGGCCGAGAAGGCCAAGGCACTCGGCCTGACCCCGCGCGCGCGGATCGTCGACCAGACGACCGTCGGCTGTGACCCCGTGAAAATGCTCGAGGGACCGATTCCGGCGACGCAGAAGATCCTCGACCGCAACGGGATGAGCATCGACGACATCGATCTGTTCGAGATCAACGAGGCGTTTGCGCCGGTCGTCGCAGCGTGGCGGCGCGAGCACAACCCGGACATGGACCGCGTCAACGTCAACGGCGGCGCGATGGCGCTCGGGCACCCGCTCGGCTCGACTGGCGCCCGCTTGATCACGACGCTGCTGCACGAGCTCGAGCGCTCCGACAAGGAGATCGGCTTCGTCACGATGTGCTGCGGCGGCGGGCTCGGCACGGGCACGCTGATCCAGCGCGTCTGACCTCGCCGGCGGCCTCACGGATGGCCGCTTAGATTTGGCGCCAAGAAGGTTGTAATACGGCCGGCCCTTCGGGGCCGGCCGTTTTGCGTCGACGGGCGGTTTGCGGCGCGCGGCAGCGATCGTTACTAG
>Ga0193728_1001743_pt1 | contig 11237 bp, 6 predicted proteins | sample U1c1metaG_FD_143037 | JGI IMG/M metagenome (GOLD analysis project Ga0193728, IMG submission 143037) | Soil microbial communities from a riparian zone of the East river system, Colorado, United States - U1c1 | ecosystem: Environmental > Terrestrial > Soil > Riparian zone | place: USA: East River...
CGTACGACGGCATCACGTTCCAGTACAGGTCGAGCCAGTGGAACACGAGCTGCCACACCGCGAAGAACACGAGCGAAGGCACGATCCGCTTGGTCCACCGCGACATCAGGAAGATGAACGGGAACGCCCAGTAGCCGACGAGGATGGCGATGGAGACCCACTGCCAGTCGCCGAACATCCGGTACTTGTACCAGACGGTCTCCTCCGGCATGTTGCCGTACCACTGCAGCATGAACTGCGAGAACGCGGTGTATGCCCAGAAGAACGTGAACGCGAACATCCACTTGCCGATGTCGTGATAGTGCTCCTCGGTGATCGAGTGGGTGAGCCGGCCGTTGCGCTGCAGCCACAGCACGATCAGTGCGAGCGCGGCGAACGCGCCGACATTGCCGGAGCCCCAGAACTGGACGCCGTAGATCGTCGAGTACCACTTCGGCGCCATCGACATGAGGACGTCCATCGACATCAAGCAGGTCGTGAACGCGAACAGGATCATCGACGGTCCGGAGGCGCGGCGCAGGGTGTCGCTGATCTTCGGATCACCCGAGTCGTCCTGCTGCTTCGACTTGTTCGCGAAGTAGAACGCCATGCCCGAAAAGATCACGCCGTACACGCAGTAGCGCACGAACCAGAACCCGGGCGATAGCCAGCCGAGCTTGTATAGCCAGCCGAGCTTGTGCGCGAGCGTCGGGTTGAGCACCGCGTTGTGCGCGTCGTCGGCCGACCAGTAGTAGAGCGACTTGTTGCCGGCGAGGACCGGCAGCGCGAACCCGAGGCCCGCGATGAACACGATCGGGAACGCCGTGGTCATCGCCTCGGCGATCCGCCGCACGACGGTCGACCACCGGCTGCGCGTGAGGTGGTGCAACAGCACCAGCCACATCATGCCGATCGACAGCGTCGCGATGAACGCCCAGCCCACGACGTACGCGTGCAGGAAGCGCTTGAAGCCATCGTTGTGCATCGAGCCGAGGACCAGCGACACGACCATCATGACGACGGCGAGGCCGAGGCCTGCCTTCACCATGGTCGCGCCGAGCTTGCCGGCCTTGAACTTCTCGTCGGGGTGCAGTGATTTGGTGAGATTCATCGCTGACCTGCCTGGTCCTCGTTCGAGGCGATCTGAGAACGCTCGAGCGCGCGGACGTAGGCGACGATCGCCCACCGATCCGCGGCCGGAATCTGCGCGCCGTAACCCATCATCGTCGGCGGGAAGCCGTTCGTGATCGTATTGAACACCTGGCCGTTCGGAAGCTGGACCACGGGGCCGGCACGGTCGACGAGGTTGCGGGCGATCCACACACCGCCCTGCTCCTTCACGCGCGTCGGCACCATGCCCGTACCGCGGCCGTCGTAGCCGTGACACGGGGTGCAGTAGATGTTGAAGCGGTTCTGACCGCGCTTGAGCAGCTTCGCGTCGACCGCGAACGGCTTGCCGCGCAGATCGGGTGTCAGCGACGGCGAGTCGGGATAGTTGGCCGGGAAGCCGTCGATCCACTGACCGCCCGTCTCCGCCGTGAGGCCGAGATAGAACGTCGTGTCCTCCTCGAGCCAGCCGCGCGGGACCGTGCCCGGAATCTCGCCGCGGTTGGAGCGGCCGTCCTGGAACAAGTCATTCGCGGTGTCCGACTTGAACTTCGGTTGGAAATCCATGTCGGGGAAGATGTGGATGTGCGGCTCGGCCGAGTGCGAGTTGCGCGCCTTCGCGGCGATCGCGAACGGGATCAGCGCGAACGCCGTCGAGGAGACGATGAACGCCATGATCCACTTCGGCATCACCTTCTTCGTCGGATCGGGATCGTAGAACACCGGCTCGACCTCGAGCGCGCCGGCATCGCCGAGCAGCGCCTTGGTCTTGTCGGCGTCGAACCGCTTGTCCTTCGCCTCGATGCCGATGAAGAAGCCGTCGTCGGTGACGCGCAGGAAGCGATCGCTGCGGAACAGCGGGTGCCACACCTGCGGGAGCTTGTTCAGCGCCCACATTCCGAAGAACGAGCAGAACACCGCGATCAAGATCCCGCACTCGTACGCGATCGGAATGTTCGCGGGGATCGACCAGGTCGGCTTGCCCGAGATGTTCCACGTCCAGGCGTGCGCGTTGCAGTACCACTGCAGTGCGAGTCCGCCGACGGCTCCGGAGAAGCCACCGGCGAAGATGATCAGCGGCAGGATCGTGCGCTTGATCCCCATCGCAGGATCGATGCCGTGGACCGGGAACGGCGAGTAGCAGTCGAACTCGGTGTAACCCGCGTCCTTGACCTTGCGCGCCGCTTCGACGAATTCACCCGGCGTGTCGTACTCGGCGAGATAGCCGTAGAGCTCGCCGGTTGCGCCGTGCTTGCCGCTGGCGTCGCCGGTCTGGTTCTCGTGATCCGGCCGCGGCTCGGTCGCCTTGTCCGGAGGAGGAGTTTCGGTGGCCATGTTAGTGGGCTCCCTTCGCGCGGCCCGACGCGTGAGCGCCGTCGCTCGCGCCCTTCACCTCGCTGATCGCGATGACCGGAGCGAAGCGGAAGAACAAGAGGAAGAACATGAGGAACATGCCGATCGTGCCGACGAACACTCCGACGTCGTAGCGAGTCGGGTGGTAGTAGCTCCACTGCGCCGGCAGGAACGACCGCGCGAGCGAGGTCGCGATGATCACGAAGCGCTCGAACCACATGCCGATGTTGATGAAGATGCAGAGGATCCAGATCAGCACGTTGTTGTTCTTGACCCAGTTGGACCAGAAGAACTGCGGGATGAGCACGTTGCAGCTCACCATCATGAAGTAGGCCCACCAGAACGGGCCGAACGCGCGGCTGATGAACGTGAAGCTCTCGAACGGATTGCCCGAGTACCAGGCGATGAAGAACTCGGTGGCGTACGCGAGCCCGACCATCATGCCGGTGGCCAGCATGATCTTGCACATCGCGTGGATGTGAGCCTGCTTGATGATGTGCTGCAGGTTGAACAAGAACCGCAGCGGCAACAGCAGCGTCAGCACCATCGCGAAGCCGCTGAAGATCGCGCCGGCGACGAAGTACGGCGGGAAGATCGTCGTGTGCCAGCCGGGCAACTGCGACGTCGCGAAGTCGAACGACACGACCGAGTGGACCGAGAACACCAGCGGCGTGGCGAGACCCGCGAGGATCAAGTACGCGCGCTCGTAGCGATGCCACTGGCGGGCCGACCCGCGCCAGCCGAGCGACAGCATCCCGTAGATCAGCGCCTTGACGTTATTGCCGCGCTGCGCGTTGCGATCGCGGAACGTCGCGAGGTCGGGGACCATGCCCATGTACCAGAACAGGAGCGACGTCGTGAGGTACGTCGTCACCGCGAACACGTCCCACATCAGCGGGCTGCGGAACTGCGGCCACATCGAGCCCATGTCGTTCGGCAGCGGCAACATCCACCACGCGAACCACGGGCGACCGGTGTGGAGCAGCGGGAACAGACCGGCCGCCATGACGGCGAAGATCGTCATCGCCTCGGCGGAGCGGTTGATGCTGACGCGCCATTGCTGGCGGGTCAGGTAGAGCACGGCGGAGATCAGCGTGCCGGCGTGACCGATACCGATCCACCACACGAAGTTCGTGATGTCCCACGCCCAGCACACCGTGTTCGAGTTTCCCCAAACACCGATGCCGCGCATGACGACGATGTAGATGCTGTAGATGCCGATGCCGAACATGAGGACGGCGACGGTCAGCGCGACCAACCACAGCTTGTGGGGCTTCGGTGCTTCTGCGATCCACGCCACGTCACGCGTGACGGCGCGAAAGGTTTCGCGAGCCTTACCGGGCTCGTTGATGTCCGCGTGATCCGCGGTGGCTTCAGCGGTGCTCACTTCTCACCTCCGACCTGCGACGGCTTTTCGAGCTTCGGGTTCGGGTTGCGAATGCGCGCGAGGTAGCGCGTACGGGGCTTGGTGTACGTCTCGGGCAGGAGCGAGTAGCTGCGCGGATCGCCGACGTCGCCCTGATGCTCGTGCAGCTTCGCGACGCGCGAGGTCTTGTCGGACAGATCGCCGAACACGATCGCTTCGGTCGGGCACGCCATCTGGCACGCCGTCTCGATCTCGCCGTCCGGAATCGGCGCCGCGATCTCACCTTCGCGCTGATGCGCGCGAATCTGCGCCTTCGCGCGGATCTTGCCGTTCTGGATGCGCTGCACGCAGTACGTGCACTTCTCCATCACACCGCGCATGCGGACCGTCACGTCCGGGTTGAACAGCAGGCCGCGGACCTTCTCGCGGGCCTCGCGGAACTCCTTGTTCCAGTCGAGGAAGTTGAACCGGCGCACCTTGTACGGGCAGTTGTTCGCGCAGTAGCGCGTACCGATGCAGCGGTTGTAGGCCATGTCGTTGAGGCCTTCATCCGAGTGCTGCGTCGCACCGACCGGGCAGACCTGCTCGCACGGCGCGTTCTCGCACTGCTGGCATGCGAGCGGCTGGTACACGATCTGCGGATCCTCGGGCGAGCCCGAGAAGTAGCGGTCGATCCGGATCCAGCTCATCTCGCGGTTGTTGATCACCTCTTGGCGACCGACGACCGGGACGTTGTTCTCCGACTGACACGCGACCATGCACGCGTTGCAGCCGGTGCACGACGACAGGTCGATCGCCATGCCCCAGCGATGGCCCTTGTATTCGTGCTCCTGGAACAGCGACAGGTGGCGCGGTCGCTCGTGCGCGTCGGCCTTCGGGCCGCCCGCGGTGTCGATCTGGTCGTCCCAGAACTCGCCACCCTCTTCGGCCGCCCAGTTCGGCTCGGCCGCGAGCTTGGCCGCGGTGACAAGCTTGATCAGCGGGTGCTCGCCGCCGACCGCACGCCGGGTGACTTCTTTATCGAAGCCACCGTCGTACTTCATCATCGCCGACTGGCCGGGGTTGTAGCTCCAGTGATCCTGGATCTCGGCGAGCTCGTAGTTGCGACCCGTCGGCGTCACGGTCGCGTTCTGCGCGATCTCGAAGCCGCCGGTGGTGCGGACCTTGTAGGTGTCCCAACCGACGACGCGCTTGTCGGGAAGAGCCGACGTCACGTTGTGCGGGTGCTGCGAGACGTGGCCAGCCTGCGTGCGGCCACCGCCGAGCACGAGGCCGATCGAGTACTTCGCCTGACCGGGCATCGTGTACGCGGCGAGCTCGACCGAGCGATCGCCGATCTTCACGTTGACCATGTCGCCGTTCGCGACGCCGAGCACCTGCGAGGTCTCCGGCGAGATCAGCGCGTAGTTATCCCACGTCACCTTCGTCAGGAAGTCCGGGGTCTCCCACAGCCAGGCGTTGTTGCCGAACCGGCCGTCGTACGTGAACGACGACATGTGGAACGTGACCTCGAGCTCGTTCTTGCCGCGCTTGGTACCGGCGAGCTGGCTCGCCTTGAGCGGCGGCAGCGCCAGCGGGCCGATCGCGAGATCGGTGGCGGCCGCGAGCTGCGTGTTCGGGACGAAGCCGTCGTGGACGTGCTTGCGCCAGTCGAGCTTCTTGGTCGCGCGATCCTTCGCGTCGGTCGAGATCAGCGCTTCACCGCCGAGCTCGTCGCCGAGCAACAGCGAGCACATCTCGATCGACGACAGCCCGCCGTAGAGCGGCGCGATCAGCGGCTGCGCGATGGTGACCCGCCGTAGAGCGGTGCGATCAGCGGCTGCGCGATGGTGACGGTGCCGTCCCACGTGCGCGCGTCGCCCCACGCCTCGAGGAAGTGCGCCTTCGGCACGTGCCACGTGGTCTGAAGCGAAGTCTCGTCGACGTACTCCGCCAGCCGGATCGACGTGGTGACCTTCTTCAGCGCGCCCGCGAAGTCGAGATCCGCTGGCGCGTCGTAGACCGGGTTGCCGCCGAGGAGGATCAGCGTCTTGACCTGGCCGGCGTTGATGTCCTTGACGAGCGTCGTGATCGACTCGAGGTGCGAGACCCGGTCGGCCCACGGATCCTCGACGTAGTCGAGCGTCTTGCCGACCGCGCCGATCGCCGCGTTGATCTTCGCGACCAGCGCGTGGACCTCGGGCGGCTGGCGGCGACCCGCGATCACGACGGCCTTGCCGGCGTTGCCCTTGAGCTCTTCGGCGAGCACCTGCAGGAACGTCGAGACCTTCGCCTCGCGCAGGAACTCCGCCTGCGGTGCGGCGCCGTTGCTGATCGCGGCGTCGAGCGCCATCACGAACGGCAGGCCGAGCTCGCTGCGCAGCGGCAGGCGATGGTCGGCCATCGCGCCCGTGTTCGAGAACACGCTCTCCACCGAGTAGAGCCGGTTCATCGTGCCGGGCGCGAGCCAACCACCATCGCGCTTGCGGCTGCGCGCGAAGTCGCGGCTGTACATCATCGAGGCCGGGTGCTCGACGAAGATGTCGCAATCGATCGTGACGATCGTCTCGCACTTCTCGAGATGCGCGATCGGGCGAACCGGGCGCTTGAACGCGAGCTTGGTGCCCTCGCGCTCGTTGTCCCACGAGATCGGCTCGTACTCGTGCCAACGCACGCCCTTGCCCGCGAGTGCGGTGCGCAGGCCGTCGAGCGTCGGCGAGCTGCTCGCTTCGGCGAGGATGCGCGCGCCGCCAGCGGCGATCGCGCTGCGGATGTCGGCGAGCGCGATCTTGAACGCGTCGAGCGTCGTGCCCTTGCCGCCTTGCAGTGGCGCGGTCGAGCGATCCGGATCGTAGAGGTGGAGGATCGACGCCTGCGCGAATGTGTGCGCGCCGGCATGGCGCTTCGTCGTCGGCAGGATGTTGCCGCCGGCAAATGGATGCTCGGGGTTACCGTCGAGGTGGATCGGCCGTCCCTCGTACGACGTCGCGACGAGCGCGTGCGTCGTGCCGCCCAGCTCGTAGGCGGTCGCGTACTGCAGCGTCGTGCCCGGCGTCTGATCTTCGGGGCGCTTCGCGAGCGGAACGATCTCTTCCTTCTCGTAGCGCTGACAGCCCGCGGCGACCGCGCCGACGCCGGCGAGGCCCATCGACGAGCCCATCAGCTGGAAGAAGTTGCGGCGCGACATCGGGTCGAGCACCGGCGCTTGATCGGCACCGGGCGCGAACTCCTTCTTCGTCAGGCCCTGCTGCTGCCAGGCCGCGGTTCCTTCGAGCTCGCGGAGCGACTTCCAGTAACCATGCTCGGGAGGCGGCGGGACCGGGTCGATCTGGTTCGGCTCTTGATTCTCGGGTTCTTTGGACATCGCGGCTCCCTACCGGTGGCAGGTCGAACAGTTGACGTTGGGGTGGACGCTGTTGCGCTTCTCGATCGTCGCGCCCTCGGTGTCGGAGCGATGCGGCACCGACGTCGGGTCGTCGTAGCCCATCTTCGTGATGTTCTCGGGCTCGCGCAGGTACGGCGTCGGATCCTTGTGGCAGTTGATGCACCACTCCATCGTCAGCGGCTTGGCCTGATAGACCTGGACCATCTGATCGATGCGACCGTGGCAGGTCTCGCAGCCGACCGCCGCGTTCACGTGCGCCTGATGGTTGAAGTAGACGTAGTCCGGCAGGTCGTGAACGCGCGTCCACTTGACCGGCTCGTTCTCCGCGAACGCCGCGCGAATCGGCGCGAGCAGATCGGAGTCCTTCTTCACCTGCGAGTGACAGTTCATGCAGGTGGTCGCCGGCGGCACCGCGGCCTTCGGCGCGCGCTCGACCGTGGTGTGGCAGTACCGGCAGTCGATGCCGAGCTCACCTGCGTGCAGCGCGTGGCTGTAGGGCACCGGTTGAACCGGCTGATAACCGATGCGAATCGCTTCTGGCGTCACGCCGTACGCGATCAACACGATCAAGTAGACCGGGCCGCCGAGGACCAACAAGTTGATCCACTTCTTCAGCGTTTCGGTCCATTCGGGAAATTCGAATCTCGACATAGGTTCCCTGCTCGCTCAGCGGGGCGTTTTCATCACGGTTGGCCACCATTTCGCAAGGTTGCGCGGCGAAGAACATCGCCGGGATCTTGGAGGCTCGGATGCAGGAATCTCACGTCTCGACGGAGACGTCGTTGCGGCAAATGCGCGCGCATTCCCGACGCGACAATTCACCACAGGCTGCGTGCGGCGGGATGACGCACGTTGCCGCTCGTGATCTGGTTGCTGATCGCGCTGGCGATCATCTTGATCGCGGCGGTCGTCGTCACGCGGTGGCGGCGTCCCGTCGTCGCAGCGACCGCTCCGGTCGACGGTGTCACACCGCGGCCCGGCCCCGGCGAGCGCGGTCCCCCGCTCCCGGTGATCCTCGTTCACGGCCTGTTCGGCTTCGATCGCATGGGCATCCCGGGAGCGCGGCTCGACTACTTCCGCGGTATCGCGAAGCACCTCGACACACTCGGCTGCCACGCCCACGCCGTGAAGCTCCCGCGCGCCGCATCGGTGCCCGAGCGTGCGCGCGAGCTGTGCGACGCGATCACCGCGCTCGGCCACGACCGCGTCGACCTGATCGCGCACTCGATGGGTGGCCTCGACGCGCGCTACGCACTCGCCCACTTCGGGCTCGCGGCGCGCGTGCGCTCCCTCGTCACCGTCGGCACGCCGCACCGCGGGACGCCGATCGCTGATCTCGCCACCGACGGCGCGCTCGGCCTCGCGCGGCGCGCGATCGCGGCGCTCGGCATCTCGATGACCGCGGTCGACTGGCTGACCACCGCCGCGCTCGAGCGCTTCAACAAGGACGTGCCCGACGTGCCGGGCGTGCGCTATGCGTGCGTGGTCGGCGGGATCCGCGAGGCGTCGACCGCGATCCCGCTCGCGATCCAACCGATCCATGCATATCTGAGGAAGGTCGCCGGCGCGAACGATGGGCTCGTGCCGATGGCCTCGCAGTACTGGGGCGAGACCCTCGCCGAGATCGAGGCCGATCACTTCGCGCAGATCGGCTGGCGGCTCGGCGCGCGGAGCACGTTCGACGCGCTCGGCCTGTACGCGTTCGTGATCGCTCGCCTCGGTGATCGGCCGGCAGCGCGGGCTGCGGGGTAGCGCTACTTCGCCGCGGCGCGCGCGGCCGTGACGGCGTCGTGATCGCCGAACGCGCCGAACACCTGATGGTCGGCGGGAAGCTCGTGGACCAAGAAGCCGTGGAGCTCGGGCAAGGTCAGCCTCGCGACGTCCTGCGCGACGCGGTCGTAGAAGCTGTCGGGCAGCCGGAACCGAGCGAGCATGACGAGCCGGCTCGTGACGACGGCCGAGTCGTTGTCGCCGACGGCCAAGCGCTCGAGCACCTTCTGGCGCGCGATCACGAACGCCGCGCGAGACGACTCGGGGTCGCGGCGGATCTCGTCGAGGATCGCGAGCAGGGCGGTGGTCGCCTCCCCTGCGCGTGCGGCATCGGCCTTGCCCGAGATCCGCCACAAGCCACCACTGCGACGCGGTTCGAACGACGCCGAAAATCCGTAGGTGAGTGCGCGTTCACCGCGCAGGCTCTCGAGCCGGTTCGTCAGCACCTGCTCGAGCACGAGTCGCGCGCCGTAGCGACTATCGATGCCGCTGCCTCCCGCGAGCTCGACGTCGAGCTGGATGCTCGGCGACGGCTTGCTCGACACGCCGAACACGCGCGTCGTCTCGGGTGCGCGGATCGGCACGTCGACCGGCGGCGTGTGATCACCGGCGCTGACCTGATCGAGGTTGTATGCGATGTGGCGCTTCACGAGATCGAGATCGAACTGACCGGCGACGATCAGCGTCGCGTTGTTGCCAACCACGTGCGAGCGCGCCCAACCCGCGATCAGGTCGGTGTGGATCGTGTCGACGCTGTGCTCGTTGATCAGCGGCCGCGCATAAGGATGGTGCTCGCCGTAGACAGCGGCCGCGAGTGCTTCCTCGTAGGCGCGAGCTTCCGCTTCGCCGCGCAGGCGCAAGCGTCCCTTCAAGACGCGCTTGGCTTCATCGCTGATGTCGTAGCGTCGAGGACGCAGCGCGGCGGAGAGCTCGCCGACGACATCGTCGACGCGCGTCGAGATCTCGCGATCGCGGTACACGATCTGATCCTCGAGGACCTGCGAGGCGCCGAGCAGCTCGCTCAGGCCCTCGGCACCCTGTGGGTCTTGCGCCATGCCGCCTTCGATCACGAGGCGGCCGTGCACGAGGGATGCGGTACCGTGCGGCCACAGGATCACCGAGAGTCCGTTGTCGAGGCGGTAACGCGTCGTCGCGAGGCCCGAGCTACGCGGCGCCGGCAGCGGCTTGTCGGCCAGCGCCGGATCGACGGCCGTCATGTGCTCGGCCTCGCCACCGCTCGCGCGCGCGACCTGCGCGACCGTGCTCGCCTGGCCGGTGGGTTCGATCGCGAGGAACCTCGCGCGTTCGGGATCGAGCCAGCGCTTCGCGACCTCGCGCGTCGCATTCGGCGTGTCCTGCGTGAGCTCCTTGATCCGGCCGATCAGCAGATCGGTCGAGCCCGCCGCGAGCTGGGTCGCGACCATGTCGTTGCGCGAGCCGAGGTTCTCCCAGCGAGCGAGCAGATCCTCCGCGTAGGCCTGCCACGCGATCCGCCACGCGTTGGTGTCCTTGTCCTCGCCGAGTGCGAGCAGGCCGAGATCGAGTGCACCGGCGATGCTGTCCTTGACGTCGTCGAGGTGGGAGGTCGACGTCACGGTCATCATGATCGCGAGCACGGGCGCCGAGCGACCGCCGAACACGGTCGCGTAGGCCGAATGGCCCCACCCGAACATCATGCCCTTCTCGCTCAGAAACAGCGGCATGGTCTCGTAGACCATCGCGAGCCGGCGCGCGTCGATGGTGTCGCTCGGCGGCAGCGGCCACGTGATCGCGACCACCGGGTCGTCGATGTCGGCCTTCATCCGCACGATCTCGCGCACCGGTGCCACCACCGGTGGCGGCGCATGATGCTGCGCAGCGCGCTTCGGCACGCTCGCGAAGTGATGCTCGACCGACGTGCGGACCGACGTGCGAAACTGCGCGTCGACCACCGCACCGCTCACCACGACCATCGCGACGCCGCGCCGATACGGGCCGGCGAGGAAATCACAGACGTCCTTGAAGTCGAGCTTCGCGACCGACTCGACCGAGTCGCCGCGGCGATATGGATGATCCTTCGGATAGATCGCGTCGAGGATCTTCTGGCGAAGCTCCGCGCCGCCGGCGCCCTGGCGCTCGCGCAGCTCGTTGAGCACGACCTCGCGCTCGCGCGTGAAGATCGCGGGCGTCAGCGCGCTGCAGCCACGCGCCAACCGATCGACCTCGAGGCCGAGCAGCGCGTCGAGCGCCGCCGGCTCCGCCACGACTTGATACGTCGTGTAGTCGGTGTCGGTCTCGGCGTTCCACGACAGCGCGAGA
>Ga0193728_1001744_pt1 | contig 11236 bp, 12 predicted proteins | sample U1c1metaG_FD_143037 | JGI IMG/M metagenome (GOLD analysis project Ga0193728, IMG submission 143037) | Soil microbial communities from a riparian zone of the East river system, Colorado, United States - U1c1 | ecosystem: Environmental > Terrestrial > Soil > Riparian zone | place: USA: East River...
GGCAGTGGCGTGCTCGACTGAGCAGCGCTCGGCTCAGGTGTCAGCTCCGTAGACGAGCGCCAGCCAGCGAGCGAACAGCTCACGCGCGAGCGGCATCGAGTCGCGCTCAACGTCTTGCATCTCGGCGAGCAGCGCGGCCGGCGCGTCGGCGCCCTGGTCGCGCTCCAGTTCGGCGACGAATGCAGGCGTGCGCATCCACTCGCCGGTCAGCTCCGCGTCGATCTCGAGGTGGAACTGCAGCGCGTAGGCGCGACCGATGACAAACGCCTGCTGCTCGTAGAGCTCCGAGCGCGCGAGCTGCACGGCGCCCGCCGGTAGCTCGTACGTCTCGCCGTGCCATTGCAGCGTTGTAAAGCTCCGCGGCAGCGGCCCGAACACAGGGTCCGCCGCGCCAGCAGGCGTCAGCTCGACTGCGAGCACGCCGATCTCGGGCGCAGGGCCGGGCATAACGCGCGCGCCGAGGCTTGCGGCGAGCAGCTGCGCGCCGAGGCAGACACCCCAGTACGGCGTTCCGGCGGCGACAGCCGCCGCGATCAGCCGCTTCTCGGGCACGAGCCATGGATGCTCCGCCTCATCATTGACGCTCATCCCGCCGCCCATCGCGACGATGCCGGTGTATGCACGCCAGTCGGGCAGCTCTTCGTCCTCGTCGAGCAGCACGCGCACGAACGGGATCTGGCGGGCGAGCAGCTCGTCCTCGTAGGCTCCAGGCGGCTCGCAGCCGGCGTGCTGGAGCACGAGGATCGGCCGGCGGCCGCTGCTGTCGTTCATTGCGCGTGAGTTTAGGAGGGTCCCGCGCGGAAGAGCGCTACGGCTCAGCGAGCGCGAGCAGCTTCGTCACGGTCGTCCAGTTGCGCGCCGTCGTGAGCACGCCGAGGTCCTGCCGGCCGAGCTGCGCGGCGAGCTTCGAGCGTCCGACGCCATGCGGGAACCAAGCGTAGATCTCGCGCCCATGCGCGAGCAGACGCTCGCCCTCGACGGCGCGCTCGGCGACCTTCGCGAGTGCCGACTTGGCGGGCTTCTTTGAGCAGAACGTCACCTGGTAGAGCTTGTCCTGCTCAGCGACGTCGCCGAGCGGGTTGCGCTCGACGATCTTCGCGAGCTGGGCGCGCGTGCGCACGACGACGCCAACGTTCAGGCCAAAGCAGTCGGCGATCACGTCCACGCACGCGAGCGCGAGCGCGTCTGGCTTGGCGGCGCTATCGAGCACGACGTTGCCACTCTGCACGTACGTGACGACGTTCTCCATACCTGCCGCCCGCAGCGCGTCGCGCAGCACTGGCATCGCGAGCTTGTTGCGCCCGCCGACGTTGACGCCGCGCAGGAGGACGATCTGCTTCACGCGCGCCAGCCTAGAGCGTCACAGCAGCACTTTGAGCCCGGCGGCGGCAAGCAGCGCGGCGAAAGCGAAGCACAGGCCGGCGCCGATCGCCTTGTGATGGGCCGTGAAGAAGCCGTTGAGCCGCTGCAGCAGCGGGTCGGCGCGCGGTCCGAGCAGGGCGACGATGAGCGGCGGCCCGTACGCGGGGACGAGCGTGATCGCGTAGAGCAGGACGAACGCGAGCAGCTGCGCGCCGAGACCGGCGTCAGAGATGCCGATCGCGTGCATCGCCGGGAAGAACAGGACGATGCTCGAGAAGTTCGTCAGCATCAGGGCGATCCCGAGCAGCAGCGCGCCGCGCAGAGGGTGCGCGCCGGCGTGTTCGGGCTTCGTCGGCCGTGGCGCCGCGCGCAACGCGCGTACGCCGAGTCCGATCAGCAGCGCGGCGGCGACGAGCTTGACGATCGCGCCGGCTTCGGAGGGGCTGCGCGCGCCGCCGGTGCTTTCGGCGAGGATCAGCGCGAGCGCAGCGAAGCCGGCGAGCACGAGCGCCGATCCGGCAGCGATAGCCCACGCCCGCCTGAGCGCTTCGCTCTTGCGCGAGAGCGTGACGAGCTGCACGGCGAGCGTCGTCGGCGAGATCGCAGCGGCGAGCGCGAGCGGCACGACGATCCCGAGGAGGCCGGCCATCGCTGCAAGTTACCGCCAGACCCGCTGGAATCCGCTGAACACAGACGAAGTGCCCGATGAGTTTCGGCAGTTGGCGGCGTCTAACCCGTATAAACGATCGACGCGGTGTCGCACGAAACGCGCACACGGCGAATCCCCAAGACGAACGGAGGCTCGGAATGAGCGACACGCAGACGCAGACGAACCTGACGCAGGTCGGCACGTGCATGATCCCAGTGAAGGATCAGGACCAGGCGATCGCGTTCTACACGGAGAAGCTCGGCTTCGAGCTGCGCGCGGACATCCCGTTCGGCGGCAGCGAGCGCTGGGTCGAAGTCGCGCCGGCCGGCGCTGCGACGACGCTCGCGCTGACCTCGCCGCGGCCGGGCGAAGCGACCGGGATCGAGACGCGCGTGGCGATCTCGACGAAGGACATCGACGCCGACCATGCCGATCTCAAAGCTCGTGGCGTCGACGTCGATGCGGAGATCATGCGGATGGGCGACCCGGTGCCGCCGATGTTCTGGTTCAACGACCCCGAGGGCAACCGCCTGCTGATCGTCCAGACGAGCTGACGCTCTGAAGCGAGAGGAGCGCGGCCATGCTCAAGTTCAACATCACGACCTCCCTCGACGGCTTCGTCGCGGGGCCGAATCCGAGCGAGCAGGACCCGCTCGGCGAAGGCGGGATGCAGCTGCACGAGTGGGCGTTCGAGCTGGCCGCATGGCGCGAGCCGCACGGACGCGAGGGCGGCGTCGTCAACGAGAGCTCGGCGTTCATCGAGCGCGCGCAGGCGAACGTCGGCGCGACGATCATGGGCCGCAAGATGTTCGGCGGCGGTCCGGGGCCGTGGGGCGAGCAGCCGTGGGAGGGCTGGTGGGGCGAGGACCCGCCGTTTCACGTTCCCGTGTTCGTACTCACCCACCACGCGCGCGAGCCGCTGCACAAGGACGGCGGCACGACGTTTGACTTCGTCACCGACGGAATCTCCTCGGCGCTCGAGCAGGCCAAGCGCGCCGCCGGCGATCGCGATGTGCTGCTCGCCGGCGGTGCCGAAGTCGCCCAGCAGTACCTCGCAGCCGGGCTCGTCGACGAGTTCAGCGTGAGCGTCGTGCCGATCTTGCTCGGCGGCGGTACGCGACTGTTGACGGAGATCGATCCAGACATCACGCTTGAGCAGCTCGACGTCGTGGCTGCGCCGGGCGTGACGCACCTGAGCTATCGCGTCGTGCGCTGAGCTCGCGCTCGCTCCCGCTAGCGCGCGACGGAGATCGAGAACGACGCGAGAAACTCGCCGCCGGGCTCGACGACAGGTAGCGCGTCGCGGCTGATCAACGCGTTCGTCGGAGCGCTCATCGGCTCGAAACAGATGAATGGCGCATCGGCTGGCGAGTAGACCTGCGCGTGCGAGTAGCCCTCGTGGAGCTCGAGCTCGATTCGCGTCGCGCCATCGGACACCACGAAGCACGTCGGCTGCTCGAGCTCGGCGAACGCGTCGTCCCAGCTGCTCTCGGCGAGCGTGAAGCGACGCCGCGCGAAGTCCTCGCCGACGCCTGTCGGGATCATTTGAGCGTCGAGCAGCACGCGCCTGCACGCAGGCAACTCGACCTGCCAGTCGCGCCGATCGCTCGCGGGGATCGTCAGATACGGGTGGTAGCCGAACGAGACCGGCACGGGCGCAGGCGCGTCGTGCGGCGCGAAGACGCTCGTCTCGATCCTCAACGTCGTGCCGGCGATGCTCGCGCGCAGCTCGAGCGCGTGGGCGAACGGGAAGATCGCGAGCAGCTCGGGGCGCTCCCAGCGCAGGCGCGCGTGCAGCCGGTCGGGCTCGGACTCGAGCAACTCCCACGGCAGCATCCCCGCGATCGCGCCGTGGATTGGCAGGCCGTCGGCGTCGAACTTCAGCAGTGGGTTCTCGCGCGCGAGCACTACGTCGCCGTGTGGTCCCGGGTAGCGCGGGCCGGCGAGCCGGTTCGCCCACGGGTAGAGCAGCGGGATCGCCATCGTCGAGCCGTGCTCGGCGTATGCGGCGACGCCACGGCGCTGCGCGAGCAGCTCGGCGCCTTCGTGACGCAGCGAGCTGCACAGCATTCCGGCGCGAGGGATGAACATCGCCTGTAGCTGCGAGGAGGCGATCGCGACGGTCTCAAAGCGATGCTCGTGAGCCATTCGCCGCTCGCTCAATCCTCGACGGCGACGGCCACCGGCTCGACGATCAGGCGCTGCAGGCGGCGCACAGCGTCGAGGTGATCGCCAGTCCAGATCATCCGCACGGCCGTGGCGCTCGCCTTGCCGTCGCTGCCCTGCAGATCGCGGCGCACCGCATCGAGCAGCCGCCCGTCGGCGGCCTTGTCGTGCGCCAGCGGCTCGCGCGGACGACGGCCGTCGCGCAGACTCGCAGCGAGATCCTCATACCAGCGCTTGACGAGCTCGCTCGAGCGCAATAGCTCAACGCGCGCGGCCGAACGGTCGCCGCCAAGCGAGCCGTCCTCGTGTTGCCAGATGTCGAGCACTGCGTCTGCGGCGAGGCGCAGCCCGCCGATGCCGCTGACGAGGCTCGTCATCTCGGCGAGCGGGATCGGCTTGGCGCCACGCTCGGCGAGGTAGCTGCGAAACGTGTCGTCGAGGCGGCGGGCCGCAGCGGCCGCGTGCGTCGCGTCTGTCTCAGGATCGTCGATCGCACCGGCGTCGAAGTCACAGCGGCGCATGCCGAAGTCGACGGCGCTCGCGAGGTAGTCGACGCTGTCGACATACGCCTGCGCGAGGGCGCGGCGCAGCGCCGGTGCGGCGCCGCGCGGCCAGAACAGCAGGCCGACGAGCAAGCTGACGCCACAGCCGATCGCGATGTCCTCGACGCGCAGCAGCCCGACCTTCCAGCCGACGGGCTGGATGATGTTGTAGAGGAAGACGAGCGTCAGCGTGAAGGCGGCCTGGCCGGCGGCGAACGAGATCGCGGCCGGCGCGAAGCCGGCGAACAGGATCGCGATTGGCAGCAGGATCCACAGCAGCGTCGTGTCGGTGCCGATCAGCTCGAGCAGCGCGCCGCCGACGACGAACCCGGCGACCGTTCCGGCGAGCGCGCGCAGCACGTTCTGCCCGGTGTTGAGCGCGTTCGAGCGCAGCACGGAGAGCGCGCCGAGCACGACCCAGAAGGAATGCTGCACGCCGGCCTCGTTGGCGACGACGACGGCGAGCGCGAGACCGACGGCGCCGCGCACGCTGTTGTGCAGCCAGACGGAGTTGCGGTCGACGTGCGCCGTCGCGCGCTGCTGCGCGGCGCTGAACGTGCCGGCGATGCCCTCCGGCTGGCGACCGAGCAGCCGCTGCAGCCAGCTGCGTCGCTCGGCGGCCGCGGCGAGGTCGATGTTGCCGGCGATGCTCGTGACGGCGAAGCCGAGCTCCTGCGCGCGAAAGCTCGGGTCGAGCGAGGTGACGAAGTCGCCGACGTGCAGCTCGGCGGTCGCGCGCTGCTCCATCCGCGCAAGCGAGCCGCGCAACTCGTCGATCGCCGCGTGTAGCTCCGTGCAATCGCCGCCCGTCAGTGAGAGCAGGTCGGCGCCGCGATCGAGCACGACGGCTGCAGCGGACTTGACGGCACAGACGTCGCGGTTGACGGGCGCGCCGTCGGCGGGCCTACTAGCGGCCTGCGCGACGATCGCGCTCAGCCAATAGAGCTCATCGACGAGCCGGACCGTCGCGCGCCCTGCGGTGCTCAAGCTCGCCGGCCGGTAGGGCGTCGCGAGGAACACTCGCCGCAGCGCGACGATCGCGGCATCGGACTGCTTGATCGCGTGGTCGCGCTCGTGCTCGAACGGCTCGCGATCGCTGAGCACGAATGCGACCTCGGCGCGTAGGCGCGCTGCGAGCGCGCGGCACGCCGCCGTCGTGGCCGAGCGCAGTGGGCCGCGCGAGGGCGTCGGCCAGAGCAGTGCGACGGCGAGGAACGCAGCGCCGGCCGCCATCCCCCAGCCGGCGAGGCGATCGGGGATCGAAGCGGCCGGGCCAGGCAGCGTGACGGGCAGGATGAACGCGAGCAGCAGTGACGTCGAAGCGCCGGCGAGCACAGAGCTGACGACGCCGGCGAAGATCACGCCGAAGCCGACGAGCGCCATCGTCACGGCGGCGAGCCACGTCGTCTGCGAGACGAGCGTACCGCGGCAGACGAGCGCGCTGGCGACAAGCGCGAGCGTCGCCTGCGCCTGCAGGCGCTCGCGCAGTGGGCCGCCGAAGTCGACGAGCAACAGCATCGCGAACGAGCCGAAGGCGGCGAACGTCGCAATCGTCGAGTTCGCGATGACCTCCTTGCCGAGCGCGAACATCGCCGGCATCACGACGGCTGCACGCCCGGCACGACGCAGCGCAGCGAGGTCGCGATCGCGCTGACTTAGCCAATACAGAGGGTGCACGTGGCGTCGCGCTCAGGCGCTCGCGCGCCCCAACGGGAGCTCGAGCAGCTGCCCTTCGGGCCGGCGCGCCCGCGCGATCGCTTCTTGCGCGGAGGCAGGCGCGAGCCCGCGTAGCACAGCAGCGCTGATCTCACCGGCCGGCGCGCGCTCGATCCGCAGTAGCGCCGTCGCGCCGTCGCCGACGAGCTCACTTGCGCGCGCGAGCAGCGGCGCGATCTCAGCCGCAGGGACGCCACACGCGCGCAGGAAAACGGGCACGTTCGCTGCGGCGAGCGCGTCGCGATCGACTTCGAGCTCCTCGACGTGTGCCGTCGCGGCGGGAGCGCCGACGGCAGAGGAGACGATGCACGCAACCATGTCGTCAGGCGTCCTCAGCGCCTCGTCGCGAACGCGCTCGAGCAGCGCCGCGGCGCTGCTGCGCGGACCGAGCTCGTCGACAAGCTCGCTCAGGCGCTCGCGGCCGAGCAGGCCGTCTGCGGTGCGCGCCTCGAGCAGGCCGTCGCTGAAAAAGCACACGGCGGCGCCGGGCGGAACGGAGAGCGTCGTCTGGCGGCGACCGGTCGGCAGCGCGCAGCCGACCGGCGCAGAGCAGCAGACGCTCGGCAGCTCGGGCGTGTCGAAGCCGATCGAGATCGGCGGATCGTGACCGCCGCTCGCGTAGGTCAACCGGCCAGCGGCCGTGTCGTAGGTCGCGACGAGCACGGTCGCGAACTGCATCTCGGCCGGCTCTGCCAATACGGAGCCAGCGAGTGAGAGGGCGGCGCGCGGCTCGAGCCCGGCCTGCATGTATGCGCGCAGCGTGTAGCGCGTCAGCGCGGCCTGATTGAGCGCGTTGCGCCCGTGGCCGGCGACGTCGCCGAGCACGATCGCGACCTTGCCCGGCTCGAGCGCGAAAAGGTCATAGAAATCGCCGCCGGCCGCGGGCCCGTCGGCGGGGCGATACGCGACGGACACCGAGACGTCGCCGAGTCGGCTCGGGATCACGGGCACGAGCGCGGCCTGCATCGCGTCGATATCGCCGAGCAGCACGGCGCGCTGTCGCTCAAGGCGCCGCGCGCGGAGCGCGGCGAGGCGCGAGCGCACGGCGAACCAGATCGCGAGCAACAGCAGGAGCAAGATGATCGGCTTGCTCCAATCGGGCACGGGCACGGGGAACGGGATCCGCCGGCCGATTTCGGCGAGCGGGTTGCCCGAGGAGTCGTTGCGCGAGGACTTGCTCGCGCTCGATCGCGCTTTGCGGCCGGCCGTGGGGGCCGCGCGCGAGATTGGCGTCGAGCCGGCAGTTGTCGATACGCGGGAGGCGAGTGCTTTGCCGGCGCTCGTACTCGACGAACGTCGGCGTTTGCTCGCGCGAGAGTTCGATGAGCGCTTGCTGCTCGCGTGCAAAGCCGACGGTTGCGCGCCGGCTGCGCCAGCCTGCGAAGAGCCTGCGCTCGTGCTCGAAGCGCTCGTGGAGGCGTCGTGTGCGCTCGTGCCACTCGACGTGCCCGTGCCCGTGCCCGTGCTCGACCCACCGGAGGAGACGGGCAGGCTCGGTGTCTGCCCTACGGGTGAGCCGGCGCCCGGCAGCGACGGCACTGTGACAGGCGGCGTCGAGGGCGTCGTGACTGGCGGCAGCGAAGGCGTCGTTACGGGCGGCAGCGCCGGCACTTCGACACGTGGCATCGGCACTTCGACGGTCACGACGCCGGGGACTTCGACGCGCGGCGTCGGCGCGCTTTCGCCGAGCAGGGCGGCGCTTGCGCCGGCGCTGCTGGCGAGCGTCAGCGCAAAACCGAGCGTCAGCGCGATCGCGAGCCCGGTCAGCCGGTGTCTTGGAGACGACCTCATGCTTAGCCCCCGGCCCCGCACGAACGCGGAGCCGTCGGACGATGATTCCACACCTCGTGCGTCAGTTGGCCTTTTTGTCGGCGAACCGTCTTTTACTGGCCGCGCAACCCTGCTCAGAGCTGATCGGCATAGAAGCCATGCCGTGCGAGCGGCTCGACGAGCTCATGCTCCTCGTAGGAGAGATGCGAGAGCAGCGCGTCTGTCAGCAGATCGAGCGCGCGCTGCAGCCCGTCAAATTCGTCGCGGTCGTTGATGTGCTGCACGAGCGCGCGGTCGACGGCCTCGATCGCATCGTGGATCGTCAAGTGCTCGGCGGCGAGCCGATCGATCACAGGGCCGAGCGCGGCCTCGCTACGCGCGAGATGGCGCTCGTACTTAGCTCTCCGAGATCGCGACGCTCAAGCGCTAAGCGAGCGCTATGCGCCAGGACGTCGCGGCTGCAGCGGCGCGTGCAACCGGCGCGTCGTCGCCGTCGTGCTCGGCGCTTGCGCGCCTGGCCGCGGCAGGCTCGACTTCGGCGCGCCCGACGCCGGCGCGCCGGCCTGCACGGGCACGACTTCGTCAGGCCAGCGTCCGTGCTCGTCGAAGTAAATCCGCGCGGCTTCCTCTTCGTCGCGCACGCGGTCGCCGTCGACGGAGGCTCGGTAGAGCCAGCTCATCGCGTAGACAGCGAGCCCGGCGCTGACGATGCCCGCACCGCCCTCGAGGTCCGCTTCGCTGCCGAACGCCATGACGACTAGCCCGCCGAGCACGACGAGCATCGGTAGGACGTAGCGCAGGCCGACAGTCAGCCACGACGCCTGCGCCGTCGTGCTGCTGTGTCGCTCGCTTGCGGATCCCGCCTCTGCCATCTGCCACCTCGGCTCGTCAAGGACAACTCATAGAGATACCACCGCGGCCGCCTGCCGCCGGCCTCTCTACTGGGCGGGCGGCTGGTCGATGCGCACGAGGTTGCCCGACGGGTCGCGCACGGCGCAGTCGCGTGTGCCCCAGGGCTGGTCGGTCGGCTCCTGCACGATCTCGGCATTCGAGGACTGCAGCTTCTCGAACGTCGCGTCGAGGTCGTCGGTGTGGAAGTGGACGCCGTTGAGCGCGCCCTTGGCGAGCAGCGCGGCGAGCGCGTCGCTGTCGGCGGGACTGCCGTTCAGGTAGTTCGTTAGGACGATCGCGACGCCCGGCTGCGAGGCCGCGCCGACGGTGATCCAGCGGAACTCTCCGCGGGCGACGTCGTTGCGCAACTCGAGGTCGAGCGTGTCGCAGTAGAAGGCGAGTGCGACGTCGGGGTCATCGACCAGAACGAAGCATTGGGAAAGAGTGAGGTTCATGCTGCCAACCCTAGAGGGCCGGGGCCCCGCGCTTTTCTTTGATCCTGCTCGGTTTGTGGGCCGGGCGGGTGAGGTCCTTGGCGATGCAGCCTGGCACGCGCGCGAGCGCGCCGTGGTCACGTGCGCGGTAGGCCGTAGGCGTCTCGCCGACGAGCTGCGTGAAGCGGGCGCTGAACGATCCGAGCGACGTACAGCCGACTGCCATGCAGACGTCCGTGACCGACATGTCACCGCCGCGCAGCAGCGCCTTGGCCCGCTCGATGCGGCGCGTCATCAGGTACGCATAGGGCGTCTCGCCGTATGCCACGCGGAACTGCCGCGAGAAGTGTGCGCTCGACATCAGCGCAGCGCGCGCGAGCGCGGCAACCTCGAGCGGGCAGGCGTACTCGCGGTCGATCAGGTCACGCGCGCGGCGCAGATGCGCGAGGTTGACGAGCTCCTCTGGCGTCACGGTGCGAGCGTAGCGACGTGCGGGCCCGCCGCTCCCTTGGACGTCGCACAGCCGATACCGCTACTAGACCTAAATTTTCTACGATTTGGACTAGCGCGGCACGCGCGGCGGCGCTAATATCGCCAACCGTAGATTGATCGCAGCCCTTGGCTGCCGTCCAACCGCGGGGGGAAACGTCGTGAAGGCACGTACAGCGCGGGTCCTAGTAGGCGCTTCGGCAATCGTCATGCTCGCAGTGCTGCTCATGTCAGGCAGCGCGAGCGCGGCCTCGCCGGTGCTCGAATTCGTGACCCCCGGCAAAAGCCTGCCGGTGAGCTTCACCTCCGAAGGCGGGCCGGTGCTCGCCGAACTGGCCAGTTTTCCAACCGTCGTGCATTGCACAAGCTCGAGCGGGCATGGCGAAATCACGGGACCGCGCTCGACCGTGTCCGAATACGTGTTCATGGGCTGTGTCGCAATGAACGGCCCGACCGTCGAAGCCAAATGCAAGTCCGCAGGCGCCGGTACGGAAGAAATCAAGACGGGTCCGATTGCGGCGGAACTCGTGTACCTGGATCAGGCCAAAGGAGAAGTCGGGATCCTGCTGAACCCGGGAGGCGGCGTCTACATGTCCTTTGAATGCGGCGGCATCCTCACCAAAGCGAGCGGCCCGTTCCTCTCGACGATTACGCCGATCAACACAGAAGTCTCTTCGTTCACGGCGACGCTCGCCGAGTCGGGCGCGATGCAGACGCCTGACGAATACGAAAACCTGGCCGGCGAAAAACTCAAAGCAACGCCCGAAGGCGAAAAAGGCAGCAGCGGACCGGTCACGACGGGCGTGGCAACGACGATCACGGTCCACCCGAGCGTGCCCGTCGAGATCAGGGCGATCACGGCAGCCGATGTCGAAGCCAAACAGCGCGAAGCAGAAGCAAAGCAGCACGATGAAGAAGCGAAAGCTGCTGCTGCTGCTGCTGCTGCGGCGGCGGCGGCGGCGAAAAGGCAGCAGGAAGAAGCTGCCGCGAAGAAACACCATGACGAAGAAGTCGCGGCGGCGAACAAGCGGCAGGAAGATGAAAAGGCTGCCGCGAAGAAACGCGAAGACGAAGCGACGGCGGCGCTCAAGCACGCAGTCGACAGCGCGCTGACGGCGGGCGGCAAAGCCCCCAAGATCGGGGCGCTGCTCAAGCAGGGAGGGCTCACGCTGGCGTTCAGCGCCTCCGAGCCGGGCACGCTGCTCGTCCAGTTGTGG
>Ga0193728_1001745_pt1 | contig 11228 bp, 15 predicted proteins | sample U1c1metaG_FD_143037 | JGI IMG/M metagenome (GOLD analysis project Ga0193728, IMG submission 143037) | Soil microbial communities from a riparian zone of the East river system, Colorado, United States - U1c1 | ecosystem: Environmental > Terrestrial > Soil > Riparian zone | place: USA: East River...
GAAGCCGACCTTGCCGGACGGCGACGTCGTGCCGGGGAAGAGCGTCAGCGCGGCGCCCGAGAGCGGCAGCGCGTCGACGTTCTGATAGGGCGAGCCCGGCCCGATGATGGCGCCCGCGCTGGTGGCCGCGACGAGCGTCACGGTCGCCGCCGAGGCCGCGCCGGTCACCGGCGCCGCGACGACGAACTGCTTGAGGGTGCCGGTCGAGAGCTGCTGGCCGGGATTGACTTCGTTGACCGCGGCGATGTTGAAGACGTCGCCCTGGAGGAACGTGTCGCCGGTGGTGCAGGTCAGCGCGATCGTGGTGGCGCCGGAGAGGGAGGTCGTCGCGACGGTGACCGCGCCCGCCCAGGTGCCCGCCGTGTGCTGGTAGAGGCTCATCGACTGGTAGGAGTCGAAGTTGACGGCCTCGCCGAGCGAGCCCTTCTTCCACATCTGCGTAATCGCGGACGCCGGGTGGAACTGCGAGACCGCGCCGGCGCGCAGCGCGCGCGTCAGCGAGGGCGTGAGAATCATGCCGCGCTCGAGATCGGTCGGGCAGCCGATCTCGGTCAGCCGCTGATCGGCCGCGCCGAACACCGCATCGAAGGTGGTCGAGTTGGTGCCCAGGGTGCCGACGACGTTCGGCGTATTCATGCGCGCCCAATTCGCCGCGCGCAGTTCGATCTCCTGGCGGATACGCGCCATGGCCGGCTTGAGGATGGTCCGACTCACCTTCTCGTCGCCGCGCGGGAGCTTCATCGCCTGCTCGGCCGAGTCCCACTCGAAGTGGACGCCGAACGCCTGGTCGACCGTCACCGTGGTGTGGCGATCGATGATCGGCTGCGGCTGATAGCCGAGGCCGTTGGTGATCAGGAACTGCTTGGGCAGCGGGATGCGCACGGTCTCGCCGACCGTGAACTCCTTGGTGAACTCGCTGTTGTAGTCGGTGTTGAAAAACGGGGCGATGACGAGCGGGTTGGTCAGGAGTCGCAGGGACTCCAGCGACAACCAGTCAACATATTCGAGCGCATTCATGGGGATTTAGGCCTTGGCCGCCAGCTCCCGCTTGTTCATTTCGCGGATGTAGGCGCCGGGATCCCGACGGCTGATCGCGCTCTCGACGGGATCGGCACTCGCCGCGGGGCGCGTGCCGACGGTGGTCGGAGGCGCGGGGGCGCCGGGAATGGTTTTCAGGGGCGCGACGGCGGCGGATTTGCCGACGTACTGCGATTCGAGGATCCCGATCGCCCGCGCCAGGGTGCGGGGTGAGCCGCAGGCGCGCAGCGTCGCGAGATCCGCGGGATGCGTCGACAGATGCACCATCAACTGCGCCGCGACCGGCGAGTCGATGAGCTCTTCCGCGATCGCGTTGTTGACGCTGGGCTGCTCGCCGGCCGCGAGGGCCGCAAACGGCTTGAGGCTCAGAATCTCGGGACTGACCTTCTCCAGGAAGGTCGGGTCCGCGGTCCGCGCCTCGGTCAACTGCGTACTGAACGTCGCGACCCGCGTGTGCTGCACCTGCGCCTGACGCGCGGAGGCGTCCTGCTGGCGGGTGGCGTCACTCGCGGCTTTCAGCTCCTGGCGCGCGGACCAGCGGCCCAGCGCCTGCACGTACTGCTCGTAGGTGGCCGCCGGGTTGGCGGCGAGCAGGCTCTCCATCGTGGGTTCCGCATCCGTGGCCGGCGCTGAGGCGGCGGGGTGGGCAGCTACGACGGGGGCGGGTTTGTGGGCGAGCTCGAGCTCGCGCCGGAGCTGCGCGCGTTCGGCGAGCAACTCGTCGACGCGGGTGTCGGCGTTCTTCTTCGGCTTGGGGACGAGAGCGATGGCGGGCTTCGAGGCCGCCTCCGCGCCTTCGGGGGCGACCTGGACGACAGGCTCGACCGCTGGTGAGGCGGCATCGATCACCGCAATTTTGTCGGCGGGCAGCGCGCCCGAGTCACGCCACGTGGCTCGTTCCGTGGCACTGAGCGAGGCGAGGGCGTCGGAAGCACTGATCGGGGCGTCAATTGGCGTGGACGAGACGCCGGTGTCGTCGGACATGCGCACACTCACATCCCGCGTCGTCCCGCAGGCCGTCCGGTAACGATGTCGTGCGGCCAGCGGTGGACGAGACCGCGTCTAGGGCGCTAACCCGAGGCCGCACGAGCGAGTCGACGTTCCTAGAGGTGGTCGCCTTCGATGACGTTCCACCCGGCGGCCTGGTGGCGGTCCCAGGCCGCGCGTTCGGCCGGGTAATTCGCCAAGCGCGCATTTTTGTCGCGGCGCCAGGTCGCATAGTCGAGCCCGCCCCACACGGCTTTCGCGCGGAGCTGCTCGGCGGCGTTCTCGTGACGCGGGCACCAGGGCAACACGGTGCTCCGGCGGCCGTCGCCGAACTGATAGCCGGTCGGCAACGTCGCCCGCGTGCGCGCGAGCCTACGTTCGGGCATAGGCGTGCCCGGTCGGGCCGGTGAGTTGGTCGCGAAGAATCTGGAGGGCGCGGCGGCCTTCGTCGACGGTGATCAAGCCGTGGACCTGCCACGTGGCGGGCTCGCCGAGATCGGGCAAGGTGAGGGCCTCCACTGTCGGGAGGATCGCTTGCACACGCCGCAACAAGATGTCAGCGCCGATCATGAGGGTTGATGATGCCGACGGCGCCGCGGCGGCCGCAAAAGGCGCGACGGCGCGGGCGCAGGCGTCAGGCCTGTCACGCGCCGTCCAGGGAGCTACGGGATCGGCGTCGCCGGGAACGTGAAGCACTGCGTGCTGAGGCAGAAGCGGAACACGTTCTGCGGCACGCCGTTGATCAACTGCCGCTGGAAGCCGAGCGGCGTATCCAGCCACGTCACGGCGGGCGGCGGCGGCGGGAAGACGCACGGCAACGGGCCATGCAGGTTGATCGCGCCGGCGACCTCACACGTGGTCGGCGGCGGCGGCGGGGGCGGCGGCGGGTAGACGCACGGCAGCGGCATCCCGGTGTTGGTCGCCGTCGGGTCGGTACAGAGCGTGGGCGGCGGGGGCGGCGGCACGCCCGGCCCGACGGTCAGGTTGAACACCTGGAGCGCCGTGTTGTCGTTGCCCTGGCCGTCCGGCTCTTGCCAGAACGCCACGATGTTGTGCGTGCCGGAGCCAATGACCGCCGGGTCGAAGGTAATCGGGAATGAGAGGAACGACGCATTGCCCTGAAAGTGCTGCGGGGGCGCGATGTCGACGCCCGGGATGCCGTTGTGAATATCGACGTCGCGCCGCAGCGAGAACGTGCCGTCGGGAAACTGGAAGCCGGGGATCCCTTCCAGCTGCGCGTACGCGTAGAAGAACCCTCGCGTGGTCCACGGCGCCTGAATCGGGGCCACCGGCAGCAAGCCGACGTACGACGAAAAGACCTCGCCCATTTGGTTCCCGTAGATGTTCAGCTCCTGCCGGCGCAGCGTGTTGGGCGCGCACGCGGTCGCCACACTGGGACCTTCTCCCGTCCACGGCTGTTCCGGCGCCGTGAGATCCTCGACGGAATAGAGCGATCGAATCGCCACCAGCGGCACCTTGTCGCCGTTCGCGTAGAACGTGGTCACGCCGACCTGAAACTGGAACCACCCGTGGAGCGGCACGGTTGAGACTTGGGGAAACGAGTCCATCCGCCGCAAGAGGGGATCGAACACGAAGCGGACGTTCCACTGCTTCAGGCCCATCGGATCGCCGCGCATATCCGGCGCGGTGCTGGTCCCGGTGTCCGCGTAGATGACGTCGCGAATCTGGCCGAGGGGGCTGATGAGATCGCCCACGGTGCCGTCGGTGTGGAACGCCTTGATCGTGCAGCTCATGGCAATCGGCGCCCCGATCTCGCCATAGCGCGGGATGGCGCAATCGAGATGCGTGTGCGCGATGGTCGGGTTCGCGATGGAGAGCCCAACGGGGAGCAGTGGATACAACGACGGCACTTCCGGCATGCCGCTGCCCGGCCGCCAGTGGCACTGCGACGAGTCCACCGGCCAGTCCGCCGGACTCGCGTACGCCGCGAGCTGCGGATGGTTGTGGAGCGGAATCACCTGCGCGTCGCCGACCTGCGCGAAGGCGAAGAGCGCCGCGGCGACGAGAAGCACGAGCTTACGCATTTGGGGACCCTGTATCTGTGGGAGGTTCGGGCGCGAGGTCCGCGGCTTGCTGCCCCGCTTCGAGCGCGTGGGCCTGGCCCTGGTCGGCGGCCGCGGCGGCGATCGTCGCGCCCTGCTGCCCCGCCTCAAGACTCTGCGCATGGTCGAGCGCGTTGATCCCGACTTCGTGCGCCTGGTCGCGCGCCTGCGCGGCGACGTCGGCCGACGCGAGGCCGAGGCGCGCGCGTTCCTCGAGGAAGAGATCCAGCCGCGTGACCTTGGCCGCTTCTTCCGCGGTGGCGAGCTTGAGTTCGCGATCGGCCTTGCGGTCGTCGAGCTCGGCGCGGAACAGCCGCTCCTTGCTGGCGATCTCCAGGACGGCGATCTTCTCGCGCGACGCGGACTCGACCTGCTTGGTCGCGATGATCTGGCCGAGCTCCTGGACCTTCTGCCCCGCCGCCTGCAGCTGCTGGTGCATCTGCGCGGCCTGTTGGGCGAGCTGCTTCGGATCGCTGTCGCCGTTGGCCTTGGGCGCGATGATCTCGGCCATCTCGTCGCCGATGGGCCCGACGTTCTTCAGGCGAATGGCGGCGGCGACGAGCTCCGCGGTTTTCTGCGGGCCGACGGCTTGGAGGATCTGCGCGCTGCCAATGATGGTGTCGGCAAACGCGGACGAGGCTTCCCGTTCGGAGGCCATCGCCGGGCCGACCGAGAGCGTCACATCGTGATCGGCATCGGGCGGGATCGTGATGTGCGCGGGATAGCCGGCTTTTTTGTTGGTGGCGAGGTGCGGCAGCGGCTGGCCCTGCGCGTCGGTGGTGCGCGGGTCGTTGATGCGCACCAGCGTCGACGTGTCGTCGGGCTGCCGGACGGAGGTCTCGCGCGCGGTGTCGTAGTAGTGCGGAATCAGCTCGACGAGCAGCTGGCCGACGCGCGTCACGGATTCATCGTAGTGATCAACGAAGTGGAAGCTGCCGGTCTGCGCGCTGTCTTCCATCTGCTTGAGCGCGACGCCGGATTTTTCGTTGTGGCGCTGGGCCTGCGTCGGGAGCGGGCTGCCGCCCATCGCCGCCTGGATGGATCGCCGCGCGGCTTCCGCGCCCGCTTCGAGGGCCTGGATCGGCGGTTCGAAGCGGTTCTGCACCGGGAGCGGCAGCACCTGGCCGTCGGGGAGCCCCGCGATCGTGTGGTTGGCGAAGAGTGCCGCGACGGGCTCGTGCAGCGACTTCTGGATCTCGATGAGTTGATCCGGGCTGAGCTGCCCTTCGTACGCCCAGACGGGATTCTTCGTCGTCGACCCGACGATCTCCGCCTCGCACGTCCGGTAGTAGCAGTACAGCATGTAGGGCCCGAGGCCGAGGCGCACCATCGAGTGGATGTGGCGCTTCGATCCGCTGCCCTCGTCGACGTAGAGGATTTTCCCGAAGCAGGTGACGAACGGGATGGACGTCCCCGGCCAGTCGGCGCGCTTGAGAATTTCGAGGCCGTTGGTGACGTACTGCTTGACCTTCCAGGTGCGCAGTTCGCGGGACTTCAGGATCTGATCGGAGTCCGGCATCACGAAGCCGACGTCGTCGGAATGGATCTCGCGCGGGTCCGAGGGCGGCTGACCCTCGCGCGCGGCGGCCGGTTTCAGGAGATACCGCGTGCGCTCGGGGCCGGGCTCCTTCCGCCAGCATTCGGCGACCTGGACGCGGTCGGCCTTCAGCCAGTCCTTCGCAAGCGCCTCGTGCTCGAGCGAGAAGTCCTTGACGGTCGCGCCGGGATACTCGCGCCGGAATTCCTTCTTCCCCATCGACTCGTGGTAGAAGCAGCGCCGCAGGTCGGTGCCGTCGGGGCGCAGCGCGAAGGGATCGGGCGTGAACTGATCCGGGTTGACGATCGGTTCGATGCGCAGCTCCTGCTCGTCACCGGTCTCGTGGACGTACTGCGCCTTGATGCGCAGCGCGCCGTAGCTGCGCTGGATGGCGTTCTCGGCCATCACGGTGTAGGCCTGCTGGGCGTTACTCGCGTACTCGATGTCGCGCAGTTTCCCCTGGAGGAAGCGGGCGGTGTCGTCGGTCGCGCCGCGGCCGCGGGCGGTCGCCTTCAGGCCGCGCTTGTTGCGGCGCAGGTCGTTGATCGTCTGGTTGGTGTACTGCCCGAGCTCGTCGAGCACGAGGACGGGGCGGCCGGCCTCTTCGCGGGCTTTGCGGTCCGCGGGGTCCCACGGGTCGCCGTTGATCGCGCGCATGTCCTTGGCGCCGGCGGCGCGGATGTCACGCCACTCGTCGGTGTCGCTGGTGAAGGTCTCGCGGAGATCCTCGAGGAGTTCCTGGTCGCGGCCCTCCACTAGCGCCCCACCAGGAGCCAGCGCAGGCGGCGGAGGAGCGTGCGATCGATAAACCCGGTGAGGCGCTGATCGGTCTTCAGGGCGACGTCGTAGGCGCGGTCGAACTCCCGGCTCTCCTCGACGGCGCAGGCCTCGATGGCGGCGACCCGCGCGCACAGGGCGGCGAGCTCGCGCCGCTCGGCGGCCATCTCCTCGAGATAGGACACCCGCGTCCGGAGTGGCGCGCGCGACGTCGGCTTCGGGATCAAAACGCCCTCATGAACGCCCGGTCCTGATGCGCGCAGCGCAGGAGGATCGTCCCGTCGGGCTGCCGCAGGCGTTCGATCGGTTCGGCCGCACAGCGCGGATCGAGACATTTCAGTTGAAGGCCGATGCCGCGTGTGTTCAGGAGCGTCGTCGCGCGATCGAGCAGCCGCCATTCATCTTTCGTCCAGACCTGGCGCGGACGCTCGGCCGCCAGCGGCAGTAGTAAGCCGTTGAATTCGCGAAACCCGGGCGGGACGGTGCGCGCGACGACGCCCGCGTTCACTTCGGCGCCTTCAAATGCGCGTGGACCGCCTTGAACTGTTGAATCGGGGGCAGCTGGCGAAAGCCGGGGACGGTCGCGGTCAGGTGCGCGTGGGCGACCCGGACGGCATCACTGCGAATCTTCAGCGCGGGATGGAGGACACGCGGCATGTCCGACGAGGATGGCGGGGCCCGTCGATCGGGCGCGAACGCGGGGATCGGGTAGGAGCGGCGGCGCTCCTATGAGAAATCCGGGACGCGGAGGTGTCACGCGCCGTCCAGGCGTAGACTCCGAGTGATGACCAACGGCATCCGCTGCGTCTGCGGCGGCGACACGACGGTCCTCGATTCCCGCGGGCTACAAGGCCACGCGGCGATTCGCCGGCGTCGCGCGTGCCTGGTGTGCGGCGCGCAGGTGACGACCTACGAGGTGGTGGCGGAGACCGATCTCAGTTGGCTGGTGACCGCGACGGTCACCGCGCGCTGGACGTGGCATCGGGCGCAGGCGGCGCCCGACCCTAGCCCCACTTCGACGTCGGCCGATACGGCGCCGCCGCTCGGGTGACCTGCGGCGCGACCGCGCGCGCAAACGTGAGCACGAACGCGTCGCCGTCGTCGGGCGAAGTCTCGCCGCGGGCCTGCATGTCGGCTTTGCTCTCGATCACGAGCTGCGAGCGGCTATTGAGGTGGTAGCCCGGCATCGCGAGCTGTTCACAGAGCGCGTCCTCGTCGGGGAGACTCCCGAGCAACAGGTACTCCTTCGCCTTCGCGTACATGAAGGCGCGCATGTTGGCCTGGTGGTGGTCGGGCGAGTCGCCGCCGAACTTGACCTCGTGCACGTTGGTGAACCCGAGCGCCTGTAGCCGCACGACGATCGCCGCACCAAACGCTGCGTCGACGAAGAGCGCCGCGATGTGATGGCCGGGCCGGCGGTCGCGCAGGAGCTCGGCGCAGTGGGCGATGCGCACCGAGCGATCGGGGTCCTTCTCCCCCGCCAGGCGCCAGGGCGGCAACACGTCGCCGTTCAAGCCTTGGCGGAAGCGAATGACGTTCCAGGCCTTCCCGCCGCCGGAGACGTCCATGCCCGCGATGATCGGATCGTCGGGCAGCGCGACCAGCACGCGCTTGCGCGCCAGGTCGATGCGGCCCTTATCGATGTACTGGAGCTCGCTCGCGTTGGGCGGATAGCCGAGAATGCGCACGCGCACGAAATCGGAGTCGATCCCGTAGTCGAGAATCTCGCGATCGATCTTCTCCTTGTTGGTGAAGCGCGACGTACGGCTGTCGACGCGGCGATGATTCCAGCGCGCGGCGAGGCTGCCGAAGCACACCCGATAGAACTCGCCCGTGTTGCCGGTCATCTGGCCGAGCGCGATGATCATCGGCTCGCCGTCGGTCATGCCGCCGTACGCGGTTTCCCAGACCTTGTCCGGGATCTCGCTCGCCTCGTCGAACAAGTACCCCGATGTCGCCCGCTTCGCGTGCTGCCCGGCGAACGCCTGCGCGTTCTGCTCCTTACAGCTCTGCATCTGACATTTCCACGTCGCCGAGAACGGCGTGCCGAGCGCGTCGGCGCCCTTCGCGTAGATGCCGCTCTCCATCACGTCGAACCAGGGCGCGGTGAGACAGAGCGCCGTCCAGAACTGAATCGCCGGCCAGGTGCGGGACTCCAGCTGTTTCCAGCTGCCGGCGGTGACCGTGAGATCGGAGTGCGGGCGGGTCGAGAGAATGAAATCACAGATCCAGGCCAGGAGCGCGGACTTGCCGACGCCGTGGCCGGACGACTCGGCCATCTTCACCGGCATCACCGGATCGAGGCCATTGAACGCGCGAGCCGTCAGTTCCTCGCCGAATGAGATCAGGAATTCACGCTGGTTGTCGTCGGGGCCGTCCTCGCGCTCGAGCGGGCCGGGCTCGCCCCACGGATACGCGCCGAGCACGAAGCGCAGTGGGTCGTAGTGGCAGCTCGCGACGAAGTCTTCGATCTCCTGCTCGACGGTGGTGCCGTCGGTCACGTCGTGCGCATCCGTGCCGCGTACTCGGCGAGATCTTCCGCGCGGATGTAGTAGTCGACGCCGCTGTCACGGGTCCCGATGACCCCGACGCGGTCACTGGGACTGCACCACGTGGTGGCGCGCGCCCGCAGGGCATCGGCCTCCGCGAGCGTGATGTAGACGATCCGCCGAAAGTTGGGGGTCATGCGGTCCGTTTCCGCGCCGCGACGAGCCGCGCCACGCGCGCGTCGGCCGACGTGTCCTTGAGTTCGATCTTCTCGACCAGGAGCGCGAAGTGTTTCGCGAGCAGCTCGAGCGCCTTCACCTTGTCCCAGAGTTTGAATTTGTGAATCGTGTCGGTGTGCCCGTCGTCGGGAAACAAATTGCGCTTGAGGACCTCGAAGCCGGCGAGACACGCGCCCTGCTCCGCCGTCAACTGATGTGGGTGCTTCGCCTCCCCGGTCGCGCCGTCGAAGTAGTCGCGCACGTTCACGAACGCCAGGCGACGCAGCTCCTCGAGCACGCGGGCGGCGGTCAGCCCGGCCTCCGCGATCTGGGTCGCTTTGCCGGCGGCGATGGCCGCCGCGATCTGGGGTTTCCTGAGGTTCTCGTAGCCCTGGTGATCGGCGGAGGCGGCACTATAGCCGGCACGGCGGGCCGCGGCGGCGGCATTGAGGTCGACTAAGTACTCCGCGATGAAGCGCGTTTGCTTGTCGGTGAGATCCGACGGCCCGACGGGATCGAGGACCGCCGGCGGTGGTTGACAGGGCGCAACCTTTACACCCATCCCGTGCGGCTGAGAAGACCCGGCGCGTTTGTGCGTGGCTCGCGATCCAGAGGCCGTCCGGGTCGATTTCGTCGCGGTTTTCTTCGTGGTCATGTCGGGAGCCCGCCGCGCAGCACGAGCCGATGCAGCCGGCGAATTTTCAGGAGCTTGCGGAGCGTGATGCCGTCGGGATGCAGCCGCGGCGCATGATGGACGAGGCCGAGGGCCTGCGCCACCTGGTGGGCGGTGACGTGCTCGCGTTTCAGCGCGTCAATCCGGCGCCGCGCTTCGAGCGGGCTCAGGACGGTGCCGAGGGGCCGTTTCCCGACGCGATGGGTCGCGCGCAGCTGCTGGCGATAGGTGGCTTCGGCGGCGCGGCAGGCGGTGCAGCGGCAGCCGTCGTATTGATAGGTCGCCCGGGTCCCATGGTCCGGGGCGCTCAGCGGCACCAGTCCCAGCCCCACGGCGTGAGCGGCTCGCTCGACGGCGGGTCGAGTTCGATGCCATCGACCAACCGGAGACACCGACGCGCCCGAGCCTGACGCTGCATACATTCCGGGTCCTTTCGCGGGGGGACTCGTAGGATGCGGCGAAACGAGGACGGCTCAGCGGGCGTGGCGCGCCGTGGCGCGGAATGTCACGATCGAGGGAGCGCGATCTTGAACCCGGCGTACGCGCGGGCATCCTCCAGGCGCACCCGGGGACGGCCCGGGCGGGGATACTGCAGCGGGAGCTCCCCCGCCTGGAGGTCCCGCCAGACCGTGCGCGCACTGACGTTGGCCATCGTCGCCACCTGGCTGATTGTGAGGAGTCGGACGTGCGGATCGAGGCCGTCCACGTAGGCCAGCACGCGGCGCGCGGTGGCGAGCGCATCCGTGAGCCGGCGGCCGGCGCGCAGCCGCCGCACGTGGGACGCCGGGTCGCGCCGATCGACGTCGACGACGACGACGACAGCCATGGCGGGAGGTCCTTGGAACAACTCAGCGGGGCGGCGCTGCGATGGACCAGCGTAGCGGTCGAGGTGTGCTCGTGTCTGTTCGGTAGATGGCCGTGCGGAAATACGATAGCCGTGGGGGTGGCGATGGCGCACAATGCTCGCGTGGACGGACTGGTGACGGGGCGCATGGTCTACTACGTGGCGTACGGGACCCCGGGCGGCGAGTATCCGGCCGGCGTCGCGCGCGCGGCGGTGGTCACAGAGGTAGACGCGGCTCACCCGGACAATCGCATCGGCCTCTGTATCCTGAATCCGACCGGGCTCTTCTTCACGCGCGGCGTGCGGTACGACGCTGCGAAAGTCCCGGGCACCTGGCACTGGATGTTCGACGGCCAGCAGACGCGCTACACGCCGACTCCCCCGCCGGCCTGATTATGGACGTCGGCACCTTCACCGCGCACCCCGAGCTAGTGGACTTGCCGCCGCTCGTGCGCCGTCAGCGGACCCTGGAAGCCCAGATCGTCCCCTTCGGCCCATTGCTCCAGGAAGAAAAGACCGTCCGGCAGGCGATCGATGGCCTCTTGATCGCCGCGGGGCTCATCCCAGGGTCGCACGTGACCTGTAACGGCTACGATGTGACGCA
>Ga0193728_1001746_pt1 | contig 11227 bp, 9 predicted proteins | sample U1c1metaG_FD_143037 | JGI IMG/M metagenome (GOLD analysis project Ga0193728, IMG submission 143037) | Soil microbial communities from a riparian zone of the East river system, Colorado, United States - U1c1 | ecosystem: Environmental > Terrestrial > Soil > Riparian zone | place: USA: East River...
GCTTCGCCTCGCGGGCCGCGCCACAGATGGCCAGCAGACAATTGCCTATCTCCAAGGCGAAGGCAAATATGCCGACCGCTGGCGCTACCCTTTTCCCCAGGTGCTCTTGCTGGATGTCCGGATGCCTCGCGTGGATGGGTTCGAGGTGTTGAGGTGGTTGCGCACCCAATCATTTCCGCAGCTTTTAATCGTCGTGCTTTCCGGCTCGGATAACAACTCGGACATCCAGAAAGCCCTCGCGATGGGAGCGCATCTTTATCGCACGAAGAAACTGCGTTTGGACGAACAGGTGGCCATGCTCAAGTCTCTCGAACAAGATGTCGCGCGCCATTTTCCGCCTCCGCGCCCTCGTCAGGAACTGGTGCTCCAGGCAGCCATTTCCGCCCATCCACGGCCCGGTGTTCTGCTCGCCCCTGCCGCTCAGCGACTTCCCTGAAGGTTGGGTTAGGCGAGGGGTCTTCATCTAATCTTCGGCTACCGGCAATTACGCTATCGCATCTTTATCCGGTGATACCCGACCAGGACGATGTTTACCTAGTGCGGCGCGAGCCCGATCCGGCGCTGACGCGACGAGGAGCGCTTTTGCGTGATTCGATTGCCGAGGTGCCGGGCAGCGCCAGATAATTTCGCGCATTCGCGTAGCAGATGTTGCGGATCATCGGGCCGAGCAGCGTTTCGTCTTCGGGAATTTCTCCATTCTCCACATCCTTGCCGAGCAGGTTGCACAGCACGCGCCGGAAATACTCGTGGCGGGGATACGACATAAACGAGCGCGAATCGGTCACCATGCCGACAAAACGGGAAAGCAGCCCAATATTAGAAAGCGCGTTAAGCTGCCATTCTATTCCCTCCCGCTGATCCAGAAACCACCAGGCGGCGCCGAACTGGACTTTGGCCGGAATCGTTCCGTCCTGGAAATTCCCGATCATCGCGGCAAAGGTGTAATTATCCGCCGGGTTGTTGTTGTAAATGATCGTCCTGGGCAGGGCGTTGTCCTGATCGAGCCGATCCAGATAGGCAGCCAGCGCGCCGGCCTGGGGGAAGTCGCCAATCGAATCAAAACCGGTGTCCGGTCCAACCTGGCGAAGCATGCGTGTGTTGTTGCTGCGCAGCGCCCCTAAATGGAGCTGTTTGGTCCAGCCTTTCGCGGCATCCAGCCGGCCAAAGAATTCCATCATGAACGAGGCGAATTGAGATTGTTCCACTGGCGAAACCGCGCGGCCGCCGCGGGCCTTTTCGAATATGGTTTCAGCAATCTTCTCGGCGCAAAAATCCGAATAACATTGGGTCATGCCGTGGTCCGAGAGCCGGCAGCCCTGGCTGTGAAAAAAGTCATGTCGCTGGCGCAGGGCGTCCAGAAACGAATTCAGGCCACCAATTTCTATGTTGCTGACAGCGGATAAAGCCTCGATCCACGGATTGAACCGCGCTGGATCGTGCACCGCGAGCGCCTTGTCGGGTCGGAACGCCGGCAGCACGCGCGTGGCCAATCCGGAGGCCGCAATCGCCTGATGATATTTCAGATCGTCGGTCGGGTCGTCGGTCGTGCAAAGCGTGGTGACTTTAAACTTCTTGAGGATGCCCTGGGCGCTTAACTCCGAGGTGGCGAGCTGCGTATTCGCTTTTTTCCAAATTCGCGCCGCGCTTTCCTCGTCCAGCAATTCGTCGATGCCGAAATAGCGTTTCAATTCGAGGTGGGTCCAATGGTAGAGAGGATTGCGCAGGGTGTGCGGCACCGTCGCGGCCCAGGCCTGGAATTTCGCGAACGGTTCCGCTTCGCCCGTGCAAAAGCGCTCGGCGACGCCGTTGGCCCGCATGGCCCGCCATTTGTAATGGTCCCCTTCGAGCCAAATCTCGAACAGGTTCTTGAATTGCCGGTTCTCCGCGATGTCCCGCGGCGAAAGATGGCAATGATAATCAAAGATCGGCTCGTCTTCGGCGAACTGGTGGTAAAGCCGCCGGGCGGTTTGCGTTTGCAAGAGAAAATCTTCGTGAATGAATTTCATATTCGTGTCTCAGGCAGTTCCATTCAGAAAGAGCGGCCTAAGATGGCGCTCATACAAATTCGTGGTGACATTCTTCGAGACCGATGACTCGCATTCTCCGAGCGCGTCCAGGTACCGTGGTCCCATCTTCGCGGCGATTTTGTAGCCCACATGCAGCAACTGCCGCAGGTGCGGATTGTACGCCGCGTTGTTCAGATCGTGCCGCAGCGCGGAGACGAATTGTTCGGAACTCCATGCGTTGACCGTCTCCACGGACGGCAGCTTGCGGCGGTCAATATCAATTACCGACGCGTAGGGCGCGCAAAGTTCATCCACGTGGTCGAGCGCCCCGGCGTAGATCTCCTTCGCCAGTTTCAGCCCGTTGCCCTGGCCGTTGGCCTCGGCCAAACCGATGATTTCCTCAAGCCAGGTGGTGCCGGCGGTCTTAAGGTGCAAACCCGCGCCAAAACGCGCGAGCGCCCGCCGCATCGGGCCGTAGATCGAAAACTTGTCGCTGCCCGAATGCACGCTGAGCTTGAGCGCCGCGGGCAATCCATATTGTTTCACGGCAAAGGCGATCACCGCGAGGTCGTCGTTGAACTCCTTCTCGAATTGCGCGAGGTTGCCGGCATAATCAACGCCCTTGTTGAACCGGCCGGTGAACTTCGGCGCGATGGTCTGCGCGGGGATGCCCTCGTCCGCGATAGCCGCGAGGATCACCAGCAGTTCCGGCGGCGTTTGCGGATTGTCCGTTTCATCCATCGAGACTTCCGTGATGAAATTGCCCTCGCCTTTCAATTGCGCGATGTGCCGGTAAATTCGGCCGGCTTCCTGGACCGCGAGCAGATATTTGCCTGCGATGCGCTCGACGTCCGAACGCGTCGTGTCGAATGGCTGCTCGATCCCCGGAATAACCATGCGCCCGGCCAGTTCCGGGTGCCGGTTAGCAAACGCCTGGACCGTTTTCGGCTCGGCGGGTTTGCTAATCCAATCCGCAACATCAATCGTGTAGAAATCCGAATGCGGCACGAAGCGATCCACCGTTTCCAGCCGGATATGATCGGCGTCCACGTGATACGGTTCTTGCCAGTGAAGCGCCTTGACGGCGGCGTCCGCGGCGGCGCGGGTGGCGGCCGGCTCCGAGCCGATCGTTAGGTGCTCGCGATTGGACTTGTTCCAGACCGGGATGACTTCGGCGCCTTTTTCGGCAGCCAACAGGCACGCCCGCAGTTGCGGACCCGCCTGCCGGGCAAAACGGTCTCCCACTCCCAGCGAGTACCTTTCCAGCGTCAAAAACTTTGCCATAGTGCTCAGCCTGAATTGTCTGCCAGGATTCTAAGCTGTTTCTCTCGCAGGAAACAGCCCGAACTTCCGCACAGGTGGGACCGGCGGCACTGTGGCGGGCGATGGGGGCAATTGAGAAATGTTTACCATTTGTTTACAGATTTGACCGGTCATTAGGGTGGTCTTGAATATTTTTTGGGTTCGATTGGGTTCGGCTGGGTTCGGGGGCTCGGCGGCGGCGCGCACGCGAGGTCCGAGCCGGACTGGCAGCGGGCCCTACCATTTTCGTTCATTTCGTTCACTTCGCTAATACGTTCATCGTTTGCGGCTGATGGGCGTCCCGGGCCAGCGGGTTTCGCCAGAGGGCTCGACGATCGATCCCTCTACTTATACATGGAGGCGAGAATTGATTTTGGACTGATCTTTTTTACGATTTTTTTCGGGAGAGCTGTAAGTCATTGGGTATCAAAGAAATATTTTGGCAACATTTTGACATTTTTCGCGTTTTCTGCGGAGAAATCAGATACAAATTTCACCGATTCACGCGAAACGACTGCTTGATGGAGATTTGCTTTTGCGGTGCCGCCGCAAAAAAGGGTCAAACCATAGCTTTTTGGCCATTTTTGAAGAGGAACCACAAGTTGACTCCTTTTCTGCTGCTTGAAAATATTGTCTGTGCAGCCAGATTGGACTATCAATCACCCATGCGTGGTCTTATTTCTTCCGCCTTATTCTTTGGACTCCCGGTCGTGGCTCATCCCGCAGCCAGGGAAGTTGCTGCGCTGGCTTCCCCCTCGGTGGTTATGATTGTGACCGAGGACTCACACCATCAGCCGTTGGCGATCGGAAGTGGGTTCTTCGTCAAAGAGAACGTGATCGCCAGCAATGCACACGTTGTCGAGGGTGCGGCGTCGGGCTACGCTAAAATAGTTGGCCAGAAGGCGACGTTCGATCTCCAAGGAATAGTCGGCATGGACGCGCGCCATGACCTAATACTATTAGCCGTGGAGGGAGCTAAAGCGCCCGCGCTCAGGATTGACGTATCACGGCGGGTGGCAATCGGCGATCGCGTGTACTCCGTCGGCAATCCCAAGGGACTCGAAGGCACCTTCGCGGAGGGTATTATCAGCGGGATCCGCGACATTGATGGAGATGAAATACTCCAGATCACCGCTCCTATTTCCCCAGGAAGCAGCGGTGGGCCAATTCTTGATGACTCCGGCGCTGTCATTGGTGTAGCCGCTGCCACATACAAGGGCGGCCAAAACTTGAATTTCGCTATTCCGATTTCACAAGTCGCCAAACTCATGGTCGAGACGAATGCCCCAGCCCCATTAGTTGCGAGGAAATCCGAGAACGAGCCGAAAAGTTATATTAGCGAACTCGGGAGGAGCAGCCGTACCGGTGTAACTGTTGTGGATCTCAAATGGGGCATTCCGTACGATCCGAACTACGCCGACGGTTTATTTTTTGTTTTCCAGAACAAGCTCAGCGAGCCAGTCAAAAACTGCAAAGCTGAATTCATTTTCTACGACAAGCACGGGGAGCCCTGCGATTTTGAAATCAAAGAGCTGTCCTTGACAATACCGCCCGGGCTGGCGAAGCCCGATTCCATTTCCGTCGACCGGGAGACTGCTAAGCGGAGCAAGCCTTCTCTGCCTGAGGTAAGAATACTCGGTTTCGAGATCGTCGAACGAAAACCAGACATCTTAGAGAAATGACGCGAATCCAGGACAGAATTTACAAGATGAAACGCGATGAAGAACACCAAATGGGGGAATCAAGACTTGCCAGGATCTGCTGGAATGAGGAAGCATCATGCAAAGGTGCTATATGGGCCTTCCCTGACCAAAAATTTCATTTCATTCCAGATAAAGGACAAACGCTCGATGGTTGCCCTCTGAGTGGGGCGATCTTGGAAGTGTCTAGCTTCTTCGGAAGTGTCTAGCTTCTTCGGAAGTGTCGATCGATATAGGATAGTTGGTTTTGAGCCATCGATGTTCCAAAATGCTCGCAACTTTCGCGCCGATAAATTGCCCGAGCGAGAAGAGCAATCCGAGTGATCCGCATTGATCAAGGTTTTCGGTGTGCAGCGGCGTAACATCCGTTGGATCTTAATCCTGGACACTGCACTCACCATTCCCTGTCTTGCTCTGCACCAAAACAGCCACCAAGCGCGGATCGTTCCGAAGCTTGAGTCCTTCCGCGATGGATTCCTTGATCGTGCCGAAATCAAAAAGGGAAGCAAACTGCCTGGCGACCCGGTCGCGGTGGTGCCTGCTTTCAACGCTCATGGTGATGGTGAGTTCGTATTTCATAGCTTTTTCTTTATTCGATTCGGTTTAGTTGTCCAGACCGATCGTAAGTGCAAGTCCCCACCCGTCGAGTTGGGCTTGTCCACGGAACACGACCTCAACAACGTCGCCTACCGCCCGGTTCCCAGGTGGTGCTTCATTCGCTCGTAGCCATGAACAAGACGGAAACCGGGCTGGAGAATGTCCTCGCCCGGAATTTCATACATCCGATGCTCCCGCACGGCTGCTAAACCATGCCAACCAGCGCGTGATGCCATTTCAGCCGTCTGCACCGGTCGGCCGCACCAGGAAGCGAAAATGACTTCGGGATTGCCGCGGCATACCTGCTCGGGCGAAACCACGCGCTCCAGGGCCGCCTTTTTACTCCGCAATTCCACAAAAAGATCATCCCCTCCAGCGCGCTCAATTAGTTCGCTGACCCAGGCGATGCCGGAGATAAGAGGGTCATTCCACTCTTCGAAATAAACGCGCGGGCGGAACTCCACTTTTTCAACGGGCGCGAGTCCCCGGCGGAATTCACACAACCATCGTTCCGCCTCGGCTTCGCGGCCAACGATCCTCCCGAGGAGAGCCAGGGTAGCTTCTGTCTCCAACAGCGTGCGCTGGTTGGTGCCGAGCACGGGAAAACCTCGCCGCATCAGTTCCGCCGCCAAAGGCGCCTGGACATCAGAGAATGTGATAATTAGATCTGGCTTCAGGCCCGCGACCTCTTCGAAATGCGCCGTGCTAAATCCGCTGACGTGTGGCTTTGGCGCGGCGTCCGGAGGAACCTTGAAAAAGGCGGTGATTCCGGCCACGCAATCCCATGCCCCGATGCGCCAAAGCCAATCAGCCGCTTCGGCGGAAAGACATACGATTCGCTGAGGTGTCTGACTCATAAAACTAAATGATCCGCGGCTCATTTGACCTCATCGTGCCCGAAGTTGGCAAGGCTGCGACCGTGACCAAATCGGATGAACCGCCAAATAAGCCCCTCATCTCGGCTGGGGCGACGGAGGCGAACTCCTGCTGAGTTTTGAGGATAATCATGACGCGCTCTGTACGGAGCTGCGCCCCGGCCGGGATGCCAGCGCTCCCAGTCTCCAAATCTGGTGGCCGTTTGTAATAGGCTGCCCCCAATGGCTGACATAAGGTCTGCCTGTGAAGTTTGCACATCGTTGAAACAATTTGGAATGCTCCGGTGTTAGAAAGGCGACATATATTATGAAAACGATTTTCAGAAGAAAGACACTGAACCCGGCCTTCAAAAGATTTCAATTTCTGCCGGAACTGCCATACAAGAAGCCTGCGAATGATGGTCCTGGGATGTCCAAGGTCCTCGCTGACAGGGTCCCGAGCCCGCAAAACCCGTCCCTAACGCTGGACAAGCCAATCCAGATTGCACAGGGCGTTATGGCTGACTGCTTCTGCTCGCAGACTTGTGAGTGATGGGTGATGGGGCGGTGGCAGCGTTGCAGCCTGGTTGTTTCCTCGACGAGAAGGTCCGGCGCGGGTATGCTTTAGCGCATGAATTTGAATGCGACGGAGACCGAGGCGGAAGCGCTGCCGGACAAGCGGGGCCACTTTGGGCCATACGGCGGCCGGTATGTCCCGGAAACCTTGATGCATCCTTTGCAGGAATTGGAGGATGAATATCTGCGCTGCCAGCAGGACCCGGAATTTCAGCGCGAGTTCGAATATTACCTGAAAGAATTCTGCGGGCGGCCGACCTCGCTGTACTTCGCGGAGCGCCTCACGCGCGAGTTGGGCGGGGCGAAAATCTATCTCAAACGCGAAGACTTGCTTCATACCGGCGCCCACAAGATCAACAACTGCATCGGCCAGATTCTTCTGGCGAAACGCATGGGGAAAACGCGTATCATCGCCGAAACGGGCGCCGGCCAGCATGGAGTTGCGACGGCCACAGTAGCGGCTATGTTCGGCTTCAAATGCGTCATTTACATGGGCGCGGTGGATTGCGAGCGGCAATCGCTGAATGTGTTCCGGATGAAAATGCTCGGCGCCGAAGTCGTGCCGGTCAAAGCCGGGCAACAGACATTGAAAGAAGCGATCAACGAAGCGATGCGGGACTGGGTGACGAACGTTCGCAGCACGCATTACATTCTCGGCACCGTTTATGGCGCGCATCCGTATCCTTTGATGGTGAGAAATTTCCATCGCGTGATCGGTGACGAAGCACGGCGTCAAATTCTCGAAAAGGAAAAGCGCCTGCCGGATTTGCTGATCGCCTGCGTCGGCGGCGGCTCCAATGCGATGGGGCTGTTTTATCCATTCCTCCACGATGCGGCCGTAAAAATGGTTGGGGTCGAAGCCGGGGGCGAAGGCATCGAAGCCGGCAAACACGCGGCCCGTTTCCAGGGCGGCTCGCTGGGGGTGTTGCAGGGCACGAAATCGTACCTGTTGCAGGATGAGTTCGGCCAGATCCAACTCACGCACAGTGTCTCGGCGGGGTTGGACTATGCGGCGGTGGGTCCGGAACACGCCTGGTTGCGCGACCAGGAACGGGTTGAATACACCTATGCCACGGATGACAAGGCGCTTGAGGCTTTTACGAAACTGGCGCGTCTGGAAGGCATTATTCCCGCGCTCGAATCCGCTCACGCGGTCGCTGAGGTCATCCAGCGCGCGCCGAAGATGTCCAGGGACAAATTGGTAATTGTGAACTTATCGGGCCGGGGTGACAAAGACGTGGCCCAGGCGGCGAGCAAGATTGGTTTGCAGATGCCGACGTGATTTGCGGGGCCCGCGTCGCAAGAAAGCAAGTCCCGCCGTTGGAAGCACCCTGCTCATGAACGGCGGAAGTTGAGCCAGAAAACGGCCTCCGTTCCCCGGCCCTCTCCTTCAGAAGGAGAGGGAGAAAATACATTTGGTCGCTGGAGATTGGTTGCAGATCGTCGAGATGATTTGCGGGCATGCAGATTGGAATCCGCGATACAGCAGATTACAAATCGGCGTTACGCCCGGAGAACCGCCTTTTGGCTTCCGCGCGCGGGGACGACCTGTTACAAGACCGCTATGGGTTCCAAATTGACCATTGGGTTTCTTGGCGCTGGAAAAATGGCCACGGCACTGGCTAAGGGTTTCATTGGGGCGGGCCTGGTCACCGGGAAACAGATCATGGCCAGTGATACTATCCCGGCCGCCTGTGACGCCTTCGCCAAGGCGGTCGGGGCTAAAACGTGCGCGTCCAATTCAGAAGTTGCCAGGTTTGCGAACGTCCTCATTCTGGCTGTCAAACCGGACCAGGTGGATTCGGTGCTGAAAGGGATTCGCGAGCAATTCACTGACAAACACCTGCTCATTTCCATCGCTGCCGGAGTGCCGCTGGCCCGGCTGGAATCCGCGCTCGGCGCGGGCGCACGATTGATTCGCGTCATGCCCAACACGCCGGCGCTCGTGGGCGCGTCGGCCTCGGCGTTCGCGCCGGGTAAATCAGCCCTGCCGCAAGACGCCGAACTGGCCCAGAGACTTTTTTCAGCGGTTGGAAGCGCGTTTCAATTGAAAGAATCGCTGCTCGATGCGGTCACCGGCCTGAGCGGGAGCGGCCCCGCGTATGTTTATCTTTTCATCGAAGCCCTGAGCGATGGCGGTGTCGCGGCTGGCTTGCCGCGGGACGTGGCGACGAAACTCGCGGCGCAAACCGTTCTGGGCAGCGCAAAAATGGTATTGGAAACGGGCCTTCATCCGGGGGCGCTCAAGGACATGGTCACCAGCCCGGGCGGAACGACCATCGAGGGCTTGCACGAGTTGGAAAAAGGCAAAATTCGCGGAACGGTTATGAGTGCCGTGCGCGCCGCGACAGAAAAATCCAAAAAACTGGGGCAGAGCTGAATGAGAAAGCTGCAAATCCCAAGCATCAAGCTCGAGGGAAACATCAAATCCCAAACACCAGGTCTTTTTCACGCGAAGTCTTCGAGTTTGGCATTTGGCGCCTGGAGTTTGGAGTTTCCCAATGACCTTGCCTCCTCCCACTGAACGGCAAGCGCGGCTCATTTGGCTCGCTGTAACTGGCCTGGCGATGGCCGTGTTGGCAGCCCTGGTCGTGGCGCTGGTTTGGGGCCTGGGACGCGTGGTGGAAATTCTTGCGCCGGTGTTATGGCCGCTCGCCGCTGCCGGGATTCTCTCTTATCTGTTGGACCCGGTGGTTGATTTTCTCCACCGAAGGGGCGCTTCTCGTCCGCGCGCGATCCTGTGTGTCTTCAGCCTGGCGTTGCTTATTTTAACCGCGCTGTGCGCCAGCATCGTGCCGCAACTGGTGAATGAAGCACGCGACCTCGCGAGCCGTGTTCCTGACTACGCGCACCGGCTCGAGAATCGTGTCGAGCAATGGGTGAGCCATCCGCCGCCGCTGCTGCGCAAGCTGCTCGAGAAAGCGTCGCTTTCCCGCCCCGCGCCGCCGGTGAACACCTCCACTAATCAGAGCACCACAGCCAGCATGACCAACTTCAATGCCAATGCCGGATTGGCTTCAACAAACCAGCCGCCAGCCGCGCCAACTGCGGCAGAAACCAAGGAATGGCAAACCGCCGCGACCTGGCTGGCCTCGATACTGCCCCAGGTCGGCACCTGGCTGCTGGGGCAGGTGGTCCGCGTGGCTTCCTGGTTTGGCGTGCTCGCGGGACTGGCGCTCATCCCGGTTTACACGTTTTATTTCCTGCTCGAAAAACAGCGCATCTCGTCGCGCTGGACCGATTACCTTCCGATGAGGGATTCCGGATTCAAAGTCGAATTGGTTTTCGTCCTCAATTCGATCAACAACTATCTCATCGCTTTTTTTCGCGGCCAGGTCCTCGTCGCCATCTGTGACGGCGTGCTTTACGGGTTGGGTTTCGTGCTGATTGGGCTGCCCTATGCGCTTTTGATCGGCGCGGCGGCGGTCGTCCTTACCATCATCCCTTTTCTGGGAGCGTTCATCATTTGCATCGCGTCGCTTATCATCGCCCTGGTGCAATTCAGCGACTGGCTGCACCCACTCCTGGTGCTGGCTGTGTTTGGCGTCGTGCAAACCCTCGAGGGCATAGTGATCTCACCGAAAATTATGGGTGGCCGCGTCGGCCTGCACCCGCTGACACTGATCATCGCCGTCATGGTCGGCACGACGTTGCTGGGCGGCCTGTTGGGAGGCATCCTGGCCATCCCTCTCACGGCGGCACTGCGGGTGGTGATGTTCCGCTATGTCTGGAAGAAGCCTTCGGCTTAATGCGGGCTCGGGGATTCGGTTCAGCTTAGTTTCTCACCAGACCTCGACCGGGCCTTTCGGGACCGGGATGTGCTCGCGGCGGGCCACCTCGGGCTCTTGCATGAACGAAGCCACCAGCGGCGGCGGCTGGAAGCGCGGCATTAACCGGCCCTCGTCATCGACAAATTGCTGCCGCCAGCGCCGATAGTTCTCCAGCACTTCGTGAAACTCGGGCTTGGAGGAAATGCGCACGACGCGCTTGTTGAATTCGTTGGCCGGACCGAACCGCCGGGCGTACCACGGCGCCACTTTGCGAAACATCCGGCAGCCATGTTCTTCGCCGAAAATCTCCACCATTAAGTCGAGATGGCGGCACATTACGCGCACCCGTTCTTCGAAGCGCGGCTCGGGCAGCAGCTCGCCGGTTTTCAGGTAGTGCAAGGTATGCTGGAAGATCCAGGGAT
>Ga0193728_1001747_pt1 | contig 11221 bp, 11 predicted proteins | sample U1c1metaG_FD_143037 | JGI IMG/M metagenome (GOLD analysis project Ga0193728, IMG submission 143037) | Soil microbial communities from a riparian zone of the East river system, Colorado, United States - U1c1 | ecosystem: Environmental > Terrestrial > Soil > Riparian zone | place: USA: East River...
AAAAGGTGCTCCTCGCGGAGCGCATCATCACACAGGTCATCGCATCATCAGACCCGGGAACGCCGGTCTCTCTCTTCGAACTCACCTCCGATTATGCCACAAACCGACACCACAGTCGAACTGAATAAGGAACCAGTCACCAAGATCATCGCGGGAGAACCAGTGAACAAACGCTCACTCGCGCCTGCAGGGCCAATAGCTCCTCTCACAGCCGCGGATCGACCGGCTCGCTCTCCAGCGCCAGGACGCCGAACACGCACTCGTGCACCCGGTACAGCGGCTCGGCCGCCACGAACCGCTCCAGCGCCTCGATGCCGAGGGCGAACTCGCGCAGCGCCAGGGCCCGCTTGCGGCCGACGTTCCGGGACCGCAGCCGGGCCAGGTTAGCCGGGACCGAGTACTCCGGGCCGTAGATGATCCGCAGGTACTCCGGGCCCCGGCACTTGATGCCGGGCTGGGCGATGCCCCGCGGGCCGCGGTGCACGACCTCGGCGGGCTTGACCACCATCCCCTCGCCGCCGGCCGCCGTCAGCTCCCGCCACCAGTCCGTCGCGGCCGCCTCGCTGGCCGGGTCGGCCAGCGTGACCGGCACCGTGCTAGTCGCCCGGAAGAAATCACCATCGGCCGCGCACAGCCGGCCCAGCACGTCCAGGTGCCAGGCGTGCGGGCGCAGCGCGTGGACCCGGCCCGCGCCGGCCAGGACCTGGAACGGCGCCAGCCTGAGGTCAGCGGCCGACTCGACCGGCCAGCAGTACCGGCGGTAGGCGTCCGCGAACCGGCCGGCCAGCCCGCGCCGGTCAACAACACCGGCCAGCAGCTCGGCGGTGCCGTCCACGCCGCGCGCGGCGGCCGCGGCCAGCAGGCCCGCGGCCGCGTCGAGCGCGGTCGTCGCGGCCGCGGCCACCGGCGCGTACTGGCCGCGGAGCAGCTCCCCGGCCTTGGCTGACCAGGGCAGGAGCTCCGCGTCGAGAACGAGCCAGTCCGTGTCCAGCTCGGCCCACAGCCCGGCGGCGCCGATCGCCGCCCGGATCCGGCTCAGCACAGGCCCGGGTCGGCGAAGAACGCGCGCCCCTTGCGGGTGTAGATCACGCCGGAACCCGCCACGCCGAACTGCCGCGCCCCGACCTCGGGGTCGCGGTACGCGATGACGACCGCCCGCGAGCCCATGTGCTTCTCCTGGGCGACGACCCGGGCCACCCCGGCGCTCCGGTAGGCGGCGAAGGCATCGCGCGGATGTTCCAGCAGGCCTCCGGAGCCCGCGGCGGCGGTCGGCGACATGGTCGGCGGCAGGTAGACCAGCCAGCGCGGGTCGAGGGCGAACCGGCTCATAACCTCCAGGGCCGCGAGCGCGTTCTCCTCGCGGATGGTGACGGTCTGCCCGGTCAGCCGGGTCGCCACGATCCGCTTGCCGAGCATGTCCGTGATGTTCAGCTCGGCGGCCGCGCCGGCCGGGACCGCGGCGGGCGCGGCGAGCGGCCGGACCGGCTCGAAGTAGACCTGCCGGGCCGGGACGCTGACGATCTCCCGCTCCGGGTAGCGCAGCGCCGTGAGGCGGCCGCCGAAGACGCAGCCGGTGTCCAGGCAGATGGTGCCGTTCACCCACTCCGCGGCCGGCACCGGCGTGTGCCCGTAGGCCACCATGGCCCGGCCCCGGTAGTCCTGCGCCCACGGGTAGCGGACCGGCAGGCCGAACTCGTCGGTTTCCCCGGAGGTGTCCCCGTAGAGCGCGAACGACCGGACCGCCGCCGACGCCCGCCCGTGCATGGCCTCGGGCAGCCCGGCGTGCGCGACGACCAGCCGCCCGTCATCCAGAACCAGGTGGCCGAGCAGCTGGTCCATGAAGGCGGTGGCCTGCCCGGTGAACTCGTCCGGCTCGGCCGACAGCTGCGCGAGGCTCTGCGCCAGCCCGTGGGAGACGGTCACGTCCCGGCCGCGCAGAGCCTCGCGCAGCTGTCGGCCGAGCCGGCCGGCCACCGAGCGGGCGCTGCCGGCCGCGGTCATCCCCATCACCAGCCGCAGCACGGCGGGCGTGGCCGGCCCGCGGTCCACCAGGTCGCCGACGAAGACGGCCGTGCGGCCGTCCCGGTGCACCGCCGACGTGCCGTCCGGCGCCACCTGGTAGCCGAGGGTGCCCAGCAGGTCGGTCAGCTCGTCGAAGCAGCCGTGCACGTCGCCGATCACGTCGAACGGCCCGTGCTCAGCGCGCAGGTCGTTCCACAGCGGCTCGCGCTCGATGACCGCCGCGGCGATCTCGTCCGGGCTCGACAGCACGTGCACCCGGTGGAAGCCCTCGCGGCGCAGGCCGCGCAGGCCCCGGCGGAGCTGGTCGTGCTGCTGGCGCAGCACGCGCGCGCCGAACGCGCGGTCGCGCCGGGCCGCGTTCCGGGCCGCGCAGGTGCTCTCGGGCAGGTCCAGGACGATCGCGACGGCCAGCACGTGGTGCCGCCGGGCCAGCGCGACCAGGGACTGCCGGGCGGCGGCCTGGACGCTGGTCGCGTCGATCACCGTGAGCCGCCCGGCGGTGAGCCGCTTGGCGGCGATGAAGTACAGCACGTCGAACGCGTCGGCCGTGGCCGCCTGGTCGTTCTCGTCGTCGCTGACCAGCGCGCGGCAGAAGTCGGATGACAGCACCTCGGTGGGCCGGAAATGCGCGCGCGCGAACGTCGACGGCGTGGTCAGCACGATCGTGCCGGGCCGCGCCCAGCCGAACACGGCCTGCTCCACCGCGGCCAGCCGGGGCGGGTCGATGTGCTCGATCACTTCCATCGCCGCGGCGGCGTCGAAGCCCCGCAGCCGGTCGTCGCGGTAGGTCAGCGCGCCGTGCAGCAGCTCCACCCGGGCCAGCTCCCGCGGCGACAGGGTGTCCAGGTGCAGCCGCCGGGCCGCGCCCGCCAGCGCCCGGTGTGACACGTCCAGGCCGGTGACCTGGTCGATGGCAGGGTTGCGGAGGAGCTCTGCCATCAGCTTCGCTGATCCGCAGCCCAGGTCCAGGACGCGCCGCGCGGCGCTGGCCGCGATGACCCGGTCACCGCCGCGATCCGCTGCTCGTGCAGGCCGATCCGGTGCTCGGCGGCCTGCTCGGCGGCCTCCTGCTCGGCGTCGGCCCGGTCCGGGTCGCCGGCCTCGTCCGCGACCAGCCGGGCCAGAGCGTCCCTGGTCAGCCGCCGGTCGTGCCGGAGGTAGCGCTGCGCGATCAGCTCCCGGTCCGGATGGGCGGCGAGCCACTGGCCGCCGCGCCGGAGGAGCTTGCCGACCTCCGCCGCGCCCACCCAGTAGTGCTTGTCGTCGTCCAGGACCGGGATCAGCACGAAGACCTGCTCCAGGACGTCCTGCAGCCGCGCGGTGATCTCCAGGGTCACGGCCAGGTACTCGCTGTCGCCCCAGGCGGGGAGCTGGTCGTCCAGGGGGATGGGCCGGGCCGTGACCGCGTAGCCGAGCGGCTCGAAGAGCCGGCGCAGCAGGGCCGGGCCGCCCCGGCAGGGCAGGACCGGGAGGCCGATCTCCAGCGCGATGGGCTGGCCGGCCAGCTCGGGCCGGCGGTGTCGCGGACCAGCCCGACCGGGTCCACCTCGAGCAGGATGGCCGCGCAGCAGCGCTCGGCCGACGCCTGCGGGTAGAACAGGCGCGCGGTGCCGAAGCTGAGCTCGGCCACGTGCTGGCGGTCCGGGTGCTTGTGCAGCAGGTAGCCCAGGTCGGTGGCGGGCCGGTGGGTGGTGGCAATCGTCAGCAGCACTCAAGAAGGATCCACGAAAAGCGGGCCGGCGGCCACGCAGTATTGGCCGGCGCCTACCTCGGCCCGGTGATGCAGGCCGCGGCGGCCGCCGCCGCGGCCTCGACCCCGGCGATCCCCGCCGCCTTGGTGGGCTGCCCGGCCGAGAGCACCGCCAGCAGCAGGCGCTGGTGGTCATGCTCAACGACGCCGATGCTGTTGACCACCCAGTTGGCCGTGGCGCCCGCCGAGCCGTCCAGCGCGCCGTCTTTCACCGCGTCGCGCGTGCCCGGGCTGGCCGCCGCCGAGATGCCCCAGCGCTGGGCGGGGCCGGTGGCACGCATCAGGCTCAGCGCGTAGGACCGCGCGGCGGCCGGCAGCGGCGACCCGGCCGTGGTCAGGTCCTGCAGCAAGGTGAGCTGATCGATGACGGTGGTGCTGGTCAGGCCCCAGTCCTCCGCCGGCCCGGGCACCGTGTGCCGCAGGCCCAGCTGCCGGTCGGCGGCGGTCATGCCGCCGGCCCGGCCGGCCGCGTTCCACAGGCGGGTCGCGGCGCTGTCGGCGCTGGCCTCGATCATCGTGGTGGCCACCCGCTCCTCGGCATCGCTGAGCCCGCCGGGGCGGCCCAGCAGCAGGCCGGCCAGGATGGAGACCTTCTCGATGCTCGCCGTGTGGAACTTCCGACCGCCGCCGTAGACAGCCACGGCGCCGGTGGACCGGTCGACCACGCCGACGCCGAGCCGACCGGAATGCTGGGCCAGCACGGGCGCCAGGGCCGTGGCCAGCCGCCGGTTCCAGGCCGGGGCGCCGCGGACCGGCGCCGCGCCGCGATGGCCGCCCGGCGCGATCCGGGCCGGCTCGCCGCGGCCGGGCGCCGGGGCCGCGGGACCGGCCGGCCCGCCGGTGCCCGGCGGCGGCGCGCCGGAGTGGCGCAGGCCGGCCGACGAGATCGTGATGATCACGATGAACGCGGCCATGGCCGCGAAGGCCAGCGCGAAGGCCAGTCGCTCCCACCGGGCCAGGCGGCCCGCGTGGGTCGGACGGGCCCGCGCGGCCGGCGGCCGCATGCGGCCCGGCGGGCCGATGCGGCGCTGCTGGCTCACGAGACTGCCCCGAGCATCGATTTCTCCCCCGAATGCTCATTAGGATGCCCGGGCGCCAATTGCGCGGTCGCGCCATTCCCCTGAAGACAAATGCAGGCGCAAGCAGCACAATGCGTGCAGGCAATCCGAATTCCCCCGGATATGACAGAGTCATATTCAGGAATACGCTAGCAGGGAATAGCGCTTGCGCAAAGACGGCCGTATTTGCGCAGGCGGCCCGGCGAATTACCGGGGCGGCGCGATAAGGAATTAAATGACCTAACGGGCGGCGAGCACGGCCGTCAGCCGGGCCAGCGCCCCGGTGAAGGCGTGCTGCGGCGGGGTGGCGTAACCCACGACCAGCGCGGCCGGGCCCGGCGCTCCGGTGGCCGAGTACGAGCGCAGGCCCTCGACGAGCAGTCCGTGCCCGGCGGCGCGGGCGATGACCTCGTCCTCGCCGCGGCCGGCGGGCAGCTCGGCCAGGGCGTGCAGGCCGGCCGCGATGCCGGTGACCGTGACGTGCGGCGCGGCCCGGGCCAGCGCCTCGACCAGGCGGTCCCGGCGCCGGCGGTAGACCAGCCGCGAGCGCCGGACGTGCCGGTCATAGCCGCCGCTGGTGATGAACTCGGCCAGGGTGAGCTGGTCGATGACGCTGCTCTGCCGGTCGGCCAGCAGCCGGGCCGCGACGACCTCGTCGAGCAGGCCGCCGGGCAGTACCAGCCAGCCCAGCCGCAGGCCCGGGGCCAGGCTCTTGCTGGCCGAGCCGGCGTACACGACGTGGCCGGGCGCGAGCGCCTGCATGGCGCCGACCGGCTGGCGGTCGTACCGGAACTCGCCGTCGTAGTCGTCCTCGATCACGACCCCGCCGGTGTCCCGGGCCCACGTCACCGCCTGCGCCCGCCGCCGCGGGTGCAGCACTGTCCCGAGCGGGAACTGATGCGCCGGGGTCAGCAACGCCGCGGCCGCGGCCCCGAACTGGGCCACCACCGCGCCGTGCTCGTCGACCGGTACCGGGGCCACCGCCAGCCCGGCCGCGGTCACCGTGTCGCGATGCGCGGGCAGGCTGTGGGCCTCCATGGCGACCCGCGTCCCGCCGCGGGCGGCCAGCACGTGGCCCAGCAGGTGCAGCCCGTGGGCGAAGCCCGCGCACACCACGATGCGGTCGGGGCTGAGTGCCACCCCGCGGGCGCGGGACAGGTAGTCGGCCAGGGCGCGGCGCAGTTCCGGGCGGCCGCGGGGGTCGGAGTAGCCGAGGGCCTGGGACGGAGCGGCGGCCAGCGCCCGCCGCGCCGCCGCCAGCCACGCCGCGCGCGGGAACGCCGACAGGTCCGGCGAGCCCGGCCGCAGGCTATAGCGCGGCTCGCGAGCCGCCGCGGGCGCCGGCGGCTCGCCGGCCGGGTCCGGCGCGGCAATCCGGTCGGCCACCCGGGTGCTCGAGCCCCGCTGGGCCGTCAGCCAGCCCTCGGCGACGAGCTGGGCGTAGGCGTCAGCCACGGTGTTGCGGGCCACCTGCAGGTCGCTGGCCAGGGCCCGCGAGGACGGCAGCCGGGTCCCCGGGCCGAGCTGCCCGGACCGCACGGCGTCCCGCAGCGCCCCCTCCAGGCTGGCCCGGACGTGCCGCCCGGCCAGGTCCAGGTGCAGGTCCACGCCGGAAGTGGCCCACGTCTGCGGCATAGAAGTGGACCTTACTCCTGGGCTGGTTTCCCGGTGAAATGGACCTATGACAACGACAGCAGACGTTCAGATCCCGGTCCGCCTCGACTTCGACGGCCACGCGGCCGACTTCTCCCGGGCCATGTCCCGCCTCGACCACAGTGCGACCAAGGAGCTCGACCGGGTCAACTTCGATCCCCGGCTCCGCGAACTGGTCCGCATCCGGGCCTCCCAGCTCAACGGCTGCGCCTACTGCATCGACATGCACACCAAGGACGCCCGGGCCATCGGCGAGAGCGAGCAGCGGCTGTACGCGCTGCCCGCCTGGCGCGAGACGCCCTACTTCTCGGCGCGCGAGCGCGCGGCGCTGGCCTTCACCGAGTCGGTCACGCTGCTGGCCGCCAGCCACGTCCCGGACGCCGACTACGCGGCCGTGGCCGCCGAGTTCAGCCCGGACGAGGTCGCGGCCCTGGTCAGCCTCATCGTCGCGATCAACGCGTGGAACGCCATCAGCGTGGCCACCCGCGCGTGGGTGCCGGGGTCATATCAGCCGTAACCTGGCTGGCGATGACCACGCCTACCGCAACTGAGATCACCGGCCGGCTCCGGGCCGCCGGCTGCGTCTTCGCCGAGGACGAGGCGCGGCTGCTCATCGCCGCCGCCGCCAGCCCGGCACAGCTCAGCGCGATGGTCGGCCAGCGGGCCGGCGGGATGCCGCTCGAGCACGTGCTGGGCTGGGCGGAGTTCTGCGGCCTGCGGATAGCGGTGGACCCGGGCGTCTTCGTCCCGCGCCGCCGGACCGAGTTCCTGGTCGGCCAGGCGGCGGCCGGCTGCCGGGCGGAGGCCGGCGGCCGGGCGGAGGCCGGCGGCCGGGCGGAGGCCGGCGGCCGGGCGGGCCGGCCGGTCATCGTGGACCTGTGCTGCGGGTCCGGCGCCCTCGGGGTGGCGCTGGCGGCCGCGCTGGGCGGCGCCGACCTGCACGCGGCCGACGTCGATCCGGCGGCGGTGGCGTGCGCCCGCCGCAACGTCGTCCCGGCCGGCGGGCGGGTGCACGCGGGCGACCTGTTCGCGGCGCTGCCGGCTGACCTGCGCGGGCGCGTGGACATCCTGGTCGTCAACGTGCCGTACGTGCCGACCGGGGAGATCGCGCTGCTGCCCGCGGAGGCCCGCGAGCACGAGCCGCGGGTGGCCCTGGACGGCGGGCCCGACGGGCTCGACGTCCTCCGGCGGGTCGCGGGCGAGGCCGCCGCGTGGCTGGCGCCCGGCGGGCGGCTGCTGACCGAGACGAGCGAGCGGCAGGCCGCGGCGGCGGCGCACATCGTGGCCGGCGGCGGGCTGGCCGCCCAGGTGGTCAGTGACGACGACCTGGGGGCGACCGTCGTGACCGGGCGGCGGTCGTGACCGGGCGACGCTAGCCCTGCGGAGCGGCGGGCGCGGCGGGCGGCTGCGGGGCCTTGGGCGGGATCACGATGTGCCGGTTCCCGTTCGGCCCGACAATGACCTCGCCCGGACCGCCCGGCTTCGGGAAGACCGACTCCTGGCCCGCGTGACGTACCTCCGAGGTGTGGTGCACGCCCGCGACGGCCACCACGCCGACGACGGCCAGCGCGCCGGCGCCCGCCGCGGCCAGGTCCCGCAGCGCCCGCCGCTTGGTCAGCGCGGCCAGGCGCCGCCGGCGCTTGGGCGGCTGGGCCGGGGCCAGGTCCGCGAGGCGGGCCTCGACGCGCGCCGCGACCTCTCGGTCGACCTTCTGCAGGAACGATGCGACGACCGCGTCGTGGTATTCAGGACCGAGCTCGTGATAAGTCTCGGCGGCAGCGTGAATATCCTCCGGAGAAACCGGCGAGTCGCTCATCCCGACAGGGTAGCTCCTATTCCCGGGACCAGCCCGGGTCGCGGCCCGACATTCCCAGGAGGCGGTCCAGCGGCGGGGCGTCTGCGGCGACAGGGACGCGTGGGGCGAACGCCTTGCTTTCGCCCTGGTAGTCCGGGGTCAGCATGTTCGGGGCGAAGGCCAGCGACTCCTCGGCTGCGGCCGCGGGCGGCGACCAGGGCTGGCCGGTGGCCCGGGCCAGGTCCCAGCCGTGCACCTGGTACTCCCACAAGATCATGGACAGCGCCATGTCACCGGGCATGGCCTGCTCGCCGAGGCGCAGCGGGCGGGCGGCGGCCCCGCCGCGGATGGCCGCGTCGAGGGTCGCGGCGGCGGCGCGCACTTCGGCCGCCGGGTCCGCCGATGCCTGGTATGCGTCCAGGCCGGCCCGGGGCGCCTGGCCGCCGGGGTCGGCGAAGCCCGCGGCGAACGTGTCCAGCCAGCCCACCACGTGGTCGCGGAGCTGGGCGACGTCGAGCTCGGTGCAGGGTGTCGGGTTACTAAGCTGCCGGTGGGTAATACCGCTCATCATGGGCGCGAGATCAGCCAGCACGGCGCTGAGAAGATCCGCGGTGCGGTCCGTTGATGTAGTCATGGCGGCCACGTTACGGACCCAGTTTCGGATGGGGATTGAATATTCGCGACAGGAGCCGACTCGCTAAGGTTTACCGATGAGTAATGGCAACCCAGATCCAGTCGAATCCGACAGCCGGGGAATTCTGGACCCGTGGCTGCTCCGGCAGCGCGTCCGGCTGACCCGCTATCCGCCGACCCCAGCCCTGGACGGGCTGGTGGACCGGTTCTGGGCGGTGGCGTGGGACCTGCCCCGCGGCACGGCGCACCGGCAGCAGGTCCTGACCCATCCGGGCGCCAACCTGAGCGTGGGCCACGCCGACGGGGCGGGCGCCGGCGACCGCGCCGCGCCAGTCGAGGCCCGGCTGAACGGGGTGGCGCGGGGGCTGACCACCCGCACTCTGGTCGGTCACGGCTGGGCCGTCGCGGCGATGACGCGGCCGGGCGGGCTGGGCGCGTTCATCAGCGGGTCCGCCTCAGATTTCACCGACCGCGTCGTCCCGCTGGGCCAGGCCATCGGCACCGACGAGCCCGCCCTGCTGCGCGCGCTGGTAGCCGAGCCGGACGAGGCGGGCCGGGCGGGCCTGCTGGCCCGGGCGCTGGAACAGGCCGTGGATCCCGGCCGGGTGCGGCCGGCCCGGCAGGTCGCGGAGGTGGCCCGGCTGGCCGAGACCGACCGGTCGATCCGGCGCCTGGGCGACCTGTGCGAGCGCGCGGGCGTCGGCCAGCGGACCCTGCAGCGCCTGTTCATGCACTACGCGGGCGTGTCCCCGACCTGGGTCGTGCGGCGGTACCGGCTGCTGGAGGTGGCCGAGACGGTCCGCGCCGGCGGGCCGGTGTCGTGGGCCGAGGTGGCGGCCGGCCTCGGGTACGCCGACCAGGCTCATCTGATCACCGAGTTCCGCGCCGCGACCGGGCAGACCCCGGCGGCCTACGCGGCGGCTCAGTCGCCGGGCCCGGAGTAGGACGGCAGCTCCCGCATCCGGCGCAGCGGGGACAGGAAGACGGGCAGGAAGGCCAGCGCCCCGCCGATCGCCCCGACCAGCAAGGTCGCGCGCACGCCGATCAGCGTGCCGAGCTCGCCGCCGATGGCGCCGCCGAGCGGGATCGTGCCCCAGACCAGGAAGCGCATCGTCGCGTTCATCCGGCCGAGCAGGTCGGGCGGGCACAGGCCCTGGCGGAAGCTGACCTGGGTGATGTTGTACAGGACGACGCCGGCCCCCCACCCGACCTGGGTCACCGCGAGGAGCCCGAGGGTCCAGTCGCGGTGCACGAACGGCGCGACGAACGCGAACGGCGCGCTGGCCACGATCGAGATCCAGATGGCCGGGCCCTGCCCGAACCGGGCCGCGAACCGGGTGGCGCCCAGCGCCCCGGCCAGGCCGCCGATCGCGGCGGCCGACGAGATGAGGCCGATGAAGCCCGGCGCGATGTGCAGCTGACGGGCCAGGAGCACGTAGAACACGGCCATGCCGATCGCGCTGAACAGGTTGGAGGACCCGGTGCACATCGCGATCGCGCGCAGCAGCGGGCTGCCCAGCACGAACCGCAGCCCCTCGCGGATCTCCCGGCCCAGGTGCCGGTCCGGCTTGCGCGCGGGAGGCGGCGGCCGGGACTGGATGGCGGTGACCCAGCCGGCCGACCACAGGAAGCTCAGCGCGTCCACGAGCACCGCGTAGGGCGCGGTGAGGGCCTGGATCAGCAGGCCGGCCGCGGACGGCCCGGCGATCTGGCTGACCGACTCGCTGGCCTGCAGCCGGGAGTTGCCCGCGACCAGCTGCTCCCGGCCGACGAGCTGGGGCAGGTAGGACTGGTAGGCCACGTCGAAGAAGACCGTCCCCACGCCGGTGATGAGCGCGACCCCGAACAGCTGCCCGATGGTCAGCACCCCGAGGAGCTTGGCCAGCGGGATCGACCCCAGGGCGGCCGCGCGGATCACGTCGTTGACGATCAGCACGGAGCGGAAGCGCATCCGCTCAACCCAGGCGCCGGCCGGCAGCCCGACGAGCAGGAACGGCGCGGTCTCGAAGGTCGTCATCAGGCCGACCTCCAGGGTCGTGGCGTGCACGACCAGGATCGCGACCAGCGGCAGCGCGAGCTGGCTGACCATCGTGCCGAACTGGCTGACCGTCTCGCCGATCCACAGCCGCCGGAAGTCGAGGTGCTGCCACAGGCCGGGGCGCCGCAGCCGGGGCTCGGCGGCCGGCTCCGCGGCGGGTTCCGTATCGGTCACACGGGACATCCTGGGCAAGTGATTGGGGTTTGTCAATCACTTATAAACTGCCGATCATGACTGAGCGCAGGCAGGCGACCGACGAGGAGGCGCGGGCC
>Ga0193728_1001748_pt1 | contig 11221 bp, 12 predicted proteins | sample U1c1metaG_FD_143037 | JGI IMG/M metagenome (GOLD analysis project Ga0193728, IMG submission 143037) | Soil microbial communities from a riparian zone of the East river system, Colorado, United States - U1c1 | ecosystem: Environmental > Terrestrial > Soil > Riparian zone | place: USA: East River...
ACGGGCCGTGCTCTGAAAAACCCTCCGGAACGATCACAGCCGCGCCGAGCTTTTCGACCTGTGCGTGCGATTGCTCGTTGCGCACCGTCGCCGTGACGCTCGCGCCTGCCGCGCGCGCGAGCTGGATCGCTGCCGTGCCGACGCCGCCCGCGCCACCGTGCACGAGCAGCCGCTCGCCCGGGCGCAGTTCGCCCTGCGTGAAGATCGCGTCGTGCGCCGTCGCGAAGACCTCCGGCAGCCCGCCTGCAGCCGGCCAGTCGAGCCCCTGCGGCACCGGCATCAGCTGGCGCTCGTGCACGACGCACAGCTCCGCCTGCGCGCCGCCGCCGACGATCGCCATCACGCGGTCGCCAATCTCGAAGCGTTCTGCGCCAGGCCCGAGCGCCGCGACCTCGCCCGCGAGCTCCATCCCCGGGATGTCCTGCGGCGAACCCGGCGGCGCCGGGTAGAGCCCGCGCCGCTGCATCATGTCCGCGCCGTTCAGCCCCGCCGCGCGCACCCGCACGAGCACCTCCCCTGCGCCCGCCGGCGGGTCCGAGTGCTCCTCGATCACGATCTCCTTCTCGCGAATCGTCGCCGCGCGCATGCCCGCAGCCTAACCGCGCTCGAACAAAGCGACGCACTCGATGTGGTGCGTCTGCGGAAACATGTCGACCGGCCGCACCTTCTTCAGCGTCCAGCCCGCCTCGACGAGTTCCGCCGCGTTCGGCGCGAGCGTCGTCGGGTTGCACGAGACGTAGACGATCCGCTTCGGCGAAGCTTCGATGATCCGGTGCACGACCTTCTTCGACAGGCCTGCACGCGGCGGGTCGACGACGAGCACGTCCGGTCGCCCCGCGCGCTCGAGCAGCTCCCGCAGCGCGAGGCGCACGTCGCCGGCGAAGAAGTTCGCCTTCGTGATCCCGTTCGCCCGTGCCCCCGCGATCGCGTCCGCGACGGCCGGTTCGATCAGCTCGATGCCCCACAGCTCGCCCGCACGCGGCGCGAGCGTAAGCGCGATCGTGCCGATGCCCGAGTAGAGGTCGTAGACGCGCTCCCAGCCCTCGAGCGCCGCGAACTCGACGACGACGTCGTACAGCTTTGCCGCCATCTCCGTATTCGTCTGGAAGAACGCCTCAGCCGAGATCTGCAGGTCGAGCTCGCCGAGGCGCTCCGGCAGCTTCGCCTCGCCCCAGACGAGCTCCGTCTCACCGCCGGCCGTCGTCTCCGCGACGCTTTTCGAGCGCGTCCACAGCACGCCGCTGAGGCTCGACCCGAGCCACTCGCTGAGCATCGCCGCAAGCTCGCCAACCTCCAGCTCGCCGTCCGTCGTGACGAGGCGGATCTGCAGCTGACCGCTCGCGCGGCCTTCGCGTACGACGACGTTGCGCAGTCGAGCACGTCCGTCCGGCCCAGGGGCGACCCGCTCGTCGCGCTCGCGCGAGCCGCGACGCGTTCTGTTGCGGGCGCCGCGTGGCCCCTGCGCCGGGGCGTCCTGCCGGCTTGGCCCGGACGCGTCGCCGTCATCGGCTGCCTGTCCGTCGTCGGGCAGCGCTGCCGAGGATTCGGCGCCGGCTGAAGCCATCGCACCCGGCCTGCCGCGATCCCACGGTTCGAGGCCCTCCGCACGACACCAGCGCAAGACGACCTCACGCGCGAGGTTGCCGCGCTCGGAGGCCAGCATGCAGTCCTCCATCTGCTCGACACGGTTGCCGCCGGCCGACGCATGAAAGCCACAGACGAGTTCGCCCGGCTCGCCATCGCCGTCGCCTAGCGCCTCGCCAAAGGAGTACTCGAGCTTGTTGCGATAGCGCCACTGCTCGACGGCTGGGATGATCGGCTCGAGTTCGAAGCCGTCGAGCCGCCCGATCCGCCGCAGTGCCTCGCCGACCTGCTCGCGCTTGATCTCGAGCTGGCGCTCATACGGCAGCACCTGCCACGGCACGCCCGGGTGATGCGCGGCCGGCTCGATTCGCTCAGGGCTCGGCTCGAGCACCTCGATCGTCCGTGCGTGCGCGTAGCTGCGCTTGCGCTTGTGCACGACCGCGCGCACGAGATCGCCCGGGACCGCGCCTGCGACGAACACGACGTAGCCGCCGTCGCCGAGCCGCGCGACGCCCTCGCCGCCGAACGCGAGCGACTCGATCCGCAGCTCGAGCTCGTCGCCCCGCTGCGGGCGTACCGTGCCCGGCTCAGGCTTGCGATCGGCGATCTGCCCCGCCGAGAGCACCGGCTCCTCATCGGGCGGCAGCGTCCCGGCGGCGGCCGGGCCCGCGGTCTGGTCGGTCTCCTCGCTCATCGATTCACGCAGGCCCGGCGAGCAGCAGCTCGAGCAGCGCCTTCTGCGCGTGGCGGCGGTTCTCGGCCTGGTCCCAGATGCGCTGGCGCTCGCCGTAGAGCAGCTCCGGCGTGATCTCCTCGCCCGGGTGCGCCGGCAGGTCGTGCATCGCAAACGCGCCCTCGCGCCGCGTCCAGCAGCGCGTCATCGACGCGGTAGTTGGCGAGATCGCGGCGGCGCGCATCGGCGGTCTGCTCGTCGCCCATGCTCACCCAGACGTCCGTGTAGACCGCACATGCGCCCGCAACCGCCTCGCGTGCGTCCGTGTGCAGCGTCAGCGTCCCCGTCGCTTCGCCCGGCAGCTGTAGGTCGTCCTCGAGCGTGTAGCCCGGCGGCGAGGCGATCGCGACGTCGAGTCCCGCCAGGGTGCCGAGGATTGCGAGCGAGCGCGCGACGTTGTTGCCGTCGCCGACGTACGCCAGACGCCGTCCTGGAAGCGAGCCATAGGCCTCGCGCAGCGTCAGCAGGTCAGCGAGCGCTTGGCATGGATGGTGCAGCGCCGTCAGCATGTTGATCACCGGGATCGACGCGTGCGCTGCGAGCTCTTCGAGCGTCTCGTGCGGGCCCGTGCGCACGCCGAGCGCCGCGACGTGGCGTGAGAGCACGAGCGCCGTGTCGCGTACCGCCTCGCCGCGCGAGAGCTGCAGCTCATCGGAGCGCAAGATCACCGGATGGCCGCCGAGCTCATCGACGCCGACCTCGAACGACAGCCGCGTGCGCGTCGACGGCCTCTCGAAGACGAGCGCAACACTGCACCCGGCGAGCGCCTGCGAGGAGCGCGGCGCCGCCTTTAGCTCCAGCGCGCGCGCGAGGAGCGCGTCGAGCTCGGCCGCCGACAGCTCCGCGCCTGTCAAGAATGAGCGTCGCATGGACGAGCCAGTCTAGGCTAGGGTGCTCGTGCAGATGCGCACACGCCTTCTAGCGCTCGTTGCATGCGCGGCACTCACAGCGCTCGCCGGCTGCGGCTCCTCGAGTAGCTCGTCGAGCACGAGCTCATCCAGCGCAGCGACTTCGACTGCCAAGAGCGCGACGTCCGGCAGCCTAAAAGTGACGACAACGCCGAAGTTCGCGACAGCGACGGGCGCCGTCAAGAGCGGGACCGTGGCGGTCGCCTACCGCAACATCGCGATCGCGCCCGACACGCTCAAGGTCAAGGTCGGCAGCACGATCAAGTGGACGAACTTCGACAACGTCGCACACAACGTGACAAGCGAGGGCGGCCCGCAGACGTTCGCCTCCAAGGACTTCGGCGAAAACGGGACGTACGAGATCAAGGCGCTGAAGCCCGGCGTGATCCACTACGAGTGCACGATCCACCCGGCATCGATGAACGGGACGATCGAAGTCGTCAGCTGAGCGCCTGCGGGCTAGCCGAAGTCCGGCAGGCCGTGCTCCGGCGTCGACGCCGTCGCGTAGCGCCGTCGCGGGATCCGCCCGGCGCCGTGCGCGAGCCGGCCCGCCTCGACGGCCGCGCGCATCGCGCCGGCCATGCGCACCGGATCCGCAGCGCGCGAGATCGCCGAAGCGGCCATCACCGCGTCGCAGCCGAGCTCCATCGCAAGCGCCGCATCCGATGCCGTGCCGATGCCCGCGTCGAGCACGACCGGCACCGCGACGGCCTCGCGGATCAGCGCGATGTTGTACGGGTTGCGGATGCCCATGCCGCTGCCGATCGGCGAGCCGAGTGGCATCACCGCTGCGCAGCCGACGTCCGCGAGACGGCGTGCGAGCACCGGGTCGTCAGTCGTGTACGGCAGCACGACGAAGCCCTCGTCGACGAGCTGCTCAGCCGCGCGCAGCAGCTCCGGCGCGTCCGGCAGCAGCGTGTCCTCGTCGCCGATCACCTCAAGCTTGATCCAGTCCGTCGAGAACGCCTCACGCGCGAGCTTCGCCGTCAGCACCGCATCGCGTGCCGTGGAGCAGCCGGCCGTGTTCGGCAACAGCTCGACGCCCGCCTCTGCGAGCACGTCGATCAACGACCCTCGCGCCGCCGGGTCGACGCGACGCAGCGCGACCGTCACGAGCTCCGAGCCGCTCGCCGCGATTGCCTGCGCCATCAGCTCGAGTGACGGAAAGCCGCCCGTCCCGAGCAGCAGTCGCGAGTGCAGCGTGCGGCCCGCGATCCTCAGTGCCTCCCCCGTCGCCGCGGCGCCGTTGCTCCTCGCGCCTGCCTGGTCGTCAGTCATCTCGCGCATCGCCTCGCTCATCCTCCCTGGATCGCCGTCACTACCTCAACGCGCGCGTGCTCGCCGAGCGCGAACGAGTCCCATTCCGCGCGCGGGACGACTTCGCCGTCGACCGCAACCGCGACGCCGCGCGCTGCCGGCGAGAGATCGAGCCTTGCGAGCACCGCCGCGACCGTCTCGCCCGCACACAGATCCGAGTTCTCGCCGTTGAGCACGATCACGACGCGAGCACCTCGGCGCTCCGCTCCGATCGCGCGTCCGCTGCCGTCGCGAAGCGCTCCGGCTCGCACGCGCTCAGCAGCTCTGCATCGGCGCGCTCGCCCGTCAGCAGTTGCGTGACGAGCTGCGCTGTCAGCGGCGCGAGCAGGATCCCGTTGCGATGATGCCCCGTCGCCCAGATCAGGCCGTCGAGCGCGCCGCGGCCGATCGCCGGCGCGTTGTCGGGCGTGCCCGGGCGCAGCCCGACGCACAGCTCCTCGATCTTCAGCTCGCTCACGCCAGGCACGAGCTCGTGCGCGTCGCGCAGCAGCGCGTAGATCCCGCCGACATCCGGCTCGACATCGAAGCCGCGCTCCTCGACGCTCGCGCCAAGCACATAGCGACCGTCCGCACGCGGCACGATGTAGCCACCCTCGAAGCGCACGACCGTGCGCAGCAGGCCCGGACCGGCCGGGTCGCGCAAGCGCAGCAGTTGACCTCTGACCGGGCGCACCGGAACACGCACGGGTGGCGCGATGCCGTCGAGCTCGCCGCTCCACGCCCCCGCAGCGATCGCGATCTGCTCGGCCGCGACGAGCTCGCCGCTCGCAAGCGTCGCACCGACGACGCGCTCGCCGCTCGAGTCCGTCGCGATTCGCGCGACCTCCGCGTGCTCGCGTACAACGACACCCGCCGACTCGCATGCCATACGCAGCGCGTCGAGCACCAGGCGCGGGTCGACCGAGTGGTCGTCCGGCGCGTGCAGCGCGAGGCGCACCGCCGGCGCGAGGGCCGGCTCGTGCTCACGCGCCTCGCTCGCGCGCAGGCGCGTCGTCGCGAGGCCGAGTGAGTCGCGAAAAGCGATCTGGCGCTCGAGCTCGCGCGCCTCGTCCTCATCACGCGCGAGCAGCAGCGTGCCCGTCTGCAGCAAGCCGACACCCGTGCCACTCGCCGCCTGCAACTGCGCCGCGAACTGTGGCCACAGCGCGGCCGAGCGTAGCCCGAGCTCCAGGACGCGCCGCCCCGACTCGCCGAACTCAGCCTCCGCGACCGGCGCGAGCATGCCAGCGGCGACGCGCGACGTGCCGGCGCCTGTCGTGTCGCGCTCGAGCAGCGTGACCGAGATGCCGCGCTCGCGCGCGCGCCACGCGAGCGACAGACCGATCACGCCGCCGCCGATCACGAGCAAGTCGACCGGCTGATGCGAATTGGACATGTCGTTGATGCTAGCCCGCGCCAAGCGACACGACACGCCCGCGCGCGGCGCCCCGCGGGTCGGCGCGCGCCTGCCAGACTGCGAATCGATGACCGTTCGAGACATCGGCTCTGAGCGCCGCGCGCGGCTCGCCGCCGCGCGGCTGTATCTCGTCTGCGACGCAAACCCCGGCGGACGCTCGCTGCCGGACGTGCTGCACCCAGCGATCGCCGGCGGCGTGCAGGTCGTGCAGCTGCGCGAGAAGCAGCTCGGCGACGAAGAGCTCGTCGCCGTCGCCAACGCCGCACGCGCATTGTGCGAGCGCCTCGGCGCGCTCTTGATCGTCAACGACCGCCCGCTCGTCGCACGCGAGGCCGGCGCTGACGGCGTGCACGTCGGCCAAGACGACATGCCCGTCGCCGACGTGCGCGAGCTCGTCGGGCCCGACATGCTGATCGGCCTCTCGACGCATGCGCCCAGCGAGATCGACGCAGCCGTCGCGCACGCGAGCGACCGAACGCCGCTGGTCGACTACGTCGGCGTCGGCCCCGTGCATGAGACGCCGACGAAGCGCGGCCGCCCAGCTGTCGGCGTCGAGCTCGTCCGCTACGCCACCGCGCACTCCTCCGTGCCGTTCTTCGCGATCGGCGGTCTCGACGCGCGCAACGTCGGCGACGTGCTCGCCGCCGGCGCCGAGCGAATCGTCGTGCTGCGCGCGATCGCCTACGCCGACGAGCCCGAAGCTGCCGCGCGCGAGCTGAGCGAGCTGCTCGGCGGAGCACGCGATGAGTGAGCGACCGAGCTCTGTGAAAAGCGGAGACGCCGAGCGCGAGGAGACAGCCGCCGCCGGAGCGCCCGCCCCAGCCGTGCGCCGTCCACGCGGAGCCGAGCGCGACGAGCGGATCCGCGCCGCGCTTGCGCCGCTCGGCCCCAGCGAGTGGCCGATCGCGCTGCGCGTCGCGATCGTCGTCTGCGTCGTGCTCGCCGTCGCCGTGATCGTCGGCGCTGCGAGCGTCCACGACCTCAGCCGTCACGGCGGCTCGCTGCCCGGCGCCGCGCTGCTCGCCATCGTGCTCGCGCTGCTCGCGCAGGGGATGTACCGCCACCGCTACTGGGCCGTGCTGTCGTTCGAGGCGCTGCTCGCCTTTCAGATCATCGTCACCTCGCTCGCGCTCGTCGTCGCCTCGACGATCCCCGCCGCGCTGATCTGCGCCGTCAGCGTCGGCCTCGGCGGCTGGCTGTTCTGGAAGCTCGTGCGCGTGATGGGGCGCTTGCAAGCCCAGGAGCGCCGATAGCCTGCGCGTGACGGCGTCCTCGGTCGCTCGCGTGCGTTCCGCTCCCTGCGTCCTTGTCACGCTTGACTGTCGACACTCCTGGCAGCGTGGTGCGCTTCGATAGGCTCACGTCGATGGCTGAGAGCACCTACGACTGCATCGTGATCGGCTCCGGGCCGGGCGGTTACGTCGCCGCGATCCGTGCCGCGCAGCTCGGCAAAAAGACGGCCGTCGTCGAGCGCGACAAGCTCGGCGGACGCTGCCTGAACTACGCCTGCATCCCGGCGAAGGCCGTACTGCGCTCCGCCGACCTGCTCAGCGAGATCAACGACGCGAGCGAGTACGGGCTGAAGGTCTCTGGCGTCGAAGTCGACTTCGCTGGCGTGATGGCGCGCCGCGAGAAAGTCGTCACGACGCTGACCTCCGGCGTCGGTGCGCTGTTCAAGAAAAACGGAATCGACGTGCTCGAAGGCGACGCGACGCTGACGGCTGACGGCGACGTGAGCGTCGACGGGACAACGTACTCCGCCGCAACGATCATCCTCGCGACCGGCTCGACCCCGCGGACGATCCCCGGCGTCGAGTTCGGCGAGCGGATCATCGGCACCGAGCAGGCGTGGGCGCTGTCCGCGCTGCCTGCCCGCCTTGCCGTCGTCGGCGCCGGCGCATCGGGCGCCGAGATCGCCTCCGGCTATGCGCGGCTCGGCTCCGACGTGCGCCTGATCGAGGCGCTGCCACGACTGCTGCCGAGCGAGGACGCCGACATCTCGCGGCTCGTCGAGCGCGGCTTCAAGCGCCAGGGCATCACCGTCCAGACCGGCGAGCCGATCGCCGACGTCAAGGAAAGCTCCTCCGGCGTCACGTTCACGCACGGCGCCGAGGCCGGCCTCGAGGTCGACTGCCTCGTGATCTGCGCCGGGCGCGGCGCCGACGTAACCGGGCTCGGGCTCGCTGAGGCAGGCGTCGAGCTCGACGAGCGCGGTCTCGTCAAGGTCGACGGGGCGCTCAAGACAAGCCGCGCCGGCATTTACGCAATCGGCGACATCGTCGCCGGGCCGGCGCTCGCGCACAAGGCTTCTGATGAGGGGATCATTGCCGCCGAGGACTCTGCCGGGATGCAGACGCACCCGATCGCCTACATCGACATCCCGCGCTCGACCTTCTGCACGCCGAACGTCGGCTCGTTCGGGCTAACCGAGGAGCAGGCGCGCGAGCAGGGCTACGACGTCGTCGTCGGCAAGGTCCCGTACGGCGCCGTCGGCGGCGGCATCGTCTACGGCGACCGCGCTGGGATGATCAAGCTCGTCGGCGAGTCGAAGTACGGCGAGCTGCTCGGCGGGCACATCGTCGGCACGCGCGCGACCGAGCTGATCCAGGAGCTTGTCAACGTGCGCGCGCTCGAGGGCGGCTACGCCGAGGTCGGACGGATCATCCACGGCCACCCGACGCTCTCCGAGGCCGTGATGGAGGCCGGGCGTGCCGCAGACGGCTGGCTGATCCACGGCTGAGCCGTGCCCGCGACACCGGCCAGTTTCTACTTCGACCTAGCCAGCCCGCTCGCGTACCTCGCCGCCGAGCGCATCCTGCACGTATTGCCAGGCCCTGCCGAGTGGCAGCCCGTGCTCGCCGCCGAGCTGCCTGGCCCCGAGCTGTTCGACGCGTTCCGCTGCGAACAAGAGCGCGACGCGTTCCGCAGCGACGTCGCGCGGCGCGGCACCGAGCTCCGCCTGCAACCGCTGCGCTGGCCCGAGCCATTCCCGTTCGACAGCGCGCTCGCGATGCGCGTCGCGACATACGCCAAGTCGATCGGGCGCACCGTGCCGTTCGCGCAGGCCGCCTTCCGCCAGGCCTTCGCCGGCGCGCGCGACCTCTCACAGCTCGACAACGTGCTAATCGCCGCCGCCGCCTGCGAGATGCACCCGGCCGCCGTCGCGCGTGGCGCCGAGCTGCGTAGCGTCCGTGAACAGCTCGCCGCGACGACGAGCGACGCTGCAAGACAACAAATAAAAGACGTCCCAGCGATCGTCGTCGGCGAGCACGTGTTCGAAGGCGATAGCTGCGTCGAGCACGCCGCTGCCGCGATGAACGAAGCATCGGTTGGCGCCACGCGATGAAGGCCAAGGCCGCCTACCGACTGATTCTCACGCGCGGCGGGCGCACGCCAGCGCTGCTCGCCGACACCGAGCGCGTCGACCACATCGAGCTCGTCGAGATCGCCGACGGCGAAGTCGTGCTGTTCTGGGATCTGCCGCCGCACGAGGCCTCGCGGCGTGCGCGCGTGCTGCGCGAGGAGCTCGCGCAACTCGACGCCACCGAGTTTCTCGCGCGCTGGGCTAACGTGGATTGATGGCGAGTTCGTCTCAGACCACGCACGAGCTGCCCGATCCGGGCGTCGCGCGCGAGTGGCTCGAGACGATGACGCTGATCCGCCGCTTCGAGGAGCGTGCCGGTGAGATGTACGCGCGCGCCAAAGTCGGCGGCTTCCTGCACCTCTCGATCGGCGAGGAGGCGACGATCGTCGGCAGCGCACGCGCCCTGCGCGAGCACGACTACCTGATCTCGACATACCGCTCGCACGGCCACGCGCTCGTGCGCGGCACACCGCCCGAGAATGTCATGGCTGAGCTGTTCGGCCGCGCCGACGGCTGCTCTGGCGGGCGCGGCGGCTCGATGCACATGTTCGACGCCGCGCGGCGCTTCATGGGCGGCTACGGAATCGTCGGCGGCAACCTGCCGATCGCCGCCGGGCTCGCACTCGCCTCCGACTACAAAGGCAGCGACGATGTGACGCTCTGTACGTTCGGCGACGGCGCCTCCAACCAGGGCACCTTCGGCGAGACGCTCAACCTCGCCGCGCTGTGGAAGCTGCCCGTCGTCTTCATGGTCACGAACAACCAGTTCGGCATGGGCACGTCGCTCAGCCGCCACTCCGCCGTCACCGACTTGCAGCGCAAGGGCGAGAGCCTCGGCGTGCCCGGCATGCGCTGCGACGGGATGGACGTGCTCGACACCTACGCCGTGCTCTGCGAAGCGATCGCACGCGTGCGTGAGGAGCGCAGCCCCGTGCTCGTCGAGGCCGTCACCTATCGCTTCCGCGGGCATTCGATGGCCGACCCCGAGCAGTACCGCTCCAAGGAGGAGGTCGCGCACTGGCGCGAGCGCGACCCGATCCCTGCTTTCGGTGGGCTGCTCGTCGCCGGCGGCGTGATCGATCAGGATCAGCTCGCGGAGATCGACGCTCGCGCGGTCGAGCGCGTCGACGCAGCCGTCGAGTTCGCCGAGGCCTCGCCCTTCCCGACACCCGAGTCGCTGTACGACGACGTCTACGTGCTCGACCCGAGCTCGAGTGGCTGGTACTCCGTTAAGACAACAAATCCTCACGACGCCGCTCCCGAGTCTCGGGAATTTTCTCAAAGCAACGGTGGCGACGAAATTCCGCAGCAGATGTCAGATGCTGTCGCGCGCGGCGAGGACGCCGCCTAATGCCCGAGCTGCGCTACCGCGATGCGCTCAACGCCGCGCTGCGCGAGGAGCTGCGGCGCGACGAGCGCGTCTTCCTGATGGGCGAGGACATCGGCGTCTTCGGCGGCGCCTTCAAGGTCACCGACGGCTTGCTCGACGAGTTCGGCGAGAAGCGCGTACGCGACACGCCGATCTCTGAGAACACGATCGTCGGCATTGGCGTCGGCGCCGCGATGGCCGGCCTGCGCCCCGTCGTCGAGCTGATGACGATCAACTTCGCGCTGCTCGCCTTCGACCAGATCGTCAACCACGCCGCGCACATCCACTACATGTTCGGCGGGCAAGTGCGCGTGCCGCTCGTCGTGCGCATGCCGCAAGGCGCCGGGCACCAGCTCGGCCCGACGCACTCGCACTGCTTCGAGGCGCTCTTCCTGCACGTCCCCGGGCTGCTCGTCGCCGCGCCCGCGACCGCCGCCGATGCGAAGGGCCTCTTGAAGACTGCGATCCGCGACGAGAACCCAGTCATCTTCATCGAGCACGAGTCGCTCTACGGCGTGCGCGGCGACGTGCCCGACGGCGACGAGGAGCT
>Ga0193728_1001749_pt1 | contig 11220 bp, 15 predicted proteins | sample U1c1metaG_FD_143037 | JGI IMG/M metagenome (GOLD analysis project Ga0193728, IMG submission 143037) | Soil microbial communities from a riparian zone of the East river system, Colorado, United States - U1c1 | ecosystem: Environmental > Terrestrial > Soil > Riparian zone | place: USA: East River...
CCAGCGCCGGCCGGCCGGCGCGCCCGCGTTCCACCCGTCCCGCGACATCTACGACCTGGTCGGCATCCAGCAGCAGGCCCGCAACCACGAGGAGCTGCCCGGCCTGTACCGCGACAACGCGCTGCGCGCGATCGAGCAGCACCGGTTCCCGGGGACGAACCGGGAGACCGCACAGGAGAACGTGGCGAGACTGCTCGACTCGGTCTCCGATGACCACCGCGGCGAGGTGGCGCGGCGGATCCTGGCGACCGGCTCCCCCGCGTACACGCGGGTGTTCGGACGGGCGCTGCAGGCCGGGAACCCCGGTGCGCTCGGCGGGCAGGACGCGCAGATCCTGGCTCTGGGCGAGTCGCCGGACACCGCCGGCGGCTACGCGGTGCCGTTCCAGCTGGACCCGACTCTGGTGTTGACAACGAGTGGCGGGGTGTCGCCTCTGCGTGACATCTCTCGGGTTGAGCGGATCGTGGGGAAGGAGTACGACCTGGTCACGACGGGCAAGGTGATCGTTCAGCGTGTCACTGAGGGCACGCCGGCGGTTGACGGGTCGCCGACGCTGGGGCAGCCGACGGTGCGAGCTAACCGGGTCCAGGGATTTATTCCTTTCAGCGTGGAACTGGAAGGTGACTGGACCGCGCTGCAGGGCGAGATGATGAAGCTGCTCGCTGACGCGAAGTTCATGGAGGAAGCGGACTCCGACGGTGCGACGACCGGATTCTTCCTCGGTACCGGCGTGTCTCCGCAGGCCGGCGGCATCATCACCACGATGCCGGGTGTCGCCGGCGGTTCGGGCGGGTCGTCGGTGCGGACGACCACGGCCCTGGCGTTCGCGCTGGCTGACATCTTCAAGGTGAAGAACGCGCTCGGCAACCGGTACCGGGCACGCGCGCAGTGGGTAGCGAACTCGGCGATCTACGACCTGTGCCGCCAGTTCGGCACGTCGATCGCGAACATCTGGGCGGAGTCGCTGCAGGCGGGTGTGCCGTCGAAGCTGATCGGCTACCCGGTGAACGAGGGCACCGCGATGTCCTCGGCGACCGGGACGACGCTGTCCCCGATCCTCATATACGGCGCGTTCGATAATTACCTGATCGTCGACCGCGTCGGGATGAACCTGGAGCTGGTGCCGACGCTCACGCGGCAGGCGACTGCCGGTGCCGGCGTCGGAATGCCGGTCGGCCAGCGCGGATATTACTGCTGGTGGCGGAACAACGCGGTCATCGTGAATGCGAATGCTTTCCGCGTGCTGCAGCCTTAGAATGGTGAGGCCGGGAAGGGCTAATTCCCGGCCTCTGCCAGGAACACCTATCTCGGAGGTGCGCCGGCGTGGGCGAGTCTACTATCCATCGTTCGTGTGTCATCTGCGGTGAGATATTCAGGATCAGGACCGGCACCCAGAAAACATGCGGCCCGGGCTGCTCGCGGGCGCTGCGCCTGGCCACGAGCCGCGAGATAACGCGCAGCAAGTCTGTCCAAGCGGAACCAATGCGGTCAACGGCGGCATGACCCAGACGACAGCCAGTTCAGCCTGGCAGGCTGCCATCGCCGGTGGCGCGAGCGGCAACTCCGGGCAGGCCACGGCACTGGAAGCTGCCGAGATCGACGATGACGGCGGCGGCGGAGCTGCCACGACTGATCCAGTGAATCCGTCGCTTCCCAGGCCGGTGAATAGCGGTCACTCGTGGAAGATGAGCATCACTGGAGTTTTCCCGCGCATATTTGGCTCAGGCGCCTCGTATGGCATCACCGTCACGCTGTTCGCGGTGTGTGAGTAGGAAAGGAAACCTGGCATGTCAGAGGTAATGGTCGCGAACCAGGACGCGGCGGTCATGGTCGGTGACGTGCCGCACGTGCTCCAGAAGGGCGTGACGATGGCGCGGGACACCCACCCGATCGTGAAGGATTACCCGTCGCTGTGGAAGCCGCTGGACGTGCATTACGACGTGGACGAGCCGGAGCCGCCCGCGAAGCCCCCGGCCAAGCCGGCGCCGGCAGCGAGGAAGTAGCCCGGTGGCGTACCTGAACGGCATCGTCTCGGTGCTGAGCGCCAGCGCGACGCCGATCTGCAGGCCAGGCCCGGGCGGCTGCTACGTCCAGAACCTGGGGCCGAACGCGGTGACGCTGGGCGGTTCCGGGGTGACGGCGGGCGCGGGGCTGGTGCTGCCGCCGCTGGTCCCGGCGACGGCGCCGGCGGTGCCCGCGACGGGGGTGGCGCAGTACTCCAACTCGGGTTCGGCCGTCGTGGTGACGGTGTCGGGCGGCACGGTCACCGCGATCGCGGTGAACGGCGTGACGACGGGCCTGACGACGGGCGCCATCTACGTCCCGGCCAGCGGCACGATCACGCTGACGTACTCGGTGGCGCCGACGTGGACGTGGGCGGTGGTGCCGCACGCCCCGGTGTTCATCGCGACGGGGATCCTGCCGCTGTCGCAGGACGCGGATGACCAGCTGTACGGCCGCGCGGCGGCCGGGACCAGCAACGTCGCCTTCCTGGCGGCAGCGTAAAGCGAGGAAGGGGAGCCAGTGAGTGACATCAGGGATCAGGCTAAGGCGGAGTTCGCGGCGCAGCAGGCGGCGGCGCGGGCGGGCGAGTCCGCGGCGGCGGCGAAGCTGGCCACCGAGCGGCGCGAGGGCGCGGAGGATGCGCTGCGGGCGTCGGTGCGCAAGTCCGTCGCGGAAGAGGCCGTGCTGCAGGCGGCCGGAGTCGAGGCGGCGGCGGTAAAGGCGGCCGACGACGCTAAGGCCGCGGCGCAGAAGGCGTAGCGACGCCAAGCTCAGAGCGGTCAACCCCTCTAGGAGAGCCCAGATGGCCAGGTATCACACGACGATCAAGTCAGCGACCGCGATCGCGGTTGACACCGCGTTTTTCTACCTGATGTGCCCGGCCGGGCAGGGCTACAACCTGCGGCGGGTCGAGGCCGAGCTGCGCACCGTGGGCTCGGCGGGGGCGCCCCCGGATCAGAACGGGGTCCTGGGCATCAGCCTGGCGACCGCCGCCGGGGTCGGCGCGCCGTCGATCACCGGGACCGTCAGCCCGGCCAACCCGAACTACCCGGCTGACGCGACGATCGCGGCGACGTCGTTTGCGACCACGGCGCCGACGTTCGGGGCGGCGGCGGCGGACCCGTGGCAGGGCGCGGCCAGCTCGCGCGGGGGGATCTTCGACAACTGGGAGATGCCCGCGGAGTGGCAGGTGCTGAAGGGCGTCACGCAGGGCCTGGTGTTCGTCAACAGGGAGAACGCGCTGACCACGCCGCTCGCATGGGTGCTGCACCTGGAGTGGGAGGTCTAGCCCGTGCGCATCGCGCTGGCGGCCCCGCTCACGCCGCTGCACGTGGCGGACGGCGCGGCGTTCGCGTCGTTCACGACGTTCGTGGATATCTCGCCGCTCCCGCAGCTCGTGATTCCGGCGCAGATGATGGACGTCGGCCTGGACCTGTTCATCGAGGCGATGGGCGAGTTCTCGAATACGGGCACGCCGACCCTGTCGCTCGGCGTCTGGTTCAACGGCTCTGCTGGACTGGCCCCGACGTCGATCCTGGCGCAGTCGTCGGCGATCGTCACGGCGTCGGGGGTGACCGGCGTGCCGTGGCACCTGATGTGGCGCGGCCGGCTGCGGGGGACGGGGTCCGCGGGGAGCTTCCAGGGCGCCGGGCAGCTGGACCTGGGGTCATCGCTGACGGCGTTCAACACCTCCGTGCCGATCCCGGTCACGAAGGCCCTGCGGACGGTCGCCGTCGACACGACCGCGGCGCGGGCGGTCGGCGTGGGGGCGGCGTGGGGGACTTCCAGCGCGTCGAACACGATCACCTGCAACTACCTGTCCGTGCTCGCGGTCAGCTGAGAGGACTTCCCCATGTCCGTAGGATTCCCGTCCACTAAGAGTGACTTCGATTCCCGCGCCGGGGGGCTGGTGACGGCGCTGCGCCTGAACCTGTTCCAGTGCTCCCAGTTCTGCGCGCTGCTGCAGGGGTCGCCGTGGTCGACGGACGCGAACCTGACGGCGCTCGGCTACACCTCCGGCGAGGTGACGCTGCTCAAGGCCGCGTTCACCGACCTTGGCGGGGCCGGGAGCTCGCTGTACCGGATCGCGAACGGGCAGGCGTTCGTCGCCGCGAGCAATAACTTCCTGTTCAACGCCAATCAGCTGTGCGGTGTCGTGGGCACCGGCTGACCTGGAGTCCCCCGCTCCTCCCGCGTGAGGCGGTGACGCCGTGCCATCGCCGATGACGGTCACCGCCGCGCAGGGCGGCAGCACGGCTAACGGCCTGGCGGTTGAGGTTGTCGTCCTGGCGGGCGCGGCGGCCGTGCAGAACGGCGCGACGGCGTCCCAGTCGGGGGTCGGCGGGAAGTTCGCGTCGCTGACCACGACGGTCACCGGGTCGGTGGTCTACGGGGCGCTGTCGTACGGGTCGAATACGGCGCCGACGCCTGAGTCGTCGTGCACGATCCGGTCCGACACCGGCGACGGCGTGAACGGCGAGCATTACGTCACGTTCCGCACCACGTCGCCGACGGGGACGCCGGGCCTGGTGACGGTGGGGGCGCCGGCGCCGTCGGGCATCGGCGGCGGCATGGCGGCGCTGGAGGTGCTGCCGAACGGGTTCCTCGGGGAGGACCCCAGCGCCCCGCCCGTGGCGAGCACCACGTCGGCGACGTCGGTGACGACGATGCCGTTCGTCCCGCCGGGCGGGGCGCTGCTGGTGGCGCTGGTCGCCAGCGACGGCGGTTCCGGGCCCACCACGATGGCCGTGTCCGGCGGCGGCGTCACCTGGACCGAGGTCGTCGCGGCGGACGCGTCCAGCCAGGATTACGCCGGGGTGTGGGCGGCGGTGGCGCCCCCGGCTGACGGGGCCGACCCGGTGATCACGGCGACGCAGGGCGGGTCGTCGGCGGCGGGGATGGCGCTGCGGGTCCGGATCGTGACCGGCGCGGCGGCCGTGCAGTCCGGCGCGACGGCGACGCAGTCGGGGGTGGCCGCGCACCAGGCGGCGATCACGCCGAATACGACGGGCAGCGTGGTCTACGCGGCGCTGTCGTGCGGGTCGGCTACGGCGTTCACGCCCACCGCGGCGACCACGCTGTTCGACAACATCGCGGACGGCGTCAACACCGAGCATTACGGCACCGGCCGCAGCACGGCCACGCAGGTGTCGGGGACGCCGGCGACGATCGGGGCGTCGGCGCCGGCGACGGGCGGCGGCGGCACGGCGCTGCTGGAGGTCATCCCGGCGGCCGGGCAGGTGCTGGCCGAGGACGCGGTCAACAGCCCGGCCGTGGTGTCGACGACTTCGGCGATCACGGTGTCGACGGCGAACTTCAGCGCCCCGCCCGGCAGCCTGCTGGTGGCGATGGTCGCGTGCGACGGCAGCGCGGGCGTCGAGACGATGACCGTGTCCGGCGGTGGCCTGGCCTGGGCCGAGGCCGTCAAGTCGAACGCGTCGGGCCAGGACTACGCGGGCGTGTGGATCGCGCAGGTGCCGTCCGGCGACCCCGGCCGCCTGCCGCAGCTCCCGAACTACCTCATCGCCGAGCTCGCCGCGGGCATGGCGCTGCGGCTGGAAGAGGATCAGCCCGCCGCGGTGCCCGGCACCGTAACCCGCGCCGGCTCGCTCGCCTGGCCGCTGCGCGCTGTCCCGGCCCGGCCCTGCCCCCGGGTGGTCGCCGGCCTGGTGCCGGGCGCCCGGTCGCAGCCGGCGGCACTGACGCAGGATCAGCGGCCGGTCATCCGCCCGGTGCGGGGCCGGGTGGCCACCGGCCTGGCTGTCACTGCGCCGCCGCCCGCCCTCGTGCCGCCGGGCGCGGTGCTGCGTCATCCCGCTCACGTGCTGGCGTGGCTGCGCGGCCCGGCCGGCCGCGCAGTTGCCTCCGGCGCGCGCCCGGCGGCCGTTGCCGCCGCCCGGGTCCCGGGCCGCCGGGCGGCTGTCCCGCTGCGAGCCGCCCAGGCGCGGGTGACGCGCGGCGTCGTCGTCGCTGCCGCAACCGCCCCGGTGGTGCCCGGCACGGCGCTCCGCCGGGCGTGGCGGCTCGCCAGCGGCCGGCCGGGCGCGTTCCGCCTCGGCATCGTCCCGCCGGCTGTGGCGCCCCGGATCACCGGGAGCGTGCTCGTGCAGCCCCGCCGGCTGGTGCCGTACCGGGCCGGCCGTGCAGTCCGGGGCATCCCGGCGCCGGCCGCTGCCGTGCCGGTCATCCGCGGCCGGGTGCTGCGGCAGGCGTGGCCGGCGCCCGCCCCGGCGCCGCGCTGCCGGGTGCAGCGCGGGCACCGCCCGTACGCGCCCGTCGCCGGCCGGGTGCTGCGCGCGCGCTGGCCGCAGCCGGCTCGTGCTCCTGCCTGCCGCGTCACGCGCGGGCAGCTCCCGTTCATCGCGCCGGCCGTCCCGAAGCGCGGGGCCGTGCTGCGGCACCGCTGGCCCTGGCTGCCGCCGCCTCGCCGCAGCCGCACCGCCCCGGCGCTGCTGACAGCACCGGTCCCGGCCCAGGCCGCCACCGGGACCGCCCGGCAGGGCGTGACCGCCATCCCGGCCGCCGTGGCCGGCCAGTCCCCGGCAGCGTCCGCGCAGGCCGGGACCACCGGCCTGCCCGCCGCCCGCGCGCAGGCCGGCCAGGCCGCCACCCCGGCCGCGCAGGCCGGGCAGATGCCGCTACCGCACGCACAGGGAGGTACCTGATGATCAGCGCAGGCGGCGTCTACCCGATCGCGTTCGACGTCCTGGACGCTACTGGCGCCCTGGCCCACGCCGCCACCGCGACCCTCACGATCACCCTCCCCGACGGCACCACCGCAACCCCGGCGATCACCGACGCCGCGCTCGCCGGCCAGTACCGGCTCCCCTACCAGACGACCATCCCCGGCCGCTACACCGCCCACGCGACCACCACCGGGCCCGTCACCGCGTGGGACGACGAGTGGGATGCCGACCCCACCCCGTGGCCCGCGATCGTCAGCCTGTCCGACACCAAGAAGCAGCTCAACATTGACCCCGCCGACCACGGCGACGATGACGAGCTGCTCGGCTTCATCGCCGGCACCACGGGCGCGATCGAGAATTACAAGCACGAGACGATCGTCCGCCGGATGATCACCGACGAGATCGACCTGCGCGGGTGCGGCTACGGCGGCGTGCGGCAGTTCCGGCTCTGGACGAACCCGCCCGTCATCTCGCTGACCTCCGTCGTGGCGTGGGACGGCTCCGTCACCTGGGATGTCACCACGATGCGGGTCAGCGCCGCCGGCGTCGTCAGGGTCATGACCGGAATCGCGGTCAGCGGCCTGGTCGACGTCACTCTCGCCGCCGGGTACCAGGCCGTCCCCGCGAACTACAAGCGCGGCGCCCTGGTCATGCTCGAGCACCTGTGGTCGACGCAGCGGGGCGTGGGGACCATCAACGCCGGGGTCATCGGCCCGGAGGAGCACTTCCGGCAGCCGGGCGAGTTCTTCACCGTCCCGAACAAAACAAAAGAGTGGGTCGGGCCGCCGCGCCCGGTGGTGGCGTAGGTGGCCTGGTCGTCGACTGTTCCCGCCGCGCTCACCGCGATCCTGGGCGTTTTCCAGCCTGCCCCGGGCCTGGCCGGCGTGCCGGTCCGCTACGGCCCCGTGGTGACCGCCTCGGGCGAGACCGAGGTCGTGGTCGTGGGCTGGGGCGGGAACCCGTCGGACCTGCTCGCCGCTGACGGCGCGGTGGCCGGCGAGGGCCTGGCCGCGTCACCGGACCGGGAGCAGTACGTGATCCGCTGCGCTGCGCTGGTCCTGGACGGCGGCGGGGACCTTGCCGAGGCCACCGCCCGCGCCTACCAGCTCGCCGCCGCGTGCGGGGGCGCGCTCGCCGCGAACCGGACCCTGTCCGGGCTGGTGCTGCGCGCCTCGGTGTCCAGCCAGGCGCTGCGCCTGGACCAGGTCAGCGGCGCCCGCGCGACCGTCGAGTTCGGCGTCGCCGTCGACGCCTTCACGAGCAGCTGAGCAAGGGAGTTCCGATGACCTACTGGACGGACGACTGACATGGCCGCACTGACAACGCAGTCCACGCCGCACCTATACCGACAGCTAGGAGGCAGGTAGGTCAATGCCATTTCACAGGTACGTATACACATCAGGGCCGTCAATGCAGACCGGTTCGGCCATTACTGGCGACGAAACTAGCGGCCTGGCATCGGGGTGGCTCGGCGGCAATCAGATCGATCCTGACTCGTCAAACGGTGCCGTGGCCATTTCCGGGGGCGGATATGCCGCTGTAGATACGGACCACGGTGCGCTGTCCCTACCGGTTCTAATCCGGCCCGGCGCGCGGTTTGAAGGCGACTTGGCGACGCTTACCGTGAGCGTGCCCTGTCCGCCAGACGGCCCCGTCTCACTCAGGGATGCCTGGGTCGTGTACTGGACGGAGGACTGAGATGGGCGCAGCGCTCACAGCGCAGACCGCAGGGCATGCCGGCCTGGCGCCGGTCGTATACGCGGTCGGCGGCGGCACGCTCCTGACTACCGGCAATACCGCGCCGTGCGGTGCCGGGCTCGGGTTGCTGGTCAAGAACGGCAGCGGCTCGCCCATCACCGTCACGATCGCCGTCCCCGCTGCGTACACGTTCGACGGGCTGCCGGTTGCCCAGACTCTCGCGGGGCGGCAGGTGACTGTCGGCGCCGGGGCTGACGCGATCATTCCCCTGGTCGCCACCACCTACGGCGACCCCGTCACCGGGCTCGCCACTTTCGCGGTCAGCGCCGTCACCACGGTCAGCGCCGCCTGCGTCTCGATCAGCCAGTAGGGAGCCAGCCAGTGACCCAGCCAGGGTTCGTGAAGATCATCAACCCGGCGGACCAGTCCGTCGCCGAGGTCCCCGAGTCGTCGCTGCCCCACCACTACCGGGCCGGGTGGGCGCTGCTGGACGAGTCCCCCGACCCGGGCCCGGTGCCGGACCCCAAGCCCGTGCGGGCGAGCAAGAAGGCAGCGGCGGCCGACGCCGGCAGCGACAGCAAGGAAGGCGAGTAACCGATGCCAGCGACCCCGATCAGCACGGTCTCCAGGTACATCCCGGAGGGCGTGTGGCATTTCAACTTCCTCCCCGCCATCGCGACCCTCGCGAGCCCGACGCGGGCGGAGATCAACGCGGGCACCGACCTGTCCCCGCAGGTCGCCGGGTACGGGACGTGGGCGGTCATCGGCGCCGCGGTGCCCACCCCGGACCTGGCGTCAAGCTTCGTGCCGTCGATCCCGGGGCTGCTGTCGGCGGACGGGACCACCCTGTCGATGTACGCCGACCCGACCGGGTCCGACGTGCGGACCCTGCTGCCCCGCAACACCGTCGGGTTCATGCTGGTCCTGCCCGGCGGGGACGTGGCGGGGCGGAAGATGAACGCGTTCGCCATCAAGATCCTCCAGTGCGCCCCGTCGTCCAGCCTCGGCGGCAACCCGGCCACCCTCGAGATCGTCGCCACGCCGACGTCGGCGCCCGTGGAGAACATCACTATACCTGCCTAGAACATTACAGTTCCTGCATAATGGGCTAGAATACATAAAGACGGCCCCGGCGGCGCATTTGTAAGATGCGCCGTTCGATCCGGGGCCTGACCGCATGGAGGTGCGGCTGTGCCAGATACTGCCACGAAGCGATGCTGCCATTGCCAGGGGTGGTATCCCCTGGACGCCTTCGGCCGGAACCGGTCGACGCCGGACGGCCTGAACGCAATGTGCCGCGAGTGCGCGCGCGAGTCCTGCCGCAGGTCCCGCGAGGCCAACCGCGAGAAGGTCCGGGAGCTGGACCGCGAGCGCTACCGCGCGGATCCCGAGGCGGCCCGCGAGCGGGCCCGCGAGTACCGCGAGGCCAACCGCGACGCAATCCGTGAGCGGGAACGCGAGCGGGCGCGCGAGCAGCCTGACGGCTCGTGCGCGGTCGACGGCTGCGGCGGCACTCGCCGCGGCGGCGACTTCTGCGGCATGCACTATGCGCGGTGGAAGCGCACTGGCGACCCCGGTCCAGCGGCCAAGATCAATCTTCCGTGTCCCGATGAGTGCACCGTTGATGGCTGCACTACGGACGTAAGAGCGAAAGGGCTGTGCGCTACGCACTATGCCCGCTGGCAGAAGCACGGCGATCCGCTGGCGGGCGCCTTCCAGCCGCGCGGCACCTGCCAGGTGGACGGCTGCGGCCGGCGTCATGCAGCTGGCGGGTACTGCTCTACGCACTACGGGAACTTCCGTGTGCACGGCACCCCGGAGGCGCCCGTACGGGATCCTGGCTATCAGGGGGCGCACTACAAGGTCTACCGGATGCGCGGTGCGGCCCGTGATAATGACTGCCTGCACTGCGGCGCCCGGGCGCGGCACTGGGCATACGACCACGGCGATCCTGACGAGCGGCGCGATCCGCGCCGCGGCGGTCCGTACAGCCTTGACCCGGCCCACTACATCCCGCTGTGCGCGTCGTGTCACACGATCATGGACCAGGCCGCCGAGAAGAAGGAGCCCGCGTGATCATCAAGCTGGAGCACGGCGGCAGGTCGTACGCCTACGACGACGCGTCGCTCACCGTGCTGCAGGGCATCAAGGTCGAGGAGCACATCAAGGGCACGCTGGTCGACTTCGACCAGGGCCTCGGGTCGCACCGGTCTGTGTGCTACCAGGCGCTGGGCTGGCTGATCTTCCGCGACGGCGACCCGAAGGTCCCGATCGCCGAGGTGGACTTCCCTATCACGAAGCTGTCAGAGGCCTGGCTGCAGGCCCGGCTCGCGGTGATCCAGGAGATGAAGGACGCCGTCGACGCCGCCGAGGCCGAGGCCGCCGCGCCCGCGCCGGCCAAGGCGCCGCCGCCGGGCCCTACCGTGGCTCCCGGCTCCAGTCCGCCGTCTGGGAGTACCTCGGAGCCTTCGCCGAGCTCTTCGGGTACCGGCCCCCAGACATCTACGGGCTCCGCGTCACCGAGTTCGACCACCTGATCCGCTACTTCATGAAGACGCGCCAGGGGATGTGACCCCCGGCGCGTCCCCTGCTTACCAGGTGCCCGTGAGCGTGACGTCGTAGGTGCAGCCGTCCTCGCCGGGGTGGCCGAGCTGGTAGCCCTGGAGGTTGTCGAGCTGCCCGGAGGTCAGCGGCATGTGGAAGGGGACGGCCAGCGTGGCGCCGGCCGCGATCTTGACCGTGGCGTGCATGGCCAGCGGCGCGTAGCCCTCCTGCGGCCAGGTGATGGTGACCGCGTCGGTCGTGCCGATGTTGCCGGTGTTGACGACGCGGT